>FTBN01000213.1_pt1 | contig 11402 bp, 10 predicted proteins | sample 1639381 | NCBI WGS metagenome assembly FTBN01 (sample SAMEA3914864, study PRJEB12502) | metagenome | biome: forest; material: soil | place: USA | collected 2012-03-12 | depth 0.3 m | reverse complement strand
TGCGCGCCATCGCCGGGAATCGTGCCGCACGTGCCACAGCACGACCCGCATCCCGGTGGCTGGAACTCGGCCCCGAGGTCCCGGAACGCCGCGACCATGCCCGTGGCTTCCATCTCGGCATGGATCGATGCCGATGCCGGCGTGACGATCAGGCGCACGCCGGGCGCGACGCCGCCGTTGGCGCGCAGCACGGACAGGGCTTCGCGATAGTCCTTGACGCGTCCTCCCGTGCAGGTGCCCAGGTACACGATGTCGATGCGCGTGTCGCCGGCGGTGTGGAAGTCGACCACGTTGTCCACGCGATGCGGCAGCGCCACGAGCGGCTCGATGTCGTCGAGGCACAACGTGAGCGTCTGGGCATAGTCGGCGTCGGGGTCCGGAGCGACCGGCTCGAACCGCATGTCGGAGCGGCCCGCGAGCCATGCCTGCGTGCACGCGTCGTACGGGAAGATGCCCGCCTTGGCGCCCATTTCCACCGACATGTTGGCCAGCACAATACGATCGTCCATGTCGAGCGACGCCACACCCGGGCCATCGAACTCGAAGGCCATGTAGTTGGCACCGCCCGCGCCCAGTTCCCGCGCCATCGTCAGCGCCAGGTCCTTGGCCGATGCATGCGGTGGCAGGGTACCGGTCAGTGTGACGCGAATCGATGCCGGCACCTTGAGCCAGAGTTGTCCGCATTGCAGGATGCCGGCCAGGTCCGAAGAACCGATGCCTGTGCCAAATGCATTGAGCGCGCCATAGGACACCGCATGGGAATCGGCACCGACCACAAGCTGGCCGGGCAGGACGAACCCGTTCTCAAGCATCAGCTGGTGACCAATGCCCTCGGTCACCTCGAACACATGGATCCCGAACAGACGCGCAAAACTGCGCGCCTTTTCCTGCAGCGACATCGCGCGCTCGCCGGAAGCCACGCCGTAGTGATCGAGCGCGAAGACGATCTGACTGGCGCGGGCCGGTGCGGTCAGTGCGCCGTCGCCCTGCATGTCGCGGAAGTATTCGAGCGCCATCGGTACGGACCCATCGGTGCCCATTGCCCGCTCGGGCTCGCAGATCGCGAGGTCGCCCGCGACCACCCGCTGGCCGGCGGCGCGCGACAGCAGCTTCTCGGCCATGGTCTGGCCGCGCGCGGCCGGGATCGGAGTGGCGGAATGCATCGTGCGCGGTGCTCAGTTCAGCTTGATGTTGGCGGCCTGGATGACCTTGCCCCACTTGTCGTGCTCGGTCTGGATCTGCCGCGCGAAATCCTCGGGCGAGCCGCCCACGGGTTCCACGCCCAGCTGCACCAGCTTCGCTTTCACGTCATCGGACTTCAGGATCTGGTCGATGGCGCGATTGAGTTTGAGCACGATGCCCTTCGGGGTGGCCGCCGGCGCCACCACGCCGCTCCACGACAGCGACTCGTAGCCCTTGACGCCGGCCTCGTCGAGCGTCGGAACGTTGGGCAGGCCGGGCAGGCGTTGGCGGCTGGTCACGGCCAGCGCGCGCAGCTTGCCCTGCTGCACGAAGCCAATCGATGACGGCGCATTGTCGAACAGCATCGTCACGTTGCCACCGAGCAGGTCGGTCAGCGCGGCGGAGCTGCCCTTGTAGGGGACGTGCATCAGCTTGACGCCGGTCATCGACGAGAACAGCTCGCCCGACAGATGCGTGGAACTGCCGGGGCCCGACGATGCGAAGCTGAGTGCGCCAGGTGTGCGCCTGGCCATCTGGATCAACGTCGAGACATCGGTGGCCGGCTGGCTGGGCGACACCACCAGGATGTTGGCGTTTTCCGTGGTGTAGCTCACCGGCGTGAAGTCCTTCGCGGCGTTGTAGTTGAGCTTGGGATAGAGGTGGTCGTTGATCGACAGCACGCCGGTGGCGCCCATCAGCAGCGTGTAGCCATCAGCAGGCGACTTGGCGACCAGCTCCGCGCCGATATTGCCGCTGGCGCCCGCGCGGTTGTCCACCACGAAGGGCTGCTTGAATTTCTCCTGGAGCTTCTCGGCCAGGATGCGGGCCACCACGTCGGTGGAGCCACCGGCCGCGAATGGCACGACGATGCGTACGGCCTTGTCGGGATAGCTGTCCTCGGGCGCGGCGCTCGCGATAAGGGGCAGGCAGGCGAGACATGCAGCGGCAAGACCGTTCAGCGTCTTCATGGGGTTTTCCCTGAAAAGAGAGGAGGGTTGTCGGTTCGGCCACGTTTGCAGTCTCGCGGCTCAGGGAAAGTCTAAGGACCTGTATTTCCCTGGACAAACGAATTTCTTCTGCCCACTATTACGAAAATCTGATAAATCCGGCGCCGTCCCGACGAGCGCCCGCCTCGCCCCACGGCCCCCAATGACCTGATGCGTCACAACGTTACCCTCAAGCAGCTGCGCTGTTTTCTGGCCGTTGCCGAAACCGGCTCGTTCACGGCCGCGGCGCTGCGACTATGCGTCACACAATCGGCGCTGACGGCCACTATCCAGCAATTCGAGGAGGCGGTCGGGCTGCGCATGTTCGACCGCACCACGCGCCGCGTGAACCTGACCGATCACGCGGCACGCTTCCTGCCCGAGGCCGAACGGGTGGTCAATGGCTTCGACAGTGCGGTGTCAGACCTGCAGGCGCTGGCGCAGGGCGAGCGCGGGCATATCCGCATCTGCGCGGCGGCATCGGTGATCGGTCAGTTCCTGGTGCCGGCGCTGCCCCGTTTCCGCGAGGCGTATCCGGGCATCACCATTTCCCTGCGCAATCCCGCGGCACAACAGACCGAACGGCTGGTGCTCGAAGGCGAGGTCGACTTTGCGATCGACAGCAAGTACCAGGGACATGGCGAACTCGACTACACGCCGTTGGTGGCGGACTGCTACGGCGTGGTGTTTCATCGCGAGTCGCCGCTCGCGCTGCAGGATGGGCCGGTGACATGGAGCGAGCTGACGTGCGGCAAGTACGTCGGCTTCAGCGCGGATACGGGCATCGGGCGCTTCCTGCGCAGTCACGCCGCGCACTGGCCCATGCTCGATGGCGAGCATGACGAAGTGGAAAGCACCGCCTATCTGTTTGCGATGCTGGCGCGTGGTGGCTACTACTCGGTACTGCCCGCGCTGGCGTACCACCGCAACACCTATCCGGACCTGCTGTTTCGCGAATTGCGGGCGCCGGGTTTGTCACGCGAGCTCTGCGTGATCACGCGGCCGCTGCGTTCGCAGTCGGCCAGCGCGCAGCGTCTGCTCGGCTTCGTGCGTGAAACGCTGGCGGGTCAGGCGATGCCGCCCGGCGTTGCGCTGCTGGTGCCCTCCGGCGCATGAGGCGTAGCGGCCAGGCGCGATACCAGCAACTGGTCGATCTTGTGGTGATCGATATCGAGGACTTCGAAGCGGAAACCCGCGACGGTGATCGATTCCGCTTTCTTCGGGATCCGCTTCAGCGAATAGATGACGAGCCCGGCCACGGTGTCGACATAGTCTTCGCCGGGCAGCGTGTCGAGCTCCAGCGCCTTCTTCAGATCCACCAGCGGCGTCACGCCATCGACGAGCCATGACGTGGCGTCGCGGCGCACGATCTGCTCGTCTTCGGCCGAATACAGGATATCGCCCATCAACGCGCCGACGATGTCATCGAGCGTGACGACGCCCACCACCAGGCCATACTCGTTCATCACCACGGCAAAGTTCTCGTGCATCTCGCGAAAGCGCGTCAGCGATTCGGACAGCGTCAGCGTGTCCGGAATCACGAGCACGTTCTTGTCGTAGTGCTTGCCCAGGCTGTCCAGCGCCACCCCCGATTCGTCGGCGAGCAATCGTTGCAGGATGTCTTTCGAATCGATGTAGCCGAGCACATCGTCGATGCTCTTGCCGCAGACGGGGTACTGGGCGTGCGGCTGCTTGACGAGCTTGCGGCGCACGTTGTCGGCGATGTCATCGAGCGTCAGGAACACCACGTCGTCGCGCGGTGTCATGATCGCGGTGATCGGCTTCGAATCGAGTTCGAACACGTTCTCGATCAGGTGCAGCTCATGCTTGTGCAGCACGCCGGCTTCCGCGCCGGCATCGACCATCGCCGCGATGTCTTCCGTCGTGATCTGGTCCACCGGCTTGGTCGGGATGCCCAACAGCTTGAGCATCGCATCGGCAGCCGCATTGAATACCCACACCACGGGCTTGAAAACCTTCAGCAGCGTGAGCATCGGGCCGATGACGTTGACCGCGCAGGCCTCCGGGAAGGTCATGGCCACCCGCTTCGGGATCAGGTCGGCAAACTGGATGAACAGCAGCGTGACCAGCAGGAACGAGCCGATATTGGCCGCACGCTGCGCGGTGTCGGGGCTCAGGTAGGGCAGCAGCGCGTCGAAGAGCAGGTCGGATACGTGCTTCTCGCCGAGGATACCGGCCAGGATCGCCACGCTGTTCACGCCGATCTGGACGATCGTGAAGAAGTTGCCGGGCTCTTCCTTGAGCAGCAACACCTTGGTGGCGCGCCGGTCACCGCGTTCAGACAGGACTTGGAGCTTGGTACGCCGGGCGGCGGTCAGGGCGATCTCGGAGATCGAGAAGAACGCGCTCGCCAGCACCAGAAGAATCAGGGTCAGGACGAACATAGAGGTATCACGCGCTGGTCGGTGCGTGTCGATGATGGTGCACTGCGCAGTCGGCTGTCAATTGTCTGCTCAATTGTCTGCGCAATCGTTTGCGCAATCACCGGGTGGCCGGGTCGAACTGCACCACGGGGGCCTCGAGCCGGTCGTCGAGGGTCGTTGCGAGGTCCGTCGCCGCCGCGGCGAACTGCGCATGCATGTCGTCGACCAGACTCGATGCACCGCGATGACTGGCGCGCAGCATCTGGATCTCGAATGGCAGTTCGGGCTGGACGTCGTGCAGGGCGACGTGGTCCCGGTTGGCGCTCAGCGCGGTGTACTGGTCGAGCAGGGTCAGGCCGAGTCCCGCATCGACCAGCGCCAGCGCCAGCGAATAGGTTTGCACTTCCAGCGTCGAATGGGGTTCCAGTGCGTGGCGGGCCAGCGTCTGCCGCACCAGCAGGCCCAGCGAGCTGTCATCGTCGTAGCCGATGAAAGGCCGCTCCATCAGCTTGCGGATCGGCACCGCGCCGCGCCGGCCGCCCGATGGCAACGGCTGCGCGCGCGGCGCCGCCAGCAGCATGCGTCCGGCGGCCACGGGCTCGCTGGTGATCGCTTCGTGCCGGGGCGGCGAGAACGCGAAGCCCACGTCGATCTGGTTGGCCAGCAGCGCCGCCACGATTTCATTCGTATGGTGGGTCAGCACCTGGGCCTGGGTCTCCGGATGCCGCGCGCAGAAACGGCGCACGGCTGGGACCAGCAACGGATTGGCGAGGCTTGGCGTCGCGGCCACGCGCAGCCGCCCCGCGCCCTTGTGGCGCAGGCTTTCCGACACGCGCCGTACGCGCTCGATCTCACCATATAGCCTTTCGACATCGCCATAGAGCGCCAGCGCTTCGGGCGTGGCCTGCAGCCGGCCGCGCTGGCGATCGAACAGGCGGAAGCCCAGCGACGCCTCGGCGTGCTGCAATACGCGCGTGACCACGGGCTGGGAGACATGGAGCAGGCGCGCGGCTTCGCTGACGGTGCCGGTCAGCATGACGGCGCGGAAGACTTCGATCTGGCGCAGGCGCATCGTTGTGGTGCCACGGAAAAGCTGCTTTGGTGCGGAAAATGGTGCCGTGCACTACGGGTAGACCCGGGTGGCGGGCACCTATAGCTTGGGGACATATTCTGGCACGTATTGGCATTGGGCAAGCCGCGCCGGGTGTTCTACGCTCTGGCCCATCGTTTCAAATGGGAAGACAAGGCAGGTCAGATGCGTGTCGCGATTGTGGGCGCCGGTGTGGTCGGCATGACTACCGCCTGGCGGTTGGCCAATGACGGCCATGAAGTGACGGTGGTCGAGCGCCACGACGGTCCGGGCGAGGAAACCAGCTTTGCCAACGGGGGCCAGCTCAGCTACAGCTATGTGGCGCCGCTGGCGGGCCCGGGCGTCTTGTCGAAGGTGCCGGGCTGGCTGCTGGATCGCGATTCGCCGATGCGTTTTCGTCCGTCGATGGATCCAGAGCAGTGGCGCTGGCTGATGGCTTTTGTGCGCGCCTGCAACGCATCGACGAGCGAAGCCACCACGCGCAAGCTGCTGCGCCTGGCCTTCTATTCGCGCGACCTGATGCAGGCATTCGTGAACCGGCCCGAAGCCCGCGAGGAAGGCGGCGGCTTCGATTTCGCGCGACGCGGCAAGCTGGTGGTGCACCGCGACGTGGCGGCCTACGAGTCGGCATGCCGCTTGCTCGACTATCAGGCCAGCCTCGGGTGCGAGCAGCAGGCACTGGATCGCGATGCGACCGTGGCGCTGGAGCCCGCGCTGGCGGGTATCCGCCACGATATCGCCGGCGCGATCTACACGCCGAGCGAGGAAGTGGGCGATTGTCATCGCTTCTGCGTCTCGCTGGCGCATCTGTTGCAAGGCAACCCGGCCGTGACGCTGCGATTCGGGACGCGCGTGACCGAACTGCGCCGTGAGGGCGATCGTGTGACGGGATTGCGTACGGATGCGGGTGATATCGCCGCCGATGTGGTGATCGTGTCCGGCGGTATCGGCAGCGTGCCATTGCTGCGGCCGGCAGGGGTCCGGCCGATGTTGTGGCCGCTCAAGGGCTACAGCATCACGGTGCCGATTGCCGATGGTGCGCTGGCGCCGCACATCAGCGTGACGGACTTTGCCAACAAGATTGTCTACGCGCGCATCGGCAATACGCTGCGCGTGGCGGGGATGGCCGATATCGTGCGCGGCGGCGCGGTGATCGATCGCGAGCGGGCGCAGACGCTGGTCACGCAGACGCGGTCGCTGTTCGGCAACGTGATGAACGGCGCCGGCCTGGATGCGCTGCAGCCGTGGGCGGGCCTGCGTCCGGCCACGCCGACCGGCCTGCCGATGATCGGCGCATCGCGCCTGCGCGGGCTGTGGCTGAACCTCGGGCATGGCGCGCTCGGATTTACGTTGGCCATGGGCAGCGCCGGCACGCTGGCCGACCAGCTTGCCGGCCGCCAGCCGGCCATCGATGCCGGGGATTTCAGTGCGGCGGCGGCTTGATCCTGGCTGGCCGATGCAACACGGGTTGTGCTGGAAGTGAAGAAGTACGGGAAGTGAAGTAGCACGTTTTGAGACTGCCTCAGGTCTTGCCAATAAACCAAGCCCCATCCAAGGAGCGAACCATGAAGTCACTGTCTGTCCGTCCGACCTCCCTCCACCGCTTGCTGGCTGCCGCGCTGCTGGCTGGCGCCGCCGCGGGTGCCCATGCCGCCGATGGCGACACGCTCAAGAAGATCAAGGACAGCGGGGTGATTTCGCTGGGCTATCGCGAATCGTCGATTCCGTTCTCGTATTCGGACGGCAACAACGTCATGGGCTACTCGCACGACTACCTGCTGGCAATTGTCGACAAGGTGAAGTCGACGCTGAACATGCCGAACCTGCAGGTCAAGATGACGCCGATCACATCGCAGAACCGCATCCCGCTGATGCAGAACGGCACGATCGATATCGAATGCGGCAGCACCACGAACAACACCGAGCGCCAGAAGCAGGTGTCCTTCTCGAACAGCCTGTTCATCTACGGCATTCGCATGCTGACGAAGAAGGACTCCGGCGTGACCGACTTCCCGGAACTCAAGGGCAAGAACGTGGTGACCACGGCGGGTACCACCGGTGAGCGCCTGCTGGTCAAGATGAACGGCGAAGGCATGAACATGAACCTGACCAGCGCCAAGGACCATGGCCAGGCGTTCCTGATCCTGGAGACGGGCCGCGCCGTCGCGTTTGTCATGGACGAGCCGCTGCTGTATGGCGAACGCACCAAGGCCAAGAACGCCGGCGAATGGGTGGTGGCCGGCACGCCGTTGCAGACCGAGAACTACGCCTGCATGTTCCGCAAGGACGATGCGTCGTTCAAGAAGCTCGTTGACGACGTTGTGGCCGACATCATGAAGAGCGGCCGGGGCGAGAAGCTCTACGCCAAGTGGTTCCAGACGCCGATTCCGCCGCGCAACATCAATATGAACTACCCGTTGTCGCCGGAAATGAAGCAGCTGTTCAAGGAACCGAACGACAAGGCGTTCCAGTAACAGTAGCAAGTCCTGTCCGGAACGGGTTGCCTGGCGCGACCCGTTCCTTTTGTTTTTTGCACGAGGGGGCTCCTGTCCGATTTGTGAGGGGCTGAGGAGAGGGCAGACGCGCCCAGAACAACAGCGCCCGATCCGGGCCAACTAGCGTCTCGCCCTCTCCTGTTTTTGGCCCGATACGGCTGGCCGGCAGTGCCTGGTCAGTTATATAGCCATGATGAATCGTTATTTCGCGGACGATAGTGTTTGCGGTACTGTGGGGCCCGTTATAGGCTCATAGAGCCGCCGGATTCCCCCAAAAGGGGCTACCGGTAGTCAACCGCATCCCATTGGAGAACATATGCGAACGATTCGATCGGGTTGGTTCATGTCCCTGCTGGCTACTGCGCTGGTGGCCGGTGCCACGGGCCTTGGCGCAACCGCCGCGCATGCGGCTGACTTGCTGGACACCGTGAAACAGGCTGGCGTGCTCAAGGTCGGCCTGGAAGGGACCTATCCTCCGTTCGGATACCGTGGCGCGAACAACGAACTCGAAGGCTTTGATGTCGACGTGGCGCGAGCCGTGGCCGGCAAGCTGGGCGTAAAGCCCGAGTTCGTCACCACGGAATGGAGCGCGATCATCGCCGGCCTGCAGGCTGGCAAGTTCGACGTCATCGTCAATCAGGTCTCGGTGACGCCGCAACGCAAGCAGGTTCTCGATTTCTCTACGCCGTATGTCTACTCGGCCGCCCAACTGATCCAGCGCAAGGACGACAAGCGCGAGTTTGCGTCGCTTGACGCCCTGAAGGGCCACAAGCTTGGCGTCAGCCTGGGTAGCAACTACAACGACCTGGCCAAGTCCGTGCCCGGCATCGATGTGAAGACCTATCCGGGCGCGCCCGAATACCTGCGTGACCTGGCCGCGCAGCGCGTGGACGCCGCGCTCAATGACCGCCTGATGGTCAACTACCTGATCAAGTCCGCGAACCTGCCACTGCGCCCCGGTGCCGTGCTGCCGGGCGCCAATAGCGAGGTTGCCATCCCGTTCCGCAAGGACAATCCCAAGTTCGCGCAGGCTATCGACAAGGCGCTGGACGACCTGCGCAAGGATGGCACGCTGGCCAAGCTGTCGACCAAGTGGTTCGGCTCGGATGTGACGAAGCCGCTCAAGTAAGCCGCTCAAGTAAGCCGGTCAAGTAAGCCGGTCTTCAAGCCAGCCGGTCTTTCAGCAGGCGGGGGTCGTAGGTCCATTTGCGTACCTTGCGCAAGCCGATCTTGCGCATGTCCGCATGGCCTGGATTGATCAGTACATTGGGCTCCTCGGGGATGATCGACGAGGGCACCAGCAGGATTGCCGAGCGTTGCTCGGCAATCCATTTCTCCCCCAGATCCAGGCTTGTCTTGCCAGGTGGCACGGCATCCCATCCGATCGGTGCCGTCGATTCGGTATAGGCGAGCGCCTGCTGCCAGAGCTCATCCGGGATATCGACACGGGACAGGTATCGGTTGGACAAGGGTTCATCGCGTCCGAGGCCGGCCAGGGTTTCCAGACAGGCGAGTGATACTGAAGCAGTGCAGTATATGACAGGCGTGCCCTTGCGATTCCAGCGTCCACCTCTAGCAGCTGCGCCAGCACCGCTGGCGTCGTCGGCACTGTAGTCCTCGGCTTCCTTCGAGATTCTCCAGGCGACTTTCACAGGCAGATCCCGAAGACCGGTGCGACGATGGCATTTTCGACATGCTCCTGGCGCTCCAGTGTATTCATGTAGTCAGTGCCAAAGCTGCCGCCGAGCCGGTAGTGCCTGTCTAGCAGATACGACCCCATCCATCGCTCCGCATTGAACGTGATGTCGTCCTTCGACTCCCGGTAATAGCGGTGGACGATGGCAATGAGCCGTTTGAGGCCGTGAAACAGCTCGCTCTGCCGCGCGTCCAGGTACCCGCCGCCCTTGGCCTTGCGGACGATGTCGCCGCGCGAATATCCGAGCGCGTGTATCAGCTTCTTCTTCGGGATGCCCATCCTGCGGGCCATCTCCACGACTTCGATCGCGCGCACGCGCGGCAATGGCCCGCTCGGCGCCTCCGGCTGCCGGCCCCAGTTTTCGCGAGGGCCCCAGATCTTCTCGCAGTACTCGAGCAGGGTTCCGCTCCATAGCACGTCTTCCTGGGATTCCATGACCACCTCCGTCAATGTCGGTCCATCGCAATATCGCGCGGTGTCACGCAATATCGCGCCGTATTGATATCAACCACCAGAGTTTGCCAACCTGCCGCCCCGTTCCCCGATCACGTATGATCGCGGCATTCCGGCTTTCGACTGACCTCCAGCCCGCGCCATGCCTGCCCTCCAGCTCGTTATTGATTCGCTGCCCGTACTGCTCAAAGGCACGCTGCTCACGCTGAAGTTCGCCGTGCTGTCGATGGCGTTCGGGCTGGTCATCGGGATTGTGGTCGCGCTGATGGGCATCAGCCATCAGCGGATTCTCAAAGTGATCGCGCGCGTGTATGTCAGCATCATGCGTGGCACGCCGCTGCTGGTGCAGATCTTCGTCGTGTACTACGGATTGCCGGGCATCGGCATTGCGCTCGAGCCCACGCCGGCGGGCGTGCTGACGCTGAGCCTCAACGTGGGGGCGTACCTGTCGGAAAGCATGCGCGGCGCCATCCTGGGCGTGCCGCGCGGGCAATGGCTGGCGGCCTTCAGCCTGGGCATGACGCCGGTGCAGACACTGCGCTACGTGGTGGGGCCGCAGGCGTTGCGGCTGGCCGTGCCGAGCCTGTCGAACAGCCTGATCAGCCTGATCAAGGACACGTCGCTGGTGTCGGTGATTACCGTGACCGAACTGCTGCGCACGTCGCAGGAAATCATCGCGGCCACCTATCAGCCGCTGCCGCTTTACCTGGCCGCCGCCGCAATCTACTGGATTCTCAGCACCATGCTTTCGGCGCTGCAGCACGTGCTGGAACGCCGCCTGTCATTGCCGACGCGCCATTGATCATGCCGGCGCGCTGGCCTCCGGGCGTGGCGCGGACGGTGGCCTGGGGGCCTCGACGTTCAGCGTCCGCCCGGTTTCGAGCAGCGTCTTCAGGCCGGCCAGGATCAATGGCCAGCCATTGCGGCCGCCTTGCAGGATCTGTTCGTCCACCGGTTCCTGGTGGATTTCGCTGACGGTCAGCCTGACGGCTTCATCGCCGAGCGTATCGATCTGCCACGTGACGACGACTTCCGGCAACTGCCGGAACGCTTCCAGCCATTCCACGCGCCACGTGACGGATAGCCGGTAAGGCATGTCGGCGGCCAGCACGACAC
>FTBN01000161.1_pt1 | contig 11406 bp, 11 predicted proteins | sample 1639381 | NCBI WGS metagenome assembly FTBN01 (sample SAMEA3914864, study PRJEB12502) | metagenome | biome: forest; material: soil | place: USA | collected 2012-03-12 | depth 0.3 m | reverse complement strand
GGCTTGTCGAAGCCATAGAGCGCGGTCAGCTGGCGCCGCAGTTCTTCGGAGGCATCGGGCGGCAGCACCGAGACGAGCGGATCGCCCGGTGCGATATGGACCAGCGAGAAGCAGAGCAGGGCGACCCCAAGCAGGATCGGCAGCGCATACACGATGCGGCGGAGCAGGTAAGTCATGGTCTGTGTCCGGCTTGTGGGGAAGGTTTTCTCCCCTCTCCCGCATGGCGTGAGAGGGGTTGGGGGAGAGGGAATGGCCATGCCACCGTGTGTCACTTCGTCGGCGCCGCTTGCCCTCTCCCCCGGCCCCTCTCCCACGTCGTGGGAGAGGGGAGCAACCAGCAGCGTCTTTCGCAGCCCGTCAATCCATCGACATCGTCGCGATATCGATGAACCAGCTTTGCGGCTGCACCACGCCCTTGACCTTCTTCGAGATCGCGCGGGGGCCCACGTCGTGCGCGATCAGCACGAACGGCGATTCTTCGACGATGCGTGCATGCAGCTTGGCCAGCGCGGCGTCACGATCCTTCTCGCCGAACGAGGTCCGTGCAGTCTCGATCAGCTTGTCGAACTCGGCATTGCCGAAGAAGCCCCAGTTGTTCGAGACCGGCGGCTGCGTCTTGGTGCTGACGAAGCGGACCATCGCAAAGAACGGGTCCATGGCCGCGAAGCTGACGTTGATCGCATTGGTGCCGTGCGCGCTCGCGTCCTTCGCGCCGACGCGCCAGTTCGTGAACAGCGTGTTCCATTCGACGACGTCGAAGTCGACGTCGAAGAAGCACTCCTTCAGGTTCTGCTGCACGTACTCGTTCATCGGCAGCGGCTGCATCTGGCCCGAACCCGATGCCGAGACCTGCACCTTGACCTTGACCGGCTTGGCGGCCGAATAACCGGCTTCGGTCATGAGCTTGCGCGCGGCATTCGGGTCGTACTTGATGTCGAATTGCGGATTCCCCCACCACGGGTTGCCGGCCTCGACGATGCCCTTGGCTTCGGCCATGTAGCCGCCGAGCAGCGTTTTCAGGCCCGCGCGGTTCACGCAGAGGTTGGCGGCCTGGCGCACGCGCTTGTCCAGCCACGGCGAGTTCGGTGCGAACGACAGCTGCCATGGCCACATATGTGGCTGGGCATTGGCGTAGACCTCGAAGCCGCGGCTCTTGATCTGGGCGACAGCATCGGGCGCCGGCGCCTCGATCCAGTCCACCTGGCCCGACAGCAGCGCGGCAGTGCGCGCATTGGCCTCGGGCATCGGCAGCATCACGACCTTGTCGATTTTCGGTACGCGCTTGCTGTCCCAGTAGCTCGCGTTCTTCGCCAGCTCCAGCCGCTCACGCGGCACGAAGCGCGTCATCTTGAACGGGCCCGTGCCCGAGGCGTCGGAGGCGAATGCCACCCATGCCTGCTTGCTGCGCTCGGCCGGGTCCGTTACCGATGCGGGCACCGCGGCGAATTTCTTTTCCCACTGCGTGGGCGAGGCCATGAACAGGTTCGAGACGTTGTACGGCAGGAACGAGTCAGGCTCGGACGTGACCAGTTCCACGGTCAGGTCGTCGATCTTCTTAGCGCCGCGCAGCGTCGGCATGCGCGATGCGGTGACGCCCACCTGGCTGGGGTCGAACTGCCTGGCGGTCTTGTCGAGCACCTTGTTGACGTTCCACACCACGGCGTCGGCGTTGAACGGCGCGCCATCATGGAACTTGACGCCGGGGCGCAGCTTGAAGGTCCAGCGGGTCTTGTCCTTGTCGTCCACCTTCCATTCGGTGGCCAGGTCCGGAATCAGCAGGCTCGGGCCGTTGCTCTTGGAGAGGTCCCATTGCGTGAGCGCGTCGTACATCGGGATGCCGGTGAAGCGGTTGCCCTCGAAACCCTGGTCAGGCTGGCCGAGCGTGCGGGGAATGTCGGCGGCAGTCATGCCGATGCGCAGGACCTTTTCAGCCATGGCGGCGCCGGGCACTGCCAGCAGCGAGAGCGCGACGGCGGCCGAGGCGGCGCGGACAGCAGCGGAGAAACCTTTCGCTTGGGAGGACGTGGGGTGGTTCACAGGCATGACTCCTGGTTGATGGGGGGAACGTCGCCGGTTGAAAGCAAACGGGCTGCGTTCGATCTAGCAATTGATGTGCCAGTGGCCGTGCACCATCGACGAAGCACCGTGGGCCGTGGTCTGCTTCTTGCTGGAGTGGCAGCGACGTTCACTCACTGCAGACAACACAGACATGGATTCGCAATTCACTCCCCGCATCAATGGCGCCCGCCTGTGGCAATCGCTGATGGACCTGGGCGCGATCGGCGCCACGCCCAGGGGCGGCGTGTGCCGCATTGCACTGACCGAGGAAGATCGCAAGGGACGCGACCTCGTCGTGCAGTGGTGCCGCGAGGCCGGACTCGATATCCGCGTGGACGAGATCGGCAACGTGTTCGCGCGCCGCGCCGGCACGGACCCCAACGCCCCGGCCGTGGCCACGGGCAGCCACATCGACACACAGCCATCGGGCGGCAAGTTCGATGGCAATTTCGGCGTGCTGGCCGGGCTGGAGGTAATGCGTACGCTCAACGACCTCGGCATCGCCACGCGCGCGCCGCTGGAGGTGGCGTTCTGGACCAACGAGGAAGGCACGCGTTTCACGCCCGTGATGATGGGCTCGGGCGTGTTCGCGGGCGTGTTCGATGCGGCGTTCGCCTGTGCGCAGCAGGACCGCGATGGCATCAGCGTGGGCGATGCGCTGTCGGCCATCGGCTATCGCGGCCCGCAGCGTGCGGGCGAGGTGCCCGGCGGCATGTACGCGGCCTACTTCGAGGCGCACATCGAGCAGGGGCCCGTGCTGGAAGCGGCGGGCCTGCCGATCGGCGTGGTGTCCGGGGCGCTGGGCCAGCAGTGGTATGACGTGACCGTGACCGGCCAGGATGCGCACGCGGGCCCCACGCCGCTGGCGCTGCGGCACGACGCGCTGCTGGCGTCCGCGCGCATGATCGAGGCCGTGAACCGCATCGCGCGCGACGAGGCGCCGCATGGCCGGGGCACGGTGGGCTTTGTCGAGGTCACGCCGAATTCGCGCAACGTGATTCCGGGGCGCGTCGACTTTTCGGTGGACTTCCGCAACCTGTCGCAGGACGGTCTCGACCGCATGGATGCGGCGATGCGCGCGGCGTTTGCGGGCATCGCCAGCGTGGCGGCGGTGACCGTGGAGGTGCGCCAGGTGGTCAAGTTCGAGCCGTGCCTGTTCGCGCCCGCATGCGTGGATAGCGTGCGCCGCGCCGCGGCGTCACTGGGTCTGCCCCATATGGATGTGGTGAGTGGCGCGGGTCACGACGCCGTGTACGTGGCGCAGCGCGCGCCCACGGGCATGATCTTCGTGCCGTGCAAGGACGGCATCAGCCATAACGAACTGGAAGATGCGCTGCCCGAACATATCGAGGCCGGTGCCAACGTGCTGCTGCAGGCGATGCTGGAGCACGCGCGCTGACGGTTTGCGCTGACAGCTTGCGCAGGCCATTCGCGCAACCGTTGCGAGGTCCGCGCCCGCCCGGTCATCGGCGGGCGCGGGCGGCGCCATCCTTTTTTTCAGTGGGCAATCGAGCGGGAAATCGCCCACGCGCATTCGATCACAAGCGGCCCCAGCTTCTTCTGCGCATCCGCCATCGTCCACCGGCTGGCGGGCGGCGACACGTGGACCGCGCCCACCGCCTCGCCACGGCTGTTGACGATCGGCGCGCCGATGCCCATGTCCCCCAGGAACAGTTCTTCCTCATTGCACGCATAGCCCACGCTGCGGCATGCCACCACGCGCTCCAGGATGGCGTCGACGCTGGTCAGCGTGGCTGGCGTGCGCGGCGCGCGCGTCGAGGCTTCGAGCATGGTCCGCACCTGGTCGTCGGGCAGCGTGCTGAGATAGGCGCGGCCGGAGCTCGTGCAGTACATCGGAATCCGCATGCCCACCGGCGTCAGCACGGGCATGTGCTTGGCCGTCATGAGCTGCGCCACGTAGACCATGTCCAGCCCGATGGGCTCGGTCAGGTTCGCGGTTTCACCGCTGGCATTGGCCAGTTGCGACAGATAGGGGCTGGCGATCGGGATCAGCGCATCCGCGGCCAGGTAGTTGTAGCCGATCTCCATCACCTTCGGCGTCAACCGGAAGCGTCGCGTCTGCGGATGCTTGTCGACGTAGCCGAGTCGCTCGAGCGTATGCACGGTCCGTTGCGCGGAGCTCTTGGTCATGCCAGCCAGCGTGGCCAGTTCGGCCAGTGTCAGCGTGCGATGAACCGCGCTGAAGGTGCGCAGCACCTCAAGACCTTTTTCGAGGGACTGGTTGAACAGCGGGTCGGGGCGGTCGCTGTCGAGGGGAGGCATGAGGTTCGATCCGGATTCGGCACCATCGTCGGGACCCGCTGCACCACGATGACTGCATATTGCACCAAGATATGCATGAATCGATTATCGATTCATGGCGGATGCATCATGATACTTGGCGCCCGTGCTGGCGGCGCGTGGCTGGTGTTTACCCCTAGAAGATTCCCGGTTGTGCGCTGTGAAATATCACACTAATATCACAGCAACTTCAAACACCGACCGTGATCCTGCCGTGGTGAATCCCATCCGACTGGTCGGCGCCGCCGACCCCGACGCAGCGCCCACACTCCCGACGCCAGCCCAGAGCGGCGCGGCCCTGCGCGAGCAGGCGTATGTCGAAATCAAGCGCCGCATCATCGGCTGCGAATTCCGCCCCGGCGAGCCCCTGAACGAAGCCCAGGTGGCAGGGCTGCTGGGTCTGGGACGCACGCCCGTGCATCAGGCGCTGCATCGGCTGGAAGTGGAAGGGCTGGTGTCGATCCTGCCGCGCAAGGGCATCCTGGTGACGCCGCTGTCGCTCAACGAAGTGCTCGACATGATCGAAGTGCGCGCCACCAATGAGGTGCTGTGCGCCACGCTGGCCTGCGAACGCGGCCACGACAGCGACTTCAAGGCGATGCGCGACATCGTCGACCGCTCCCCGGAGCTGATCGCGAAGCGCGATATTCCGGCCCTGGCGTCGCTCGACCTGAAGTTCCACACCGCCATGTCCGCCGCATCACGTAACCGCGTACTGGCCGAACTGCTGCGCGGCCTGCACGAGAAGCAGGCGCGCTTCTGGTTCCTCTCGCTGTCCGATCCCCAGCACCTGGAGAACGTCTACCAGGAGCACCTGGAGATCGTCGACGCTCTCGAACGGCGCGACGTGCCGGCGGTGCGAGAGGCCATCCGCGAACACATCGACGAATTCCGGAAGAACATCATCCGGACGCTCTGACCGAACTTTTCCCCTCGTAACAGGTAGCAAGCAATGCCGACACTGCATCTCCAGGTAGCCGGCGGGGGCGCGCTCGCCCTCGACATCGAACGACTGATCATCGCTGGCTGGACCGGCCGCGACATGGACGCCGTCCAGCATCACATCGACGAACTGAAGGCGATCGGCGTGAAGCCGCCCGCCACGGTGCCCACGTTCTATCCGCTGGCCGCGCAACTGCTGACCACGGACGACGTACTCGAAGTGCCGCGCGACGATTCGTCCGGCGAAACGGAGTTCGTGCTGCTGCAGGGCGCCGACGCGCTCTATATCGGCATCGGCTCGGACCACACCGACCGCAAGGTGGAAGCCTACGACGTGACCGTGTCCAAGCAGATGTGCGCCAAGCCGATGGGCCGCGACGTATGGCGCTTCGACGAGGTGGCCGATCACTGGGATACGCTGGAAATGCGCTGCTGGCGCGTGCGCGATGGCCAGCGTGCGCTGTATCAGGAAGGCAAGGTCACGCGCCTGCTGGATCCGCGCGACCTGATCGGCCGCCTGACCGGCGAATCGCAATTGCCGCCGGGCACGGCGATGTTCTGCGGCACGCAGGCCGTGATTGGCGAAATGGGTCACGGCGAAGCGTTCGAAGTGGAACTGCACGATCCCGTGCGCAACCGGACGCTGCGGCACGCCTATCGCGTGGCAACGCTGGCCGTCGCCTAATGAGGGCAACCATGACCGCTCCCACCATTGCTGATCTTGCCGCCGCGCTGGCGGCTGGCCGAACCACCAGCGTGGCGCTGACCGAAGCGGCGCTGGCCAATATCGATCGCCACGCGAAGGCGGGCGGCACGGCCTTCATCAGCGTCGACGCCGACGGTGCACTGGCACAGGCGCGCGCCGCCGACCAGGCACGCGCCGCCGGCAACGCGGCCTCGCCGTTGGCCGGCTTGCCGGTATCGATCAAGGACCTGTTCGACGTGCGTGGCCAGGTGACGCGCGCCGGTTCGAAGGCGCTGGAAGGCAGCGCCCCGGCCACGGCCGACGCGCCGGCCGTGGCGCGCCTGCGCGCCGCGGGTGCCGTACTGATCGGCCGTACCAATATGAGCGAATTCGCGTTCTCGGGCCTGGGCCTGAACCCGCACTACGGCACGCCGCGCACGCCATTCGATCCGGAGCGCGTGAGCGGCGGCTCCACGTCCGGCGGTGCCGTGAGCGTGGCGGAACAGATGGCCGTGGCCGCGCTGGGCACCGATACCGGTGGCTCGATCCGCATTCCGTCCGCGTTCTGCGGACTGACCGGCTTCAAGCCGACCGCTCGCCGCGTGCCACTCGACGGCGCCGTGCCGTTGTCGACGTCGCTCGATTCGGCGGGCCCGCTGGCGCGCTCGGTGGCGTGTTGCGCGGCGATGGACGCCGTACTCAGTGGCGAGACGCTCGACACGCGCGCCGCGGACCTGCGTGGCTTGCGCCTTTACGTGACGCGCGATTTCGTTGGCGACGGCCTCGACGCCGAGGTGGCGCAGGCGTTCGACGCCACGCTGGCCCGGCTGTCGGCGCAGGGCGCGCAGATCGTTGCCTTCGACTTTCCCGAGCTGCGCCGCCTGCCCGAGATCAACGGCGGTGGCGGCCTGACGGCGGCCGAGGCCTGGACCTGGCATCGCTCGCTGCTGCAAGGCAAGGGCGAGCAGTATGACCAACGCGTGGCCCAACGCATTCGTCGCGGCGAAAAGCTGACGGCAACCGACTACATCGTCCTGCTTGCCGAGCGCCGTGCGATGCAGCAACGCGCCGCCGTCTTGCTGCGTGATGCCGATGCATGGCTGATGCCGAGCGTGGCTGTGCGTCCGCCGCGCCTGGACGCGCTGGTGCGCGACGAGGATTTCTTCGCCATCAACGGGCTGGTGTTGCGCAATCCGAGCGTGATCAATTTCCTCGACGGTTGCGCGGCATCGCTGCCGATGGGCGAGGGCCTTGGTCTTGGCGTTTGTGGCCTGCATGGCAGCGACGCCCGCGTACTGCAAGTGTCCGCAGCCATCGAGCGCGCGCTGGCCTGATATCACCCATGCAATCGATGTAGTTCCGGCCGGATTCCCACGGCCAACGCCGCAAGCGCCAGCACAGCGCATTGCCTGAGGGCCCCGCCAACGTAGCGGGGGCCCCACCCACCACATCCAAGGAGCAATCACCGATGTCTTCCGTGATGACCGGCGCCGCAGGCGCCATGGAGAGCCTGCCCGCGGGGCAACTGGCTCAGCAACGCAACGAGGCGTACCGCAAGATCACCGTGCGCCTGATCCCGTTTCTCGTCTTCCTGTTCATCCTGGCGTGGATCGACCGCGTCAATGTCGGCTTCGCCAAGCTGCAGATGCTGCAGGACCTGCAGTTCAGCGAGGCCGTGTACGGTCTGGGCGCCGGGATCTTCTTCATCGGCTACTTCCTGTTCGAGGTGCCGAGCAACCTGCTGCTCGAAAAGATCGGTGCACGCAAGACGCTGGCACGGATCACGATCCTGTGGGGCCTGGCGTCGATGGCGATGATCTTCGTGAAGACGCCGACGCAGTTCTACGCGTTGCGCTTCCTGCTCGGCATCTTCGAGGCCGGCTTCTTCCCGGGCGTGGTGCTGTACCTGACGTACTGGTTCCCGGCCGCGCGCCGCGCGCGCATCAACGGGTTGTTCATGACGTCGTTTGCGATCGCCGGTGTGGTCGGCGGCCCGCTGGCGGGCTTCATCATGAGCACGATGGGCGGTGTGGACGGCCTGGCCAACTGGCAATGGCTGTTTGTGCTCGAGGGGATTCCGTCGGTGCTGGCCGGCATCGCCGTGCTGATGTACCTGCCCGAGAAGCCGGTCAACGCGAAGTGGCTGACGACGGACGAGCAGGCCATCGTGACCGGCGATGTGGAAGCCGAGGCACGCGACCCGGCCAAGCATTCGGCGCTGAAGGACGCGTTCGCCAATGCGCGTGTCTGGATCTGCGCGGCGATCTATTTCTGCGTGGTGAGCGGCAACGCGACCATCGCCTTCTGGTCGCCATCGATCATCAAGGAACTGGGCGTGCACGGCAACCTGCAGATCGGCCTGGTCTCGGCGATCCCGTTCGTGGCCGGCACCATTGCCATGGTGCTCAACGGCATCCATTCGGACCGCACCGGCGAGCGCCGCATGCACTGCGCGCTGGCCACGCTGCTGGCCGCCGTGGGCCTGACGCTCACCGGCATGATGCTGCACAGCGCGGTGCTGGCGCTGCTGGCCCTGACAATCGCCTCGGTCGGCATCCTGGCCGCGTTCCCGGTGTTCTGGTCGCTGCCGTCGGCCTTCCTGGCCGGCACGGCCGCCGCTGGTGGCATCGCACTGATCAACTCGATCGGCAACCTCGCCGGCTTTGTCGCGCCGTACATGATCGGCTGGTTCAAGACCACCACGGGCCAGCTGTCCTCGGGTCTGTACTTCGTGGCGGCGCTGGAGGCCTGCGCGACGGTGCTGGTGATCGCCTTCATCCGCGCGCGCGACTAACGCCGCAGCGGGTTGGCAGGCAGGCGGGCAGGGGGCTGGATTCCCCTGACGCCTTGCGATACAATCCGCTTCCTCATTACGCCGCAGGCCGAAGTATCGCCGGCGGCACGGACGGTGGTCCGGCGCTCCAGGCGCCACCAGCAAGGCCATAAGCAAGAAAGGCGGGCAGTTCCAGCCGCCTTTTTTGTTTTCTAGGCACACCGATCCAGGGACCGCGAGGGTGGCGAAATTGGTAGACGCACCAGGTTTAGGTCCTGACGCCAGCAATGGTGTAGGGGTTCGAGTCCCCTCCCTCGCACCAAAAATCCTTTAAAATCAACGGCATAGGTTCTCTATGCTGTCAAAAATTTAGCCAGTTTTTGGCAGTTTCGCAGTCGATTTGCCAGCATTTTTGCCAGCATTTCCAGCGAACTTCTTCACGGCCCGATTCCCTGCCTCGGCCTCTGCCGACGGCATCCAGTGGCGATACACGCGGGCGATCATCGTCCAATCCGCGTGCCCCATTTCCTTTGCCACCCACCTGCCCATCGCCAGGTCATCTCAGCGCGTCGCGATGGCCTTCCTACTGGCGATCGAGACCGCCATGCGCTCCGGCAGATCCTCGGGCTCGCCAGCCATACCGTCGATTTCAGCCGCGCGTCGCCCACTGCCGCTGACCGAAAACAGCAGCCCGCGGAACGTTCCACTGTCGACGCGCGCCGTGGCGCTGCTGCGGATGCCGTTGCAGGAGAGGTTGATGGAGGTCAATCAGTGGGTCGGGCAGGACGTGGTGAGATTCGATCCCTACGCACTTGGCGCGGAAGTCGGGTTGGCGTAGGGTCACGAAAACTAATATTTGTCTTGCGAAAACTAATAAAAAACGTATAGTAGGGCCCATGGTGGGGAAGCCATCTGAAAACACGATCATCTGGTCTCTGAAGGCTGCCAAGCAGCTACGCAAGTTGGACCCTCAGCATCAGCGGCCGATACGCGACGGGGTTGAAACCTTAAGGGGGATGCCGGATTGCACGAACATCAAGCAACTGAAGGGCGAAACATACGGCTACAGGCTGCGGGTCGGAAACTACAGGGTGATGTTTGATTTCGATGGGAAGGTCAGGATCGTGTCGATACAGGAAGTGAAGCTCCGCAACGAACAGACCTACTGATATGCGGGCCGGTTGGAAACCGGTCCTCTGAACTTACCTCATACGAACAGGGGGCAGCATGAACGCACCGACCAACTTCCAGATCATCAACGGCCCGGACGGCAAGCCGGAGTATGTGGTGATTCCCTACGCCCAATACATCGCGGAGCGTCGCGCCGAGAAGCTCCGCGACCCTGAGTACGTTCCGCATGAGGTCGTGAGTCGCACCGTCGATGGCGCGACCCCGACGAAGGCATGGCGCGAACACCTCGGCTTTACCCAGGCCGAGGTTGCAGCAAAGCTCGGCATCACCCAGGGCGCCTATGCTCAGCAAGAGGCGAGCGACAAGCTGCGCAAGTCAACCCGCGAGAAGATCGCCGCCGCGCTGGGCATCGCGCCCCAGCAACTCGACTGGTAACACTCCCATCAGCTGGCCGCCCGTTGAGCCAAGGCGGCTAAACAAGTGAGAGGAGTGGAAATATGAGCAAGCATAAAATCCCCCGCCCAGTGACGGCCGCCGAGGGCGCGGCCATTCGCCGCGCGGCGGCGGCTGACCTGGATGCCCGCGAGTTGACCGATGGCGAGCTGGCTCAGATGAGGCCCGCCAGCGAAGTTCTGCCGAAGATTCTCGGCAAGGCGAACGCGGAGGCGCTGATGAAGCGCCGTGGCCGATCTGCTCCCTAAGGCTGCGCGACCTTGACCGCCAATCCTGCCGCCTCTTCATTGCAGTCGCATGCTGGCGTGTTCCCTCTGGCGCGCTGGGCCAGGATTTCGGACCTGGCTGCCTTCATGTCCGCCAGGAACTCATCGTTGCCATGAAGTCGGGCCACCGTGGCGGCGCCCATCAGGCGGCCCGCATCGATGTCGCTCGCCCAATGGACGTTGCAGACAGCTCGACTCTCTCCATAAGATTTGGGCGGGGTACTCCAGCTTGAAGACGAGGTTTCGCATAGCCACCATTTTCCGAATGGGCGCAAATCAGAACGTATAGCCGGCAGCCAGATAGATGAAGCTGGTGTTGTGCCCACCGACAGCCCTCAGCAACCTGCTTTCGTCAACGTAGACAACGCCAGCGTTGACCGCGACGTGACGGCTTGCCTGCCAGAAGATATCGAGTGAAATCTGGCTGCTGCTGTACTTGCCCGGTTGGCCCGCAGTACCCGCGACCGGTATGCCGACAGACGTGTAGACGGCGTCGTTGGTCGTCTGTCGCCAGATAAAGTCGCAAGCGATCGTCAACCTTACGTTTCCAGCCGGATGCAAGGTCAGCGAAGGCTGGATGTCGATTACATTCGAAGCGCCGATGAGGCCCGCTTGATTGAAGTAGGCCAGTTTCGGGAACAGCCCGTTGTAGGTACCGACTGTGCCGTCATGTGGATCGCCGTCGCCACTGCCGGCAGTGGCCTTGAGGCCGCCGCGGATCTTCCATTCAGAGCTGGCGAGCGTATAGCCGGTATCCGTTGAAAATCCCCATGCCCGGATTGCCTGTTGTCCGAAGC
>FTBN01000170.1_pt1 | contig 11491 bp, 15 predicted proteins | sample 1639381 | NCBI WGS metagenome assembly FTBN01 (sample SAMEA3914864, study PRJEB12502) | metagenome | biome: forest; material: soil | place: USA | collected 2012-03-12 | depth 0.3 m | reverse complement strand
GCTCCCACATCAGCGCCTTCTGGCTGTCGGAATAGTAGATTCGTGGCCGTCGCTTCATTTGCAACACTCCTGCCGCCTACGCGGTAGTTAGTGTGTTGCGTTGACCGGTTGAATCCGCCACGAAAAGCTGCCGAACACTGTGAACGGTCACCACGATGGCGCGCGAGCGCGCTCGTGTCAGCGGCCTGCAGACTCGATTCGGTGCAGACAACCGAAACGCCCCCGGGGGCGCTGATTTCATCTCCACGGTCGGTCGCTTCCTGGTCGAGGCATGAGACCTGTCGCATGACTGCAGCACCGTCGCGGAGCGTGCTTTCCCGTCGTCGACGTTGAGAGCGGCCAGCGCTCCCCTGAACAAGCGTTCGGGTGGTCAGCCAGCGTCCACGAAGGCAGGCGCACGCCATGCCACATGCGAGGGTCAGCGCATTCCTACTGCGCCACGCGAATTCCGCCGACTGCTGGAAAGGCAGCCAATCTCCAACATGCCTCCCAACCACAACGGGAGAACGACCATGAACACGACGAAGCCTGCACCCACGATCACAGAACAGACCTGCGAAGCATTCGCCGCCGCGGCCGATGCGCTCATGGTGCGGCGCGCGGATCGGATTCAAGAGAGCGACGTTGACGACTTCGTGGCTCTGGGCTGGATGGACTGGTACGGTGGATCGCTGCGGATCACGGCGCTCGGACAGATGGCGCTGCTGCGGATCCGCACCCGGCTGTCCGCGGCTGTCGCATGAACGCAGCAATGTCTGGCCCAAACGACGGACGCGACGGCGCGAAGATGCCACGACAGCGCTTGAAGGCAAACGCTGATCTGCGAGCGCCTCCATCCGACACCGCCTCGGCCGAGAGCTATCGGGAGTCGCAACGCTGGGGTTGAGCGCTCCATCGAGCGGTGCCAATGCCCGGTCACGACGCGATTCCTGCAGCGCATCAATGCCGGGATCGAGTCCCGATTGCGCGATCTTGGCGAGCCTCCGGGCGCGGGCCGCTGAGCTTACGCTCGCCGGAACGGCTCTGGAAAGGGGGCGCGAGCGCTCCTTGCCGCACTCGCCTCACCCCGTCGCGTGGTGCGCCTCGCCAGCGGTCGGAGGTGCTGCGAGTTCGACACCAAAGATCTCGACGTCTGCTGGCGCGAGCGTGAACCCCATCTGCAATCTACCTCGACGTTTCCAACACCATGAACCTGACGATGCCGCCCACCCCGCGCCGCGCCTTCGAATGCCAGTGCGGCCGTCCCGTCTTTTTCCGCAACGACGTCTGCCTCCACTGCCAGACGCCCCTGGGCTACGACCCGGAGCGCGTACTGCTTCGCCCACTCGAAGCCGCGGAGGCGCCGGATTCGTGGCGCGCGATGCCGGTTGCGGGAGACGACGCAGGGGTGCCGCTCGATGTCTACCGGCGCTGCGCCAACCACCGCACGCCGGCTGGTTGCAACTGGCTCGTGCCGATCGGCGAATCCCAGGCCCTGTGCCGGGGCTGCCGACTCGTACGGACGGTGCCGGACGTCGCGTTGGCCGGGAACGACTCGCTCTGGGCCAAGGTGGAGGAGGCCAAGCGAGCGGTCATCGCACAGCTGTTCGCCTTGGGACTGCCGGTGAGCTCCAAGGTCTCGGAAGACATCGAGCGTGGCGTGATGTTCGACCTGCTTCGCTCGACTGACGGTGGCCCGAAGGTGATGACCGGACACGACGACGGACTGATCACACTCGACGTCTCGGAGGCCGACGATGCCTATCGCGAAAGCGTCCGCACCCGGATGCGCGAGCCCTACCGCACGCTGATCGGCCACGTCCGACACGAACTCGGTCACTACTACTGGCAGCGGTTGGTGGAACATACCGAATGGGAAGCGCCGTGCCGGGAGCTCTTCGGCGACGACCGCCTGGACTACGGCGATGCGCTCAAGCGCTACTACGATTGCGGCGCGCCGCAAGACTGGCGTGACAGCTACGTGAGCGCCTACGCGACCGCTCACCCCTATGAAGATTGGGCCGAAACCTGGGCCCACTACCTGCACATGATCGACGCCTTCGGCACGGCGCGCAGTTTCGGACTGTCGCCAACGGTCGCCAAGCTGGAGTTCGATCCATTTCCGGCGGAGGCGCTCTTCTCTTCCGGAGCGAATGCTGACGAGGCCGACCGCCAATTCATGGACATGGTCAACGGCTGGAGCGAGCTGACCGTCGCCTTCAATCAGGTCACGCGCAGCATGGGCGAGCCCGACTTCTACCCGTTCGTGCTGTCATTGCGGGCCGTGCGCAAGCTGCACTTCATCCATCGAGTGATCTGCGCGCAGCAAGGTCGAGACTTGACGAATGCCTCCGCCGCCAGCCAATCGCATTGAACTACTGGATTTGCACGACGTCACCGCAACCGCGCCCGTCGCCAATTTCGCACTGACTCCAACCTAAACTCGGGACTGTCTCCATTGATCGAGACCCACGAAACAGTGGATTCGCCGCGATGAAAGTTTGCATCAAGAAAGCGTTTGTCGCTGCCCAGCGCGCGCGCCATGTGGCGGCAGCCGATGCGGTCGAATATCGACTGATGGGCATGCACGTCCACTTGGTCATACCCGGCAAACTGCCGGTGGTGATGTCACGGACGGAATTCAGCAAGTTGCTCTCGGACGGCCACCTGGTCGTTCTCTAGAGCCTTTCACCTGCACTTCGGCACGCGACCAGGAGGCCGGGGAGCGCCTGAACAGTCGTTAAACGAGCTCATTTTAGGATTGCCGGCACGCAGACAAGGCAAGCGGTGCTTGCCAAGGCCAACGTCCAAATCGTCATGGAAAGAGTCAAGACACTTCTTCGCGAAAGCGTGCCTGATGTGCCCCGGCTTGGCCGTTGCGACACTTCGATGAACCTGGCGCAGCCGCATGCGTTGGTCGATGGCTAGGATTCTCATCATCGATGGCATGGTGGATGCCGCAGATGGCTTGTCGACCCTCTTCAAAGCCATGGGGCACGAGACGTGGGTAGCTGCTGCAAGCCGAGCGGTTGTCGACGACATCCGGCAATTCGCGCCGGACATTGTCTTCTTGAGCCTCGAAATGACGCAGCCGGGCGGCAGCGAACTTGCGGAAGTCATACGTTCCGAAACGGGCATCGCACAACCGTTTCTCATAGCACTCACGGACTCGCGCGACCCTCAGGTGCATGCAACCACTCAGGCTATCGGCATCGAGGCGTTCATCCGCAGACCTGTCCATCCGCACACGTTGATCGCCATCGTCACCGACGTCTCGTCGCGGGTCCCGCGAACACCGTCAGCCAGCTCGCCGAGTCACTCTGACAGGCCACGAACGACATAAGACTTCGCGCTTTCGCGAAAAGCCTTCCAGCCGCGGCCGTTCATCGTTTCATGCAAGGCTTCGCTGGTGCCAATCGCCGCATAGACGCAGGAACTGGACAGCGTCCAGGCCACCTTCAGATCCAGTTCGTCGAGCTCGGGCTTCACGCTGCTCAGCGCATCGATGAAGATGGTCTCGGAGCAATTGATGCCCGTCTTCAACTGAGGGTCTACATCGATGTCCCCCGTCAGGCGAAGCGGCAGTTCAAGGTCGTGCCGACCTTGGCGCGTGCTGTAGAGCTCGAACTCGTAGTCTGTCCACTCGGTCACGAGCCGCACGATGCTCAGTTCCCCGGGGCGACCGAGAAGCGCAGCCTTGAGCGGCGCAATCCTGTCGAGGCACACCTGGCGATGCGCCTTGACGACGGCTTCGAGCAGCATCGCCTTGGTCCCGAAATGGTGGTCCACCAGCGTGTGGGCAACGCCGGCGTCCTTCGCGATATCGCGCAAACTGCTCCCGCGAAGTCCCAGGCGAGCAAATGCGCGCGTGGCGGATTCGAGGATGGCCGTCCTGCGGTGGGACTGGTCGATGCTTGAAACGATTGCGGACTCCGTTCAGAGGAAAAGAGCCAGCGTACGCGCTCCCCGTTTAACAGTCGTTCAGCGGTTGGATTCCTGGTGACGTTCTCAATTCATCGCGAGGGGTGTGGAGCGAATCGGCCGGGGAAACCGGCGTTCGATAGCCTGCAACTCCTCGTCGGTCAACCGAACGTCGGCAGCTGCCAGATTCTCGCGAAGATGGGCCGCGCCGCTGGCTTTCGGGATGGCGATCACGCCGGGCTCGGCGAGCAGCGTCGCAAGCGCGATCTGCGTGGCGGTCAGCCCGCGGTCTCGCGCGATCTGCATGAGGACAGGATCCTGAGCGGCGCGGCCCTGATCGATCGGACTGTAGGCCATGAGGGGCATGCCATGCGATCGGAGCCACGGCAGAAGCGCGAACTCGGGGCCTCGCTCGGCCAATGAATACCAGACCTGGTTGAGTGCGCAGTGCGCGCTGATCGCCCCCAGCTCTTCCATGTCCGCGACATCGAAGTTGCTGACACCCCAATGGCGGATGCGGCCCGCCGACGTCAGCGACTGCATCGCGTCGACAGTTTCCTGCAGGGCGTACTGGCCTCGCCAATGAAGCAAGTAGACATCGATGGCTCCCAGCCCAAGGCGTTGCAGACTGCGGTCGCAGGCCGCCAGAGTGCCGGCTCTGCTGGCGTGGTGCGGGTAGACCTTGCTCACGACGATGACCTCGTCGCGCCGGACGTCACCCGCGCGGATCGCATCGTTGACCGCGGTTCCCACCACTTCCTCGGCGCCGCCCTCGCCATACATCTCGGCGGTGTCGATCAGGCGATAGCCGAGTTCGATCGCGGTGCGCACGCTGGCGATCTCCGCTCGACGCGTGGCCCTCGCCTCGCCGAACCGCCAGGTTCCGAGTCCGAGAACAGGCATCGAAGCAGCGCTCGTGCCGCCGGCAAGTTGCAGATGACGCATGCACTCTCCCGCATCGCAAAGCATTGATTCTGCGCTCGAGGTGTCCTTGGGCCCCAAAGAGCCCCAGCAGCAACGAGCGCTTCGCCAGGCGGTGTCCAGGTCCTGAAGCGCGGGGCATGCGGGTTGCCGCTGGACAAGGTCGCCGCGAGGCTCATTGACAGGGGAAGACCATGCACAACTCCGACGCGGGCCAAGGCCAGCCGGACACCAACGACGGCAACCAGTCCGAGGGGCAAGCGGGTGGGCAGCAGAGCGCGTTCCAGTCCAGTAACGACCAGCAGGGCCAGGCCGGGGGCGTGGCGAGCGCATCGGGGAAGCGCCAGCAGAGCCAACCCAGCCAGGCCGCGGGTTCCGGCCAGCAAGGTTCCAACGCGCAGGCCTCGCAGCAAGGCGACGGATCGCAACGCCCCGCGGGCGGCGAGACCCTTGCACGCGCGGCGCAAGGCGCGCATCGAGCCGTCGATGCCACGGTCGAGAAGGTCGCCCCGGTCATCGATGCCGTCCACGACAAGGTGGAGTCCGTGAAAGGCGCGGCCCAAGGCGCCAAGGACGTTGCCTCGGACGTGCAGGACAGGCTCGCCGCCGCGAAGGGTCAGGCCGATGAGTGGATCGGGGCCGCGCGAGAGGCGATCGTCCAGAACCCTTTTGCAGCCATCGCGGGCGCGTTCCTTCTAGGTGCCGCCTACGTTGCAGCGAAACGTCGCTGATCGACGGATCCAAGGAATCAAATGACGATAGAAGCATGGCAGGTGGCATTCGACCGTGCGCGCGAGGCAGTGGGCGAAGCGGACGAACGATTCCAGCGGGCCGACCAGGAATTCGCCCGGCTGAGGGCCGACAACCCGACCGACGCCGTCGTGCAGGCCGACCACGAAAAATGGATGGCCGCCAAGGACGCGCTCGACAAGGCAAACGCCGCTTGGACAGTCATCGCGCGCATCGCGCCGACGACACCCTCCCGGTGAACCGCGATGACGCGCAGCGAGCAGGCCGTCCCTGACAAGGCTCGCGAGAACCTCGACACCCTTCGGCAGTTCGAGGATGACCAGGCGCGCGAGGCTTCGCCGACGCAGCGGGCGATCGAAGGAGCGAGTGTCTTTTTCGGTAGTCCCGCTTACTTAGTCGGCGTCGTGATATTCGCGATCGCCTGGATCGCGGTCGACAGTTGGGGACGAGCCCACGGGTGGTCGCACGTCGAGGAGCCGCCTTACTTCTGGCTGCAGGGCATCGTGAGCCTGCATGCGCTGCTGCTGACGATCGCCGTGCTCATCCGCCAGAATCGGATGTCCGAACTCGCCGAGCATCGAGCCCATCTCGACTTGCAGATCAACCTGTTGACGGAACAGAAGGTCGCGAAGATCCTGGAGATCCTGGCCACGCGCGATGGCAGGTCCTCCGACGCACTCGACGCGAAGTCGGGCGACGATCTCACCAAGCCGGCCGATCCCCAGGCCTTGCTCGACGCGATCAAACAGTCTGCTTCGGACTGAGCTTGTTGACTTGCCGAGCCAGGCAACGCGACGGGTTCCTTGCATCGCCTTGGTGGCCCAAGCACTTCTTTCAAGCCGAGGCCCCGCGATTGCCCGCAACGTGCGGCTCATCCCGAGCGGTCCATCACAACGAAAGCACTCCATGAAGCAATCCGTCGCACACGCACTGCTGGCCTCCACGATCTTGATCGCCTGCGCCGCGGCTTCCGCGCAGTCCGCGTCCGCCCCGATGGCCGTTGGCGAAAGCGCCTCCACGGCCGCTCGTGCCCAAGCCAAGGCGGCGTCCAGCTCCGACGTCGGCACACTCGTTCGCACGGGGCCCTCGGCGACCCACAAGGCCGAGCACGTGGCGCACAGCGCGGAAGACACCGCTTCCGGCGCGACGCATCACCACGCGCGTCGCGCGCATCACGCGCGCGCGGCGAGCAGCGCCGCGTCGAACTGACCGGCCCTGAGCGGCGCTGGACGCCCTTCGTGGACGACATCGACATCGAGGCCACGCTGGCGTCTCGCCCGTGGCGCCTCGAGCGACGGTGTCTGGCGAGTGATTGCAGAACTCGACAGAGCACCAGTCCCGATTGGCGGTACATGTGCCGAAATTGTCGAAAAGTTTGGGGGCGTCATCGGTATTCTCGGGAGCACAGCCGGGGAGCCGATGATCGTTGCGAACCGTCTGCCTCAACCCTTCGCCGCGTCAGGCGAAGCCGCGCACCAGGGAACGGATGTCAACACTCGTACGGGCTTTCTACGTCAGCGCCATCGTCAAGCCGTTGAGCGACGTCGATGTCCAGGTGATCCTTGGCGCAGCGCAGATGAAGAACCGGCGTGTGGACGTGACGGGGATGCTTGCGCAGAGTAACGGCCATTTCGCGCAGGTGCTCGAAGGGCGACACGAAGCCGTCCAGGAGACGTTGGCGCGGGTCGCCCGGGATGTCAGGCACAACCGCGTACGCGTGCTGCTCGAGGAAGCCATTACTCGGCGACAGTTCGAGAGGTGGGCGATGGCCTGGGCTTACCAGGAGGAGATCGCCCACGAGATGCGCCTGCTCCACGAATGCGACCTGCCGGATGCAGAGAGGGCTCGCGCCTTGCTCGCCCGGCTCGTTCCTTCAGACGTGGGATGGCTATGACGCGGGCGGCAATGCGGCCCGCGTAAGAATCACTTCTTGGCGTCCGACTTCGCCACGGGCTTCTTGCCCGAATCGATCGTGTCGCGAACGGCATCGGTCGCGCCCTTCTTGTCGTTCGACTTCCTGGGCTCGGCACGCTGGCCGCCGACGTCTGCCTTGGGGTGTTGCTGACCTGATTGGGACATGATGTTTCCTTTGCCGAATGGGCGAGTGGGTATGGCACTGAGGCAAACCGTGCGCCGCGTGGCGACGATCTCGTTCTACGTTCGCAGTTCGTCGAACCAAGCGCGGTAAGGGGTGTTCTTGACGAGCCTGCGATTCATGTCGGGAGCAACGTCCGTCCACCACACGTCACCACGCTCCCCCAATTGGCGCTTCACCGCGTCGACTTCCGCTCGAGCCGCCGCACGACCTTCGAGTGGCGCATCCCTGCGCAGTGAGCGTCGTGCGGTCATCAGACGCGCGACCAAGGCATCGCGTACCGCCTTGTCCAACGCCGGATTGGCCATCCGCCACAGGCGACCCCGGACGACGAAGTATCGGCCGTCCGGGGTGACCGGATAGTCTTCGCGCATGGATGAAGCCGACAGGCGCTCTCGACTGGATGATCAGAACGGCGTCAGCACCACCTTGCGGCAATCCTCCTGTTTCTTCTCGAAGATCTCGTAGCCACGCGCGGCATCCGCCAACGGCAGCGTGTGCGTGATGATGGCCTCGGGATGCAGTTCACCCTTCGCGATGTGCTCCAGCAACTGAGGCATGTAGTTCTGCGCGTGAGTCTGTCCGCCCTTGATGCTCAGCCCCTTCTCGAACACGTCGCCAAGCAGGAAGCCGTGCACCCAGCCCGCGTAGACGCCCGGCAGCGACACCGACCCGCCGCGGCGCGTGGCGGCGATGGCCTGGCGTACCGAGGCGCCGCTCGAGCCTTCGAGCTTGATCGCGGTCATGGCGGTCTCCACGACGCTGCCCTTGGCCTCGAATCCGACGGCGTCGATCGAGGCGTCGACACCGCGACCCCCCATGCGGTCGATGATCTCGTTGGCCGGGTCGTCCACCTCGTCGAAGTTGATCGGTTCGACGCCATAGGTCTTCTGTGCGAAGTCGAGGCGGTACGGATGGTGGTCGACCATGAAGATGCGCTCCGCGCCGAGCAGGCGGGCGGACGCTGCGGCCATCAGTCCGACCGGGCCCGCGCCGAAGATCGCGACGCTTGAGCCCTTGCCGATCGCCGCGTTGACTGCCGCCATGTAGCCCGTGGGCAGGATGTCCGAGAGAAACAGCACCTGCTCGTCGCGAAGGCCGGAATCGGCGATGACGAGCGGGCCGACGTTGCCCTTGGGCACGCGCACCAGTTCGGCCTGGCCGCCCGGGATGCCGCCGTACAGATGGCTGTAGCCGAACAGCGCGGCGCCGGGCTTGGTGTCCTTCTTGTTCACGATGGTGCCCCGACCGGTGTTGGTCGTCTCGCACGCTGCGAAGAGCTTGAGGTTGCAGTAGAAGCATTCGCCGCACGAGATGGTGAACGGAATGACGACGCGGTCGCCCTTCTTCACGCGCATGACGTTCGGGCCCACCTCCTCGACGATGCCCATGAACTCGTGGCCGAGGATGTCGCCATGCTCCATCATCGGGATCTTGCCGCGGTAGATGTGCAGGTCGGAACCGCAGATCGCGGTGGCAGTCACGCGCAGGATGATGTCGTCGGATTCGACGATCTGCGGATCAGCGACGGTCTCGACGCGGACGTCTTTCGAGCCGTGGTAGGTCAATGCTTTCATGGAATCTCCGGGATACGGGTTGCGTCGCGCGGGGTGGCGGACAGGCGGGTTGAGCAAGCGTGGCTCCCCGGCCGTGGATGCCGATGCGTTGGCGCCCCTCGCGATCCTGGCCACCGACAGACCAAACGAAGAAGGGAGCCTTCCGACTCCCTTTTCTGTTCGTGACCGCAGACGGCAAAAAAGGCTCGGCGCCTAAGCCGAGCCAATCGCCCTCGCCGGACTTACCGGTAGATCTCGGTTCCGTTCGAGGAAGCCCACGCGGTCTGCAGAGCTTCCGCGTCGTCCGACGAGCGCGGCTTCACGCCCATCAGGATGCCGCCGTTCTTGATCCCTTCCTCGTAGCGCTTGACGCGCTCTTCGGGGATGCCCCAGCCGACGAGTGCGCCGATGAGGCCACCGCCAGCAGCGCCGGCGCCGGCGCCGGCGAATGCCGCGGCGATCGGACCGGCCACGACGAGGCCGATGCCCGGCAGCACGAGCGACGTGCCGATGGCCGCGATGGCTGCGGCGATGGCGCCCACCGTGCCCCCGATGGCGCCACCGATGCCGGCACCTTCCGCGGCCTTGTTGCCCAGCTCGGTGGTTTCGGTGGTCGCGCCGAAGTGGCGCTTGCGCGTCTCGTCGTTCATGACCATGTTGACGTCGGAGACGTCGTAGCCGCGATCCTGCGCGTGCTGATAGGCCTGCTCGGCGCTGGCGCGGTCGGGGAAGAGGCCGGTGACGTAGGTGTCGTTGGTGCTCATGGGACGTCCTTGTGTTGATTCGAGTCGTTGTCGGGATCGCGGCGCGCATCGTGCGCGCCGAAGGCCGTGATGTGCACCGGCAAGCGGCGGCCCCGACACGTGTGGGCGGTCATGTCTCTGCACCAAGTCTCGCGGCTTGGCGAGCGCGGCGACCAGCACGAGCGCAGTCGCAGCCGCGTCGGACTCGACGAGGTCCAACTCAATCCGCGACGTCCACGAGCCCGATGCGTTGCCCCTGCTGCACCGAGGACACCGCGACGCCGTTGAGACGCGCGTTGCAGCGCGCCTCGAACACCATCACGAAGTCCGAGCCGCCGAACTGGAAGTAGCCCATCTCCTCGCCCTTGCGCAGCTCGACGCCGGGCTCGGCCGTGATGACGATGGACGACACCTGGGCCATGCCCACCGGCAGGCAGGCCACCAGTCCCGCCGCCGTGTCGAGCACGACGAGTCCGCGCGTCTGCAGGAACTGGTAGCCCGTGCCCTCGACGGCCTCGATGCGGCGCACCTCGCGACCATCGACTTCCGACGTCTCCACGCGCACGTCGAGCCATGCGCGACCCTGGATCACGCGCGCCTCCAGCACCGTGCCCGCGGCGGGCGCGTGCCACCGGTGGTAGTCGAACGTGCGCAGCGCGCTGTGCGTGACGATGCCGCCCGCGAATCGCGTGGCCCACGGGCTGTCCGCCAGCAACTGCGAGAGCGACCAGCGCAAGCCCTTCAACGCCAGCCGGCCGCCTTCGACCACGATCGTCGAGTCGGCCGCCACCTGCCATTGACCGATGAAGCGCGCGTCCGCGGGCGCCGCGAGCACGCGGTCGTCGCACGGCGAATCGACGGGCCGGCGCCCGGGCTTCACGTGGCGGGCGAAGAACTGGTTGAACGTGCGATAGCCGCTGGGCGGCGGCATGTAGTCGTTCCAGCGGAAGGCCGGGTTCGTGCGGAACGTGTCGACGTGGACGGCGGACTCGGGCGTGTCCAGGAACGCTCCCCACGCGCGCGCGAAGTCGACGATCCAGGCGGACAGCGGCGTCAGCGCGGGCGTGACGTCGTGCGGGTGAGTCGGCGTCTGCAGCGTTCTCAACGCCGGCTGGTCGAACAGGAAATGGAAGGTCACCAGCTTGTCGTGCACCTGCAGCGAGTCGTGATGCTCGCGCGGTGCCCAGGTCACCATGTCGTCGAGGAACGCCAGGTAGTCGTCGAGCGTACGGATGCCGGCGAGCTCGGGGATCTCGTGCGCGACCACTTGGTCGACCGCCTGCTCGAAGAGCTCGTGCCAGCCATGCTCCTCCATCAGCGCGACCAGCACCGCGACCGCGGGCGTGCGCGCGCGCGTCACGCGACGCCCGCGCGCACGATCTCGAAATCGATCGGCTTGAACGTGCCGTTGTTGGAACCCTCGGCCGAGCAGGCCGTCAGCGCACAGACCATGTCCATCTCGGCGCGCAGCTCGATGCGGTCGCCGGCCTTGGACAACGGCGGCTTCACGGCGACCGTCCCGTCGC
>FTBN01000057.1_pt1 | contig 11582 bp, 7 predicted proteins | sample 1639381 | NCBI WGS metagenome assembly FTBN01 (sample SAMEA3914864, study PRJEB12502) | metagenome | biome: forest; material: soil | place: USA | collected 2012-03-12 | depth 0.3 m | reverse complement strand
GTCCCGCTGATCGTGCTGGCCTGTGCCTTGCATGTGGTGGGGCGCTACATGCCTCGCACGCGCGAGCGCGTGAAGGCCAGCCTGACGGTAGCGCTCGGCGGCCCATCGGTCAGCGGCTGGCGTGGGTGGCTCGTGCGCAAGCTGGCGCCCAGCCAGATCGCGGGTTGCGCCACCGGGTGCGACACCAGCAGCGGATGCAGCACATGCGAATCGAGCACATCGGGCTCCACAGGCGGCGATACCGGCAGTGGCGACCGCAGCGAACAGATCATTCGCTTCGTGCGCAAGTCCTGATCCTGGCAGCGGCCAACACGATAACGGCGATCCCTCGGGATCGCCGTTTTGCTTTCTGGACGGTGTGGGCGGGTACGCAGAATTGGGTACGCTTTCGGTCGAAATGGGGACGATCTTCCTCTGCCCGATAGCGGATGGTGGTGCATATCACCCGGCGCCAGACCACAACGGCGAGACCCATACGCCTGTCACAGGCCACCTCGGCCGCCGCTCCCGCCCCCATCGGACCACCCACCTCGCGCCCCGCAGAAACGGGTACGCATCGACCAACAAAAAGCCCGCCGCGTGTGCCGCGCGGCGGGCTCGATTGTGAGGCGTGTGGGCTTACTGTGCCGTACCCGGGATCGTCAGCGATACCGGCATGGCCTCCGCTCCGGCCGTGCACGTCACGGTAACCGTGAATGGCCCCGATCCGGTTGGCACGAGCGACACCAGGTTGGCCGGGAACGACTGGATAATCGTGATCGGTCCGCTCGTCGCCGACCAGGCCCAGGTGCCGTTGCAACCCATGATCCCTTCGTCGACACCGCGGTGCATGATGTGCGCGGCAATCGGTACGCCACCATTCGGCACGACCAGCGGATTCGGGCCGTCATAGACCAGCGCCCAGGTCGGCTGCTCGGTGACCAGCAGCATCGCACGCGGCTTGGCCGACAGCGTCAGGCTGGCCGCCATCTCCGACAGCACGCTTTGCAGCGGCGAGGCCCCATTCGCACGCGTGGTGCTGACCGTCGTGACCCGGGTCGCCGAATTCGGCAGCACGGCCAGCGATGGCGAGGTGGTCATGTAGGTCCACAGGCCCGTGAAATCGGCGGTCGAATTGCTGCCGTCGTTGCGCAGCACCTGCGAATCGTAGGTTTGCGGATAGCCGTTGAGTACGTTCAGCGCATTGATCTGCTTGCCGAACTGGGACAGCACCAGACGGTACGTCGACACGGTGTTCTTGAACACCGACACCAGGAACGCGCCGGTCAGCGTATTGCCATCGGGCGCAGTGACCTGCACCGTGACCACCGACTGCGCCGCCGTGTCGCTGGCATTCACACCGAGCAGCGTGCCGACATTGGCCGCGCCCGTGACCTGCACCGCCGACGCACTGCTGCGCCACGTCCAGCCGGTGCCCGCGGATGAGCGATCCGCGCCATCGCTGTCGATCAGGGACGCCGTCACCGGCAGCACCTGGCCGTCGGTCATCGACAGCACCGGATACGGCAGCGCCAGGCTATAGGTCCGCACGCCGGCCGCTACCACGGTGATGGTCGCGGAAACCTGCGGCAGCGTGGTCGTTGCATTGTTGGCGCCGGCCACCGTCGCCAACACGCTGATCGTGGCCGTGCCGGTGCCCGCACCGGTCACCACCGCACTGCCGGGGATGGTGCCGTTGGCCACCGCGGCCACGCCAGGGCTGGAGCTCGACCAGACAAACGTCGTGGAGCCCGTGACATCGTTGCCAAGATCGTCGACCACCGAAGCGATCAGCGGAATCGATCCGCCAACGTTGACCTCGCCCGACGTACGGCTCATGACCATCGTGTAGGACTTGGCAATCGCGGGACTGCCCCCCGCGCCGGTACTGTCCGCCGGTGTGGTCGCGGCCGTTCCCGCCCCGCCTCCACCACCGCCACCGCATGCCGCCATCAGCATCGCTGTCGCCATGCAGGCGAGCCAGTTGGTCCATGTGCCCGTACGCATGATTGTCCCCTTCGTCGTTATCGGTCCCTTCCCCGTGCTATCCAGACTAGGCGTGATGTGCATCGCGATGTACCGGCCAGAGGACTGAGCGGCAACCCACATAGCGGCGCGACCTCATCCGTTCGGGGTAAGTCGTGGGCGTGCGGCAGCCCACATTGCGAGCGCATCGGGATGGCACGCAAAACCCGGCGATTGACGCCACCGCGCGTTCTGCACTACGCTCCTGCAATCGCTCGCGCGCTGTCGGGCGATCCACACCTGAACACGATGCGCACTGCCACCCGCAACCTCCGCCACGCCGCCGATGCCTCGCGCATCGATGCCGCCGTGCGCGCGTGCGTTGCCGGTCTGCCGTCGTGCCGCGCCCTGCGCGCTTCCTCGCTACTGCTAAGCCTACCGACCGGTTGCCGGGCCTAGTGCCCCGTGGCAGTTCGGCAGCCGTTCGCCACCTTTTCCCCGTTTTTTCCCGCAGGACGCTCGCAAGGCGACGCGTTCTGCTGACACTTCTTGCTGACACTTCCTGAGCGAGGAAGGAGAGATTCCATGCCCATGTTGCGCAACCCTGCCAACAAATATCGTCCCGCCACCGTCGTCGACCTGCACGACCGCACCTGGCCATCGCGCCAGATCACGCGCGCGCCGCGCTGGATGAGCACCGATCTGCGCGATGGCAACCAGGCGCTGATCGAGCCGATGAACAGCGCGCGCAAGCTGCAGTTCTTCGAACAGCTGGTGAAGGTCGGCCTCAAGGAGATCGAGGTCGCGTTCCCGTCGGCATCGCAGACCGACTTCGATTTCGTGCGCATGCTGATCGAGGAACATCGCATCCCCGACGACGTCACGATCGTCGTACTGACCCAGGCGCGCGAAGACCTGATCCGTCGTACCGTGGAATCGGTGCGCGGCGCCAGACGCGCCACGGTGCACCTCTACAACCCCATCGCGCCGGCCTGGCGGCGCATCGTGTTCAACGCATCACGAGAAGACATCCGGGAAGTCGCCGTGTCGGGCACGCGACTGATCCGCGAACTGACCGATGCCATGCCGGAGACGGCCTGGTCCTACGAATACTCGCCAGAAACCTTCAGCCTGGCCGAGCTCGATTTTTCGCTTGAAGTGTCCGACGCCGTATCGGCCGTGTGGCAGCCCGACGCCATGCGCCCGATGATCCTGAATCTGCCGACCACGGTGGAATGCAGCACGCCCAATATCTTTGCCGACCAGGTCGAATGGATGCATCGCCGTCTGGCGCGTCGCGACCAGATCGTGCTGTCGGTCCATCCGCATAACGATCGCGGCACGGCCGTGGCGGCCGCCGAACTGGCCCTGATGGCCGGCGCGGATCGCGTGGAAGGCTGCCTGTTCGGCAACGGCGAGCGCACCGGCAACGTCGACCTCGTCACGCTGGCGCTGAACCTCTACACGCAAGGCGTCGATCCCGCGCTCGATTTTTCCGATATCGACGCAGTGCGCCAGTGCGTGGAGCATTGCAACCAGCTGCCCGTGCATCCGCGTCATCCCTATGTCGGAGATCTCGTGTTCACGGCCTTCTCGGGCTCTCACCAGGACGCCATCCGCAAGGGCTTCGCCCAGCAACAGCCCGATGCCGTCTGGGAAGTGCCATACCTGCCGATCGATCCGGCGGATGTCGGTCGCAGCTACGACGCGGTGATCCGCGTCAACAGCCAGTCAGGCAAGGGCGGCATGGCCTATCTGCTCGAACAGGTGCACGGCATCTTCATGCCGCGCCGGCTGCAGATCGAGTTCAGTCGTGCGGTGCAGGGCATGACCGACGAAACCGGCCTCGAAGCGAGTGCGGAAGATCTCTACGCGCTGTTCCGCCGCGAATATCTCGATGTCGACGCGCCGCTGTGCTACGTTTCGCACCGCATGGTGTCGACCCGTGACAACGCCGTGGAGATCGAAATCGAAGTGGAACGCAACGGCAAGCCCGTCCGCATACGCGGTGCGGGCAACGGCCCGATCGACGCCACCGTCGATGCGTTCGCGCGGGGATTAAGCCTGGCCGTCCGTGTGATGGACTACCACGAGCACGCGATGACGACCGGTGCCGATGCCAATGCGGCGTGTTATGTGGAAGTGCGCGTCGGCGATTCGCCCACCGGCTTTGGCGCGGGCGTGGATGCGAACATCGTCGCGGCATCGCTCAAGGCCATGGTGTCGGGCGTCAATCGCCATCTGCTGGCACGTGCCGGCCAGACGGGCCACGCGGACCAGGCAGCCCAGGCGGCCTGATCGGTCCTGCACCGCTGGCGAGAAAACGGTGTGCCCCGCCCCCACGGGGCACACCTGGAAAGACGTCCTCACGGACGCCCACGACATGCGCGGTGCACAACCACCACGAGTGCACAGCGTACGGGCACCCGTGCGAGGAGGCCACGAATAGATCCGCATGTGAATAGAAGCATCAACGCGCGGTGCAAGTGCCTGTCGCGGCGTTCCGGGCGAATTGGACGATCTGTCGCGCGGCGACGACGCATCCTGATGGAAACGAAGTCGACAGCGATTCACTTGTCCTGCATCAAGGCCCGAGGCGAATGCCGCGGACAAACTGGTCGCACTTTTTCGATGTTTAGTGCCTGACCGACATGACCACTGCAACCTCCCTCCCCGCTTCCACAGCCACGCCGACTGCCACCTCGCCCCGCCGCAAGTCCCTGACTGCCTCGCTCTGCGTGGCACTCGCCGCCGCCACCGTTGGTGCCTTCTCCGCGCCGGCCTTTGCCGCAGATGAAGCGCAAGGCAACTGGATGGTTCGCGTACGGGGCACATTCCTCGAAATGGCCAACCATTCGGACCCGATTGGCGGCGTGGGCGCATCCGACCGTATTCATGTCAACGACAAGTGGATTCCGGAAGTCGACATCACGTACTTCATCGTGCCGCACATCGCGGCCGAGCTGGTACTGACGATCCCGCAGAAGCAGGACGTGCGCCTCGATGGCGCGAAGATCGGCACGTTCAAGCATCTGCCGCCGAGCCTGCTGCTGCAGTACCACTTCCTGCCCAATGGCACGTTCCGTCCGTACGTGGGCGCCGGCGTCAATGTGACGCGCATCTATGGCGCGGACCTGGCCGGCGGCGCGCTCGGCCTCGACAACTGGAGCGTGGGCCCCGCGCTGCAGATCGGCATGGACTACAAGCTCAACAAGAACTGGTTCCTGAACGTCGATGCCAAGAAGGTCTGGATCACGAGCAACGTGTATGCGGGGAACGCCAAGGTGTCGGCAGTCAACCTCGATCCGTGGCTGTTCAGCGCCGGCGTCGGATATCGCTTCTGATTCCTCTGCTGATCGACGGCCTTCTACGCACGCGCTCTATTGGCTTCGGCTGATGTGGCGCCTTGCTGAACCACCCCTCTCCCCCTGCCCTCTCCCGCTGAGGGGAGAGGGAGCCGAGACCTCGCCATGCGATCGCGCCTGGGTGTTGTTTGGGTGTTGCCTGGGCGTCGTGTGTACTTGCTGTGCGGCGCTAGCGGAAGGCCGGCTCGTCGAAACTGCGCAGCTTGCGCGAGTGCAATTGCTCGACGCCGTTTTCACGCAGGATGCGAATCGCCTCCAGGCCGATCGTCATGTGCTGGCTCACGCGCTGACGATAGAACGCATTGGCCATGCCGCGCAATTTCAGTTCACCATGCAGCGGCTTGTCGGACACACATAGCAAGGTGCCATAGGGCACGCGCAGACGGAAACCGTTGGCCGCCACGGTCGCGCTTTCCATGTCGATCGCAATCGCGCGCGACTGGTTGAAGCGGGCGTACAACGCCTTCGATTTCAGTTCCCAGTTGCGGTCGTCGGTCGATACCACCGTGCCGGTGCGCATGCGCGTCTTCATCTCCGTGCCGGGCAAGCCCGTCACGCGCGCCACCGCTTCCTGCAGCGCCACCTGGATTTCCGCAATCGGCGGCACCGGTACCCATGGCGGCAGGTCGTGATCGAGCACGTGATCGTCGCGCACGTAGGCGTGTGCGAGCACATAGTCGCCCAGTTGTTGCGAGCGACGCAGGCCACCGCAGTGGCCCACCATCAGCCAGCAGTGCGGACGCAGCACGGCAAGGTGGTCCGTCATGGTCTTGGCGTTCGATGGCCCCACACCGATGTTCACGAGCGTCACGCCGAGTCCGTCCTCACGTATGAGGTGGTAGGCCGGCATCTGCGGCAACGCGCGCGGCCGCGCCGCGTCGTCGGGCTCGGCATCGCCCAGTTGCTGCACGACGTCGCCGGGCTCGACAAAGCGCACATACCCATCGCCGCCACCGTCGGCCATCAGACCACGTCCCAGCGTGATGAATTCATCGACATAGCGCTGGTAGTTCGTGAACAGCACAAAACGCTGGAAGTGGTGCGGCGCCGTGCCCGTGTAGTGGTAGAGCCGCTGCAGCGCCAGGTCCACGCGCTCCGCCGGAAACAGCGAGAGCGGCCATGCCTCGCCCGGGGTGGGCTCGTACGTGCCGTTGGCAATCGAGTCATCGATGCGGCTCAGCTCGGGCAGCACGAACGATGCCTCGAGTTCACGCGCCTGCGTATAGCTGATATCGGTGGTCGATGCTTCGATCACGAAGGGCAGCGGAATCGGCCGCCGCGACAGGCCCACCACCACGGGCACGCGGTGATAGCGCATCAGGCGCTCGATCTGGTCGCGATAGTAGTCGCACAGCAGGTCCGGCCGCGTCACCGTGGTGCCGTAGACGCCGGGATAGGCCACGGTGCCCCATGACGGCCGGCTGTCGGTCACCATGGTCTCGAGATTGACCGAGATGCCAAGGTACGGATAACACGCGTGCGCGGCCGATGGCAGCGGCTTGCCCTTGGCAAACGCATCGAAGCGGGCCCGCACCGCGGCGACGGAACTGTCGTAGATCTCGCGAATGCGCGCCATCGCGCTGTCGGCATCTTGGAACTCGGCCAGCTGATCGGCCGGGTGGGCGGAAGAGAAGATCGGGGCGTTCATGGCAACCATCATACCGCCAGCTTTCGGCCGACGACAGGCTGCCATGTATGGAACATGCGCGGAACGTGTGCGTGCGAACGCTCGCATGTTCCGGCCGAAGGCGTTTGACGCCGGCGCGTTCGCTTCGCTACACTCTGTCGCCGAAACGACAAGGCGGCGCCACCAGGCGCAACTCTCGGCGCAAACACCCCTGCGCCCCCAACTTCAGGAGGGGCAGCCCATATGCGCACCGGTATCAGGCAGGAGGAACCGTCGATGGAAATCCGTAATCCGTTGCCCGCGGAAATCGAGGCAGCCAGGTTGCTGCTGGCTGCCAACGGTTGGGAACAGCGGGTCGGCAATCCCGAACGGTTCGCGCAACTGATCGCCAACTCCCAACGTGTCGCCGTCGCTGTCGAACATGGCGAAGTCATCGGCTTTGCGCGCGCACTCTGCGACGATATTTCCAATGGCTACATCTCGATGGTCGCGGTGGCCCCGCAGCATCGCCGTCGCGGCATCGGGCGCGCGCTGCTGCGCCACGTCATGGGCAACGATCCGGAAATCACGTGGGTCCTGCGCGCGGCACGCTCCTCCGAAGCCGCCTTCTTCGGCCAGCTCGGTTTCACGCCGTCGATGGTGGCCATGGAGTGGCGCCGGCGCTGACATCGCGCCCGCTCGTTCCCTGGCTATTGCGCCATCGCCCGGCGGAACTCTTCGGCCGTTCCCACCTGGTGGAACAGCTTGCCGCCCGGGGCAAACCGTTCGGCGCTCGACAGCCCGCCCACCACCACGGGATCGAATCCCGCATCGCGCACCAATCCAGCCGCCACGGTCAGCGCTGCGGCATCGTTGCCAGCCAGCGGCACTGCCATCAGCGAACCCTTGCGATGGCTCTCGCGCGCAAAGTCACCCGCACTCGTGAAATTGAACACCCGCACGACGCGCGCGCCGCGCAGGTACTTCGCGGTGGTCGCGCCGATGCCGTTGGCCTTCACCTCTTCGACGATCGGGCCATCGCGCGGTGCAATCGCGTTGGTGGCATCCAGCACGATCTTGCCTTGCCATCCACCCTGCTGCCCCAGTTCGGGTACCGCGCCATAGGGCACCGCCAGCAACAGCACATCGGCGAAGGCCAGGGCCTGCGCGACACTACCGGTCTGCGCCAGCGGTCCGAGCGGATCGGTCAGCGATTTCAGTTGTTCGGGATGACGCGATGAAAACATCACAGGATGACCGGACTTGACCCACAGTCCGCCAATCGTGCCACCGATGCGGCCCGAACCAATCACACCGATCTTCGCCTTCGTGCCACCGCGCGCCGGCTGCGCGGCGCCGCGCTCGGCCGTGGCCGCCAGCAGCAGGGTCCATCCCCCCGTGATCAGCAGCCTGCGGCGTGCGTGCAGCGTTCCATGACCTGCCTGCCCCATGACGTGTCTCCGATGACTCCGATTCAGTCACTCTAGGCGAAAACACGTGACGCCGGCGCGGCAGCCTGCCGCGCGGAGGTCACATCGCCTGCCACTCACGCGGCCCCATCATCGCCGTGTTTTTTGTGTTTCGACGCCATTCGCTCCTGCTGGGCGGGGGGAATCGGATCGTAGTGGCTGATCTGGATGCTGTAGTTGCCGTGTCCGCCAGCGATCGCGTTCAGGCGCGATTGATAGTCGTTGAGTTCGGACAATGGGACCTGTCCTACCACGACCACGGCGTTGCCGGCGGCCGTGCGCGTGCCGTGAACCTGCCCGCGCTTGGCGGACAGGTCGCCGATGATGTCACCCATCGTCGCTTCCGGCGTCATCACCTCGATGTCCACGATGGGCTCAAGCAGGATCGGCTGGGCCTTCAGCACCGCGTCGATGAAGGCCTTGCGCCCGGCGGAGACGAATGCCACTTCCTTGGAGTCGACCGGATGGCTCTTGCCGTCGAAGACGGTGACGCGCACGTCCTGCATCGGGAAGCCCGCGAGCGGTCCGCTGTCGATGACCTGCAGGATGCCCTTTTCCACGGCCGGAATGAACTGGCCCGGGATGGCGCCGCCCTTGACCGCGTCGACGAACTCGAAACCAGTGCCACGCGGCAGCGGCTCGACGCGCAGCATCACTTCGCCGAATTGCCCGGCACCCCCGGTCTGCTTCTTGTGGCGGCAATGCCCCTCGGCCCTGGCGCCGATGGTTTCCCGATAGGCAATCGTCGGCGGCCGTGTCACGACCTCGAGCTTGTACTGCTCGGAGAGTCGCTCCAGCATGAGGCGCAGGTGCAACTCACCCAGGCCCCGCACCACCGTCTCGTTGGTGCCGGCCGGGTGTTCGATGCGCAGGCACGGGTCTTCCGCACTCAGCTTCTGCAGCGTCTCCCAGAGGCGCTGCTCGTTGCCCCGGCGTGCAGGCTCGATTGCCAGACCATAGATGGACATGGGGAAGTGGAGCGGGGTCAGGTGGATGTTGCCGTCCTCGGGGGCGTCGTGCAGCACGGCATCGAAGCCGATCTCGTCGACCTTGGCCGTGGCGCAGATATCCCCCGGCCCGGCTTGCGTGACATCCACGTGCTCCTTGCCCTGCAGCATCATGAGATGAAGGACCCTGAATGGCTGGCGCCGGTCACCGATATAAAGCTGGCTATCGCGCCTGATCGTGCCCTGATGGATGCGAAACACAGCCATCTTGCCGATATAAGGGTCCATGACAATCTTGAAGACGTGGGCCAGTACATGGCTGTCCTCGACCGGCTCGGCGCGCACGACTTCCTTGCTGCCGCCAGCGTCGCGATAGAAGAGCGGCGGGTTACCTTCCAGCGGAGTGGGCAGGAGCCGGACGAACACGTCGAGCAATTCCGCGATGCCGGCGCCGTTGGCCGCTGACGTGAAGCAGATCGGCACCAGATGACCTTCGCGCAGCGCCCGTTCGAACGGCTCGTGCAACTGCTCCGGGCTGATGGCCTCGCCTTGCTCCAGGTAAAGCTCCATCAGGACGGGGTCGATCTCGATCACCTGGTCGACCAGCGCATTGTGCGCAGCCGCAACCGACAGGAAATCGGCGTCGCCAACCGGGTTGAAAAAGCAATCCACCACTTCGCGGCCGCCTTGCGCCGGCAGGTTGATGGGCAGGCATTCCATGCCGAAGGTCGCCTGGATTTGCGTCAGTAGCCCCGGAAGATCGACCTTTTCGCCATCGATCCCGTTCACGATGATCATTCTGCAGAGCTTGCGTTCCTCCGCCCACGCCATCATGCGCCGGGTCGTCATTTCGATGCCGGTCTGTGCATTGATGACGATGGCGGCCGTCTCCACAGCGGGCAGCGCACTGATCGACAGCCCGGAAAAGTCTGGATACCCAGGTGTATCCAGCAGATGGATGCGCGTGTCCTTGTAGTGCAGGTGGACGACGGCTGAGTTCAGCGAGTGGTGATATTTGCGCTCGAACGGGTCGAAATCGCAGACCGTGGTGCCGCGCTCCACGCTGCCGGGCGCGTGTAACGCGCCGCCCTTGTGCAACAGCGCTTCGACAAGCGATGTCTTGCCGCATCCCGCATGCCCGACCAGGGCGACGGTGCGGATGGCGTCGGGACTGTACCGCATGGTCGCCCTCGTCCAGTGATGGATGTGGGGCCATTATTGGCGAAAACGGACCAGTGCGCCATATGGGGTCGTCCTCCCAGTCGTCGCGACGCGTCGTCACGCGGTTGGTAGCGACCGCCAGAAGCGGCCATTGAGTACCCTTGCACCCTATCGCCGCGTCCCACCCCGCAGATTGGCGATGCACCCGAAAAAGCCCGCCAGTCCTTCGACCGCCGGGCTTTTTCGTGGCCGGGCGTACCCGTTTCTGCGTGCCCGGCCGACCCGGTGTGCGTGACTTACTCGGGCTGGATATTGGCCGCCTTGATGATGCGGCCCCACTTGTCGGATTCCTGGGCCTGGAACTTAGCCAGTTCCGCCGGCGTACTCGTGAACACCTCGGTGCCGGTCGACTGGTAGAAGTTGGCCGCGGTATCGCTCTTCGCCGCCTTGACCAGCAACTGGTTGAGCTTCGTCACCACGGCCGGTGGCGTGCCCGCCGGCGCGTAGGCCGCGAACCAGTAGCTCATCTCGTAGCCCTTCACGCCCGCCTCGTCGATCGTTGGCACGTCCGGCGCCAGCGGCGAGCGCGCCTTGCCCGACACGCCCAGCGCGCGCAGCTTGCCGGTCTTCACCTGCGGCAGGCCGGTTGCCGTATCGGTGATCATCATCTGGATCTGGTTGCCGAGCAGGTCGGTGATGGCCAGCGGGTTGCTCTTGTACGGCACGTGCAGCAGCTGCACGTGCGCCATCTGCTGGAACAGCTCGCCCGCGATGCGCGACGACGAACTGCCGCTGCCGAAGCTGAGCTTGCCCGGTTCCTTTCGGGCCAGCGCGATGAATTCGCCCACAGTCTTCGCCGGCACCTGCGGATTGACCACCATGATCTGGCCGCCACGACCCAGCGCCGTCACCGGCGTGTAGTCCTTGATCGGATCGTAGGGCAACTTCTTGAACAGATGCGCGTTGGCGGCATGCGTGGTGTTGGTGGTGATCAGCACCGTGTAGCCATCGGGGCTCGCCTTGGCCACGTCGCTCGCGGCGATAAAGCCGTTGGCGCCGGGCTTGTTGTCGACCACCACGCTGACCTTGG
>FTBN01000266.1_pt1 | contig 11726 bp, 10 predicted proteins | sample 1639381 | NCBI WGS metagenome assembly FTBN01 (sample SAMEA3914864, study PRJEB12502) | metagenome | biome: forest; material: soil | place: USA | collected 2012-03-12 | depth 0.3 m | reverse complement strand
GGGCCCGGACTTGATGCAGCGTTTCCTCGCCCATGCGGAACGTTTCAACACCGAAATCATCTTCGATCACATCCACACCGCCAAACTGACCGAAAAACCGATCCGCCTGGTCGGCGACGCCGGCGAGTACACCTGCGACGCGCTGATCATCGCCACCGGCGCTTCGGCCCAGTATCTGGGCCTGCCGTCGGAGGAAAACTTCATGGGCCGCGGCGTCTCCGCCTGCGCCACCTGCGACGGCTTCTTCTACAAGAACCAGGAAGTGGCCGTGATCGGCGGCGGCAACACGGCAGTCGAAGAAGCCCTCTACCTGTCGCATATCGCCAGCAAGGTTACGCTGATCCACCGCCGCGACAAGTTCCGCGCCGAGCCGATCCTGGTGGACCGCCTGCTGCAGCGTGTGAAGGAAGGCCGCGTCGAACTGCGCTACGACAGCGCGCTCGACGAAGTGCTGGGCGACGAATCGGGCGTGACCGGCCTGCGTATCCGCAGCACCAAGGTGGCGGACCAGACCGAAGACCTGAAGCTGGCCGGCGTGTTCGTGGCGATTGGCCACAAGCCCAACACCGACCTGTTCGAGGGCCAGCTCGAGATGAAGAACGGCTACATCGTGACCAAGAGCGGCCTGTCGGGCGACGCCACGGCCACCAACATCCCGGGCGTGTTCGCCGCCGGCGACGTGCAGGACCACGTGTATCGCCAGGCCATCACCAGCGCCGGCACGGGCTGCATGGCCGCACTCGACGCGCAGCGTTACGTCGAAGCGCTGAAGTAAGACACTGGAAACACCACCCGCCCCGGCGGGAAGATCGGGGACGCACCGCCTGCCGCGGCCGTCCCCGATTCCTTATAATCGACGCCGGGCAGCAAGTTGAGAGTCATCCTATGTCGCACGGCGCCAAAACTCCCTCCAAGCGATTCGGCCTGAACGATCTGGCCACGCTACGTGACGACCTCAAGGCCGACACCGAGCGCCGCGAGGCCGAACGCCGCGCCGCCGAGGCCGCCGCCCAGCGCGCCGAGGAAGAGGCCAACGTCTTCCGCTCCAGCATCGGCGAAGTCAGCGCCCTGCGCGACCGCAATCGCGTCCAGCATCCCGGCAAGCCTCCCGCACCGATCCCGGTGCAAACCCGCATGAACGACAAGGCCGTGCTGGAAGCATCGCTGTCCGATGCGTTCGACGTCGAGAACCTGCTCGATATCGACGAGACCATGTCGTTCCGCCGCCCCGGCATCGGCGAGGACGTGATCAAGAAGCTGCGCCGCGGCGAATGGGTGCCGCAGGACAAGGTAGATCTGCACGGCCTGCGCACCGACGAAGCGCGCGAGGCACTGGCAAACTTCCTGCGCCGCTCGGTCCGCAACGGCGTGCGCTGTGTGCGCGTGATCCACGGCAAGGGCATCGGTTCGCCCGACAAGCTGCCCGTGCTCAAGGGCAAGGTGCGCAGCTGGCTCGTGCAGAAGGAAGAAGTGATCGCTTTCGTCCAGGCCCGCGAATCGCTAGGCGGCGCGGGCGCCCTGATGGTCCTGTTGCGCCAACCGCGTCCCTGACCCCTCCATGCACCTCCACCTGCCGTTCGATCTGCTGATGGGGCGGCTGCCCCTGATCCTCCACATCATGGAGATCACCGGGGTACTCGCGTTCGCGGTCTCGGGCGTGGTCGATGCGCGCAAGCAGCGGCTCGACGCGGTCGGCACGTTTGTTGTCGCGTTTGCCACTGCATTCGGCGGCGGCACCGTGCGCGACGTGCTGCTGGATCGTCGTCCGTTCTACTGGGTCGACCACGAGTACTACGTGCTGCTGATCTTCGTGATGTCGATCGGCGCGGCGATCGTGTTCCGCGTAGTCAGCTCCGTGGCCTCGGACCGCACCATGCTGGTGGCCGACGCGATCGGCCTGGGCCTGTTCTCGGTCACGGGCACCTCGCTGGCGCTGGTGGCGCAGATGACGCCCACTGTCGCCGTGATGATGGGCATCATCTCCGCCGTGTTCGGCGGCGTGCTGCGTGACGTGCTGTGCAACGAAGTGCCGATGATCCTGCGCGACCGCTCGCCCTACGCCACGTGTTCGTTCGTCGGCTGCTGGGTCTATGTGGCACTCACATGGCTGCGCGCCGACCAGGAAGTGGCGCTGCTGGCCGGCGCGCTGGTGACGATGGGCATGCGACTGCTGTCGGTGCAGTTCGGCTGGAAGCTGCCCAGCTAGCGCAAAAAAGAAAGCCGGCGTCAGTTCTGACGCCGGCTTTCTTTTTCCATCGCGAATCCTGTCAGACCGCCGCCTCGTCCTGCTCGCCGGTACGGATACGGATCACGCGCTCGATCTCGGTCACGAAGATCTTGCCGTCGCCGATCTTGCCCGTGTGGGCGGCCTTGACGATGGAATCGAGCACGGTGTCGAGTTGGTTCTCGGCTACCACGACCTCGATCTTGATCTTCGGCAGGAAGTCGACCACGTACTCGGCGCCGCGATACAGCTCGGTGTGCCCCTTCTGACGGCCGAAACCCTTGACCTCGGTCACCGTCAGGCCCGTCACGCCGACGTCAGCCAGTGCCTCGCGCACTTCGTCGAGCTTGAACGGTTTGATGATGGCGGTAATCTGCTTCATGGCTGGCCTCTGTCTCTAAGGTGTCGGAAGATGACAGATTCTAGCCCGAAACACCACATGGCGATCGCGCGCCACCCCACATGACCCGCAAATCGGCCCGCAATCACCCGTCAATTCGTGCCATCTAGTCGGGAATGCGCGCCAGGTCGCGCACCCAGACCGCCGATTCGCCGTCGCTGGGTGCGCGCCAGTCGCCGCGTGGCGACAACGACCCGCCCGAGCCCACTTTCGGGGCATTCGGGATGCACGAGCGCTTGAACTGGCTGGTGCGGAAAAACCGGTCGACGAAGATCCCGAGCACGCGCTTGATTTCCGGCAACTGGTAGCTGTTGCGCGCCACATGGGGGCCGTTCGGCCAGGCCCCACGCTCCACATCGCCCCAGGCATGGAGCGCGAGGAAGGCAACCTTCGACGGCGCAAACCCGAAGCGCAGCGTGTAGTACAGGTTGAAATCCTGCAGTTCGTACGGGCCGATGATCTGCTCGGTCTTCTGCCCGGGCGCGGCGTCCTGCCCATTGGCGGATGCGCCGGCGGGCACCAGTTCCGGGCTGATATCGGTATCCAGCACCGCAAGCAGCACTTCCTGGCCATCGCTGGCCACCTGCCCGGTTTCCGCCACCCAGCGCACCAGGTGGCTGATCAGCGTCTTGGGCACGCTGGCGTTGACGTTGTAGTGCGACATGTGATCGCCCACGCCGTAGGTACACCAGCCCAGCGCCAGTTCGCTGAGGTCGCCGGTGCCGATCACGATCGCGTGATGGTGATTGGCCAGTCGGAACAGGTGGTTCGTGCGTTCGCCGGCCTGCACGTTCTCGAACGTCACATCGTAGACCGGCTCGCCATGCGCGTACGGATGATCGAGGTCCTTGAGCATGGCCATGCAACTCGGGCGGATATCGATCTCGCGCGCGGTGCAGCCCACCAGCGTCATCAGCTCGCGCGCCTGCTTCAGCGTGCGGTCGCTCGTGGCAAAGCCCGGCATCGTGTACGCGAGGATGTTCGCGCGCGGCAGGCCCAGCCGATCCATGGCCTTGGCGCAGACCAGCAGCGCATGGGTCGAGTCGAGTCCGCCGGACACGCCGATCACCACCTTCGAGATCTTGCTCGACGACAGCCGCTGCACCAGCGCCTGCACCTGGATGTTGTAGACCTCCATGCAGCGCTCGTCGCGGCGGCGCACATCGGCCGGCACATACGGGAAGCGCTCGACCTTGCGCTGCAGCGGCAGCGCCTGCCCGGTCTGGGTCTCGACGCGGAATGCCACCACGTCGAATTTCTCGACTTCCTCGCGATGGCGACGCACCGAATGCCCGAACGTGGTCTGGTGCATGCGCTCGCGCGACAGGCGCTCCAGGTCGACATCGGCAAACAGCAGGTGCGAGGCATCGGCAAACCGTTCGGATTCGCCGAGCAGCTCGCCGTTTTCATAGATCAGCGCCTGGCCGTCCCAGGCCAGGTCGGTGGTCGACTCGCCTTTGCCCGCCGACGTGTACAGGTAGGCGGCCAGGCAGCGCGCCGATTGCTGCGACACCAGCTGATGCCGATACCCTGACTTGCCGATCACGATATTCGACGCCGACAGGTTCACCAGCACCGTGGCTCCGGCCAGCGCCGCGAACGATGACGGCGGCACCGGCACCCAGACGTCCTCGCAGATCTCTGCGTGGAAGCGGAAGAACGGAATGTTCTCGATATCGAACAGCAGATTGGCACCGAACGGCACCTCGGCGCCGAGCAGCGAGATCGTGTCGACTGCCGCGCAGTCGGCGGCGCTGAACTGGCGCGCCTCATAGAACTCCCAGTAGTTCGGCAGGTAGCTCTTCGGCACCACGCCCTGGACCATCCCGCCCGCCACCACGACCGCGCAGTTGAACAGCTGGTGATTCACCAGCACCGGCATGCCGACGATCAGCGCGGCACGGATGCCGGCCGAGGCCTCGACGATCTGCTGCAGCGCCAACTCGCATTCGCGCAGCAGCGCGCGCTGGTGAAACAGATCGTCGCAGGTATAGGCCGGCAGGCCCAGTTCGGGGAAGGCCACCAGCACCGCGCCGCCATCGGCCGCCTGACGCGCCAGCGCAATGGTCTGCGCGGCGTTGTAGGCGGGATCGGCCACGCGGCACTCGGGCACGCCGACGGCCACGCGCGCAAAGCCGTGGGAATAGAGGTTGAAGAACGGGTGCGTCATGTCTGGCCCTGGATCTGCCCCGGAGTCGGGGCTGCGGATGCCTGCATTCTACGACGCACACGCCGCACGCGTGGCAGCACCCTGCGTCACGGCATCGTTTCCGGTAGACTCGGCCGGCACCAGGCTGCGGGAAAACCTGCCTTCTTAGCTTTCATGAGTGATTCGCGCCCCAATTACCGCACGGAAGTCGTGCCGGACCTTGCCGAAATCGATGCCGCCGAGTGGGACGCGCTGCTCGCCGCACAGATCGAGCCCACGCCATTCCTGCGGCACGCGTTCCTGCACGCGATGCACACGAGTGGCAGCGCCACCGACGACACCGGCTGGTCGCCGCGCTTCCTGACGCTGTGGGTGCCCAACGGCCGCGGCCCGGGCCAGGACCGGCTGGCCGCCGCGATGCCGCTCTATGCCAAGTCCCACTCGTACGGCGAGTATGTGTTCGACTGGGCCTGGGCCGACGCCTATCGCCAGCACGACCTCCCCTACTATCCGAAATGGCTGTCGGCCATACCGTTCACGCCGGTACGCGGCGCGCGACTGCTGGCCGAGGACGAACTGTCGCGGCGCGTGCTGCTGCGCTTCGCGCTGGCGCTGGCCGAGGAAAGCCAGCTGTCGTCGCTGCATATCCTGTTCCCGTCGGAACACGAGGCGGACCTGATGGCCGACGCCGGCATGATGATGCGTCACGGCGTGCAGTTCCACTGGACCAATCCCGGCTACGAGAACTTCGACGCGTTCCTCGCCACGCTCTCGCAGAAGAAGCGCAAGAACATCCGCGCCGAACGCCGCCGCGTCGCCGATGCCGGCATCACGTTCCGGCGGCTGCGTGGCGCGGAGATCGACGACGAGGCGTGGAAGTTCTTCAACCGCTGCTATCGCCAGACCTACCGCGAGCATCACTCGTCGCCCTACCTGAATCTCGATTTCTTCCGCCGCATCGGTGCGGCGATGCCGGAAAACCTGCTGCTGGTGATCGCCAGCCGCGAAGGCCGCGACATCGCCAGTTCGCTGCTGGTCTACGATGCCGATCCCGCAGTCAGCACGCTCTATGGCCGCTACTGGGGCGCGCTCGAACACCACCCCTGCCTCCATTTCGAAACGGCGTATTACCAGCCGCTGGAGTTCTGCATTGCCGAAGGCATTGCCACCTTCGAAGGGGGCGCGCAGGGCGAGCACAAGATGGCGCGCGGCTTCCTGCCCGTCGCCACGCGCTCGGCGCACTGGCTGGCGCATCCGTCGTTCGCCGATGCGGTCGAACGCTTCCTGACGCGCGAGCGCCAGGGCATCGATGCCTACCTGGACGAGCTCAACGAGCGCAACCCGTTCGCGCGGCAGCCCGACTAAGAGGTTGTTTCAAAAAGATCCTGGCGTCGTTGCGCGGCCTTGGCCAGTACCACTTGTACTGTCTGCGGCCGCACGCCTAGCCAGGACCGCTTCGCTTCATTTTGAAACAACCTCCAAAACACGCCGCATCCCACGCGTCAGCCTGATCGGCTGCGCCACATGCGGCGCAGCGTGTGGTCGCCCAGCATGTAGTGATGGAACAGCGCGGCCATCGCATGCAGGCCGATCACGAGGTAGAAGGCGGTCCCCAGCGTTTCATGGATCTGCTTGATCCCATCCTTGAGCTGCGGATCGGGCGCGATGAGGGCCGGGACCGTCACGCCCGGCAGCACCAGCAGGTGACCGCTGGCGTTGAGCGTGAGCAGGCCCAGCAAGGGCTGCGCGAGGATAAACAGGTAGAGCACTGCGTGCATGGCGCCGGTGGCCCGGTGCATCCAGCGCGGCCCCGGCTCGGCCGGCGGCGCGCCGCGCACCAGTCGCCACAGCACGCGCAGCAGCGCCAGCGCCAGCACCGTCGCCCCGCACCATTCATGCACGGTCATGGCCAGTGCGCGCGCGGGCGTGCCGCGGGCGGCAAGGCCCTTCAGTTCGATCGCCGCATAGGCTGCGGCCACCAGCACGAACACGGCCCAGTGAAAGAAGATGGCCAGGCTGTTGTAGCGGGGCCCGGCCGTGTCCGGGACGTCGGCAGTTACCGGCATCGTTTTCGGAAAGTTCACACGCTCTCCCGAGATGTTGGGGGACGTCGCAGCGTACGCCCGCTGAACGCTGGGCTGCTTGCTGCACGGCTAGCTGCGCATCCTCGGCACCAATGAAAAACCCCGCCGGGTGGCGGGGCCTGCGTACCGAACAGCTATCGAGCTACCGGGCAGTTGCCGGGCAGCTACGAGCGATCCGCGGCTTACTTCTTGAAGTTCGCCACGCCGTCGGTGATTTCCTTGTGGGCTTCCTCGATGCCGGCCCAGCCTTCGACCTTGACCCACTTGCCCGCTTCGAGTGCCTTGTAGTTCTCAAAGAAGTGCTTGATCTGGTCGAGCGTGTTTTGCGGCACATCCGACAGGCCCTTCATGAAGGCCGTGGCCGGGCTCAGCTTATCCACCGGAATGGCCACGAGCTTGGCGTCCACGCCCGACTCGTCGGTCATCTTCAGCATGCCCAGCGCGCGGCAGCGCACGACGGCACCGGCCAGGATCGGGAACGGGGTCAGCACCAGCACGTCGACGGGGTCGCCGTCGCCCGACAGCGTTTGCGGAATGAAGCCGTAGTTGGCCGGATAGCGCATGCCCGTGCCAATGAAGCGGTCCACGAACAGCAGGCCGGTTTCCTTGTCGGCCTCGTACTTCACCGGATCGCTCTGGGCCGAAATCTCGATGATGACGTTGAAATCGTTGGGAAGGTCCTTGCCCGGGGAGACGAGGTTGAAGCTCATGCGAGTTCTCCGAATACCTGTGGAATGGGATGGCCGGCATTATAGCGGGTCGACCCTGACCCGAGGCTGACAACTCGCGGCGCCCAGGTGATGCCCAGTGCCTTGCGCGCCGGGCGCGGTGCGCGATAATGCGGCATTCCCGATTTTCAGCATCTGCTCCATTGGGAGCCCGGAGACACGCATGCATGCCCAGCATTTCGTCGCCAATCGCCTGATCGCCCCGGATTCCGGCCTGCGCATCAAGGTGTTCGACCCCTCCAGCGGCGAGCCGTTTGCGGAGATCGCGCGCGGCAATGCCACCGACATCAGCGTGGCCGTGCGCGCCGCCCGCCAGGCCGCCGACGGCGCCTGGGGCACGATGTCCCCGGCCGATCGCGTGCGGCTGCTGAACCGGGTGGCGCTCAAGCTGATCGAGCACGAAGACGAACTCGCCGCGCTGGAAGCGCGCGACACCGGCAAGCCGCTGCGCCAGGCCCGTGCCGATGCGCGCGCCGTGGCGCGCTATTTCGAGTTCTACGCCGGTGCCGCCGACAAGCTGCATGGCGAAACCATCCCCTACCAGGCCGGCTATACCGTGCTGACCGTGCGCGAGCCGCATGGCGTCACGGGCCACATCATCCCGTGGAACTATCCGCTGCAGATCTTCGGCCGCAGCGTCGGTGCGGCACTGGCCACGGGCAACGCCTGCGTGGTCAAGCCCGCCGAGGATGCCTGCCTGTCGATCCTGCGCGTGGCCGAACTGGCCGCCGAGGTGGGGCTGCCCGAAGGCGCGCTGAACGTCGTCACCGGCTATGGCCATGAGGCCGGCGCCGCGCTGGCCCGCCACCCGGGCATCAACCATATTTCATTCACCGGTTCGCCGCAGACCGGCAAGCTCGTCGCCCAGCTGGCGGCCGAGAACCACGTGCCCGTCACGCTCGAACTGGGCGGCAAGTCGCCGCAGGTGGTGTTTGCCGATGCCGACCTCGATGCGCTGCTGCCCGTGGTGGTCAACGGCATCGTGCAGAATGCCGGCCAGACCTGCTCGGCCGGCAGCCGCCTGCTGGTGGAGCGCCCGGTCTACGAAACGCTGCTCGATCGCCTGTCCGGCGTGTTCGAATCGCTGCGCGTGGGCCCGTCAGCACTCGATCTCGAATGTGGCCCGCTGATCAGCCGCCGGCAGCAGCAGCGCGTCTGGGACTTCGTGTCCGATGCCCAGCACGCTGGCATCGCCGTGATGGCGCAGGGCCAGATCGTGGGCGAGGCGCCGGAGTCCGGCTACTACCAGGTGCCGATGCTGTTCCGCGACGTGCCGCCCACGCATCGCCTGGCCCAGGAAGAGGTATTCGGCCCGCTGCTGGCGGCCATGCCGTTCGATTCGGAAGACGAGGCCGTGCGCCTGGCCAACGGCACGCCGTATGGCCTGGTGGCCGGCGTCTGGACGCGCGACGGCGCGCGGCAGATGCGGCTGGCGCGCAAGCTGCGCGCGGGCCAGGTCTTCATCAACAACTATGGCGCCGGCGGCGGCGTCGAGCTGCCGTTCGGCGGTACCGGCCAGTCCGGCTACGGCCGCGAGAAGGGCTTCGAGGCCCTGTACGGATTCACCACTCTGAAAACCATCGCTATTCAACATGGGTAACATCAATTTTCTGTCGGTCGCGTTCGCCATCTTCTTTTTCTGGATGGCCTGGCACGTCAAGAACAAGCGCGCCACAAACCCGTCCGGCATGCCCCGCCTGCAAGTATTCAAGCGCAAATGGGGCGAAACCGTGGGCGACCGCGTCCACTGGTGCCTGTACGTGGCCCTGCCCTTCCTGCTGGCGGTCATGATGGTCGCCAACGCCCTGCGCGGCCGTGGACCCTTCTCGCACTAAGAGGTCATTTCAAAAAGATCCTGGCGTCGTTGCGCGGCCTGGCCGTACCACTTGTACTGTCTGCGGCCACGCGCCTAGCCAGGACCGCTTCGCTTCATTTTGAAACAACCTCCAGGACCTCACACTGAAGCACCGCCCGTAGCGCGGCACAAGACCGCGCCAGGCATCATCACAGGAGACATGTAATGAGCAGACTAGCTGGCAAGGTAGCGGTAGTGACGGGCGGCGGCTCGGGGTTTGGCGAGGGCATTGCGCGGACATTCGCGCGCGAAGGCGCCAGCGTGATGGTGGCCGACCTGAACCTCGACGCGGCTGAACGCGTGGCGGCCGCGATTCGCGATGCCGGCGGCCAGGCCCGCGCGGTGCGTGCCGATGTTGCACAGGGCGACGACGTGGCTGCAATGCGCGACGCGACCCTGTCCGCGTTCGGCGACGTGCACTGCGTCGTCAACAATGCCGGCACCACCCATCGCAACAAGCCGATTCTCGAAGTCACCGAGGAAGAGTTCGACCGCGTCTACGCGGTCAACGTGAAAAGCATCTACTGGTCGGCCCATCACTTCATTCCGCACTTCCGCCGCCGTGGCGGCGGCAACTTCGTCAACGTCGCCTCAACCGCCGGCATCAGGCCGCGCCCCGGACTGGTCTGGTACAACGGCAGCAAGGGTGCGGTGATCGTCGCCAGCAAGGCGATGGCCGCCGAACTCGGCCCCGACAATATCCGCGTGAACTGCGTGAATCCGGTGATCGGCGCAACCGGCCTGCTGGAGCAGTTCATGGGCCTGCCCGATACGCCCGAGAACCGCGCGAAATTCCTGGCCACGATTCCGATGGGCCGCATGTCCACGCCGCAGGATGTGGCCAACGCCTGCCTGTATCTGGCTTCGGACGAGGCCGCGTTCATCACCGGCACCTGCATCGAGGTCGATGGCGGGCGCTGCGTCTGAAACCGGGCCCCGGGGGCCTGGCGTATCCGAAGCAGTCAAGGAAGCAGTAGAAGAAGTAGAGGAAGTAGGGGTTGCCCCACCCTGACTCGTTTTAAACCAGCGGTAAGAGACGTCCTCAAAACGATTCTGGCGTCGTTGCGCGACCTTGTCGTACCAGTTGTACTGTCTGCGGCCGCGCGCCTAGCCAGAACCGCTTCGCTTCATTTTGAGAACGTCTCTAAGTCGTAACTACAACAAGTCAACCCATGAGGAGACAACCGTGACAACCACCGCAGTCAATCCTGGCGTGCACGATGCCAGCTTCGAGGACGCCACCTACCGCAAGGTGAGCTGGCGCCTGGTGCCGTTCCTGCTGCTGTGCTACGTCGTGGCCTACCTGGACCGCGTCAACGTAGGCTTCGCCAAGCTGCAGATGCTCAACGACCTGCAGTTCAGCGAAACCATCTACGGGCTGGGCGCGGGCATCTTTTTCATCGGCTACTTCCTCTTCGAAGTGCCGAGCAACGTGATCCTGCACAAGGTGGGCGCGCGCATCTGGATCGCGCGGATCATGATCACATGGGGCCTGATCTCGGCGGCGATGATGTTCGTCACCACGCCGACCATGTTCTATGTGATGCGCTTCCTGCTCGGCATCGCGGAGGCCGGCTTCTTCCCCGGCATCATCCTGTACCTGACCTACTGGTATCCGGCCAGCCGACGCGGCCGCACCACCACGTTCTTCATGACGGCCATCGCGCTGTCGGGCGTGATCGGTGGCCCGCTGTCGGGCTGGATCATGCAGTCGTTCGACGGACACAACGGCTGGGCCGGCTGGCAGTGGATGTTCCTGGTCGAAGGCATCCCGTCGATCCTGGTGGGCATCCTGGTGCTGTTGTACCTGGACGACCGCATCGCACACGCCAAATGGCTGACCGCCGACGAACGCGCGCTGCTCGAACGCAATATCGCCAACGAGAACCAGCACAAGGAAGATCCGCCGGTGCGCCAGGTGCTGTCGAGCCCGCGTGTCTGGCTGATGAGCGCGATCTACTTCAGCTTCGTGATGGGCCTGTACGGCGTGAGCTTCTGGCTGCCGACGATCATCAAGCAGACCGGCGTCAAGGGTGCGTTCGATGTGGGCCTGCTCACCGCCATTCCCTATGGCTTCGCCGTGGTCGGCATGATCCTGGTGGCCTACAGCGCGGACCGTCGCGGCGAACGCCGCTGGCATATCGCGCTGCCGTCGCTGCTGGGGGCGGTGGGCCTGGTGCTGTCGGTGCAATGGCATAGCAGCACCGTGATGGCCATGGTGGCGCTGACGCTCGCCACCATCGGCATCCTGACCACGCTGCCGCTGTTCTGGAGCCTGCCGACAGC
>FTBN01000116.1_pt1 | contig 11965 bp, 8 predicted proteins | sample 1639381 | NCBI WGS metagenome assembly FTBN01 (sample SAMEA3914864, study PRJEB12502) | metagenome | biome: forest; material: soil | place: USA | collected 2012-03-12 | depth 0.3 m | reverse complement strand
CCGGACAGGTTGGCGCCCACCAGATGATCCGCGGTCAGTGTCGCCTCGCGGGCATCGGAGCCTGCCGCCAGCCAGAGATCGACCACCCACTGATGCAGGCCGGCGGTCGGGATACGGTGTTCACTCATGCTTACTCCAGGTGAATGTTGGCCACCTTGATCAGGTTGGCCCACTTCGCGACTTCGCTCTTCTGGAAGTTGCCCAGTTCGGTGGGACCCGCGCCCGACGGCTCCACGCCCATCGACGCCAGCTTGGCGCGGACCTCGGGCTGTCGAATGATCTTGCCGATTTCGGTCGAGAGCTTGTTGACGATCGGCGCCGGCGTGCCGGCCGGCGCAAAGATGGCCTGCCACGACACGATCTCGTAGCCGTTGAGGCCCGATTCGGCCATGGTCGGCACGTCGGGCAGTTCGGCGGCGCGCTTGCTGCCCGTGGTGGCCAGCGCGCGGAACTTGCCGGCCTGGATCATCGGCATGGCCGCCACGCTGTTCTCGAAGACCAAATCCACCTGGCTGCCGAGCAGCGCCTGCACGGCCTGGCTGCTGCCCTTATAGGGGACATGGGTCATGCGCAGGCCGGCCATGTTGGCGAACAGTTCGGCGGCCAGATGCTGGGACGTGCCGTTGCCCGACGAACCAAAGTTGATCGAGCCCGGCCTGGCCTTGGCGGCCGCGATTACGTCCTGCACGCTTTTCCACGGGCTGCTGGTGTTGACGACCAGCACGTTCGGCAGCGTGCCGATCAGCGCGATCGGCTGGAAGTTCTTGATCGGGTCGTATGGCATCTTCGGATACAGGCTCACGTTGATCGCATGGGAGCTGATCGTGCCGCCGAGGATCGTGTAGCCGTCAGGCGTGGATTTCGCCACGTAGTCGGAGCCGATATTGCCGCCCGCGCCCGCGCGGTTTTCCACCACCACCGATTGGCCCAGCGCCTGCGACAGCCGCTGGCCGATCAGGCGGCCAAGCAGGTCGGTGGTGCCCCCGGCGGCAAACGGCACCACATAAGTGATGGGCTTGCTAGGGTAGTGGTCGGCGCCCTGGGCGCCAGCCTGCGGTGCCACGGCCATGCATCCGGTACAAAACGCAGCCAGCAGCGGCCGCATCAGGCGATCGGGGAAAAGCATCGGTGTCTCCTGTTTGCGCGAACGGTCAGGAACGGCTTCCGGCCTGGCTTCTGATCCGATTCTCGCGCTTTGTGTGGTGCCGCCTCCGGGGCCGCAGGGCGGCGATCCATGGCAGACTTGGGCGTCTTGTGCGGCGCCTCGCAGCAAATCTACACGGACGGGCGCCGCGCTGACTTGCAGGAAACGCATAACAGAAATGCACGATAGACCGCGCAACCTTGCGCGTCAAACGGAACAATCGCAGACATTCGCTTCGCCGTCGCCCGAGCCTCCATGTCCATCGTGTCTCCGTCGGCGCTCCGTCGTCCAAACCCTACCGCCCGAACCTCGCCATGACTTCCAGCCCATCCTTTCCGGCCCGCACTGGCGGCCGTGTGCTTGTCGACCAGTTGCGCATCCACGGCACCGAACGCATCTTCTGCGTACCCGGCGAGAGTTTTCTCGATGTCCTCGACGCCCTGCATGACCAGCCGGCCATCGACCTGGTCGTCTGCAAGCACGAGGGCGCTGCGGCCAACATGGCCGAGGCCGACGGCAAACTGACCGGGCGCCCGGGCATCTGCTTCGTGACGCGCGGCCCAGGCGCGACGCATGGCAGCATCGGCGTGCATATCGCCGCGCAGGATTCCACGCCGATGATTCTGTTCGTCGGCCAGATCGCGCGCGAGCACAAGGGCAGGGAGGCATTCCAGGAGGTGGACTACGCCGCGGTGTTCGGCTCGATGGCCAAGTGGGCCGCCGAGATCGACGATCCCGCGCGGATTCCGGAGATGGTGGCGCGCGCCTTCCAGGTGGCCACGTCGGGACGGCCCGGCCCGGTGGTCCTGGCGCTGCCGGAGGATGTGCTCGACAGCCTGGTCGAATGCGCCGATGCGGTGCCATATCGCGCCGTGGCCGCCGCCCCGCGCGCCGAGGATGCCCAGGCGCTGGCCGCCGCGCTGCGTGCCGCAAAACGTCCGCTGGTGATTGCCGGCGGCGCCAACTGGACGGACCCGGCCGTGCGCGATTTCGCCGCCTTCGTGCATGCCTGGGATCTGCCCGTGGCCTGCGCGTTCCGGCGCCAGGACGTGCTCGACAATCGCGATCCGCACTACGTGGGCCACCTGAGCCTCGGCGTCAGCCCGAAACTGGCCGAACGCGTGAAGACGGCCGACCTGATCGTGGCATTCGGCACACGGTTGGGCGATATCGCCACCGATGGCTATACGCTGCTGGAGGCGCCGCTGCCGAAGCAGAAGCTGGTCCATATCCATGCCGACAGCTTCGAGCTGGGCCGCGTCTACCAGGCCGTGCTGCCGATCCACGCCGGCGTGGAACCGGGTGCCGCGATGCTGGCGGCATTGCCCGCGCCGGCTTCGCTGCCGTGGAAGGACTGGACTGCCGGCGCACGGGCCGACCACGAGGCCTTCGTCACGCAGCCCAAGCCCCACGCGGAACTGACCGGGGTGGATATGGCCGCCGCGATGGCGCACCTGAACCAGGTATTGCCTGAAGATGCCGTATTGACCAACGGCGCGGGCAACTACACAGTCTGGCTGCATCGCTTCTACGCCTATCGGCGTCCGCGCACCGAACTGGCGCCGACCTGTGGCGCGATGGGCTACGGGCTGCCGGCGGCCATCGCAGCCAAGCTTCGCCATCCGGAAAGAACCGTGATCTGCTTTGCCGGCGACGGCTGCTTCCTGATGTATCCGCAGGAAATCGCCACCGCTGCGGCGCATGGCGCGAACCTGATCACGATCATCGTGAACAACCGCATGTACGGCACGATCCGCATGCATCAGGAACGCCGCTATCCGGGCCGCCAGAGCGGCACGACGATCGTCAATCCGGACTTCGTCGAGATGGCGCGCGCATGCGGCGCCTGGGCCGAACGCGTGGAAAAGACCGAGGACTTCGCCGCTGCCTTCGAGCGGGCCCAGCGGGCCGGCAAGCCGGCGGTACTGGAACTGGTGACCGATCCGCTCCAGATTACGCCGGCCATGCGGGTTACCGATCTGCCCCAGTAAGACTCGCGCAGGGCCGGGCAGGCTCGGGGTGCGTTAGAGCAATGAACCTTGCGGCCGGGCTTCACGCCCGGCCCCGATGTCAGTCGGGGCCGGCTGGTTGAGGATCTCGCGAATCTGCGCCAGATACCGTTCGCCCACGGCCCGGTGGGTCTTGCGCGCTTCCTCGGCAAAGCTGCGGCGCGACGGCGGCCGGATATTGAGCAGCCGGCAAATGGTGGACAAGTAAGGCTTCTTGCCATCGGCGGCGACGCGACGCGCGGCCGACACCAGTGCCGCGTCACCGATGCGTCCGCGCAGCCAGACCAGGATCTGGCGGTCATATTCGTTCTGCACACGGATCAGATGTTCCATCAGAAAGCTCCGATACTGTTTATCCATACAGTATCTGTAAATATATACAGTGATTCGGAATTTTCAAGGGCGCCGTGTCAAGGACGCCGCAGACAGTGAATGAAGGTGAAAGAAGACACCGCAAGGGCGCCGGTGCCACAATGTCAGCCGCTTCAGTCAGTCGATTCTGTTGATCGCCCCATCGTCATGCCCGCCAGCGCCACCGACCCCACCCAGACCTTCGACCAGCTTCGCCCCCGCCTGGAGGGCATCGCCTACCGGATGCTGGGATCGATGGCGGAAGCCGAGGACGTGGTGCAGGACGCCTGGCTGCGCTGGCATGGCACCGATCGCGCCCAGATCGACAACGCCGAGGCCTGGCTGGTCTCCGTGACCACGCGGCTGGCGATCGACCAGTTGCGCGCAGCCAAGACACAGCGCGAGCACTACGCCGGGATCTGGCTGCCCGAGCCGTACCTGTCCAATTCCCCCGATACGCCCGAAGCCATCAAGGAGCGCGCCGACGATATCTCGGTAGCCTTCATGGTGCTGCTCGAACGCCTGACGCCGGAGGCGCGCGCGGCATTCCTGCTGCGCGAGGTCTTCGATGCCGACTATGCCGAGGTGGCCGATATCGTCGGCAAGAGCGAGGCGGCCTGCCGGCAGCTCGTCAGCCGCGCCAAGACGCAGCTGCGCGACGAACGCCCGCGCTACGCGGTGCCCAAGGACGTGCACCTGCACTTGATGCAGGACTTCGCGCGGGCGCTGGAGCAGGGCAGCTTCGATGCGATTCGCGGGCTGCTTGCCGACGAGGCCACCCTGATCGGCGATGGAGGCGGCAAGGTGTCGAGCTTTCCGAAGCCGTTGGTGGGCGGCGGCCGCATCGCCCAGGTATTCTTCGCAGCCGAGCGCCGCGGTATGGCGGTACGGATGCAGCTGATCATGCTCAACGGCCAGTGGGCACTGCTGCGCTTCGTCGACGGCCAGCTCGAATCGGCCCAGTCCATCGAAACCGACGGCACACACATCGTGCGCATCCACGCGCAGCGCAATCCGGACAAATTGCAACGGATTCTGGCGGCGGTGACGGGCACGTCTGCCTGATCGCGTGACGTAACCGTGCTTTGCTCACACTGACGCCGCATGCGGTGTCCATCTTCAGTCATCGTTTCCAGAACATGCGTCTTCCCAGCCTGATCGCCCTCCAGATGCTCGAGTGCGCCGCCCGTCTTGGCAGTTTCACGCGCGCGGCGGCCGAGCTCAATGTCACGGAGAGCGCCATCTCGCGCCAGATCCAGGCGCTCGAAGCGCGGCTTGGCGTGCGGTTCTTCGAGCGCGTCAAGAAACGCGTGGTGCTGACGTCGGACGGCGACCGCTATGTGCGCGAGATCCGCGCGGAGCTCAAGGCGATCGAGCGCGCCACGCAGGGCCTGGCGTCGCGGGCCGGTGGCATGGAAGTGATCGAACTGGCGGTGGTACCCACGTTCGCCACCCAATGGCTGATTCCGCGCCTGGCTAGCTTCCGCGACGAGCAGCCGCGCATCGTCGTCAATCTCCACGCCCGGCCCGAACCGTTTCATTTCACGGATTCGCTGTTCGATGCCGCGATCTATTTCGGCGATCGTCCCTGGGACGGCCATCCATCGGCCATGCTGCTCGACGAAGGACCCTCGGTTCCGGTATGTAGCCCAACGTTGCTGCAGGGGGCGCGCATTCGCCGGCGCGAAGACCTGCTGCGCCAGCCACTGCTCCATCTGGCGAGCCGACCGGACGCCTGGCCGGACTGGTTCAGCGCCGATGACGAGGCCATTCGCCGCAAGGCCCGGCTGGGCCCGCGCTACGACTTGTTCACGATGGTCACGGGGGCGGCAATCAGCGGCCTTGGCGTAGCCGTACTGCCGGAAATGATGGTTCGTTCCGAAATGGAAAGTGAGCAGCTGGTGGCGCTGCCATTCGCGGCCGCCCGGGAAGCGGCTGGCGGCGGCGCGTATTTTCTGACCTACCGGCAGGACAAGGCGAGCGGCAGCAAGGGCGAGCTGTTCATGGACTGGTTGCTGCGGCAATGCGGGGCCGACCCGCAGGCCAGCTAATCTTCGTCAGCCACAAGGCTCGGAGTTGATGCAGAAATCGCATCAACTCGCGCCGAAAAATCGCTTGCGCCGGTGGCGAGCGCGACACAAACTGCGCCACTTGATTGGCCGACGCCGGAAATTCCTGCGCCGGTTTCCGCAGCCACCACAAACGATGTCCACCACGATGTCCGCCGCATTCACGCCTACCAGCCAGATCCGCACCCAGTTCTCGCGCGCCATGTCCGACATGTACCGCGCCGAAGTCCCCCAATACGGCACCCTGATGACGCTGGTCGCCGACGTCAACGCGGACGTGCTGGCCCGCGTCGGTGCCGCCGCGGCCGGTGCGGCCGGTCAGGAATCGCGCATCGAGGTGGAACGCCACGGCGCCATTCGCGTGGGCACGCCCGCCGAGCTGGCCACCATCCGGCGCCTGTTCGCCGTGATGGGCATGGTTCCGGTGGGGTACTACGACCTGTCGGTGGCCGGCGTGCCGGTGCACTCCACCGCGTTCCGTCCGAAGGATACGGCCGGCCTTGCCGAGAACCCGTTCCGCGTCTTTACCTCGCTGCTGCGTCTCGACCTGATTCAGGACGCCGAACTGCGCGATGCCGCCGAACAGGTATTGCGCGCCCGCTCGATCTTCACGCCGGGCTGCCTCGCGCTGATCGAGCGCGCCGAACAGCAGGGCGGCCTGGACGCCGCCGATGCGGCGCCGTTTGTGGCCGAGGCGCTTGAGACGTTCCGCTGGCACGGCAAGGCCACCGTCGATGCCGAGCTGTACTGGAAGCTGCGCAAGACCCATCCGCTGATCGCCGACATCGTCTGCTTCCCCGGCCCGCACATCAACCACCTGACGCCGCGCACGCTCGATATCGACACGGTGCAGGCGCAGATGCCCGCGCGCGGCATCCAGCCGAAAGCCGTGGTCGAAGGTCCGCCGACGCGCAAGTGCCCGATCCTGCTGCGCCAGACCAGCTTCCTGGCGCTGAGCGAAGCGGTGACGTTCCGCGATGGCGCCGAGGCCGGCACGCATACCGCGCGCTTCGGCGAAATCGAGCAACGCGGCGTGGCGCTGACGGCCAAGGGCCGCCAGCTCTATGACACGCTGCTGGCCGAGGTACGCAAGACCATCGAACCAGCCGGCGATGGCTCCAATGCCGACGCCTACCGCAAGGTGCTGGCCGACGTCTTCACGGCTTTCCCCGATACGCACGACGCGCTGCGCCAGCAAGGCCTGGCGTACTTCCGCTATCAGGCTGGCGACGCGCAGCGTGGCGCGGCAGGGGTGGCAGCCGGCGGCGGCATCGACGATCTGGTGGCCGCAGGCGCGCTCGTGACCGAGCCGATCACGTACGAGGATTTCCTGCCGGTCAGCGCCGCGGGCATCTTCCAGTCGAACCTCGGTGACGAGCGCCGCGATGCGCTGCAGGCATCGCCCAACCGTGCCGCGTTCGAACACGCACTGGGCGCCACCGTCAGCGACGAACTGGCGCTCTACGCAGCCCAGCAGGCAGCGTCGCTGGCCGATGCGCTGGAGGCGCTCGGTTTGGTCGAGCGTGATGGTGTTGTGGCGCTTGCTGCGGCTGTCGCTAGCTGATCCATGCGCTGATCGCAAGGAGAAGAGGGTATCGCCGAGTTTGGGGAAGGCAGTTTGGACCGGGCTTTGGCGGATGTCCGTGCGGGTTGCAGCCGGGCGGCGGAGTAGTAGATCCGCCGTACAGCGCAGCAACCTGTGCGATTGACGCCGAGTTCAACCAGCCATGGCACCAAACGTCGCGTAGACACGCCCCTCTCGATCGGACCAGACGAACGCGGCCTCTCTATAGGGCGCGCAATGCGCAGCATTGAAATCACTTGTCTGCCGCGAGCCCGTGTTTGCCCTCAACACCCTGCCTCCGCTATCAAAATCCAGCTTGACCGATCGCTGAAGCCGGAAGAGGTCAATGCGATCGGGAAGTGCAATCACCAGGAGCCAGTGGCTTTCGTCGGCAATGTAGTCTGTCTCTTGCAAATGCCTGTCGATTCGCCGCGCTTGGGGGCTCGTATCGAGCGTGGAGTCCTGATATGGACCCAATGCACATACGTATGCATCACTGGCGTATGGAAGGACTTCGGAAATTCGCGTGCTGGCACCAGGCCGGGCCGCATCAAGCAGCAGGCGTTGAACCGTCCGCTCCCGGTCACTCATACCATCGCAGGACGCAAGGCCAAGCAGCGCGGATATGAGCACCATCGCGCATGACAACGTCTTGGCCATTCGATAGCTCCGCATTCCCTTCTCCGGTATCCGACAAGCCCTCGATCATGGATCGGTTGTATAGCGTGCGCCAACGTGCTGGCGTGCGTTAGCGCACGTAGTCGGACGCCTTCAGCGTTGATAGACCAAAAAAAGAGGCCCGCCAAGGCGAGCCCATAAGAAGACGAAGGGAAAGTCTTCGCCATGGAGCGTGTAGACGGGACCGGACCCCGGCCCCATTCGGACAGGAAAGCTCCGATTGATTCAGTCGATCCGACCCTCTGACGATCAGAAGCGGTGACGCACGCCGATGATCGCGCCGAGCTGGCTCTGGCCGGCGCCGACCTGTTCGGACGTGGCGGTCAGCGTGGTGGCGCTGCCGTTGAGCGACGGACCGAAGCCGGTCAGGCCCATCGACGAACCGTTGCGGTTCTGGGCGTAGGCGGCGATCGCGTACACGTCCGTGCGCTTCGAGAAAGCGTAGGTGCCCGTCAGCACGAAGCTGTACGGGTCGCCGTTGCTGTTGCGCACGTCGGTGTAGTAGGCGGCGCCGGTCAGTGCGATGGCTGGGGTCACCTGATACGTGGCGCCTACCCAGTACAGGTTGGTGCGCAGCGAGCTGCTGGCGAAATCGCCGTAGTACCAGCGGTAGCCGGCGAATGCGCGGCCACGGCCAACGCTGTAGGTGGCGCCGATCGTGGCACGGCGTTCGCGGTTGTCGTCGGTGGCCATGGTGCCGCCGCGCACTTCGTCGTAGAGCACGCGGGTCGACAGCGGGCCGGCGTCATAGCCGGCGGCGACGGACCAGTTGCGGCCCGCCTTGTAGTCACCCGGGATTTCACCGCCGGTGCTGCTGTCGTAGCCGGTGCTGTAGAACAGGCCGTAGTACACCGCGCCCACCTGGCCGGTCAGCTTGAGCGAGTTGTCGGCCCGGCCCGACATCCACTTGTCGTGCATCAGCACCGAGTAGCGTGTGGCGACGGCCATCGGGTCATAGTTCAGCGAGAAGTCGTACAGCACGGTCTGGTGGCGGCCCAGCGACAGCGTGCCGTACTGGTTCTGCAAGCCCACGAATGCCTGGCGACCGAACAGGCGGCCACCCTGGTTGAGGCTGCCGGTATCGAGGTCGAAACCGCTTTCCAGCGTGAAGACCGCCTTCAGGCCACCGCCGAGGTCTTCCGCGCCACGCAGGCCCCAGCGCGACGTCGACAGGTTGCCGGCGGACATGCGCACGATGTTGTTGCTGCCATGGGTGGCAGTGTTCGGCGCGTGGGTCAGGAACTCCACGCCGGCGTCCACCACGCCATACAGCGTGATGCTCGACTGGGCCTGCGCCGTCGCGGGCAGGGCTGGCAGGACGGCCATGGCGGCCAGGCAGGCAATTCGGGTCTTCATGCTTCGTTATCCTTTTGGTGAGACGCGCGACGCGCCTCCATCAGGGCTCAGGCGCAGCGCGGCGTCTGAAATGTAACGAGTGGTGACGAAGCAAAGAAGGCCGAAACGGCTGACAGTTTGTCTTGAATTGCGAACAATTGGGACTGGCGCGCGCCGAGAGTTGGTGGCATACGGGGCCGTCCCTTGTTTTCTCGTTCTCCCATGCATGGGAAAGGGTACTGAGGTTCAAATGGCGACGATCGCATCTTGCGGCGCCGGCCCTCTCCCCCGACCCCTCTCCCGCAGGCGGGAGAGGGGAGAAGGCAAGATGTTAGTCGCCGATCTCCATCAGCCCGTCGACCACCACCGCGCCCGTGGCGTCCAGCATCACCGGATTCAGGTCGACGGCGCGAATCTCTCCACGTGCCCGATGCACGAGATCGCCGACTTGCGCGGCCAAGGCGCACAGTGCGGCCACGTCGAGCGCCGGTTCGCCGCGCACTCCATCAAGCAGTGGCGCCATCCGCAAGCGGCGTACTGCGCGCTCGATGGCAGCGGGGCTGGCCGGTGCCAGCAACACCGCCGTGTCGCGCACGGTTTCCACATACTTGCCGCCGTCGCCTACCAGCAGCACGGCGCCGAAAACTGGGTCCCAGTGCGCGCCGACCATGCACTCGCGCTGGCCGCGCGTCATGCGCGCGACGATCACGCCTTCGCATGGCGCCTGCATCACGGCAAGCACCTGCGTCTGACGTGTGAAGGCATTGACGATGGTGTCCCGGTCGTTGCAGTGCAGGGCGACCAGGCCGTGTTCGCTCTTGTGCGGCACGGCGGCCGAGCTGGCCTTGACCGCCACGGGCGCGCCGATGCGCTGCCACGCGGCGACGGCCTCATCCGCGGTCTGGCACAAATAGTGTTCGACCACGGGCACGCCGGCGTCGGCCAGCCGGGCCAGGCTGGCCGCCTCGCTGAGCGTACGCGATGGCGATGGCGATGCGGCGGAAGCCTGCCCGCGTCGCGGCATCGCCGGCTCGCTCGCGACATCGCGCAATAGCTGCTGGTGCGCGGTGAACTGGTCGAACGCCGCCAGCGCGTCGGTGGCATGGAAGAACGTCGGCACATTGGCCGCGCGAAACACGCTCGCGACCGATTCCTGCCAGGCCGCTACCGCGATCGGCTTGCCTGCCTGGTCGGCGAACTGTGCGGCGTCGCGGGCAAAGCGCGGTACGTCGTAGCCCATGCCGGCCACGGGAATGTCGAGCAGCACCAGATCCGTGGCGGGGTCCGCGCCGACCACCGGCAGCACATCGCCGAACAACCCGCTGTTGGTCAGCAAGGCCGCCGTCACGTCGACCGGATTGGCCGTGGCCGCAAAGCCGGGCAGGCGCGCCGCCAGTGCCGCCTGCGTGGCGGCCGACAGCGGTGCCATCGCGATGCCGCGTGTATCGGCCGTATCGGTGGCCATCACACAACTGGCGCCCGAATTGCTGACGACCACCAGCCGACGTCCCGTGGCGTGCCATCCGCGCAGATAGAACGGGGCGCAGCGCGCGAGCGCGTGTGCGTCGTCCACGCGCCAGATACCGTGGCGGGCCAGGAAGGCGTCGACGGCACGATCCTCGTTGGCCATGGCCCCGGTATGCGAAGCGGCGGCCCGTGCGCCGGCCTGCGAACGGCCCGATTTCACGGCCACTACGGGGATACCACGCGCACGCGCCACAGCCGCCGCTTCGGCCAGCACATCGGGATCGGTCAGCGTTTCCAGATAGAGCAGCAGCAGACGCACATCGGGATCGTGCGCGACGGCCAGCGCCAGTTCGCTGACGGTGACGTCGGCCTGGTTGCCCGTGGCATGCACATGGCGCACGCCAATTCCCTGCTGGCGCAGCAGGCCATAGACCAGTGCCGCCGTCCCACCACTCTGGCTGACCACGGCCACCGGACCATCCTGCGGCGGGATCTCGATGAACATGGTCGAGAAACTCGCGATCACGCCATTGCCGAAGTTCGCCAGCCCCTGGCTGTTCGGCCCGACGATGCGCAGGCTGGCATCACGCGCGACGCGCACCATCTCGTCCTGCTGGCGCTTGCCGGCTTCGCCTGCCTCGCCAAAGCCCGATGCAATCACGATGGCCGCGCTCACGCCCAGTCGCGCACAGTCGGCCACGGCCTGCACGGCGGCGTCGCCACCGACCACTATCACGGCCAGTTCCGGCGCTTCGGGCAACGCATCGAGCGACGGCCACGCGCGCAGCCCCTGCAGGCTGTCGCGCTGCGGATTGACCGGGTAGATCGTGCCGGCATAGCCCATCTGCTGCATGTAATGGATCGGTCGGCCGCCGATTTTATGGATGTTGTCGGAAGCGCCGACGATGGCGACGGAACGGGGCGAGAGCAGGGCGGAGAGCGAGGAGGACATTTTGTTTTGGGCGGTCGTGGCGGGCAGTCGGGAATTCAGGCAAGCCGGGACGAAGGGTCAGAGACGGGAAAAGCGCAGCAGCGTTTGCCCGTCGAAATCGAAGAAGCCGGCGCGCACGCGATCGCCGATGGCGACGCCGGGGTCGGCGTGGCCCATCACGCGCGGGCCTTCGTCGAGTGTGGCCAGCACCAGCGTGTACGGTGCCAGCGCCTGGAACGCTTCCGTTGGTGCGCGGAAGACTTCGGTTACCGCATAGACCGTGGCCGTGCCGTCGCTGTCGCGCCAGGCCAGCCGCTGGTCGCCGCAGACGCGGCACGCATGGCGCTGCAACGGTTGCCACGCGCCGCAGGCTTCGCACACCTGGTAGCGCACGACGCCGGCCGCGAGGCCTTCGGT
>FTBN01000041.1_pt1 | contig 12211 bp, 13 predicted proteins | sample 1639381 | NCBI WGS metagenome assembly FTBN01 (sample SAMEA3914864, study PRJEB12502) | metagenome | biome: forest; material: soil | place: USA | collected 2012-03-12 | depth 0.3 m | reverse complement strand
CTCGGTGCCAGCTCGGACGTGATGGCACTGTCGATCGCCACCGGCCTGATCAAGGCCATCATCGTGATGGTGGGTACACCGTTCGCGGCCGGCTTCCTGGGCCTGAACAATCCGCGTGCCGCAATGGTGTTCGGCGGTCTCGCGGGGACGGTCAGCGGTGTGTCCGCGGGCCTGGCCGCGACCGATCGCCGGCTCGTGCCGTACGGTGCGCTGGTGGCCACGTTTCACACCGGACTCGGCTGCCTGCTGGGGCCATCGCTGCTGTACCTGGCCACCAAGGCAGTCGTCGGCCAGTGATCAGCAGGGTCTGGGCGGGTTCAGCGTCAGCATGCGGCACACTGCCGCGAGCGCCAGCAGGTTGGGGTCGCGCTCGCGGCGGCGCAGGAAGCTGAGCCCAATGGTCTGCTTCATGCCGTAGTCGGCCGTCAGCGGCACGAAGGCCACGTTGCGCGCGAACACATCGCGCACACGGCCCGGCAGCAGCGAGTAGCCGATGCCGCCGCCCACGAGGTTCATCAGCGAGAAGATGTCGCCGACCTTCATCACCACATTGGGCGTGAAATCGGCGATGCGGAACGCCTCGGCAAAGCCGCTCGATGTCACGAAGCCATCGCCGAGCGAGACGAACGGCTCGTCGCGGCACTGGCGCAGATCGATGGCGTCCAGGCGCGCGTAGTGCGAGTCGGCCGGCGTGGCGAAGAAGATGTCGTCCTCGAACATCGGGATCGATTCGATCTCGGCGCTCGGTTCCGGCAACCCCATCAGCGTGGCGTCGATCGTGCCATGACGCAGCTTGTCGAGCAGGTCGGCATTGGAGCCCAGCACAAGCTCGGTCTGCAGTTCCGGACGACGCATCTTGATACCGATCACCACCTGCGGCACGGTGCGGATCGTCAGCGAATAGAGCGAGCCGATCTTGAGCTGGTCGGCCGAATAGCCGGCCGCTTCGCGCGTGATGCGCACACCATCGGACATCGTCTTGAGCACGTCGCGCGCCACGTCGGCGAGTACGTGGGCGGCTTCGGTCGGCAGCAGGTTGCGGCCTTCATGGCGGAACAGCGCACAGCGCAGCCCTTCTTCCAGCGAGTGCAGCGCGCGATGCACGCTGACCGTGCTGACATCGAGCGCTTCGGCCGCCTTGGCCAGATTGCCCGTTTCCATGAAAGCGAGCAGCGCTTCGAGCTTGCGGAACGTGATGTCTTCGCTGATGCGTTCGGGCATGGCGTGGGGATCAAGCAAACAGGCCACGATGATCGCACACCGTGGCCTGTCATGTCACATCGGTCTGGTTTGTCCCCGGCCTGTCTTGTCCGGATCTTCAGGCTTGCTGCAACGCCGGTTCGCGTTCGGGTTCGTGCTGCGGTTGGCGCTGCTGTTGCTGTTGGCGCTCGGCCTGCTGTTGGCGGCGCAGGATTTCCGTGGTGGTGCCGCGGCCATCCGGCTCCCAGCCCGGGGGCATCAGCAGGTAGCCAATGGCGTGCCAAGGCTTGGTCGACCTGGCGATGTCGCGGAACAGGCTGACCCAGTGCTCGAACTGGTTGACGATCGGGTTGGCGGTAGTGGTTGGGTGGACCAGGCCGTAGCGAACCGGTTCTTCAGCGCGTTCTTCCACATAGGTACCGAACAGGCGGTCGAAGATGATCAGTACGCCGCCGTAGTTGGCATCGAGGTAATCGATGTTCGAAGCGTGGTGCACGCGGTGGGCCGACGGCGTGTTGAACACATATTCGAGCCAGCCGAGCTTGGGGATCCAGTCGCTATGGAGCCAGAACTGATAGAGCAGGTTGGCGGACAGCGTGGCCAGCACCACTTCCGGACGCACGCCCAGCAGGACCAGCGGCGCGAAGAAGACGGCGGAACCGGTGATCTTGCCGGTCCAGCCCAGGCGATAGGCGGAAGCCAGCGACATCTGGTTCGGCGAGTGATGGACCGCATGCGTGGCCCAGAAGAAGCGGATGCGGTGCGATGCGCGGTGGTACCAGTAGTAGCAGAACTCCTGGCCGATAAAGAGCAGGAACACCATCAGCGCGCTGTTGAGCGTGACCGTGAACAGGCGATGCTCCCAGGCCAACTGGAACACCGGCGTGGCCAGCGACAGCGGCAGCAGCACCGACAGCTTGCGGCCGGCCAGGTCGCCCAGCGAGAGCCAGACTTCCTTCCATGCGAATGGATGGTCAGTACCGCGGCGGCGGCGCCACAGGATGACGGCTTCGATGAGCGAGACCGTGACGATGAACGTCGTCACGAGGTAAGCGATTTTTCCGGTAGTCAACATGGTGTGCCTCTTGTCTGCTTGGCTGCGTATCTGCTTGGCTGCGTATCTGCTTGTCTGCGGATCGGGTGACGCGGCGTTGCTGCGTCGGTGAGGCAACTCTAATGGGCGGCCGGCCGGGAGGCCATCGATCAATTATGTCGTTCGATGTCACCGGTCTCGCCATGACATATCCCGACATGATTTGCAGGGCGACGCACGGAAAAGCCCGTCCTATAGTTCGGCCCGTCGACACGCAACGTCGTGTGAAACGAACCGAACCGAGAGGACAAACACCATGGCCAACCGTACCCTGATCGCAGCCGCCGGATCGCTGCTCCTGCTAGTCAACGTCTCGGCTTTCGCCTGGACCGGCCACGGCACGGCGTACACGCCGCGTGGTACCTACAACGGGGCCCATGCGGTGTCCTGTGGCGGCGGCAGTTGCTCGCATGCCGGCGGCGTGGTCGGCCCTTACGGTGGACTCGGCACCAACACCGGCACCGTGACGCGCAATGCCCCGGGCCAGTTCTCCAATTCCGGTACTGCCGTGGGCCCGAACGGCCGCTCGGTGCAGCACGACGGCAGCACCAGCTGCGCCAGCGGCACCTGCTCGCATACCGGTGACATGACCGGATCGAACGGCCGCACCGCCAGCACGAATGGCAGCGTGACGCGTGACGCGCCGGGTCAATACAGCTCGTCGGGCACCGTCACCGGTGGCAACGGCAATACCTATAACCACTCGGCGTCGACGAACTGCGCTTACGGCACCTGTGACCGCTCGGGCACGGTGAACGGCAGCAATGGCGGCACCGTCACCCATTCGGGTAGCGCCACCCGTGTTTCATCGGGCGTGGTGACCACCGGCGGCGGCACCACGGTCGTACACGGCACGACGGTGACGACGGGCGGCACGGTCGTGGTCGGCGGTGCAACCTACGTGGCGCCGCCTCCGCCTGTGGCGGTGGTGCCGGTTGCACCGATCGTCGTTTCGACGCCAGCCCCTGCAGTGGTGACGCCGCCTCCGCCGGTAGTGGTGGTGCCGCCGCCGGTACCGAAGCCGGTCTACGTCGCCCCGCCGCCGGTGGTGGTCACCGTGCCGGCTCCGCATCCCGCCGTGGTGTATGTGGCCCCGCGTCCGGTCTATGTTGCGCCGCCGCACGTGGCCGTGATGGTGCCTGGCCACTGGGTGGGTCGCTTCTGGGTGCCGGCGCACTGGGCCTGATTGCCTCTCCCGATGTCAGGGGCCCGATTGTCGGCGTCGATTTCCCCGGGCCCCACCTTCCGATTTCACAACCCTCGCCGGCCAGGCATGACGCCCGACGTCGGCAAACCAACGGAGTTTCATCATGAAGAAGATGATCGCTGTACTTATCTTGTGTATTGTTTCTGCAGGCGCCAGCGCACAGGGCATGCCCGGTGCCATGGGCGGCGGCGGTGACCGCATGGAGCGCACCGAGCAGGCCCTCTCGCAAGTGCAGACGCGCTTCGCGAACGCCAACACCACGCGTGATGGCAAGCTGACGCGCGAGCAGGCCCAGGCCGGCATGCCGATGGTGGCGCGGCACTTCGACGAGATCGATACGCACCACGCGGGCTACCTCACGCTGCCGCAGATCGAGGCATTCATGGCGCAGCGCATGCGATTGCGTTGAGGCATCAAGTGGAAATACAAGAACCGGAGACGGGCCATGGAGCAGGGACATCGGATCATCGTGCTCGATGACGAAGCCGAGTTGCGCAATATGCTGCAGCGCTTTCTGACCGGCCACGGCTTCCAGGTACGCGCCGTGGCCGACGGCAAGCAACTGAACCGCTACCTGCAGCGCGAGCCTCACGACCTGCTGGTGCTGGACCTGATGATGGAGCCGGAAGATGGCCTCACCATCTGTCGCAGGCTGCGGGCCGAAGGGCAGACCCTGCCGATCCTGATGCTGACGGCCAAGGGCGATCCGGCGGACCGTGTGGTCGGGCTGGACACTGGCGCCGACGACTATCTGGCCAAGCCGTTCCTGCCCGACGAACTGGTCGCGCGCATCCGCGCGCTGCTGCGGCGCCAGAAGATTGCCGCCGGCGATCCTACCGTCACCTCGCAGACGCTGAGCTTCGGCGAGTTCCGCTTCGACGTCGGCAAGCAGGTGCTGACACGCGGTGACGTGCCCGTGGAAGTGCATTCGGCGCAGATGCTGCTGCTGCACGCGCTGGGCTCGTCGCCCAATCGTGCGGTCAGCCGCGAGAACCTGCTGGCGCGGGCGCGCGGCCGCGATCACGACGCGCTCGATCGCAGCATCGATGTACAGATCCTGCGCTTGCGCCAGATCGTCGAGGAAGATCCTTCCAAGCCACGCTTCATCAAGACCGTCTGGGGCGTTGGCTACATGCTGGTGGCCGGCGTCGACGCATGATGCGCGCCATGCTGCCCCGCTCGCTGCTGGCGCGCAATATCCTGCTGCTGGTGGCGCTGGTCGTGCTCACCCAGGCCTGCTCGTTGTTCGTGCTGTTGCACTATGTGCAGCGTCCGCGCGTGGAGCGTGCCGCGCATGTGTTCTCGCACTACGTGAGCATGCTGGACCGCGCGCTCAATACGATGCCACGGGACGAGGCCGCCGCCACGGTCTCGCGCATTGGCGGGCAAGCCGCGCCGCCGCCGGACCAGCCGCTGGGTGCCGATACGGCGCATCCGTTCCGGACGTGGCAGCGCGATGTGTTCATGCGCGCGTTGCTGCCTAACCTGCCGGCCGAAACCGATGTGCGCTGGCAGGACAGTGGCGATGACGAAAAGCTGTGGATTCGCGTGCATGCGGCGGGCGCGCCGGTCTGGATCGCGCTGCCGATGACGGCCGATTCGCAGGCGAGTGGCGTGACGGCCGCGATTGCGTTGTCGGCGGCGCTTGGCCTGCTGGCCGCGCTGACTGGCTATCTGCTTCAGCGCCACATCAACCGGCCGCTGCAGGACCTGGCGCGTGCGGCGCGCGAGATCCACGCCGGCGAGATGCCCGATCCACTGCCGACGAACGGCCCCACTGAAATCGCTGAGGTCAGCCGTGCATTCAACGAGATGACCGAGGCGCTCCAGCAGGCCGAGAAGACGCGCGCGTTGATGCTGGCCGGCGTATCGCACGACATCCGCACGCCCCTCACCAAGTTGCGCCTGGCGATGGCGATGACGATGCCGCGCGGCACCGATGACGCGTTCGTGGCCTCCGTCGAAGGCTATCTCGATCACATCGACACGATTCTCCAGCAGTTCATGGACTATGCCGGCAGTGGCGAAAAAGAGGTGTCGCAGCCCGGCGACCTGAACGCGCTGGTCAGTCAGCTGGCCTCGGATTTCGCGGGACTGGGGCACGAGTTCGCGCTGGATTTGGCGCCGTTGCGTCCGGTGATGTATCGGCCCACGAGCATGCTGCGCATGCTGATGAACCTGATGCAGAACGCGATCAACTACGGGCGCACGGGCCTGATGGTGCGCACGTGGCAGGACGCCGACGCGGCCCATGTGGCCGTGTGCGATCGCGGTACCGGCATCAGCGTGGCCGAACTGGAGCAGTTGCGCGCGCCATTCAGCCGCGGCAGCAATGCACGCGGGCAGTCCGGTGGAACGGGGCTGGGGCTCGCCATTGTCGAGCGCATCGCGCGATTGCACGGTGGGTCGCTGGACTTCCGCACGCGCGAGGGCGGTGGGCTGGAAGTGGTGGTCACGCTGCCTGCGTGACATGGAATGAAATAGTTCTCGCCTGGCTTGTCGGGGGCCTGCATCCCATACTGGGTCTGCCCGGCACCGTTGTCCGGTGCCATCGAAATGCAAGCAAGGACCCGATCATGAAGACCCCGTTCCAGACCCTCTCCCGCCATGCCAAGCAACTGACCATCGCCGCGCTGGCCGCCACATCGATGATGATGGCAGGTTACGCATCCGCTACAACGATGATCTCCGAATCCTCGGTGCCGGCAGCGCTGTCGCATGCGACGCCCGACGTCGTCTACGTGCGTGGCTTCGATGTCAGCGCGAACCAGGTGAAGGTCGACAACACCATGATGCATCGGGTCAAGGCCATGACCACGGGCTCAAGCGTCGGCGGCGAGCAGGACCAGGCTGCACTGGCGGCGCGCAATGCGGTGGCCGACGAGATCGTGCAGCAGCTGCAGGCCAAGGGCGTGCGCGCCGTGCGTATCGACGGTCCGGTGCCGGCCGATGCCAACGCGCTGGTCGTGGAAGGCCGCTTCGACAAGATCGACGAAGGCATGCAACGTCGCCGCACACTGATCGGCCTGGGCGCGGGCAAGAGCGATGTCTCGGCGTCGGTGCAGGTGTCCTACCAGGCCGCACACACGCAGCCGGTTCCGCTGGCACTGTTCGATACGAGCGCCGACAGCGGCCATACGCCGGGCGTCGCCGAAATGGCCGGGGTAGGGGCCGCGGCGAGCCACGTGGCGGTGTCGGCGGCAACGAGCGTCGGTGTGCATGGCGCGTCCGAACTCAAGCGCGACAGCATCGATGCCGAAGCAAAGCGCGTCGGTGATGCCGTGGCCAAGCAGGTGATGGCGGTGCTCGACAAGACCGGTCACGCGGAAGCGTCGAACATCTGATCACTCATCGCGCGCGGGCCTCGGGCACCTGTTGCGATGCCCGAGGCCCGATGACGCACGACGTGACGGCATTCGCCGGATCAGTGCGATTCCAGCGGCAGCTTGACGGGTGCGTTTTCCGCAGCGATGCCGTAGACCAGCAGCTTGGCCGGCTTCGTCCGGCTGGCGTTACGCGAGACCAGATGTTTCGCGCCAGGCGGTTCGTACCACGATTCGCCCGCCTTGTAGATGCGCGCGGGCTGGCCACCCAGCTGCGATTCGACTTCGCCTTCCAGCACGTAGGCGAAGATTGAGCCGGGGTGCTGGTGTGCTTCCGATGCCTGTCCCGGGGCGTAGGTCACGGTGATGAGGAAGACATGGCGGCCGGCAGCTTCCGGGATGTCCTGCTTCATCAACGGGGTGATCGTTTCCTGGCCGGTATCGTGACCAGTTGCATGCGCCGCGGCGGGTGCAGCGGCAGCCATCGCGCTGCAGGCTGCGGCAAGCGACAGCGCAATCTGCAAAGCGGTGCGCCGGAGTGTCGTGGGTCTCATCACAGTTCCTCAGGCCGGCGTCTTGCGGAACGCAATCGCGAAACGATTCCAGGCATTGATCGTCGAGATCAGCAGCGTGAGATCCACCAGCTCCGCGTCGTTGAAGTGCGGGCGCACGGCTTCCCATGCGGCGTCGGGGACGTGGTCCTGCGAGACCAGCGTCACGGCTTCGGTCCAGGCCAGCGCGGCGCGCTCGCGGTCCGAGAAGAACGGCGTTTCATGCCAGACCGACAGCGTGGCCAGGCGGCGGTCATCTTCGCCAGCCTTGCGCGCATCGGCGGTATGCAGGTCGATGCAATAGGCGCAACCGTTGATCTGCGAGGCGCGTAGGCGCACCAGTTCGACCAGCGACTGCTCCAGGCCCGATTCGCTGATGCGCTTTTCGAGACCCAGCATGGCCTTGATGGCGTTCGGGCTGGCTTTATAGAAATCGAGGCGTTGTGCCATGGTTTGCTCCTTTGAGTTTTTCGATGGGCGACGCCGGAATGGCGTCGCGACAGGGAAAGATTAGGCAAACCAGTGGCTTCCTGTTAGTACCGATTTGCTGAATTTTCAGGTAACCAGTTAATCGACCACCTTCGGCCACTTTCAGGCGGCCGTGCCGTCGAGGTTGGGGGCGTTGTGCCGCGCCAGCGAACGGACCGACTTGCCCGGAGGCCCCGACGACTTGCTTGCGTCGCCTTCTTCACCCGCGCCGTTCGAGAGCGACGGCGGCGCCGACACGCCGGTCAGGTCGCGGCCGGCCAGCAGCGAAGATGTGGCGAGGGAAGGGGCGAGAGTGTCCCTGATGCCCACGCTGTCGTTCTCTGCTGCCCAGGCAGCGATACCGGTGGCCAGCATTGCCACCGCACTCAGGATACCTACCCAGCTTTTCTGGTTCATGATGCACTCCGTTGGTTTAATACTACGACTTGACAAGTCGGAGTAAGCATAGCCATCGGCCTGCACTAGCGCAAGTCCGGCACGCGATATCCATGACGCTCGAATGGGTCATTGAAAAAAGTTCTTGATGTTCCGTAACTACGACTCATAGAATCGTAGTTACGGCGAGCAGCCAGCACCAGGTGCTGCCGCCGGCCCGAAACCGAGGATTGAACGCAGGAGTACCAATATGTCGAAACGCATTCTTGTCATTGGCGCCGGCTTTGCCGGCATGTGGAGCGCACTGGCTTCGGCCCGTCTGCTCGATGAAGTGGACCGCACCGACGTGGAGATCGCGCTGGTGGCGCCGGAACCGGAACTGCATGTGCGGCCGCGCCTCTATGAGCAGAACCCCGGCGGCATGAAGGCGCCGTTGCAGGAAATCTTCAAGGCCACGGGCGTGAAGTTCATCCAGGGCGTGGTCGAGCGCATCGATGTGCAGGGTCGGCAGGTGGAAGTCAGGGGTGTGGGCGCGGACCACGCACGTCGCACGATCAGCTACGACCGCCTCGTACTGGCAACGGGCAGCCGCTTGTTCCGCCCGCAGATCCCCGGTCTGGACGCCCATGCGTTCAACGTGGACCAGATTGCCGATGCCGCGAAACTCGAGGCGCATCTCGAGAGCTTGGCGGGTCGCCCGGCCAGCGCCGCGCGCAATACCGTGGTGGTAGCCGGTGGCGGATTCACGGGCATCGAAACGGCAGCGGAAATGCCGGCCCGCCTGCGCGAAGTGCTCGGTGATGACGCCGATGTGAACGTGATCGTCGTCGAGCGCAATCAGGAAATCGGGCCCGACCTCGGTGCGGGCCCGCGCCCGGTTATCACGCAGGCACTTGGCGAACTCGGCGTGAAGTGGAAGCTGGGCTCAGGGGTGGCGGCCGTGGATGCGAGTGGCGTGACGCTCGACAACGGCGAACGCATCGAAGCCGCCACGGTCATCTGGACGGCCGGTGCGCGCGCCAGCACGCTGACCGAACAGATCCCGGCCGAGCGCGACAACTTCGGCCGGCTGCACGTGGACAGCCATCTCAAGGTCAAGGGCGTCGAAACGGTCTATGCCACGGGCGATGTTGCGTATGCCGCGACCGATGACGCCGGCAACTACGCGATGATGTCGTGTCAGCACGCGATGAACCTGGGCCGTTCGGCGGGCCACAACGTCGCCGCAGACCTGCTCGGCGAGGCGCAGATTCCCTACAGCCAGCCGAAGTATGTGACCTGCCTCGACCTCGGCCCATGGGGCGCGGTCTATACCGAAGGCTGGGATCGCCAGGTGAAGCTGGTGGGTGCCGAGGCCAAGGCGCTGAAGACGAAGATCAACACGGAATGGATCTATCCGCCGAGTGCCGATCGTGCCGAAGCGCTGGCGTCTGCCGATCCGCGCCGGATCGTGGTGGCCTGACGTCCAACGCGTGGTGAAAAAATGGCGACCCTTCGGGGTCGCCATTTTTATGCGTGCCGCGCGGCAATGCGTGGCTTCCATCCATCAGGCGCGCTTGCGTCGTCCCGATGGCGCGGCCTCTTCCTTGTCGCCGTGCCGGCAGGCTGCGCGGTCGGTGAGCCACTGCACGACCTGCGTGCCATAGCTGGCAGGTGCCTTGTCGATGGTGCGTTGCGCCAGGCTGGCCAGCGTGTGCTGCTTGAGTTCGGCGCGCATGGCCTTTTCCGCCGACTGCATCACCGCATGGATCGAACAGATGCCGCGCGTGGCCCAGCCCGGTGGCGCATCGTCAAACACGGCGCAACGGCTGCGGATCTCGCGGCAGTCGAACATGGGCTTGTCGCCGTCGATGGCCACGACCACATCGTGAACCGTGATGCGCTCGGCGGGGCGGGCCAGACGAAAGCCACCCCGGATGCCTTCGGTGGCCACGACCAGTTCGGCCTTGGCGAGCTTGGTGAACAGCTTGGCCAGGTATTCGGTCGGGATGCCTTGCAACTCGGCCAGGTCGCGAACGCTGGCCTCCTGGACGCCAGCCTGGGAGCGGGCCAGGTAAAGCAGGCAATGCACACCATACTCCACACCGGTACTGATGAACGACATGATGAACTCAGACAAATAGAATCGTAGTTCATAGCGTATAGAAGTCGCGGGAGGCCTGCAAGCGTTTCGCGCGGCCAGCGTCATCGATGTGGCGCATTGCTGCCGAACATGCGCGGGCGGATGCGCTGCACCTTCCATTTTTCTGACGCATCAGATACATTGACCCGATCTGATCCTGTCAAAACCTGTCGTGAAACACTACACACGCGATAATTTCCAGCTCACGCAAAGTGTTGGTTTTCACCTGAACCGTGCGCGCAACAGCCTGCTGATGGAGATGGATGCCGCCTTGCGTCCGTTGGATATCACGGGACAGCAGATGGGCATCCTGCTGTCGTTGACGCGCGGCGTGGCCAGCACGCCGCTGGAAATCAGCAAGGTACTGGGCATCGATACCGGGCTCATGACGCGCATGCTGGACAAGCTCGAGAGCAAGGGCTTGCTGCAACGGCAGCGCAGTGTCGAGGACCGGCGTGTCATTCACCTGATCGTGACCGACAAGGGCCGCGAGATTGCCGAACGCATTCCCGATATCGCGCCCGAAGTCCTGAATCACCGCCTGCGCCATTTCTCCGGGGACGAATTCCGGGAGTTCCTGCGCCTGCTGCAGAAGTTCACGGACGGCGCCTGAGCGCACCGTCCGTGCAGTACCTGCGCTAGTGCGCGGCGCTGGCCGCTCCCGATACGGCACCCTTGACCGGCCGGGTCAGCCAGACCAGCGGCACGATGGCGACGAAGATCACCGCCGAGATCCAGAAGATGTCGTTCAGCCCCAGCATGATGGCCTGCGTGTTGAGCGTCTTTTCGAAGTACGCCACGGCCTGGCCTTGCGAAAGGTGCATGGCCGACTGGATCGATTCCAGCGCGGCCCCATAGGCCGGGTTGTTCGGGCTGGCCTGTTCCACCAGTCGAGCGTGGTGCAGCACCGCGCGATCGTTCCAGGCCGTGGTGGCCAGCGATGTCCCCACCGCGCCGCAGAAAATCCGCACGAAATTCGAGAGCCCCGCGGCTGCGGGAATCTTCTCCGGTGGCTGGCCGGAAAGGATGATGGCCGTGAGCGGCACGAAGAACAGTGCCGTGGGAATGCCCTGCAGCAGCGTTGGCAGCACCAGCGTCCAGGTGTCCACGCCCGTGGTGTATTGCGAGCGCATGAAGAAGACCCCGGCGAAGCCCAGGAATGACAGCGTGGCCAGCACGCGCAGTTCCGCTTTGGGCATCAGCTTGCCCAGTACCGGGGCCAGTATCACGGCGAAGATGCCCAGCGGTGCCGTGGCCAGCCCGGCATTCACCGCGGGATAGGCCAGGTATTGCTGCATCCATTGCGGCAGCACCACGAGGTTGGCGAAGAACACCGCAAAGGCCACCGAGATGGCGACTGTCCCAGCCAGGAAGTTGCGGCCCTTGAACAGGCGCAGGTCGACAATCGGATTCGGCTCGGTCAGTTCCCAGATCACGAAGAACAGGAAGCTCAGCAAGGCCACGATGGCAAGCGTGATGATGACGGGCGACGCGAACCAGTCCAGGTCCTTGCCCTTGTCGAGCATGATCTGCAGCGACGCCACCCAGGTGACCAGCGACGCCAGGCCCACGGTGTCGATCGGCAGCTTGCGCGCCGGCGTCTCACGGTCGCGGTAGATGATCCACGTGACCGCGGCGGCGAACAGTCCCACGGGAACATTGATATAGAAGATCCATGACCACGAGTAGCTGTCGGTCATCCAGCCGCCCAGCGCGGGGCCGGCAATCGGACCCACCGTGGCCGTCATCGCCCATAGCGCCAGCGCGTGTCCGCTTTTCTCCTTCGGATAGGAGCCGAGCAGGATGGCCTGCGACAGCGGAATCAGCGGGCCCGCCACGGCGCCCTGCAGG
>FTBN01000148.1_pt1 | contig 12372 bp, 15 predicted proteins | sample 1639381 | NCBI WGS metagenome assembly FTBN01 (sample SAMEA3914864, study PRJEB12502) | metagenome | biome: forest; material: soil | place: USA | collected 2012-03-12 | depth 0.3 m | reverse complement strand
GTGCCAGCACCGTGACCGTCAGCGTGGGCACGCTGACCGAGGCCAGGCCGATGATCCATTGCCAGCGCACGTCGAAGCGCCGCTCCTGCCGGCCGCCCACTTCGCGCGCGGCGGCGACGATCATCGCCAGCACCACCAGCAGCGTGATCCACGGCGACGACAACGCGAACACCGCGCGCAGGATCAGGCCCACCAGCATCAGTTGCACCACCATGCGCACGGCTGACCACAGCAGCGTGCGATGGATATTGAGCGACATGGCCAGCGAAAGTAGCGCGCCGGCCACGATCAGCAGGCTGGCCAGCACCAGGTCGCCGGTGCTCAGCAGGATCGGATTCATGCGGCGATGGCCTCCAGTCCGGTCGGGTGCAGGTGGAACTGGGCATCGCGCAGGCGCAGCGCCTGCTCGGGGTTGTGGGACACCACCAGCAGGCCGATGCCGTCGGCCATCACGCCCTGCAGCACGGCCTCCACCGCGAGCGTGGTGTCGCGGTCCAGTGCCGACGTCGGCTCATCGAGCAACAGGAAGCGCGGGCGACGTACCACCGCGCGCAGCAATGCCAGGCGCTGCCGCTCGCCGGTCGACAGATGGCTGATCTGGGCAGCAAGGATGTCCGGACGCAGGCACAACTGCGCAAGCAGGCGACCGGTGCGAGGGTTCGCCAGGTCGCTCTGGTCGAAATGGGCGCGCACGTGGTCGGCCCACCAGCCCGATTCCGCGGCCACGTAGATGACCTCGCGGCGCCAGGCCGGCCCGCTCAGTGCCTCGCGCGAGGTCTTGCCGATGCGGACGTCGCCGCAACTGGGGTCCAGGTCGGCAATCATGCGCAGCAGCAGGCTCTTGCCGCTGCCCGATGGGCCGGACAGTACCGTGCACTTCGCGGGCATGACATCGAACGAATAGGGGCCTCGGCTGTGGCCCGTCAGGTTGCGGATATGAAGATGGCCATCCATGGGTTCAGGCGCGGTACCGGGAAAACTTGAAAGCGACGCGAAGCGTATCCGGGCTTCATTAATGGCGGCTTAACTGCAGGCCGGGCGTCATTGGCGCTGTCCGACAGCCAATTCCGATGCTGTCCTACAGGGGGGCGCCCCTGCGCTTTCTACACTGACCATGGCGCCGCTTCCATCGTAGCCGCAGCCATCCGGACGGATGGCACGCGTGACAGGCGGGAACCGGCCTTCTCGAACCGACTATCAGGAGCGATCATGAACAAGGACCAGGTGAAGGGCCGCATGAACGAGGCCAAGGGCAAGGCCAAGGAAATTGTCGGCAAGGTGACCGGCAAGGCGTCGACGGAAATGAAGGGCAAGGCCGAGCAGGTCGCGGGTCGCACACAGGCGGCCTATGGCGACACCAAGGAAGACATCAAGAACATCAAGAAAAACCCGCGCTGAGCAAGCGGCCACGCGAGGACGGCGCGCCGGTCAGAAGTTCACATGGCCGGGGATTCAGATGGCCGGGGGATGTTTCCGGTGGATGTGAAGAGCGGGGCGAGTGCCCCGCTTTCTTTCATTCCTCTTTGTTTTATTCCTCTCTTGCTGCTTCGCGGCGCCAGGTGCCGGCGACCTTACCAGCGCAGCAGACGTGGCCCGAGCAGCGCGCCGATCACGGTCGGCACCAGCATGCCGAGCACATACCACACCCCCCAGAACGCGACGCCCATTTCGGGGCAATGCAGGCAGTAGGCCAGTGTCGCCACGGCACCGGAGAGCAGGCCACCCACCGCACCGGTCAGCGCCAACCGTGTCGGGGCCAGACCGCGCAACGCCCAGAATACGGCGATGAATGCCGGCACCGACAACATCGTGATATTGAACGGGCAGACCCGCCAGGTCTGCCCGAGTACCGCCGCCGCCCGTTCGCCGGCGGGCGTATGCGCGATCACATACAGCGCGCCCAGCCAGACGGCAGCCAGCGGCACCGCGATGCCCAGCCAGCGGGAACCCATTGCTGTCCCGGGCCGCGCCAGCCGGGTCACCATCCACAACGCGCCGAGCAGTAGCGAGAGCGGCAGCGCCAGCTTCGCCCAGAACAGCGGCGTGGCGGCGACGTCGGCCAGGTCCGCGCGGACGTGCAGCGTGGTGGCCACCAGCAAGGTCGCGAGTGATGCGCCCACCGCCACCGCGATGCCGAAACGGCGACTCAACGCGTGTGGGTCCACGGGTGTGACACCGGTGGCAAGCATGGAAATCAGATCATCCGTCTTCATCTCGTTCCTCGAATCCTGTCCGCGAGTGCCTTCAGCCCGCGATGCACGCCTATCTTCACCGCCGACTCCGATAACCCGGTCTTCTGCGCGGCCTCGCTGACCGACAGCCCCTCGAGCTTGACGTACACGATCGGCAGGCGTTGTCGGTCGGGTAGCTGGTCGAGCAGCAGGGCCAGGTCCCGCCGCGCTTGCGCTGGTTCCAGGTCGGGGGCTGCCAGCACGTCTTGCGCGGCATCCAGCGGATCGTTCAGCGCACCGTGCCGCGCATGCGCGCGCAAGTGGTCGGTGAGCTTGTAGCGGGCGATGGCGTGCACCCATGCCGTCAGGGGCTGACCCGTCAGGTAGGTGTGCCGTGCGTTGTGCACCGCAAGCAAGACTTCCTGGGTCAGATCCTCGACATCGCCCGGCTGCTGTTGAAGCCGGTTGCGGAAATATCCGCGTAATAGTGTGGCCAGTTCGGTCAGGAATCGCGCGTATGCCACCTGATCGCCCGCCGCACCGCCTAAGAAGAGATCGAGCAAGCGCGCCTCTCGTCTTTGCAGTGCTTCCTGTTCTGTAGTTCGCTTCATTGATCGCGTTGGTTACACCGCGCCACGTTTGTTTTGCGCGAATTCTACGCCGCGCCGGCGATCGAGTGGGGTACGAGGCATTTCCTCGATGAACACACGTGCGTATCAGGAACAACCTCCACGGGCCACGCATCGTGCGGCGCACCGTGGCGGAGAAGAAAATTTTGCGATGGCTGTAACCAGACGCGCCGCGGTGGCGAATTCCCCATCAGACGCACACAAGCCGTGTGAATCTGGCGCCGGCCGCCGAGAGCGGTGGCGCAATGTTCCATCAGTCGGGTATTCCCGATCCATGTCAAAACCAAGAGGATTCAAGATGAACAAGATCGCAATCGCCGTAGCTTCCGCCGCCTTCCTGATGTGTGGCACTTCGGCATTCGCCCAGACCGGCGGCTCCATGGCCAAGGATTCGATGTCGAAGGACGCGATGTCCAAGGATGCAATGTCCAAGGACGCGATGTCCAAGGACGCGATGTCGAAGGATGCGATGTCGAAGGATGCAATGTCGAAGGATGCGATGTCGAAGGATGCGATGTCCAAGGACGCAATGTCGAAGGACAAGATGGGCAAGGCGAAATCGCACGACAAGATGGGCAAGGACGGCGATGCCATGTCGGGCGGCATGAGCAAGTAAGGCTGGAGAAGCAGGTTGGACGACGCGCCGCAGACGGGATGCCATCTCGCGCGGCGCGTGGATTCGGGAGACTGAGATGAGAACCCCCTATGACGCGATCACGCCCCGCGCTGCCCCGCGGGTGATCCAGCCCGGCTGGGTGCGTATATCGCACTGGCTCAATGCGCTGGCCGCCATCGTGATGATGCTGTCCGGTTGGCGTATCTACAACGCTTCACCCGTCTTCGCCGGCTTCCGGTTTCCGGCCGACATCACGTTGGGCGGATGGCTGGGCGGGGCGCTGCAATGGCATTTCGCGGCCATGTGGCTGCTGTTCTTCAACGGGCTGTTCTATCTGGCGATGAACCTCGCCAGTGGCCGGCTCGCCCGGAAGTTCTTTCCCGTGGCGCCGCGTGCCGTGCTGCACGATCTGGCCGCCGCGCTGAGAGGCCATCTCTCGCATGCGGACCTCAGTCAATACAACGCCGTGCAGAAGTTCGCGTACCTGTTCGTGATGGTGGTGATTGCCGTGCTGATCCTGTCCGGCATCGCGATCTGGAAGCCCGTGCAATTTCCGCTGCTGCGCGAACTGATGGGTGGCTACGACTTTGCGCGTGTGGTCCATTTCTGCGCCATGTCGCTGCTTGCCGCCTTCATCGTCGTGCACCTGGTGATGGTGGCGCTGGTGCCACGCAGTCTGCTGACAATGATTCGTGGGCGCTGAAGCCGACACGATGCACGGGTGGTGCGCCGATGCGGTACTGCCACCCGGAAAACTGGAGTCTGAATCGTGAATCCGAAACTTCCCAAGCGCTCGACCATCGACAGCGAGTCACTGCTTATCGACGTGCGCCGGCAACTGGACCAGCCCTCGCGACGCCTTTTCGGCAAACGTATCCTTACGCTCGGCGGCCTCTCCATGCTCACCGGGTGCAGCCTGAGCAACGATGCTTCGGTCGAGACCTTTCTGGCCAGCGTCTCGCGCATGAATGACAAGGTGCAGGCCTGGCTGTTCGATCCCAATCGCCTCGCACCGACCTACAGCGCGGCGCAGATCACGCGCCCCTTTCCGTTCAATGCGTTCTACGGTATCGATGAGGTGCCCGTGGTGAACGGCGACGACTTCCGGCTCAAGGTGGGCGGGTTGGTGCAGGACGCGAAGAGCTGGACGCTCGACGCGCTGTACGCCTTGCCCAAGGCGGAGCAGATCACGCGGCATATCTGCGTGGAAGGCTGGAGCGCCATCGGGCGCTGGGGCGGCACGCCGTTCGCCGGCTTTCTGCAGCGGATTGGCGCAGACACCACGGCGAAATACGTGGGATTCCGATGCGCTGACGATTACTACGAAAGCATCGACATGGCCACGGCGCTGCATCCGCAGACCTTGCTGACGTTCACCTATGACGGTGAGCGCCTGCCTGCCAAGTATGGCTACCCGATGAAGCTGCGGATGCCGACCAAGCTCGGCTACAAGAACCCCAAGCACATCGTGGAACTGTTCGTGACCAATACCTATCCGGGCGGGTACTGGGTAGACCAGGGCTATAACTGGTTCGGCGGCTCATGAAGACAGCCGGTTACGCTCCACTCCGCCGCCACTGACCGGACTCGTGGTGCACGCCGACCCTTTCGCCATGCAGCCACACTTGCTCTTCCTTCATCGACATCGCGGTCGACGGGTCAATGTCGAAGGCGATGTCGAGCGCCTGTCCCACATGGACGTCCTCGATGGGAAGCTCCCAGGTCAGGAATAGCTGCGTGCAATCCTGGTCGGGTGGAAAGTCGGTCACGTCAAAGCCGTTGTGGTCGCGCTGAATCACCCCATGCGGCTGGCTGGGATCGAATATCAGGACCGTGCCCCGGCGCAGGGGAATGCGAAGATCCAGCGACGGAAAATGCACATCCTGACCCTTGTCTTCGCTCACGAAGAGATTGCAGAAGGCGGCGCCGCCATACTGGTTGCCGTCATGGTGATACCTCGCACCACGGCAAGCCATCAGCGCGACGTCCGCCGCGGCAAGCACGCCGGGCAGCCCAAGCGTGCCCGCCCAATCGGATACGGCCCGCACGCAGTGCGCGTAGTCTGGCCAGCGAGTGCGCGCCCGTGCCAGGGGCATGACCTCGACGTCTCCGGGTTCCAGGTTCATGCGGGTCGATATCTCCCTGGCCCAGTCCGCGCGCAGACGTGCCGGCGGCTCGGGAATATCGACCATCCCCGACAGCACGATGCCACTCACGCGCCGACTGCGCATGGCGTCGCCACTCCAGAAATAGGAGGTGAGCGGTGTCCGGGGCTGGTAAGGCTGGAGGCTGTGGCGCATGTCCAGATCGCTCTCAACTGGCGGACGGCGCAGGCGACAACGACGGATCCCACAGAATGTCACGCAACGGGTGGCGCTTGCGCCAGCCCACCTGTTCGAGCATGGGCGCTTCATAAAAGGCGGGTACCGGCCCAAGGCAGAGCAGGCCAAACGGTGTCGCGCCTGCAGGGAGGCCAAGCTCGCGCGCGAGTGCATCGGGATCGAACATCGATACCCACCCGAGGCCAAGATTTTCGGCGCGCGCCGCCAGCCAGAGATTCTGTACCGCGCATGCGGCGGAAGCCCAGGCCATTTCCCTTGGCATGCTGCGGCGTCCGAAGACCGTGCCGTCATCCGGTGCCAGGATGACCGCCAGCAGCTCGGCACAGTCACGAATGCCCTCGACCTTGAGGCGCAGGAATTCCGCTGCACGCTCCCCCAGGGCTTGTGCCGTGGCCTGCCGTTCAACCTCCACCAGCGGCGCCAGACGTGCGCGCCACTCAGGGGTGCTCAAGCGCATGAATCGCCACGGCTGCATCAGGCCGACCGAGGGCGCCTGGTGGGCCGCGTGCAGAAGACGCTCCAGCTGTGCATCGGGGAGGGGAGGCCCCGGCGTGAAGTGACGACAGTCGCGCCGTAGCGCCATGATGCGGTACAGCGCGGCACGCTCGATGTCGTCAATATGAGGGCCAGACCCGATGTCTTCCATGTCTTTTCGTACGTTGCGGGGGCAGGTTGTTGTCGCACATGTCTACCGCCCGCGATCACGGCAGTGGCGAGCACGCAGCGGCTCTGGGACAGGTGGTCAGCGAAACCTGAACAGCCCGTGCCAGAACGTCTCGAACGCGCTGACGGGTTCTTCCGCGCGAGGGGTGCCGGCATCCGGTGGCGCGGTGGCCTCAGCCGGGTCGACCGCCTTGCGCGACTCTTGCAGCGCCCAGACGCTGTCGGCAATTCGTCCGGCGAGGTCGGTCTCGCAGTCCCGGCCCAGCAGGACGCCGAACAGGACGTCGCGGCCATGCCCGTCGTCGGCAAAGCGCAGGGCAATGGCGACCATCTTCTCGTAGTGCTCCTGCGCGACGCGCCTGGCTTCCTCCTGTGCCTCGCGTTCCTGAGCTTCCTCGGCCGCGTGCTCGGCCTCCCAGCGGCGCATTTCGTGTTCGAAAACGTCGTCGTAGACCTGGCGCTGCTCGGCGTCGGACAGGATCGAATAGGCATCGCGAATCTGCTGGAAGGCCGCGTGGGCCTCGGCTTCACGACCAGGATTGCGATCTGGATGCCACTTCATGGCCGCGCGGCGATAGGCGAGCTTGATCTCATCCAGGGTGGCATCGGACTGTAAGCCAAGCGTCGTGTAGAGCGTGGTCATGGGAGCGGGACGGGCGGTGGGTGGCGGGTGGAGGCGTTTATGCTAGCACGCCACCCAAGCGCAAACTTCCCTCTCGCGCGCGCATCGCAACGGAGCACGCCCGCCGAGAAACCGCGATCAACGCTGACCGGGCCACCTCGGCGTCCAGCAAAAGAATGACCCGTGCCTCGTCACGCGATCCGCTCGACCCATTGACTGCGCCACGCGGGTGCCGCGAAGGGCTCCGAGAAATACTGGGTCTCGTGAACGACCTTGCCGTGGCGGAATGCCATGATGCTCACCACGCATGCCGCTCGCCCCTGATAGGTGATCGTGTATTCCGTGATCCAGAGGTCATCCTTCCCCTGCATGTTCCTGACGTCGAAACCCGCTGGCTTGTCCGGATGATGACTCCGCAATGCCTGCAAGTTGATGCGTCCGCGGATGCGTTCCCCTGATTGCGGATAATCGCAGATGGCATCGTCGGCGTAGATATCGTGCTCCGCGTCGAGATCGCCGGCTGCCGACGCGCGCCAGTGCGCGTCCAGCGCTTCACGTATTGCTTGCTCCGGCATGGCTACCTCCGCGTCAGTCCGCTTCGCGCGACAGCTTCGCGCGCCTTGCCACTTCCTTCGCGCTCGGTTCGGTCTGCGCAAACGATCCGAGCGGGACGTCGCCGGCTGGCACGTAGGTGCTCATCACGACGCCGGTAGTCGAAGTCCGCGATGCGACGAGCCGCAGCGCGCCGGGCTGCGCGTCGGCCTCGAACAGCCGCTTGCCGCGCCCTAGTACGACGGGGAAGGTCCACACGTTGTACTCGTCGATCAGTGACGCGCGCCGCAGCGTCTGGATCAGGTTGCCGCTGCCGATGATCTGCAGGTCCAGTCCCGCCTCCGCCTTGAGCGCCGCAACCGCCGCGGTCACGTCGCCGTGCAGGAGCGTCGAGTTGTTCCAATCCAGCGTCTTCAGCGTGCGCGAGGCGACGTGCTTCCGGGTCGCGTTGAACGTCCGCGCGATCGGGTGATCGGCCGGCTGGTATGGCCAGTACGCCTCGAAGATCTCGTAGGTCCTGCGGCCGAGCACGAGCTCGCGATCCTTGCCGTCGAAGCCATTCATGGCGTGGCCCATGGCCTCGTCCCAGTGGCGAGAAGTCCAGCCGCCGAAGGCGAAGCTACCGGTTGGGTCTTCCTCCGGGCCGCCCGGCGCCTGCATGACGCCGTCGAGCGAGACAAAGGTGGATGCGATGAGCTTTCTCATAGGGCGACTCCGTGGGTGGAACGGTGGCGACGCAGCGACTCCCAGGGCGTCTACCCAGGGTGCATGGCGATGCCATGCTAGGTCTGCTTCGTGGCGGCGCGCCAGCGTCGGACGAATTCCCGATAGACGGCGATGTCGAGATGCCGGGTCAGATCGGCGTCGGGCGCGATGGGGCGCAGGCTGCGGCCGAGTTGCGCGGTCAGCCTGGCGGCGGTGGCTTCGCCCGCGATGTCGCCGCGCACCGCGTACAGCCCTGCGCGCTCGGCCAGCAGCGACTGTCCGCGCCGCGACAGCGTGTAGTCCACCCACAGCCTCGCGGCATTCGGATGGTTTGCGCGGCGGCTGATCAACTGGACGCGGGGCAGCGCCAGCGTGTAGTCGGTCAGGAACGCGTATCCGATGTTGGAGTCCTTGCGCGCCTGGGCGATGGTGTAGGCGCCGAGCACGTTGTAGGCAATCGTCATGCCGCCGCGTCCGACCTGGCGCAGCATGTCGGCCGTGGTCGTCGAAAACCTGGCGCCGACCGTGCCGAGTCCGGCCACCATGTCCCAGTACTGGGGCCATGCCTTGGCATCCTGCGCCGCCAGCAGCAGACCCAGGCCCGACTTCTCGATGTCGTAGGTGATGACCTTGTTGCGCAGCGCGGCTGCCTGCACCGCCAGCAGCCTTGTGAAGTCGGCGTGGGTACGCGGCACCGCGGCGGGCGGGAGAGCCCTCTTGTTGTAGGCGATCGCCACCGGCTCGAAGCTGGTGGCCCAGGCGTGGTCCTGCCAATGCGCCCAGCCGGGCAGGGCGGGGACTTCGGGCGATGCGTAGCTCGAGGCATAGCCGCGCGCGACCAGGCTCGCTTGCAGGTCCATCGCCGAACTCCACAGCACGTCCGCAGACTCGGTGCCAAGCTGGATTTCGGCGAGGTAGCGGTGGTACATCTCGGTGCTCGTGAGGTCGTCGTACTCGACCCCGACACGTGGGTACATCGACTGGAAGTCGGCGAGCAGCGGGCCGACGAGATCGGCATCGGTGGTGGCATAGATCACCAGGCGGCCCTCGTCCTCGGCCGCGCGCACGATGCCGGCATAGTCCGGCGCATAGCCAGGCGGCGCCTTCGCGCGAGGTGCGTAATCGAGCAGCTCCGCGGCCTCCTGCGCGGCGGCGGCCAGGGGCGTGCCCAGCACCAGTGCGACGATGGTGCGCCGTCGGGCGAAAGAGGGCATGCGGTCGCTCGGCATGACCTTGCCTCAGGTCCGGCCGATGACCGGGATCACGCCGAAGACAATGCTCGCGATGAGCATGACCAGCGCGGACGACAGTGCCCAGGGCAAGGTAAAGCGCTGGTGATCGCCGAACTCGACCTCGGAGAGTCCGACCAGCAGGTAGGTCGATGCGACCAGCGGACTGAGCAGATGCACCTGCTGGCCGATCAGTGAAGCGCGACCCAGTTCCGCGGCGGTGATGCCGTGGATGGCGCCGGCCTTGGCGAGGATCGGCAGGATGCCGAAGTAGAAGGCGTCGTTCGAGATGAAGAAGGTGAACGGCACGCTCAGGATCGCGGTCACCACTGCGAGATACGGCTCCAGCCAGTTGGGCAGGCCGGCAATCACGCTCGCGGCAATGGCATCGACCATCTTCGTACCCGAGAGAATGCCCACGAAAATGCCGGCGGCGAAGATCAGCGACACCACCGGCACGATATTGCCCGCATGGGCAGCGATCCGGTCCTTCTGGTCCTGCATGCTGGGATAGTTGACCATCAGCGCGATCGCCGACGCGACCATGAACAGCACCTGGAGCGGAATGGTGCCGTGGATCAGAAGGGCCATCAGGATCACGGTGAGCGTGAGGTTGAACCACAGCAGCCGGGGGCGCGTGGTATCCGGCGCGCTGGCCGTGACGGCGGTCGCGGTCGCGTGGGCGACCGTGCCCGTTCCCTTGGCAGCCAGCGTGATGGCACCGAGCCGTCTGCGTTCGCGGCGTCCCAGTATCGCCGCGACGAAGATGCACCACACGGCGGTCACGGCCATCGGAAGCAGCATCGGCACGAAGAGCTGGCCCACATCGACACCCAGCGAACTGGCCGCGCGCGCGGTGGGGCCACCCCACGGCAGGATGTTCATGAGGCCGCCCGCCATCATGATCACGCACGCCAGCACCAGGCGGCTGAGGCCCAGTCGCTTGTACAGCGGCAGCATCGCGGCGCAGGTGATCATGTAGGTGGTCGAGCCATCTCCATCCAGCGAGACCACGGCCGCCAGCACGAAGGTACCGATGACGATCTTGACCGGATCGTTGCCGACCAGCCGGAGGATGATGCGTACCGCCGGGTCGAACAGCCCGGCGTCGATCATGATGCCGAAATAGAGGATGGCGAACATCAGCATCACGCCGGTGGGCGCCAGCTTCTTGATGCCCTCCAGCATCATCGGACCGAGGCCCAGGCCGAAGCCCGCGAGCAGTCCGAAGATGATGGGTACCAGGATCAGAGCGACCATGGCCGACAGGCGCTTGGTCATGATCAGCGCCATGAAGACGACGATCATTGCGTAGGCAATGGCAGTCAGCATGCACGAACCTCCTGCGGTGCTCAGGCGGCGAACCGGCGCTCGCAAGCCGCGGTGCGTGTGCCCATGTTGCGGCCGCGGTTCAGATGGTCGTCGGCCTCGGCGGCGCAGCCTGGCATGCGCTGCTACACGAAGATCGTGAAGGCCGCGGTCTCCAGCCCCCGCTTGGCCGATGGCCTCCACGGCACCTTCAGCAGAAGCGCCGCAATCACCGCGTCGATACTGACGCAGTATATGTTGCGCAAGACGCCTGCGTGGAACAGTTTCTGCGCCAGCGCGCGGTGGCGCGCATGGCCATCGCTAACCGAACTTGACGAGGTTGTGGACGGGCAGCGGGCCACCCGGAAACTGCACGAGCCGCCCGCCTACGGCAAGCGGGCCCAGGTCGAGCCCGAAAAAGCCAAGGCGTTCCACCAGCGCGCCGACGTCGGCGCGGGCGCTGACGTCGTCCCCGGAATAGAACAGCACGCGCCGTCCGCCCTCGGCCTGTGGATCGGTCGCAAGCAGATGGGCCTGGAGATGATTGAGCGCCTTGACCACGCGCGCGCCGGGCACGAGTTCGGCGAACACCTCGCTGGATAGTCGGCCATGCAGGTCGACGGGACGGAACAGTGGTGCTTCGATCGGGTTATTGGCGTCGATGACAATCCGCCCGCCGAAGTCAGGCAGGCCAGCCAGTGCGGTCGGCAGCCTGGTCCAGTTCACGGCCACCACGACGATGTCCTGTGCGGCGGCCTCTGCGCGGGAGACGGCGCGAATCGATGGTGCCAGCGGCGCGACCACATCGCTCAAGGTTTCCGGCCCACGGCTGTTGGCAATGACGGCGTGGATGTCGTGCCTGGCCAAGGCCTGCGCGAACGCCAGTCCGATGGCACCGGCGCCAATGATGCCGATCGACTTCTGGAACTTGCTTTCCATGACGGACTCCTTGCTCAGGCTGTAAAGCCGCCGTCGGCGACAATGTCGGCGCCCGTGACAAAGGCGCCATCGGGGCCGGCGAGGAATGCCACCACGCCGGCAATTTCATGGGATTGCCCGTACCGGCCGACGGCGATGCCGGGGCCGACGATCTTGCTCACGGGCCCGCCATCGGGGTTCATGTCCGTGTCGATCGGGCCGGGATGAACCGTATTGACGGTGATGCCTTTGGGCCCGAGATCGCGTACCAGGCCACGGCTGAAGCCAGAGATGGCGCTCTTGGTCAGCGTGTAGACCGAAGCGGTCGGAAAGGCCGCATAGCGCGTCATCGACGAGCCGATGTGGATCACGCGGCCGCCGGCCTTCATATGTCGCACGGCTTCCTGCGTGGCCACGAACACGCCCGTGACGTTGACGGCGATCAGGCGTTCGTAGGTCTCGAAGGACAGGTCTTCAATGGCCCCGCCTGTGCCGATCCCCGCGTTGTTGACCAGAATATCGACGCCGCCGAATGTTTCGACTGTTTTGGCTACCGCAGCCCGGACGGCGGCCGGGTCGCCCGCATCGGCCGCGATGGCAATGGCCCGGCCGCCGCC
>FTBN01000069.1_pt1 | contig 12612 bp, 7 predicted proteins | sample 1639381 | NCBI WGS metagenome assembly FTBN01 (sample SAMEA3914864, study PRJEB12502) | metagenome | biome: forest; material: soil | place: USA | collected 2012-03-12 | depth 0.3 m | reverse complement strand
GACGGTCGGGTGGTTGGTCGTGCAGTCGCCGCAGAGTCCGCCCCCGCCGCTCAGCACGCGGCCATCGGTCAGCAGCAGTGCCACGCTGTGATAGGTGCGCGGCGTGGCCATCGCCGACAGCAGCGAGAACTTCTCGGTGGCCGGATCCCACAGCTCGGCCGTGAGCACCGCGCCGTCGTCCGAGAACGTCACCGGCATGGCCTGTCCGCCGATCACCACCACCTGTCCGTTCGGCAGCACCACGCTGTTGTGGAATGCGCGCGTGTAGGCCATCGATGCGATCTTGCGCACGGTCGCGGTACCGGTCGTGATGTCGATGACATGCGCGTTCGATGTGGCGGGCTTGTTCTCGTAGTCGGGCGCACCGCCGACCGTGAGGATCTTGCCGACGTCATACATCACCGCGTTACCGTTCATCGCATCGCCATCGGCCGCGCGATTGCCCGCCGGGGAGACGCTGCCGTTGCCGGTGGTATCGATCCAGTGCATCGCCTTGCTTGGGCCCGCGTGGAACACGCGGTTGTTGCTTAGCGCGAACATCCATGCGTGATTGTCGGAGCGGTAGATGCCAGCGGCATCGCCGGTCAGGATGTAGCTGGCCAGGATCGCGCTGTTATTGCGCCAGCCGCCGCTGGAAGACCAGGTCTCGCCATTCTTGCCCCCGAGCGCGCCGCTCCAGGAGCCGCCCAGCGTGAACACGTTGCCGCCGGACAGCGTGAGGCTGCCCTCATAGCCACGGCCCTTGTTCATCTGCGCGGCCGTAGTCCAGCTGTTCGTGCTCGGGTTGTAGATGCTGGTGCGCGTACTGCTCGATCCGCCGTTGACGAAGATCCTGCCGTCCGGAAGATTGGCGATGCCGGGGCAGAACATGTCGTGCTGGGTATTGGTCACCAGTTTCTCGGTCGCCTTGTTAGTGGCCGGATCGAACAGTGCCGTGTAGGTTTGGCCGTTGTCGCCACCGAAATTGAAGCGGTCATAGGCGGACCACACGAGCACCTTGCCGTCGGGCAGGTTCGCGGCGGCCACCGGCACCGTGCTGAGCTTGACCGGCGCGGCCCACTTCGAGGGCAGCGTCTGCACCTGGGTCACGGTGAGGTTCCAGGTCTGGTTTGCCGCGCCCGTGCAGGCCTGCTGCGTCACCACCTGGTTCTGCGCCGGCTGTTGCGTGCTGGTGCCCGGCTTCAGGCATTTGCCGCTATTCAGCGCGACGATCGCATAACCGCCGTTCTGGGCCCGCAGCGTGAAGCGCTGGTTGTTGCCGGCGTTGCATTCCCACTGGTCCGCCTTGGCGCCGTTGGCTACGCTTTCGTTGAAGATGTCGAGGCACTTGCCGCTGTGCGTCACCGAGATCTCGAACTGCGCGCCGAACTGCGTGAACTTCCACTTCTGGTTGTCACCGCCGTTACACCCCCAGACGATGACATTGGCGCCGTCGTCCAGGCTGTCGCCGCTGACGTCCATGCAGAGGTTGTTGTTGCCGATCTTGATCGTGCTGGTGCCCTGGGCGGCCGCGGGCGTGGCCGCGAACAGTCCCAGCACCAGCAACAATGCGCCAAGCCAGCGCAGCACGACGCCGGGCCGGCCGGACGCTAGAGACGAGGAAGTGAGCATGATGAAACTCCCTGGTTGGTGATGGCTGTCCGGCGCGCTCATGATGGTCAGGCACGCGACAGCGCGTCCAGGATGCGCAGCACTTCTTCTGTCGACGGCAGCATGGTGCTGCGCCAGCAAAGTTGTGCCTGCTGGTTGATGAAATAGACCTGGGTACTGTGACGATCGGGATTCGGGTCCGGCTCGCGCCCGCCGAGCGTGGTGCGAATCTGTTCGAGACCCGCGGTGGGTACCACCGCCTGCCAGGACGGCCCGGCACCCATGCGCTGCAGCCACTTGCCCAGCGCATCCGGCGAGTCCCCGAGCGGATCGATGCTGAGCGAGAGCAGGCGAGCCGGCCGCCGACGCTGCACGCGCGGCAGACCCTGCTGCACCTCGGCGAACAACGCTCCCTGCAGCGGACAGATCGAACTGCAGCCCGTGAACATGGTCTGCAGCGCCACCACATTGCCCTGCAGCATCTCGCGCAGCCGGCGCCGACGGCCGTTCTGGTCCAGCACCCACGCATCGAGGGTCGGCAATGGCTGGTCGACCGGGCCGGCGCCGACATGCGCCAGCAGGTCGCGCGCGCCAACCGCCAGCAGGCTTGCGGAGAGGCCGCGTAACCATGCGCGACGCGTCCAGGTGCTCATACCCCTACATCTCCTAGCGAACTCCGGCGCCAGGGGCGTCGCGGAGCCTTGAATCCATGCGAAAGGTTCAGCATGGAATGGCATCGGACATTGTTCGGTGCGGAATCGCACCAAGCGGTGCGCGCCGCACGCAGAAACGGGTACGCGCACCACTCACGACTCAGGCCTTCTTGGTGTCGACGGCGATCTGCTTGACCGCAGCGAACTGCGTCGGCATCCCCAGGTACGGATTGATGCTCTTGAACTCGGCCCGGTTGCTGCGCTTGGGCTTGACGCCATTGAGAATGCCGCCAAGCAACGTTGCGTCGGCACGCGACAGCCGCTTCAGGGTTTCGTCCACCTGCTCGGGCATGGTGGCATCGGCGCGCAGCACCACCAGCGTCGAACCGGCGAGATTGGCCACCAGCGTCGCGTCCGCCACTGCGAGCACCGGCGGGGTGTCGACCAGCACCAGGTCGAAGTGGTGCGAGCATTTGTGCAGCGAGTCCGCCAGCGACGGCTGCATCAGCAGTTCCGACGGATTGGCCGGGGCCGCGCCCGCGGGCAGGATGGAAAGCCCGCTCACCACGGTGGGCCGCACCGCGCCTTGAAGCGGAATATGCCCGGCCAGCACCTGCGCCAGGCCGAACTCGTTGGGCTGGTCGAACCAGCTCGCCACCCTGCCCCGGCGCAGGTCCGCATCGACCAGCAGCACGCGCTTGCCCGCCTCCGCGAACAGCACGGCGAGGTTGATCGAGATGAAGGTCTTGCCGGCACCGGGCGCCGGGCTCGTGATGGCGACCACATTGCCCTTGGTGCTGCGCAGCGTGAAGTGCATCGCCGCGCGCACGCTGCGCAGGCCCTCGATTGCCAGCGAGTACGGTGCGTTGCGCGCGAGCAGGAACTGGTCGTGCAGGCCCAGCCGCAGTGCGCCCGCGACCGGTCCTTCGTCGGCGTCGGCTTCGTCGCGATAGTCGAGATCCAGTTCCGTGAGCGCGTTGCCGGGTGCCGGCGCCTCGAGGCGGTGCGCAACGGGTACCGCAAAGCCGGCCGCGACGCCGCTGCGCACCTTGGCGTCCAGCAGCTTCTCGAGTTCGACCTGCTCGCGACTGAAGGCAATGTCGCCGAGCATCATCATGCCGTGGCGCTCTTCCGCTTCGTTGACGTTGGCCAGGACCGGCTTCACGCGCTGACGTACCGAAATGCATCCCATGGCCAGGAGCATGCCCAGCAGGCCACCGCCCGCCGTCAGTGGCCACGCGCCGATGCCGATCGGTGCCGTCGGTGTCGTGGCGGAATCGACCATGCGCAGCGGACCGCCACGTTCGGGCAGATCCAGCGACAGGCGTTCAATCCGGTTGCGCAGCGACATGTACATGTCCTCGGAGACCTTGACGTCGCGCGTGAGCGCCACCGCTTCGCGCTCGGACAGCGAGAGGTTCTTCATGCGCGAGTCCATGTCCTGCCGCTCGCGCATCAGTTGCACGATCTGGTTGTCCATCGTGCGCACTTCGTTGGACTCGGTCGTGAAGCGCTGCAACAGCCGGGTACGCTCGAGCCGCAGCTGGGCAATCTGCTTCTGGTAGTCCATGCTGCCGCTCAGGTAGGACTGCGCGTCCTGGCTTGGCTGCATCGAGCCCGAGCGCGAGCGGTAGCGCAACAGCGCCGCCTCGGCGCGGTCGAGCTCGGCCTTCACGCGCGGCAGCTCGCCGTTCAGGAAGGCGAGCGTCGCGGCGGCATCGTCACGGCGGCTTTCGGCCTGCCCACCGATATAAGAGTTGGCGATGCCGTTGATCAGCGCCGCCACGGCGGTGCGGTCCTGGCTCTGCCAGGCGATACGTACCGTGTTCGAATCGCTGCTGGTGCTGTCGATCTGCAATTCGCGCGCGATCGTATCGACGGTCTGCATCGTATCGTGCCGCGTCAGCACGAAGCGCGTGCCCGGCTGGGCATCGACATGCGCGACCTGGAACGTCACGCCGTTCTGCACCACACGCTCGCCGATATTGCCCTCGGCGATCATCTTGCCGTTGAGCGACAGCCGGAAGGTATTGCTCGGCAACAGCTCGAATTGCATCGGCACGTCGATCAGGCGCGCCGGCACATCGAAGATACGGATGTCGATCTTCTCGCCGCCCCATGCGTAGCCCATGCGCTCGGGCCACGGACCGGCCAGCTTGCCCGGCTCGGCCAGATGCGCGGCCACGCCACCGATCAACGGTGCGCGCAGCGGCTCGGCCGTGACATCGAGCCGCAGGCGCTCGGCCACCGGCCCGACCACGGCCCGGCTCCTGAGGATGCCAGGGTCGAACGGCGTCGTACGCGGCGCCGTGGCATCGGCCTCCTTCGGGTTGACCTGGATCAGTGTGTGGGCACGGTAGATATCGGGGCGCGAGATGGCCGCGATCCCGGCGATGGTCGCCCCGACCAGCCCGGCCGCGATGATCCAGCCAGCGTGGTCGATCCAGGCGCGCCCGTAGGTACGGCCCCTGCGCGTGGATTCCTCCGGCGCCGGCATCGTGCCGGCAGATGACATGGTGCTCACGGCATTGCTCCCCTTGACCTGCTGACCCGTCTACTTGCGCCCGTAGTTGTCTTCGAATCTCACGATGTCGTCTTCCTCGAGGTACGCACCCGACTGCACCTCGATGATCTCGAGCGGCGTCTTGCCCGGATTCTCAAGCCGGTGCAGCGTGCCGATCGGGATATAGGTGGACTGGTTTTCCGACAGGATGCTGATCGTGTCGCCACAGGTCACGCGCGCGGTGCCACGTACGACCACCCAGTGCTCGGCGCGGTGATAGTGCATCTGGAGCGACAGGCTCGCGCCCGGGTCCACGATGATGCGCTTGACCTGGAACCGGTCGCCGTGGTCGATCGAGTCGTAACAGCCCCACGGCCGGTGCACCTTGCGATGGTTGATGATCTCGGCGCCATGCTCGGTGCGCAGGCGCTGCACCACGTTCTTGACGTCCTGCACGTGTCGCTTGTCGACCACCAGTACTGCGTCGGCGGTTTCCACCACCACCACGTCCTGCACGCCCACGCAGGCGATCAGGCGGCCTTCCGAGTGCGCCAGGCAAGAGGTCGCGCCATCGAACAGCACGCGTCCACGGCCGGCGTTGCCGGCGTCGTCCTTGGTGGCGATATCCCAGATCGCGGCCCACGAGCCGACGTCCGACCATCCCGCGTCGAGCGGCACCAGTACGCCTGGGATGCCGGGCAGTGCATCGAGCTTCTCCATGACGGCATAGTCGATCGAATCGGACGGACAGGCGTCGAATGCGCCGCGGTCGAGCCGCAACACCTCGCCGCTCACCTCACCGCTCTCGCAGGCAGCGCGGCACTGCGCGTACATCTCGGGCTGCAACTGGCTGACGGCCTTGAGCCAGACCGAGGCGAGCACGACGAATACGCCGCAGTTCCACCAGTATTCGCCGGAGTCCACGTAGTGCTGCGCGAGCTCCAGGTGTGGCTTCTCGACAAAGCGGTCGATCGCAAAGCCGCCGGGCTGCATGGCCGCGCCGGCATGGATATAGCCGAAGCCGGTCTCCGGTGCCGTCGGGCGCGCACCGAGCGTGACGATGGCACCGCGCTCGGCGTGCTGGACCGCGACCGCGATGGCATCGCGGAACGCTTCGGTATGGGTCACGCTGTGATCCGCCGGCGTCGCCACCAGTACCGCGTCGTCATGTCCGCCGGCCACGGCCAGTGCATGCAGCGCCGCTACCGTCAGCGCGGGCGCCGTATTGCGGCCGCATGGTTCCGATACCACGCGCGCACGCTTGTTCTGGCGCTTGAGCATGTCGACCACCATGAAGCGATGCTCCTCGCCGCATACCACGATCGGCGGGGCATCGAGGCCGGCATGCCGGCCGGTGCGCGCTGCCACGCCCTCGAGACGATGCGTGGTGGCGCCCAGCAGCGTATCGTCGGCCAGCAGGTTCAGCAGCTGCTTGGGATGCTTCTCGCGCGACAGCGGCCACAACCGCGTGCCGGACCCGCCAGCCAGAATCACCGGCTGCAGCGTCGCGCACACGGGCGTAGCCAGTACCGGTTCATCAACCTGCGCCTGTACGGTGACCGGTGGCACGATTCTGTCCTGGCTACGAATTCTCATGATGACTCCTGCATGCGCGCAGAAAATGGATACAACAGCGGACCCGGCCCGCAAGCCGGGAGATATGGGCCAGTGTGGAATGCGACCGGGGCCAAATCTGTTCGATTCCGCACACGCTGGCAGGCCCCTGGCGGCCGCCTGGAGACGCCACGCCCGAGGCCCTTATGCATCGTCCATTCCGTGGCCCAGCGTACAGATGCATGCATGCGTCGATGCTGCAATGGCGTCGGCCGCGCAAGTCCCTGCCATGACTTGTCGCCGACATTCGAACGCTGCGGAGAAACGAGATGGCGCATGGTAGCGATACGACCCTGGAGTCGACTGTCTGCACCGACGACCCGAACCTGAATCTGCTGCAGGACTTGCCGCGGCCCGGCGGCCTGCATGGCGAGTCCGCGATCTGGCAGGAAACCAACTGCTACATGGACCTGTGGATCGAACTGCTGTACCGCTGGCGCCTCGATCCCCGCGCGGCACTGGCGTTCACCGTGACGCAGGATTTCGAAGGCGACCACTTCACGTTCTTCAAATATTCGCAGGCCGACATCGAACAGCTTTACGGCGCCATCGTCCAGGAGATGCCGCTCTACGACACGCTCGAAGCGCATGTCGCCGAGCAGGTCGGACGCGGCCATACGGTGCTGGTTGAAGTCGACAGCTACTACCTGCCCGATACGCGCGCCACCGCCTATCGCCAGAGCCACGTCAAGACCACGGTGGCGATCGACCGCATCGACATCGCGACACAGCAACTGTCCTACTGCCATAACCTCGGCTACTACACGATCACTGGCGACGACTATCGGGGACTGCTGCGGCTGGAACCGGATCTGCGCGACAACGAACTGCTGCTGTTCCCGTATGCCGAGTGCGTCAAGCGCGTACGAGCGCCACTGGAAGGACCCGCACTGTCGAACGCCGTGGCGGCACAGATGCGCCGCCACCTGGGCCGGCTTCCGCACGGCAATCCGGTATCGCGCTGGCGCGCGGTGTTCGACGAGCACGTGTGTACGGCAGTGGCGCGCGGCGACGGATACTTCCATCACTATGGATTCAACCTGCCGCGCCAGCTCGGCGCCAACTTCGAGATGCTCGGTCACTGCCTGACCTGGCTGGGCGAGCACGGCTATCGTGTCCCCCCATCGATACCTGGCAGCGCGATGTCGATCGCCTCGGAATGCAAGGTGCTGCAGTTCCGCCTGGCGCGCGCGGTGGCGCGTCGTCGTCCCGATCCCTGCACCGAATGCCTCGACACGCTCGAGGACGCCTACCAGCACGTGATCGCCGGCCTGCTGGGTTCGTTCGGCAGCACGGATCCTGTGCGCATCTGAGGAGTGAGGGCGGGAGCGGAGGCGCCCTCGCCCCCACTTCCGCCTCATCGCCGCCCCGCCTTCATCGCGTGAATCAGGCGTGCGTGGCGGCCAGCGCCGGCAGCAGGCGGTCGTACTCGTTCTTCACGAGCTTGTAGCATTCGCACGAATGCTTTTCGAGCCCGCAGCGGTCCAGTACCGTGATATGCCCGCGGCTATGGTGGATCAGGCCGAGGTCTTCGAGTTTGCCGGCCGCTTCGGTCACGCCCTCGCGCCGCACGCCGAGCATGTTGGCAATCACCTGCTGCGTGATCACCAGTTCGTTGGAGCTCATGCGGTCGATCGCCAGCAGCAGCCAGCGGCACAGCTGCTTGTTCAGCGAATGGTGGCGATTGCAGGCGGCGGTCTGCGCGATCTGCGTGAGCACGGCCTGCACGTAGAGCAGGGTCACGCGCTGCAGGACCGGAAGCTGGGAGAGCTCCGAGCGCAACACCCGCGCAGGAATGCGATAGGCAAACCCGGGGCTGCGCACTTCCACGCGGCTTGGCATGGTGTCGCCGCCAGTCACCACGGGAATGCCCACCAGGCCCTCGTTGCCGACCGCCGAGAATTCCACCGTGGCGCCATCCTCGAGCAGCGACAGCAGCGACACCACGGAGGTAGTCGGAAAGTAGACGTGGACGATACGCTGGCCCGAATCGGTCAGCAGTTCGCCGGCACGGAGGCGAACGAGTTCGAAGTGCCGCGACAGCGCTTCCCACTCGTGACGGGGCAGTGCGTTGAGCAGATGATTGATATGCAGGTCCGACCGATGCGTGATCATTTTTCTCTCTCCCGTTGACTGCGGGGAAATCGATATCGGCGCCTGCAAACTTGCAAGACGTGTGACCCGATTTCGCGCTCCACCGTTTTATGCCGATGTCTGACGAAATTCCCGGCAACCTCGCGGCTGCCACCCGTGCTTCCCTGTCCGGACGCTTGGCCCGGTTTGCTCTTGGTGTGACTGTATTAAGTGTCATGGCGCACAGAACCGACAGTAGGCAGACGGATAGGTCTGGCATTCATGCTTTAGTAGGTTGTATGGAGAAAAACGGCGGAAGGACGATGGGCCTGACACATCCGCGTGGAGGATGCGCGCAGGTTTCAGGCCGGGGAGAAAGGAGGTCCCGCCACGCCGGACGTGGCCTGGCGGGAAAGTAGGAGAAGGATGAGATCAGCCGCGGTAGAAAACCGGGGTCGCGGCGTTCAGGGCGGAGACCTCGCCCGAAGGGATGGCGTCGATGGCGTCCATGCCGGTGGCCTCAACCATCAGACGGACGCGGCGCGATTCGCCCGGACCGAGGTGGAACCAGTCGGCTTCCGGCAGGAAGGCATGGTCCTCCACATGGATCCAGCGCGCGAAGCGCTGCGTGCTGACCGTGAGCCACCAGTGGCCGTCCTCGCGGGCCACGCTGGCATGAAGCCCGGCTTCGCGCAGTGCATCGGCGCGACGGTCCGGCAGGTACACCGCCTGGCTTAGCGGCATGCCTGCGCTATCTGCACTATCCGCGCTATCCGTGGCATCGCCCGAAGCATCGTGCAGCGTGGCCAGCACCACGTCATGCGCGGGCGGCCCGAAGCGATACGCATAAGTGAAGTCGAAGAAGTGATCGAGCAGTTCGGCGGCAGCCAGCCGGCGCGTCTCGCGCGGTGCCAACGTCAGCGTTCGCGTGGCCTGCGCCGCGACGGCCTCGCCATGGCGCAGGCAGCGCAGCCGCAGCCGCACCGCGCGCGGCGCCGCGGTCTCGTTGATCAGATGCACGTGCAACCCGTTGAGCCCCTCATCCGTCAGGATGACCTGCAGTGGTTGCCACACCTGGCGCAGCGCATGCCATGCCGACTTTGGACGCGCGTGCGCATCGACGATGCCCCAGCCGGGACCTGGCAGCAGGTCCTGCAGCTGCCACACGAGGCCACCATGGCAGCTCGATCCCGCGCGGCGCCACTCGCCGAACACGTCGCCCATGATCTCGGCCACCACCGCACGCGACAGCGTGAGGTAACGCGCCGGGCACTCGTAGCGCAGTCGCGGCGGATCGACGTCGTAGAGTTCGCGCAGGTAGAAATCGCGAATGTCCTCGAAATCCCACGTCGCGCCGGCATCGCGCGGCACCCGCGCCTTCCAGCGCGGATCGTGCAGCGGCTGCGACAAGCCGGCGTCGGCCAGCGTGCGCGCAGCGGGCACGTTGGCGAAGGCCAGGCACTCGGTGGCAAAGCGCACGTTCGCCAGCCGCGCGTCCGACAGCGGCCGCTGGTAGGCACCCACGCCGTAGTAGTGGGAGACGCCGGTATCGGGCTGGAATGGCCACGCGCCTTCGCTGGGCGAATTGCGCACGTAGATCACGTCGGGCCGGTGCTCGGCCACCAGCGCGGGAATCAGCGTATCGAACAGCGGCTGGCGCCAGGCACCGCGCGGCGCGCCCAGCATCGCCGCCTGCTGCTCGGCCTCGCTGCCACCGCATAGCACCGCGAGGCTGGGATGCGCGCGCGTCGACGCGAGCCACTGGGCGACCTCGCGCGTGGCATCGTCCATCAGCGCCGGGCTGGCGCCCGTGCCGCCGTCATAGTCGAAGTTCGCGAACATGAAGTCCTGCCAGACCATCAGCCCCAGTGCGTCGCACTGGCGATAGAACGCTTCCCCCGGATAACAGGTGACGCCACTCACGCGCACCATGTTCGCGCCCGCATCGCGCGCGAGCCGCAGCCAGCGCGCGACGGCCTCGTCGGTATCGGCAAGGCCGGGCAGGTCATGACTCGACACGCAGGCGCCGCGGCAGAACACGCGCGCGCCGTTGACGCGCAGCGCGAACGAACCAGGCTCGCCGTCGCGATCTTCCGCGATGGTGCGAAAGCCGATGTGCCCGCACGCGAACACATGGCCGCCCGCGCTGGCCTCGGCGCCATACAGCGCGGGATCGCCGTGCGTATGCGGCCACCACAGCTGTACCGCCGGCACACGCAGCGTGCCGGACAGCGTGTGCATATCGATGCGGCGCAGCTCGCCATGCCAGATCGCGTGATCGGGACCGGTGACCGCGAGCGCACCCGACGCGGGTGCGGGGCCGGGGAAATGCAGGCGCAGATCGACGATGCCGTCCCCGGCATCGAGACGGCTCGACAACTCCGCACGCACGCCGAGGTTGGAAGGGGTCCCGGCGGGATCGAGCAATTCGATGTCGCGCCACGGCCCCACCGCATGCACCGGCGGGCACCAGCCCGGCATATGGCCGAGCAATGTCGTACGCACCGAGCGCAGCGTGGCGGGCACGATCATGCGTGGCTTCCAGCGCACCGGACCGCGCTGCGTGCGCAACCACGGATGCAACGCGCGAAAGCAGATATGGAGCACGTTGTCGGCGCCGGCCAGATCCACCTCGACCTGATGCGCCGCGAACATGTGGTGGGTGGTCAGCACGCGCGCACCGTTGAGCCATATCTCGGCGATCGTCGCCAGCCCGTTGCAGCGCAGCAGCCGGCGGCCGGCGCCCGAGAAATGCAGGCGATACCAGTAGTCGTGCTGATGCAGCGGTGGCGGCGCCGAATCGTCCCAGCGATGCGCCGCGCGCAGCGCGCCCGCGACGGTGCCCGGCACCTGCGCGGGCAGCCAGTGGCCGCTCTCCGACAACTCGTCCGGATGCGCGGCCGCGTTCGCGAAGGTCTCCAGGAACGTCCAGTCTCCCTCGAGCTTCGCTGGCCCGACAGCGACGCCCGGATGCAGCACGCGCTGCAGTGCGGATTCAGGATCTCGCGCGGTCATGTGACGGTCTCCCCGAAGTAGGAAGCCAGCGCCGGCACCGTGCCCTGGTAGGCAATCTCGAGCTGTTCGAGGCAGTCCTCGCAGCTGTCCGGCTTGTGGCTGATCACGGCTCGCATCAGGCGGAACTGCATCACCATCGCCTCGGACGCCATCGTGTAGCAGGCCTCCGCCACGGCGTCGGGCAGCGTCTGGCCGTTCATCACGAGCCAGCGCAGATAGCGGCCCAGCAATTCGAAGGTGGCGCCGAGCTGGCGCAGCACGGTGGCCGCATAGATCTGGAAATTGGGCTCGCCCGATGACATCAGCTGTTCGAGGTGACACGGAAAGGCCGCGCGGAACGCCTCGATCGGATTGGCGGGCGGCCGCCGGGCCAGGTGGCCACGCAACAGGTCGAGCGAGACGCGCACCAGTTCATCCGAGTTCTGCGCGGCAAAGCGTCGCCGCACCACCTCCGCATGCGGATAGGCGGTCACGCCCCAGGCGGTCTCGTCGCGGGGCATGCGAAAGATGGCCAGGTAATCGTCACCGCTGACCGTGTGATAGCCGTCGTGATGGTAGTAGCCCACCGCATTGGCCTCCGGCACGAGCACGTCGATGGCGATGCACGAACGCGCATGCTGTCGGCGATAGGTGCCGGGGGGCGGTGGCAACTGGTAGTTGTTCACTTCCAGCAGCACCGCGTTGCCGCGGTTGGTCTGGGTTGCCACGTGCGCCTCGAGCGACCCGTAGGTCAACAGTTCGTCCTGGACGATGCCGTACAGGCGTTCAAGGTCGGAGGGCGGGATGTTCGACGACGTGAACTGGTCGCCCTGGAAATCGAGGGTGACAGTGAATGGCAAGGCCGCGATGGGCTCGAAATTCCACCCATGCAACAGCTCGACCCACAGGTCGATATGACGGTTGACGTGCGACCACACCGGGTTGCCTCCGTGCAATGCGCGCGCTCCTCCACGCATGCGAGCCTTGCCTTCGCCGTGCATTCACACGTCTCCCAGCGTTTCCCGTACCGCTTGCGGCCAGTGCGCGGGATCCAGCCCATGATGTCGCAGCAGCGCCAGCGTCAGCCGTTCGATGCCGAAGCCGACGCAACCCGTGTGCGCGGTGCCGCCATCGGCCAGTGCGATGTGCCACAGCGCGCCGAAATGATCCATGTGGTAGTTGAAG
>FTBN01000014.1_pt1 | contig 13041 bp, 11 predicted proteins | sample 1639381 | NCBI WGS metagenome assembly FTBN01 (sample SAMEA3914864, study PRJEB12502) | metagenome | biome: forest; material: soil | place: USA | collected 2012-03-12 | depth 0.3 m | reverse complement strand
GCGCCGCGCTGTCGCTCGCCGGCTGCGCCGCGCAAAAGGCCTACCAGGACGGCCGCGACCTCGTCGCGCAAGGCCGCGTCGACGAAGGCCTCGCCAAGCTGCGCGAAGCCACCGACGCCGACCCGCGCGACGCGCGCTTCCGCGCCGCCTGGCTGCAGGTGCGCGAGCGCGCGACGGCGACGTACGCGGAGCAGGGCGACCAGCTCGCCGCGCGTGGCCAGGCCGACGCCGCGCGCGCCGCGTACCAGCACGCCCTCGCGACCCTGCCCGACTACGCGCGGGCGCGCGATGGTCTTGCCGCGCTCGATCTCGCGGCACGCCAGGCCGGCGCGCTCGACGCCGCCGAGGCGCTCGCCGCGCACGGCCAGCCGGCCGCCGCGCGCGAGAAGCTCGAGCGCGTGCTCGCCGAGTCGCCGGCCAACCCGCGCGCGCTCGCGCTCAAGCGCGCGCTCGACGACAAGGCCGCGCCCGCCTCGCCCGAGGCGCAGATCGCGCAGGCCTACCGCAAGCCGGTGACGGTGGAATTCAAGGACGCCACGCTCAAGCAGGTGTTCGAGGTCATCGCCCACGGCGGCGCGATCAACTTCCTGTTCGACAAGGACGTCAAGACCGACCAGCGCACCTCGATCTTCCTGAAGAACAGCAGCATCGAGTCCGCGGTGCGCTACGTGCTGATGACCAACCAGCTCGAACAGCAGGTGCTCAACGACAACACGGTGCTGATCTATCCGAACACGCCGAACAAGATCAAGGACTATCAGGAGCTTATGGTGCGCAGCTACCATCTGGCCAATGCCGATGCCAAGATGGTCGCAAACACGCTGAAGACGATCCTCAAGACGCGCGACGTGGTCGTCGACGACAAGCTCAACATGCTGATCGTGCGCGACAGCCCCGAGGCGATCCGGCTCGCTTCGCGCTTGATCTCGCTGCATGACGTGCCCGAGCCCGAAGTCATGCTCGAAGTGGAGATCCTCGAAGTCAAACGGGATCGACTGGTCAACCTTGGCGTGGCGTGGCCCGACAGCCTGAGCCTGACGCCGATCCCGTCGGTCGCCGGCGGGCTGCTGACACTGCGCGACCTGACCCACCTGACCAGTTCCACGGTAGCTGCCGGTATCGGCCCGCTCACGATCAACGCCGGGGCCACCGAATCATCGGCCAGGCTGCTGGCCAACCCGCGCATCCGCGCGCGCAACCACGAGAAGGCAAAGATCCTGATCGGCGACCGCGTGCCGCTGATCACCACCACGTCCACCGCCACGGGTTTTGCGTCGGAGTCCGTGAACTATATCGATGTGGGCCTGAAGCTCGATGTCGAACCGGCCGTCCACCTGGACAACGACGTGGCGATCAAGGTGGCCCTCGAAGTCAGCAATATCGTCAACACCGTGACCACCAAATCGGGGTCGGTGGCGTACCAGATCGGCACGCGCACGGCCAGCACGGTGCTGCGGCTGCGCGATGGCGAGAACCAGGTGCTGGCCGGCCTGATCAGCGACGAAGACCGGCGCAATGCCAAGAAGATCCCCGGCCTCGGCGACCTGCCGATACTGAGCCGGCTGTTCGGCAGCTCGGCGGATGAAAAGCAGAACACCGAGATCGTGCTGTCGATCACGCCGCGCCTGGTCCGCAATATCGAACGCCCCGAGACGTCGCTGACGGAATTCTCGGCCGGCACCGAGAACAGCCTGCGGCTGCGTCCCGACGAGATAATCGTGCCTGGCGCGCGTGCGCCGCTGGTGGCGATCAACGGCAACCCGGCACCGGCCCCTGTCAGCCCCATGATCGCAGCGCCGGCTGCCACGATCGCCGCCAATACCGCTGCCACCAACGCCACCACCACAACACCCGCCGCGGCGATTACCCCTGCCGTGGCCGTGATGGCCCCCGCACCTGCCACGCAGCAGCCCACCGCCGTTCCGGCCGCAGGCCCTGCGGCACCCGCCGCGGTGACCGCCCAGGGTCCGCGCACCTCGATGCCGTCGGTGCGCGGCGGCAGGGCCGTGGCAGCGGCACCGGCTCCCGCGTCCGCGCAGATGATCCAGGTCGTTGCCCCGGCCGCGCAGGCGCCGTCTGCCGAAGCCGCGCTGCCGTCCGGGGATGCGTCCGCCCCGCCACCGCCTGCCGAGCCCGACGCCGCCATCGGCGGTGGCAGCGCGCAATTGAGCTGGGACGGCGTGCAGCAGTTGAAGGTTGGCGACACCTTCACGCTGCAACTGGCGATGCAGTCGGCCCAGGCCGTGACCAGCGTGCCGGTGGCCATCACCTACGACCAGAAGGTGTTCCAGGCCAGCGATGTGGTGGAAGGCAGCTTCCTGCGCCAGGGCGGTGCGCCGACGAGTTTCACGAGCAAGGTCGATGCCGGCGGGCAGCTGCTGATTACCGGCACGCGCACCGACAACAGTGGGGCCAGCGGCAACGGCAGCTTCGCCAGCATCCATTTCCGCGCGCTCGCGCCGGCCAATGCGTCGGCCATCCAGGTACTGGCCGCCGCGCCCGTCGGCATCAAGGGGGCCGCCGTGTCCGCACGGGCACCCGCGCCCCATGTGGTGCAGGTGCAGCCCTGAACGCCGAGGCCCGCATGCACACCGCCCCCAAACGCCCGCGCGGATTCACCCTGATCGAGCTGCTCGTCACGCTGGCCATTCTGGGCGTGCTGGCCACGCTGACGGTGCCTCTCGCGCAGGTGGCGATGCAGCGCACCCAGGAGCAGCAGTTGCGGCATGCCTTGCGCGAGGTCCGCAATGCGATCGACGCCTACAAGCGCGCCAGCGACGAAGGCCGTATTCCGAAGCCGCCCGGCTCCACCGGTTACCCGAGGGATCTAGACCTGCTCGTCGAAGGCGTGGTGGACCAGCGCAGCCCGACGCGCGCCAAGCTCTACTTCCTGCGCCGCGTGCCGCGCGACCCGCTGGCGAGCGACCCGACCCAGCCCGAAGCCGCCACCTGGGGCAAACGCAGCTACGCCAGCGAAGCCGCCGCGCCGCAGGAAGGCGATGACGTCTACGACATCTTCAGCCGCTCGACGCAGATTGGGCTGAACGGCGTGCCCTACGCGAAATGGTGAAGCCGATGCCCATGCCCCTGCCCTGTCGCCACCTTCGCCACCCTCGCCCCCTTCACCGCCTTCGCCACACGCGCGGTTTCACGCTGGTGGAGCTGCTGGTGGTGCTCGCCATCGTGGCGCTGTTGCTGACGCTGGCAGTCCCGCGCTATTTCCACAGCATCGACCAGGCGCGCGAGACGATCCTGATCGACAACCTGGCCACCGTGCGCTCGACCATCGACAAGTTCTATGGCGATACCGGACGCTATCCCGACTCGCTCGAAGAACTCGTCGAGAAGAAGTACCTGCGCACGCTGCCGTTCGATCCCGTCGCCAACAGCAGCACCGCGTGGGTCCTGATTCCCCCCGACGATGCGGGCCGTGGCCGTGTCTACGACCTGCGCAGCGGCGCGGGCGGCAGCGGGCGCAGTGGCACCCCGTTCGTGGAGCGCTAGATGGCACGATACGGCGCGCGTGCTGCGGGATTCACCTACGTTGGCGTGGTCCTGATGATGGCCGTGCTGGGGCTGGCCGCCGTGGCCACCGTGCGGCTTGGCGCCATCGTGGAGCGGCGCGCCGCCGAGGAAGAACTGCTGGCCATCGGCAACGAATTCCGCGATGCGTTCATCAGCTACGCCAATGCCACGCCACCGGGCCTGCCGCGCACACCGTCCAGTCTCCAGGCGCTGTTGAAGGACCCGCGCTTTCCCGAACCGCGCCGCCATCTGCGCCGGATCTATCCAGACCCGCTGACCGGCGACGATGCATGGGCCACCGTCGCGGCGATACCGGGCCCCGGCATCATGGGCGTCTACAGCACCGCCGGGGGCAAGCCGATCAAGATCGGCAACTTCGACCTGCGCTTCCAGGATTTCGACGGCAAGGCCAGCTACACAGACTGGAAATTCATGGCGCCGCCGGAAGTCATTACGCCGGCAGGCAAGGCCGCACCGCTTGCGGGTGCCTTGCCGCAACAACAGCCGCAACCGCAGCCATCGTTGCAGCCACAGCGTCCCGGAGTATCGCGATGAGAAGCGCCATCGCGACATCGCTTGCGACGCTGCTTGCGGCACTGGCTGGCAGCCCTGCCACTGCGCAGACGCTGGCCGGGCAGACCTGGATCGTCGGGCTGCCCTGCGACCAGGTATCGGTGCAGACCGTGATCGACAACCAGCCGCAGCAGATCATCGGCATCGCCTGCCGGCAACCGGACGACCACTGGCTGTTCGTCGACACGGCGCCAGTTGCGGTCAGCCGGTTCGGGCCAGTCGGGAACTTGAACGGGAACGCAAGCGATAGCGCGGCGGAAGCTGGCGCGCCGCCGGTGACGTTCGGTCTGCAGTCGCCGTTCGGCTACCGGGACTGGCTGCGCGCAGCACCGCAGCGCAAGCCGAAGAGCGCGCGACCGTACGGTCAGAACAATCAGAACAAACAGTACGGCCAGAGCAGCCAGAGCGGCCAGAGCGGCCAGAGCGACCGGTATGGCGCGAAGCCGCAGGCGCCCCGCAAGTATTCACCGCCATGAGACCGACAAACCATGAGATCGACCAAAGACAGAGCGCGACCCGGCGGATCGCGCTTGCCACAACATGACGACGCTGCTGCAACCTGTACTGGCTAGTTGTCCCGCTTGATACGACTCGCGATGATGATATTGCCCGACGTCCTGCCCTTCACTTCGAGCCGCATGCCGACGGCGAGATCTTCCGCGCCGCGCGGCAACGTGGCGTTGTCGAAGACCGTTGCGGTGCTCCATTGCACGCGCAGGCCGCCGACGTTCACCGAGAAGATCTGCGTGGCGCGATCGATCGACACGATGTTGGCATGGATCTCGTTGGCCTCGTTCGCCTGCTGGCGCTCGTCTTCGACGTTGACGTCGGCCGCCACGAGCACGCCGTTGCTGACCGCGCCCTTGACCTCGACCCGCGCGCCCACGACCGGCGAGCCACGCACCGTGGCCGTCGACGGCACCGTCACGCGCAAGCCGGAGAGGTCGAAGTCCGTCGCTGAACGCAGCGCCGTGACCACGCCTTCCACTTCCGCGCGCTGGCCCTGCACCACGGCAGGCACCAGCGTCGTGCCACGCACGCGGGTCGCTGTGATCGCGGTCGGCCCGGTCTGCGTGCCTTTCACGCGCACCACGGCGCCATTGGCGATGCCCGACGGCAGGTTGTCCAGCACGGCTGGCGTGTACTGCACCGTGATGCCGTTGATCGTGAAGCTGCTGGCGCCCGCATTGCGCACGATGCCGGTGAGCCGGATTTCCGTCCCCGGCGACTTGCGCTCGACCCGCGTGGCCTTGACGCTCGTGCCGTTGGCGTCGGGCAGGCCGTGGACTTCGACGATGTCGTTGACGGCCAGGTCCAACAGGCCGCTGAAGCTGTTGTGGCCATCGAATACGGTCGACGGCGCGACCGTGACGGCCACGCCGAGCACCACAAAGCTCGCGCCCAAACTGTTGATCGATGCCACCGGGCCCCGCACGAAGCTGCGCGAGGCGATCGCGGTGGCGCGGCCGGTCAGACCGTTGTTGTCGCGCTCGCCCTGCACTTCCACAACCATGCCAAGGCGCAGGTCGTCGGCGCCGGCATTCGGGTTGTCATCGAGCGTGTTGACCGCACCGCTGTTGTCGATGCGCACGCCGTTGACGAAGATGCTCCCGAACCCGGTGATCGGCCCGCTGAAGGCGGTGGGCGACGTCGTGGCGGCGGGCGTGGCCGGCGCAGCCGGCGTGCTGTCGCCCCCTCCGCCGCCGCAGGCCGCAAGCCATACGGCCAGCGCGACGGCGGCGGCCAGCTTTGATGCAGGCCCCGCCATCGGGTATCGAACTCCGGCACTGGTCGTCATGATCTCCACTCCTTGCGCTTGCTGTCGCGGGTTGCCCGTCTGCCACGGCGCGCCTGAGGCTCCCGTGCGCCGCATGCATACTGCTGCCATGCCAAGAAAAAGCCCCGTAGCACCTGGGGGAGGCAAGCGCGACGGGGGCGGCGATCCGGCGCCACCCTGGGATGCCTGGAGGCCGATATCGCACGAAGCCGCTTCTATCGCATCCGTGCAAAGGCGCCGTACTGGCCTGCCTGCCGACGGCCTCGCGGTCCGGATAGGGCTTTGTACTGACTGTACGCGGCGGGCCACGCGTCCGACACGGCCGGTTCGCGCGACTTTCGCGCGGCGATGGTCCGGACCGAATCCGACGATGGTCCATAGGTTTTCCACACTTGCATTGCTAGGCTTTGAGGGAGCGTCATCATGAAGGGAGTCCGTATCTTGAGAGCCCTGGCCGACATGAGCCTGTCGCGGCAATTCCTGATCACCAGCCTGCCCGTGGTGGTGCTCGTCGTGGCCGTGATCGGCACACTGGTGGCGCGCGAGGTCAAGAATGGCGTGGTCAACCGTGTCGGCGGCGTGACCGGGCTCTACGTGGAGAGCTTCGTCGCGTCGCACGCACAGACGCTGCTCGCCGCCGACGAGCTGACCGACCAGGACCGGCACGAGCTCGGCAAGCTGCTCGACAACACCCCACTCGGCGAGCGCATCGTGGCGTTCAAGGTGTGGCGCCCCGACGGTCGCATCCTCTACAGCCACAGCGCCGAAATGATCGGGCGCGCATTCCCGATCGAGGACGGCTTGCAGACCGCGCTCGAAGGTCGCGTGCATTCCAAGATCAGCCCGCTGGACAGCGACGAGAACGAGGTGGAGTCCGGTCGCTGGAAGGAGCTGATCGAGACCTACGTACCGATTCACGGCGACGGCACCGGCAAGGTCATCGCCGTGGCCGAGTTCTACCAGCCAACCGACGAAGTGGAACTCGAAGCGCGCGTGGCCCAGCGCAATAGCTGGGGCAGCGTGGCAGGCACCGTGCTGACGATGTATCTCTCGCTGTTCTGGCTCGTGCACCGTGGCAGCCGTACGATCGACCGCCAGCGCGAGGAGCTACGCAACAAGGTGACGCAGCTGTCCGGCCTGGTCAGGCAGAACGAAGCGCTGCACGATCGCATCCGGCGCGCCGCCTTCCGCAGCACCACGGTCAACGAGCAGCAACTGCGCCAGATCTCGTCGGACCTGCACGATGGACCGGGGCAGGACATGGGCCTGGCGCTGATGCAGATCGAATCCCTGTTGCACGAAAACAGAGGCGCACGGCACGCACACCCGGCGACCGTCACCACCGCTGACACCGCTGCACCCCCTGACACGTCTGCCACCTCGGCGACGATCGATTCGGTGCGCGCTTCGCTCAAGTCCGCGCTGGTGGACCTGCGTGCAATCTGCGGCGGCCTGCGGCTGCCCGATATCGAGCCGCTCACGCTGACCGACGTGGTCAATCGGGCCGTGCGTGATTACGAACGGAAGTCGGGCGCCACCGTCGTCCAGGATGTGGGCATTGCACAGGAACAAGGCCCCTTGCCCGTCAAGATCGCCTTGTACCGGTTGCTGCAGGAGTCGTTGTCGAACGGGTTCCGCCACGCGGCCGGCGCCGGCCAGCGCGTGGAGATCCGTACTGAGGGCGACAGCCTCGTCATCCGCGTCGCGGATACGGGGTGCGGTTTCGATCCAGCCGTCGCCGCGCTGAAAGGCGGCCAGGGGCTGGTGGGGATGCGCGAACGCGCCGAGCTGCTCGGCGGCGCATTCCAGGTCATCAGTTCGCCGCGGCAAGGCACCGTGATTCACGTGAACCTGCCGCTCAACACACCGGAGATGCAAGATGGCTGACCACGTGCAGGTTCTCGTCGTCGACGATCACCCGCTGTTCCGGCAGGGCGTGGTGCAAGCCCTCAACAACTCCGATACGTTTCGCGTGGTCGGTGAAGCATCGTCGGGTGAAGAAGCCCTCGCGATGAGCCGGGAACTGCTGCCGGACCTGGTGCTGCTCGACGTCAGCATGCCAGGCTGGAGCGGGCTGGAAACGGCCGAGAAAATCGCCACGGCCTGTCCCGCCAGCGTGATCGTGCTGCTGACCGCGTCCGAGGACCATGACACGCTGCTCGCCGCGTTCAAGGCCGGCGTTCGCGCCTACGTGCTGAAGGGGATCTCCGCGCAGAAGCTGCACGCGGTACTGCTTTCGGCGCTCAATGGCGAGATCTATGTGTCGCCACCACTGGCCACGGAAATGCTGGCCTCGCTGACGCGCGGGCCCGCCCCCGACCCGCTCCAGGAACTGACCGATCGCGAAAAGGAGATCCTCGGCATGATCGGCCTTGGGTTGACCAATCGCGAGATCGGTCAGCGCATCTGCCTGTCGGAGAAAACCATCAAGCACTACGTGACGAACATCCTGCAGAAACTGCAGGTGCGCAGCCGGGTGGAGGCCGCGCTTCTGTCTCAACGCGAGCGGCACGTCGCGCTGCGCTAGTTGTGCCCCCTAAGTCCGCAATGGTTTTGAAATCCGGTGCAAGCCGTCCGGTCAGCCACATCAATTCGACGTTGCGCTGTGTCTCGCGCTCCAGGCGGCGGCTGTCTCGTGTCCTGCCGGACGTCCCGGGCATCGACGCCGTTGCTGAGCTTGCTCCGTGGACCCAGCCGTGCCAGAGAGAGCCGTCAGCAGGACTGACATGATCAATGAGTTGGTATGAGGTTCAATCTGCGCTCGGACATTTTTGACCTCGCCGCGTATGGCGCCGCCGTATCGCTCAACTGACAGCTTCTGCGCCTCAGTTCAAATCATCATCCTTGTAATACTTGGTACCTTTGGCGGTAAGCTCCAATGCCAAGCCTTTGTCAGTAATCTGGTACAGCCAGACGCCGGGGCCAACGGCCACCGCACCCTGATAGGAACTGCCCTTGTCGCCTGCCTTTGCCGCCGCAGTTGTTTGCCCGCCAAACGTCCATCCGGAAGCAATAAAGTCGTTCAGTGACTTCTCTTCCTCGAATACCCAGACCAGTTGAAACTTCTTGACGCCAATTCCGATGCCGGCCTGGACTTCAACCATCTTCATATAGGCCGTCGACTTGGTCTTGTTGTTGACCGCAATGCCCTCGCCGGTGCCACTCCCTGCGAGAAGGATCTTCATGCCGAAATTGCTGAACGCAGCATATCCGGCCGCCGATTCCACCGCTTTACGCGCTGAAGGTTGTGCCTTGTAGAGCGCATTCAACGCCTTCTGCGCTGCTTTGCGCACCTCCGCTTGCTTTTCGGTCTTGCTTTCACCCAACGCAATGCATGGGGCTGCGATCAAATTGGTAAGTGCCAAGATGGCTATGCGGCGATTCATCCTTCCCTCCCATCTCTTTAGGGTGCCCGGATCCCAGCCCATAGCCCTGACGAGTATTTGCTGCCCCGATTTACCGCAGCCATGCTGACCAGTTATTAGTTTCTTGCGAAAGCCAACACCGTATCCCAGACTAGACCATGCGAATGGGGCTCGCAACCTGGCCTCGCCGTCCGGCTCAGGTAATCCGGGCTGTTGCACGCGCGGCGTTTGATGGCATCGGCGCAAGAAGGTGTAGTCCGGCGGCAGTCGACAAGTGTTAATGCATCGGAGTAATTGGTAGCACGGGCGAGCCTGACATTCACCACAACCATTTCCATGCCGATCGAGCTTGCTCGCGCCGCTCTTGCCGTGAAGGTCGTGGCTACCATGGGCACGATAGTGGTCATGAGCGCTTGCTCCACGCCTGTGTCCTCCGACACCACGTCCGATTTCCGGAGCCGCGCCCTGACACGCTCCGAAGGCGGCGTGACCGTGAGAGTGGCAGTGCTGTCTGCAAGCGAAAGCGCGTCCCTATACGGCCAGCAGCTTGCGAAGAAGACGCTACAGCCAGTCTGGGTCGAGGTCACGAATGGGGAAGATCGACCCTATTTCCTGCTGTACCCAGGGCTTGATCCGAATTTCTTCCCGAGTTCCGAAGCTGCCGAGGCATTCTCAGGAGGCGAGTCGCGTGATGAGCGAGTCCGGATTAGTAAACGCTTTGGGCAGCTCGCCTTCCGGAACCCGGTGCCTCCCGGTCAGACGGTGTCAGGTATGGTACTGACCAACCTGGAGGAAGGGGTCAAGCTGATTCAACTTGACCTGGCAGCCGACGGTCGCACGCGAGTTTTCTCGATCTTCACGGTAGTGCCAGGCTTTCGCGGCGACTATCACGCCAGCGGCGTGTTCTGGCGCGAGGTCTATCCCCCCGAGGCGATTCAAAGCTTCGAGGACGACGAAGCGTTCCGGTCAGCGCTTGAGGCGTTGCCATGTTGCGCAACGAACAGCGACGGATCGAGGAACGGCGATCCCCTGAACCTGATCATCGTAGGTGGGCTTGACGATGCCTTTCCCGCCCTCGTCCGCCGCGGCTGGCGACCGACGGAGACAAAATGGTCGGGGGCAATCATGAGGGTTGTGTCGTCGGCGCTCTCGGGCGAGCGTTACCTCAATGCCCCCGTGAGCGACCTCTACCTGTTCGGCCGCCCACAGGATTTGGCGCTGCAGAAGGCCCGCGACTCGATTCACCAGCGCAATCACCTGCGGCTCTGGCTGAGCCCCATGCGCTATCACGAACGGCCCGTATGGGTGGGGCAGATCAGCCGTGACATCGGCAGCCGCCTGACGATCCACTCGCCCACGCTGACTACGCACAAGATCGACCCGGATGTCGACGAGGCACGTACAGCGCTGGCGGAAGACATGGCCTATTCCCAAAGCCTGACCATGGTTGGCTATGCGCCGGGCGTGGGCCCCGCGGCACCGGAGAGTCCGCGCGGAAACCTGACCACGGACCCGTACTATACGGACGGCGATCGCCTCGTACTCGTGTTCGACCAGCGCCCCGTCTCTCTCGCCGCCATCCGCTTCTTCCGGTGGCGTGAGAAGGACGCCCGGCGCGGCGCGATGTCGGGATTCGGCCGATGAGCCCGTCACCAGCTTACAGTCGCTGGCTGCTTGCTCTGGCTCACGCCACGCTCATCGCTTGCCTCCTTCTCGGATGTTCCACGTGGCAGCCCCCTGCCGCAGGGGGAGACGAGCCGATTCGCGCCCGCGCCGCAAGCGTAACAAGGCAGGGGGTCACCCTGAGCGCGGCCGTGCTAAGCACGGCAGAGAGCGAGCGCCTGTTTGGTGCGAACGTCAACGCGAGCGGTGTGCAGCCAGTCTGGATCGAGGTGCGCAACGCGACGTCGCAGTCGCTGGGGCTGCTTCGCACCGGTACCGATCCTGACTACTTCTCGCCGCTCGAGGTCGCATGGTCGCTGCACGGGCAGTTTTCCAGCGCGACGAACGCCCGAATCGACGACTGGTTCAATCAGCAGGGTTTCAGGAACCCGATTCCCCCGGGCGAGACGCGATCAGGTGTCGTGTTCACTAATCCGGCTCGCGGCACGAAGGTGCTCAACCTGGATCTGCTCGGCGACCAGTCCCTGGTCGTCTTCACCCTCTTCCTCGGCGTGCCTGACGATGCCGCGGACCCAAGTTTTTCCCGATCCCTGTTCGAGTATCCAGCCGCCGCCCTCACGGATCACCAGGACCTGGCATCGCTACGGGCCGCCCTGGAGCGCCTGCCATGCTGCGCAATGGATGCGGCCGGCCAGGTCAACGGCGATCCCCTGAATGGTGTCGCCATCGGCGGTGTCGAGGATTTCGGGGCAGCCGCGGTACGACGCAACTACCGGCGCAACCAGCAGGCACTTGACGATGCGCAGTACGTCTTCGGTCGCATCCCGGACGCCGTGCTGCGCAAACAGGCCCGACCCGGCGCGCCGGCGAACTGGGTGCGAGCGTGGCGCGCTCCATTCACCTATCAAGGTCGTCCCATCTACGTGTTGCAAATTGGCCGGCCGGAAGGTGGCCGCTTCGCTGCCAGGGACGTTCCTCCCGTCCTCCACGAAGACGTCGATGAGGCAAGGAACCTGGTGGTCCAGGACTGTATATATTCGGAGGGCCTGGAGAAGCTTGGCTTTGTCAGCGGCGTCGGCGCAGCCGACCGGGGCGGTGAGCGGACCACGTTCGGTGGCGCACGCTATTTTACTGATGGACTGCGTGCGGTGCTGTTCTTTGTCGCCAGGCCTTTGAGCCTGTCAGATCTGCAAATACTGGACTGGGTACCTTTCGCCAGGGTGCCGGGGCCCGCTGCGACCCGGGAGGACGGACATGCGCGCGAGTGAAGCGGATGGGCCGGGCGAGCCGTCGGCCGCCAGATGCCGCATTGCGCCATGCGCGCCGCTACGGTGCGCATGGGCGCTGATCTGTGCATGCATTGTGCTGGCGGGTTGCGCTTCGCAACCGCTCATCCCGTACTCGTCCGAGACGCCTCCACTCATCCTCGTGCCGGCCGCATACGCGGGCGTACGGGACGCACGTGGCCGCTTCCGCGAGATCTTCTGCGCAATGCTGCAGGCACGCCAGTCCGACCTCCCTGACTACCGGCCATGCGACGACGCGCTGACACGCGTGGGCGTGGAACCTGCAGCCACAGGCAGGCCGGTCGACCTTGGCCCGTCGCGACGGCATCTCGTCGCCATGGTCGTGCCTGGTATCGGCTACGAATGCTTCGAGCCATGGCTGAATCCGCCCGGGACAGTCGCCACGCACCTGCGGCAATACGGCTACGACGCGACATTGCTGCGGGTCGATGCCCTGTCAGGGTCTGAACATAATGCCTGCCAGATCCGCGATGCCGTCATGTCGGCGCCGTTGAGTCCGGACGGCCCGTACATCGTGCTGGTCGGCTACTCGAAGGGTGCGCCCGACATCCTCGAGGCGATCGTCAACTATCCGGAGATCCGCGGTCGCGTGGCGGCCGTGGTCAGTGCAGCAGGCGCCATCGGTGGATCCCCGCTCGCCAACGACGCCGAACAGTACCAGGCCAACTTGCTGCAGTACTTCCCGGGAGCAAAATGCGAGGCCGGAGACGGTGGCGGTGTGCAGAGCCTCAGGCCGGCAGTGCGTAAGCATGGCTGGCGGAGCATCCGTTGCCGGCCGGTCTCCGCTACTACTCGGTGGTGACGTTTCCCCGGCCGGAGCAGATCTCCTCAATCCTCACATCGAGCTACAACAAGCTGGCTCGTATCGATG
>FTBN01000290.1_pt1 | contig 13293 bp, 10 predicted proteins | sample 1639381 | NCBI WGS metagenome assembly FTBN01 (sample SAMEA3914864, study PRJEB12502) | metagenome | biome: forest; material: soil | place: USA | collected 2012-03-12 | depth 0.3 m | reverse complement strand
GTTCGGTATGCCGCATTTGCCCCGATGCGGCATTGCAAAAGGGCGTGCTAGGCTACGTGGGACACGAGGTGTTTCGACGGAAAACGTCGACAGAAAGCGCCCGCAGGATTCCGGAGTGACGAGGATGACAACGCCCCCTACATTGCCCCCGCAGCCGCCGCCATTCGACCTGGCTTCCCTGCTCACCATCGACGCCAAGGCCGCGCAGATCCGTCTCGGCGAATCGCGCATGGTGCTGATGCACACCGAAGCGCTGAGCTACCTGCGCAAGGAGATTCTCGACACGCTGGGACTCGAACGCGGCAAGGGCCTGCTGATCCGCATGGGCTACGCGCAGGGCATGCGCGATGCCGAGATGGTCAAGCGCGAGCGCAAGGAAGAGCTGGCCAGCTCTCCGCACGAGGCGTTCCTCTGGGGACCGCAGCTCCATATGCTCGAAGGCGTCACGCGCGTGGAACCAGTGCGTCTGGAGGTCGACCGCGACACTGGCCATTTCTACGGCGAATTCCTGTGGGAAGACTCCTGGGAAGGCGAAGCGCCCTTCAACGAAGCGCTGAGCCGCGAGGAAGCCGGCTGCTGGGTGCAGCTCGGCTATGCCTCGGGCTACAGCAGCACGTTCATGGATCGCCTGGTCATCTACAAGGAAACCGAGTGCCAGCGCCGCGGCGACAACCTGTGCCGCATCGTCGGTAAGCCGGCCGAGTCCTGGGACGATGCCGAGTATCTCAAGTACTTCGAGCCCGACTCCGTCATCAGCGATCTGCTTTCACTGCAACAGGAAGTCAGCACGCTGCGCGAAACGCTGTGCGGCGCCAACCAGGGCAACCTGATCGGGCAATCGCCGGCATTCCGCGAAGCGTTCAACCTGCTCTCGGCAGCCGCTGACAGCCATATCACCGTGCTGTTGACCGGCGAGACCGGCGCGGGCAAGGAGATGTTCGCGCGCTGGCTACATGACCATGGCCCGCGCAGCGAGCAACCGTTCATCGCCGTCAATTGCGCGGCCATTCCGCACGAGCTGATCGAGTCGGAACTGTTCGGCGTGGAGAAAGGCGCGTACACGGGCGCGCAGCAATCGCGACAGGGTCGCTTCGAACGCGCGCACGGCGGCACACTGTTCCTCGATGAAATCGGCGACCTGCCGCCGGCTGCGCAGGTCAAGCTGCTGCGCGTGCTGCAGAACAACGAGGTGGAGCGGCTCGGCGGCGTGGAGGCGCGCAAGGTGAACGTCCGGCTGATCGCCGCCACCAACGTCAACCTGGCGCAGGCGATCCGGCAAGGCCAGTTCCGTGCCGACTTGTTCTACCGGATCAGCACCTATCCAATCTCGATCCCGGCGCTACGCGAACGCAAGGAAGACGTCCCCGAATTGGCCCAGGCATTCATCCAGCGCTTCAACGCGCTGTACCAGAAGCAGGTGCGCGGCCTGACGACCCGCGCACGCGACGCCCTCGTGCAATACCCGTGGCCGGGCAATATCCGCGAACTGGAAAACATGATCGAGCGCGGCGTGCTGCTGGCGCCGCCCACCGGAATGATCGACGTGCCTCACCTGTTCGCCAGCCAGCAGGCCCCCGGCTGCCCCGAACCGAGCGAAGACGCCGACGCGCTGATCGAAAAGCTGCTGAACCAGCAGGTATCGCTGCCGCAGATCGAGGCGAGGCTGATGCAGCTGGCGATGACCACGACGCGCGGCAACCTGTCGTCGGCGGCGCGCATGCTGGGCATTACGCGACCCCAGCTGGCTTACCGGCTCAAGAAGGATAACTAAGGGTTAATACCTGGTTTTCAGATAACCAGAAAAGCGTAAGGTGTCGACCTATGCAACCCAGGCCGATCACCTTGACGGAGCGCGTCATCCAGCAACTGCGCGCGGAAATTGCCGACGGCACGTTCCCGGTCGGAACGCGGCTGCCCACGGGCAAGCAGTTGTCCGAACGCTATGGCGTCAGCGCGGCCGTGATCCGCGAAGTGACCGAGCATCTGCGTTCCCAGGGCATGGTCGAGAGCCGCCAGGGCCTGGGCAGCACGGTGCGCTCGCGCGTCAGCGACAATGGCTTCCGGCTCGCCGGCAGCCCCGATGCCACCGACCTGGCCGCGATCTTCGAGTTGCGGATCGACCTGGAAGGTGCGGCGGCGGCCATGGCCGCGCAACATCGGACCGAACAGGACGTGACACGCATGGGTGCCCTGCTCGACGCGCTGGCCGCCCAGCTTGACGATGCCGAGCACGGCGTCGAGCCTGACATCCAGTTCCATATCGCGATCGCCACCGCGACGCATAACCCGTACTACCTGCAGCTGCTGCAGTACATGAACCTGCAGCTGCACCACGCCGTGCGCACCGCGCGGCTCAATTCGAGCCGGCAGCCGGGCCTGCCCCGTCAGGTGCATGGCGAACACGTGGCGATCTTCGACGCCATCCGCGCACGCGATGCCGACCGGGCGCGTGCCTGCGCCGCCGAACACCTGCGCAATGCCGCCGGCCGCCTGGGCCTGCCATTGCGCCAGCCGTGATCCACGCCCTTTTGCGTTCCCCTTTGCCTTCTCCGCCCATGTCCACTCCGAACTTCGCGCAACGCCTGACCGAAACCCTGGGGCCCGATGTCGTCGCCACCGCCGCAGACGCCGTGGCGCCGTGGCTGTCCGACTGGCGCGGCCTCTACAAGGGCCAGGCCCAGGCCGTGATCCGCCCGCGCACGACCGAACAGGTGGCGCAGGCGCTGGCGCTGTGCCAGCAGCACGGCGTGCCCGTGGTGCCGCGCGGCGGCAATACAGGCCTGTGCGGCGGCGCGGCCCCGGACGGCAGCCAGGCCAACGTAGTAATAAGCCTCGACCGCATGGACAAGATCCGCTCGATCGACACCATCGCCAACACGCTGGTGGCCGAGGCCGGCTGCATCCTGGGCAACCTGCGGCGCGCCGCGCAGGAGCACGACCGGCTGTTCCCGCTGTCGCTGGCGGCCGAGGATTCCTGCCAGATCGGCGGCAACCTGGCCACCAATGCCGGCGGCGTCAACGTGGTGCGCTATGGCATGACGCGCGAGCTGGTGCTCGGCGTGGAAGCGGTACTGCCGAACGGCGAGATCTTTCATGGCCTGCGCACGCTGCGCAAGGACAACACCGGCTACGACCTCAAGCAGTTGCTGATCGGCTCGGAAGGCACGCTCGGCATCATCACGGCCGCCGCGCTGCGCCTGCTGCCGCGCGCCGATTCGCGCGCCGTGGTGCTGGCCGCGGTGGAATCGTCGCAGCAGGCGCTGCAGCTCTATTCGCTGCTGTTCGCGCGCTGCGGCGCCCGGCTGCAGGCCTATGAATTCTTCACCGGCGCCTGCCTGGACCTCGTGCTGACCCATGCCGAAGGCGTGCACGCGCCGTTCGCCGAGCGCCACCCGGCCTACGTGCTGCTGGAAATCGCCGATACCGTCCCCGAGGAGGTGCTCAACGCGCTGCTGGAATCGGTCATCGGCGATGCGCTGGAGCAGGGGCTGTGCCTGGATGCCGCCGTTTCCGCATCGCTGGCACAGCTGCAGGGACTGTGGCGCCTGCGCGAGGAAATCTCCGAGGCGCAGCGCGCCGACGGCCTGCACCTGAAGCACGACGTCTCGCTGCCGATCGAAAGCATCCCGGCGTTCATGGCGTCGATGGAAGCGCGGCTGACGGCGCGCCACCCCGGCATCCGGCCGTTCATCTTCGGCCATTTCGGCGACGGCAACCTGCACTACAACCTGTCGCGCCCGCTTGGCGCCGATCCGAAATGGGCCCTGGGCGAAGGCAAGGCCGTCAGCGATGACGTGCTCGACGAAGTGGCGCGCTATGACGGCAGCATCAGCGCCGAGCATGGCATTGGCCAGCTCAAGCGCGATGCGTTCCTCGCGCTGAAAGATCCGCTGGAACTGCGCCTGATGCGCGCCATCAAGAAGGTGTTCGATCCCAGCGGGATCATGAATCCCGGCAAGCTGCTCTAACGCCGTTTGTCGCCGGCGCACTCGCTATACTGGCAGCCTCTCTGACGCATGCGTCCGTACAAGGGCGGTTTCCAAATTGGCCGATCAAGACGACCTGAGCAAGCTGATAATCGACCGTAGCGCCATGGCGCCCGCCCCGCGCGGGCGCCGCCGCTGGATGCGTTACGCGATCGTCGCGCTGATCCTGCTGGTGGCGATTGGCGTGGGCGTCAGACTCGCCGGCCCGCAGGCCGTGGAAACCACGACGGTCGCCTCGGCCTATCCGTCCCAGAACTACACGCAGCTGAACGCCACGGGCTACGTGGTGCCGCAGCGCAAGGCCGCCGTGGCATCGAAGGCGCAGGGCCGGCTGGAATGGCTGGGCGTGCTGGAAGGCTCGCGCGTGAAGAAGGACGAAATCATCGCGCGCGTGGAAAGCCGCGATGTCGAAGCGTCCGCGGCCCAGGCCCGCGCGCAGGTGCAGGTGGCCGAGGCCAACCTGCAGTTGCAGCAGGCCGAACTGCGCGATGCCGAGGTCAACCTGAAGCGCTCCGAGGAACTGCTCGTGCCCAAGGCGATCTCGAAGCAGCAATACGATACCGATCTGGCCCGCTACAACAAGGCGCGCGCGTCGATCAACAATTCGCAGGCATCGATCACCTCGGCCAAGGCCAATGCGCGCGCGGCGGAAGTCTCGGTCGAGCAGACCGTGATCCGCGCGCCGTTCGACGGCGTGGTGCTGATCAAGCATGCCAACGTCGGCGACAACATCACGCCGTTTTCCGCCGCCGCGGACACCAAGGGCGCCATCGTGACGATCGCCGACATGGAAACGCTGGAGGTCGAGGCCGACGTCTCCGAATCGAACATCGCGAAGATCACGGTCGAGCAGCCCTGCGAGATCCTGCTCGATGCCCTGCCGAACCTGCGCATGGCGGGCCGCGTCTCGCGCATCGTGCCCACCGTGGACCGTTCCAAGGCCACCGTGCTGGTCAAGGTGCGCTTTGTCGATCGGGACCCGCGCGTACTGCCCGACATGAGCGCCAAGATCGCGTTCCTGTCCAAACCGGTCCCGGCGGACGAGAGCAAGCCCGTGACGGCGGTGCAGCCATCGGCCGTGGTCGAGCGCGACGGCAAGCCCGTGGTGTTCCTGATCCAGGACGGCAAGGCCAGGCAGGTGGCCGTCACCCGTGGTGCGAAGGTTGGCGAGCTGGTGGCCGTGCAAGGCGTGAAGCCCGGCGACGTGGTGGTGCTCGCGCCGACCGACAAGCTCACCGACGGCGCCCGCGTGACCGTGGCCAGGAAGTAATCGTGGTCGACGCCCTCCGCCCCGAACCGCTCGTTTCGATCCGCCATCTGGCCAAGTCGTACCGGCGCGGCGCGCAGATCGTGCCGGTGCTGTCCGATATTTCGCTCGATATCGGCGCTGGGGATTTCATTGCGCTGATGGGGCCGTCCGGGTCTGGCAAGAGCACGCTGCTGAATCTGATCGCGGGCATCGACCGGCCCGACAGCGGCGCGCTGCTGGTCGGCGGCGTCGACATCTCGGCGCTGCCGGAAGCCTCGCTGGCCGACTGGCGCGCTGCGCACGTCGGTTTCATCTTCCAGTTCTACAACCTCATGCCGGTGCTGACCGCGTACGAGAACGTGGAACTGCCGCTGATGCTGACGCGGCTGGGCCGTGCCGAGCGGCGCGAACGCGTGGAACTGGTGCTGCGCATGGTCAACCTGGCCGACCGCATGGACCACTATCCGAGCGAGCTGTCCGGGGGCCAGCAGCAGCGCGTGGCGATTGCGCGCGCGCTGATTACCGACCCGACGCTGATCGTGGCCGACGAACCGACCGGCGACCTGGACCGCACGTCCGCCACGGAAATCCTGGCCATGCTGCAACGGCTCAATGCGGATCTCGGCAAGACCATCATCATGGTCACGCACGACGCGCACGCCGCCGAGGCCGCGAAATCGCTGGTTCATCTGGAAAAAGGCGAACTGTTGCCGACCGAACATCGGCAGTCCAGCCAGCGCCCACCCGAACGGACGCCCGAACGGCCGCCCGAACCCCGGCAAGACGGGCAGCGAGGCTGACCATGTACCTGCCCCGGCTGATCGCCCGCAATGCGCTGCGCCACAAGCTGCGTACGGCGCTGACCGTGCTCGGCCTGGTGATCGCGGTGCTGGCCTACGGGCTGCTGCAGACCGTGGTCGATGCCTGGTACGCGGGTGCGTCCGCAGCGTCCAATGCGCGGCTGGTGACGCGCAACGCGATCTCGCTGACATTCGCGCTGCCGCTCAACTACGAGTACCGCATCAAGGGTGTGGACGGCGTGACCCAGGTGGCGCGCTCGAACTGGTTTGCCGGCGTCTATCGCGATCCGAAGAATTTCTTCGCGCAGTTCGCGGTGTCCGACAACTACCTCGATCTCTACCCCGAGTTCATCGTCCCGCCCGAACAACGCGCGGATTACCAGCGCGACCGACGCGGCGCGCTGGTGGGCCGGCAACTGGCCGATTCGTATGGCTTCAAGGTGGGCGACGTCATCCCGCTCAAGGGCACGATCTACCCGGGCACGTGGGACTTCATCGTGCGCGGCATCATGGACGGCCGCGACGACAGCACGATCACGCGCCAGATGGTGTTCCACTGGGATTACCTGAACGAAACGGTACGCAAGAGGAATCCCCGGCAGGCCGACCAGGTGGGGGTGTTCGTGCTGGGCATCGACAACCCCGACAACGCCGCCGGCATCTCGCGCGCCGTCGATAACGTGTTCCGCAATTCGCTGGCCGAAACACTGACGGAAACCGAGCAGGCGTTCCAGCTCGGCTTCGTGGCCATGTCGAACCAGATCATCGCGGCGATTCGCGTGGTGTCCTATGTGGTGATCGTCATCGTGATGGCCGTGATGGCCAATGCGATGGCGATGAGCGCGCGCGAACGGACCACCGAGTACGCCACGCTCAAGGCACTGGGCTTCGGCCCGGGCTTCCTGTCGCTGCTGGTGTTTGGCGAATCGATGGTCATCAGCATCTTTGGCGGCGCGCTGGGCATGCTGCTCACACCACCGGCCGCGCGCTTCTTCAAGCAGGCGGTCGGCGGCGTGTTTCCAGTGTTCACGGTGTCGCACGAGACGATGGCGATGCAGGCCGCCTGTGCGCTGGTGGTGGGGCTGGCCGCCGCGATCGTGCCAGCGGTGCAGGCCGCGCGCGTGCGGATCGTCGAAGGCCTGCGGGCCATCGGCTAGGCCGCCTCCCCCACACTCATTCCCGGCACATGGCCATCCCGCTCCACTACATCGCCCGCAACGTCTGGGCCCGACGCCTGACCACCGCGCTCACCGCCGGTGGATTGGCGCTGGTGGTGTTCGTCTTCGCGACGATGCTGATGCTCGATGCCGGCCTGAAGCAGACGCTGGTGACCACGGGCGAGCGCGATAACGTGGTCGTGATTCGCAAGGGTGCCGAAACCGAGATCCAGAGCGGGATCTCGCGCGACCAGGCCGCGGCACTGGAGATGTATCCGTCGATCGCCATGACCGCGGAAGGCCGGCCGATGGCCTCGCGCGAGAGCGTGGTGCTGATCTCGCTGACCAAGTCGGGAACCATGACGCCATCGAATGTGGTCATCCGTGGCGTTTCGCCGCTCGGCCTGTCGATGCGGCCGCAGGTGCGGCTCACCGAGGGACGCATGTTCAAACCAGGGTCCGCGGAAATCATCGTCGGCAGCGGCATTGCCAAGGGCTATGGCAACGTGCGGATTGGCGACCACCTGCGCTTTGCGCAGCGCGACTGGACCGTGGTCGGCCATTTCGACGCAGGTGGCAGCGGATTCGATTCGGAGATCTGGGGCGATGTGGACCAGTTGATGCAGTCGTTCCGCCGCCAGAGCTATTCGTCGATGGTGCTGCGGCTGGCCAATACCGGCGCCTTCGACAAATTCCGTGCCGATATCGATGTGGACCCGCGCCTGGCCAACGAAGCCAAGCGCGAGCAGCAGTTCTACAGCGACCAGTCCCGGGCGCTGTCGACGTTCATCAATATCCTCGGACTGACGCTGACCACGATCTTCTCGGTGGCCGCGATGATCGGCGCGATGATCACGATGTACGCGTCGGTGGCCAACCGTGTGGGCGAGATCGGCACGCTGCGCGCGCTGGGCTTCCAGCGCACGAACGTGCTGGCGGCGTTCCTGATCGAAGCGGTGCTGCTGGGGCTGGTCGGCGGTATCACGGGCCTGCTCTGCGCGTCGCTGATGCAGTTCGCGTCGTTCTCGACCACCAACTTCCAGACCTTCGCTGACCTGTCGTTCCGCTTCGTGCTGACGCCGTCGATCGTCGCCAAGACACTGCTGTTCTCGATGGCGATGGGCCTGATCGGCGGATTCCTGCCGGCGCTGCGCGCGTCGCGGCTCAATATCGTCGACGCGTTGCGGGCACGATAGCGGCCCGCGGCCGCCCTACGCCTAAGGAGGTTGTTTCAAAATGAAGCGAAGCGGTCCTGGCTAGGGCGGAGCAGGGGTTTCGGATCGCACGCGATCCGCCTGCGTAGCGGCATGCGCGTATCCGCGCATGCGCGCCCTGCAAGGGCGCGGCCGCAGACAGTACAACTGGTACGGCAAGGCCGCGCAACGACGCCGGGATCGTTTTGAAGCAACCTCTTACCCCATCACCTCGTCACAAATCTCCAGCCACGCGCGCGCCGCGTGCGACAGGTAGCGTCCCGGCGACCAGATGTGCGCCAGCGACCAGTCCACGGTCGGCTCGGTCAGGCGCGCGACGGCAAGCTTGTCGCGCGCTTCCAGCCGCGCCAGCAGCGGTTCGGGCAGGAATGTCGTGCCCAGCCCCGCCGCGGCCATCGACGCGAGGAAGTCCCAGTGGCCGCTTTGCGCCACCACGCGCGGCTCGAAGCGTGCTTCCAGGAACGCCTGGCGCAGCTTGCGGGTCAGCGAGAACTCGTCGGTCAGCATCACCAGCGGTTCATCGCGCAATGCGTCCAGCGTGACTGTGCGGCCACTCGCCCACGCGGACTGGTGTGGGCCCACGGCCCAGATCGGATACTTGGCGAACTGGCGCGTCTCCAGTGCCAGCCCGCTGTCGCCCGGCAGCACCGTCGCCCCGACCTCGAGTTCGCCATTGGCCACATGCTGCTCGACCACCTGCCCGCCATGTTCCGATAGCGTGAGCTGCAGATTGGGGTAGCGTCGCCGGAATGTGCTGACGGCCGGCGAGAAGAACAGGTTGACCATCGGCGGAATGCCCACCGTGAGCTGGCCGCGTCCCAGCGATGACAGATCGGCCACTTCCAGCGTGAGCCGATGGACCACGCCCAGCGCCTCCTGGCCCCGGTCATAGACCACCTTGCCCACGTCGGTCAGCCGCACAGACTTGCCTTCGCGGATCAGCAGCGGTTGCCCGATTTCGTCTTCGAGCTGCCGCACCATCTTGCTGATGGTGGACTGCGTGACATAGAGCGAAGACGCCGCCTGGGTGAAGCTTTTCAGGCGCGCCGTCTCAACGAAGTAACGCAGTGCGCGGATGTCGATCGGCATGATCCCTTCCTATGAAAATTCCGACTAAGTGGCGGAATTTTAAATCATGACGAGAATGTCGGCGAGACGACTACACTTGCCGTCCTACGCCCCCCAATCCCGCCGGACCATCGGCGCATCACATCATGGCTAGCTGGCTGCATGCCCGACAGTGGCTGTTTTCGCTGAAGGCATTCGCGGCCGCGATGCTGGCACTCTATATCGCCCTGTCATTCGGCCTCCCCCGCCCCTACTGGGCCATGGCCACGGTCTACTTCGTGTCGAATCCGCTCACGGGTGCCACGCGCTCGAAGGCGGCCTATCGGGTGGCCGGCACGATACTTGGCGCGGCGGCGGCGGTGATCACCGTGCCGCAACTCGTCAACATGCCGATCGTGCTGATGGGTGCCATCGGGCTCTGGATCGTGTTGCTGGTCTATCTGTCGCAACTGCAGCGTTCGCCGCGCAGCTATGTGTTCCTGCTGGCCGCCTATACGTTGCCGATCGTCGCGCTGCCCGCTGTGATGCAGCCGGGCGACATCTTCGATATCGCGGTGGCGCGCATCGAGGAAATCGTGATCGGCATCGTGTGCGCCGCACTGGTGGGCGCGATCATCTTTCCCGCGAAGGTGGCACCGGCCCTGCGCGCGCGTGCGCGGGCCTGGCTCGACGATGCCACCACCTGGGCCGGCGATATCGCCGCCGGCAATCCGCGTGCCGACGCCAGCCGGCATCGCCTGGCCGCGGACATGCTCGCGCTGGACCAGATGATCGTGCAGTTGTCGTTCGATGCCGAGAGCCGGCAGACGCTGGATCGTGCGCGTGCGCTGCGCGCGCGCATGTCGCGCCTGATGCCCGTCCTGTCAGGACTCGAAAGCGTGCTGCACGCGTTACGCGATAGCGCGGCGTCTACCCTGCCGCGCGCGGCGATCGAAGAAACCGCCGCCTATCTGCGGACACGCCATGAGGCGCTGATGCGCAGTTGCACGACGCTGCAGCAGGCGATTGGCGATCGTGCCGCCGGGCCGCCGCCGCCCGCCTTTGCCGCCAGCGAGCCGGCCGAATCGGACGAATCGGACGAATCGTCCGATTTGTCCGATTCGCCGGCGCTCCATCATGACCACGTCATGCTGCTGTTTGGCGCGGCGTCGGCGGGGCTGGCCGTTTTCTGCGCCGGGATGCTGTGGATCTTCTCGGGCTGGGAAGACGGTGGCGGGCCGGTGGCCGTGGCGTCGATCGCGTGCTGCTTCTTCGCCACCATCGACGAACCGCGTCCCGTGGCCCGGTCGTTTATCCGCTGGAGCGCGATCTGCCTGGCGATCTCGTCGTTCTATCTGTTCCTGGTGGTGCCGCTCGCCCAGACGTTCGAGACGCTCACGGGCCTGCTGGCCGTGCCGTACCTGGCCATCGGCATGCTGATCACACGGCCGGGATTCAACCTGGTCGCCATGCTGCTGTCGGTCAATACGGCCTCGTTCGCCAATGTGCAGAGCGTCTACGACGCCAACTTCATCGGCCTGTTCAATACGAATCTCGCGAATGCCTCGGCGATGCTGTTTGCGCCGCTATGGGCGATGCTGGCGCGGCCCTTCGGCGCGCATGTGGCTGCCCATCGGCTGATCCATGCCAGTTGGCAGGACCTGGCCCGCGCCGCGACACGGCGTGCCGCCGATACGCATGCGCGCTTTGGGTCACGATTAGGGGCGCGCATGTTCGACCGGCTTGGGCAACTGATGCCACGCCTTGGCGCGAGCCGCGGACGCATCGCCTCGGATGGCTTCACGGAGTTGCAGATCGGCTATTGCACGCTGGCGCTGCAACGGGCGCTACCCGCGCTGCCGGCCACCGCACGCAAACCCGTGCGACGCGTGCTCAGCATCGTGGCCCGGCATTTCCGCGCGCGGGCACGCGCGGGCCATGTCGTGGCCGTGCCGGCGCTGCTGCACACGTGGATCGACGCGTCGATCGCGGAAATTTCGACGCTGCACGATCGCGACCTGGCGGCAGGCGTTCAAAGCGCGCTCGTCGTGCTTGGCGTCACGTTGCGCGAACATGAAAAAAACGACTGAATTCCGTCCAGTTTAATCATCACCGGAATGGATGAGGAGGACTACACTTCGTCCCGTGCCGTACCACTCCGATGCGGCATCGCCCACAAGGCGTTCCGGACGGCGCGTCCTCTCCCATCCCCTCCAGGCGCGCTGTCCAACCATCAGTTGAAATTCCATAACATGCACAACACCACCCTCAAGACCCTGCTCGCCGCCACGATGCTTTGCGCCTGCACCCTGGCTGCCGCACAAACCGGCCAGGGCATGCAAGACCGCGGCGTTCCCGGCGACCGCTACGGCTACGCCATGCACAACGGCAAGCGCGACGTCTTTACCGAAGGCGCCCGTGGCAACGGCCAGCGTGATGTCTTCACCGACGGCGCCTACGGCACGCGCAAACCCGATCCGTACACCGATGGCGCCCGCAACGCATCGCCCCTGAACCTGGCCGGCATGGACCTGCACGGCGTGTCGCAACCGCCTGCACACAGCGCCTGATTGTGCTGCTGGCATCTGAATCTGCCTGGCTCCCGGGGCAGTGAAACGTTGTGCCGCATCCCGTCGGATGCGGCAACCTGTTTCGGCTCCCTGGTCATACAGAATGAGAATGCCGAATCTGCGATCGACGAGTACGGATCCATTCATGACAGCAGCGTCGGGGCAGACGTGGCATCAGCCTGGGAATGACTATTCCGGATCGATAAGCAGGAACCCGAATTTACGTTTTAGCCATGCGGATACATCCGTTATGGCTTCGGCCTCGACTTTCCGGATCCGTTGCTGTATGCAGTACTCGAGAAAATGCTGTAGCGCACGTTGGCCGCTGCCACGGATGGCGGTACCGAGATAGGGGGTGATAATGTTCTCTGGATTCGTCAAGGACAATTCAACCGATCCCTTACCGGACTGTTCATCAGCGTAACCAACAAGGATTGCGGCAGGACGTGTCGCATATCGGACGACTACCACCACCAGATAAGGTCGCGGGACGTTCAGTTGAGCGAACATCGCCGGGATCAAGTCTTGCCCCTCCCGCACCAGAGACTCACGCCAGGAAGCGTGCGGAATGGCAGCGGGGAGCGCCGAGTCACTATCGGAGCTGGAAGAATCCTGGTATCCCGTGAATTGCCATTGCCTCAGGATTCCCCGCAGCATTTGAAGCGTCGCCTCGTCGGGATTTCTGTAGAGTTCGACCACGAACCTTTCAGTGCTGCCCACCCATTGACCACCCGCACGGACGCGTGGCCGGACTTCAGGATAGGTTTGCCGAAACCTGTCCAGCGTTATTCCGGACAGAGCCAGCTCATAGATTCCTGTTCGTATCCGGGTGCCCGCAAAGCTGGAAGGGCCTGCAAGCGCTCCCGCCGGATCTGGCACCCCGGCACTGAGATCGAGGGGAAATACCGCCCCCTCGCTGGATGACGATGCGGCCAGGCTGACAGTCGATGCATTCAGCTGGGATGCCGCCTCGAAGGCCTGATCGACTGTAGTGCGTTGGGATTCCAGGTGCGCATTGCGGACCGCGTTGACCAAGGCTGCCTCGGCCTCGGGATTGCCACCGGCAAACCCGCTCGAACCGGTGCGCAGAATACTATCGATGATCCGGCGAAAAGCGGCCGGATCGAAATCATGATGGGTGAGGAGCAGGTACGCCGCGATAACGCTTTCCACCATGAAGGTGCAGTCGAACCCGCCTGGTGGTGATCGGGGCATCCTCGGTGCCGAGACGGACCTGGACGACGTCCGGCATGTCTTGTCCGCACCATAG
>FTBN01000225.1_pt1 | contig 13464 bp, 10 predicted proteins | sample 1639381 | NCBI WGS metagenome assembly FTBN01 (sample SAMEA3914864, study PRJEB12502) | metagenome | biome: forest; material: soil | place: USA | collected 2012-03-12 | depth 0.3 m | reverse complement strand
TGTATCGATATCGTCGCCCTTTTGTATCGATTTCGATTGGATAAGCCCGCTTCTGGCTTTGTAATATCTCGTAAGAAACTGTGTTGATCGTGCAACGATTCGTTCCGCTCGATAAGCGTCCAAGGCGGTCAACCGACGTCTCGCACCCAGCCAAAATCCGGGGACCACGCGAGGCGGACGACTACACTTACGGCTCTATGTCGCTACGCCTCTCTCGCTCCAACGCCGTGTCCACCCCTGACTTGCCTTCGTCGCTCCCCATTTCCCTCGTCGATTTCCGTGGCGAACCGGTCCCCACCCATGACAATCCGCGTCCGGACCGCCTGGTGACCGGCAATCCCGACCGGACGACCTGGACCCACTACAGCGCGACTCGCGGTGATGTCGATTGCGGCATCTGGGCCTGCGAGCCGGGCGCCTGGCGCATTGCGTTTCCGGCGGGCAAGGAGGAGTTCTTCCACGTGATCAGCGGCAGGCTGCGCATTACCAGCCTGACCGGTGACGCGCGCGAATTCGGTCCGGGCGATGCCTGCGTGATTCCCGCGGGATTTGAAGGGGTCTTCGAAGTGATCGAACGGGTGCGCAAGCACTTCGTCGTGATTGACCGCAATACGGGCTGAGCGCGCCCGCAGGAGACCTTGCCATGCACGGACGCCTTGCCCTTCAAGTCGCCATTTCGGCCACGCTTTGCATCATCGGAACCGCACAGGCAGCTTCACGGGTAGCTGCGAAGCCGAGCTTCGATTGTGCGAAGGCGAGCGAGCAGATCGAGCAATTGATCTGCAAGGACGATACGTTGGCCCGACTGGACCGGGAGACCACGCGCCTGTACGGGCTGGCGCTCGACGCCCGCTCCTTGCCCACCTCGCAGAAGAAAACGCTGCTGGCCGAGCAGCGCGGCTGGATCAAGGGCCGCAACGACTGCTGGAAATCCGACGACGCCCGGGCCTGCACCGCCGGCAACTACCTGCAACGCATCTACGAGCTGCGCCATACCTACGCCGGTGCCAGGACGCAGGACGACAAGGGCATCAGCCGCGGCCCGTTCAATATCCGCTGCGCCGGCGTCGACGCGGTCATCGCCGGCACCTTTGTGCAGACCGCCCCCGGCTACGCCTACTTGCGCTGGCTCGATCAGCAACTCATCCTGCAGCAATCCCCTGCCGCATCGGGCGCGCGCTACGCCGCCACGCTCAAGGCTGGCGAAGCCTGGTTCTGGGACAAGGGGCCCGACGCGCAGCTGGCCCTGCCGGGCAAGGCGGAAACCAGTTGCCGTGTGGAGATGACGGGTAACTGACGCGCCTGCGCAGTGTCCGCCGTCAGCCGCGCGGATCCGGGCGTGGCGGCGGCACGACGCCCGCGCGGGCTTTCATTTGCGCCGCGTCTTCCCGGCCCGATATAATAACGATTCTCATTTCCACCAACCTGCATGGCCCGCTGCGGCATCGAGGAAGGGATGATGTCCGCCGACGCTGGTCCGCATCACGACATTCACGCGCTTTACAGCGACCACCACCGGTGGCTGCTGGGCTGGCTGCATCGCAAGCTCGGTTGCTGGCACCGTTCGGCGGACCTGGCGCACGATACGTTCATGCGCCTGCTGGCACGCGAGGAGATCCCGTCGCTGCTCGAACCACGCGCCTTCCTCACCACCGTGGCGCAACGCGTCATGGCCAACCAGTGGCGTCGCGACAAGCTGGAGCAGGCCTATCTGGAAGTCCTGGCCCAGCAGCCGCCCGCGCTGGCGCCCTCTGCCGAAGAACGCGCCATCCTGCTTGAAACGCTGCAGGAAATCGCCGACCTGCTGGAAGGACTACCGGTCGCGGTCAAGCGCGCCTTTCTGATGGCGCAGCTCGACGGCATGAGCCAGGCCGAAATTGCCGCCGCACTGAAGATCTCCGTCACCACGGTCAAACGCTATCTTGTGCGCGCCGGCGCCCAATGCTATTTCGCGATCGCTGTCGCATGAGCGCATCCAATCTTCACGTACCACCGGCCATTCCGCCTGCCGTGGCGCGTACAGCCGTCGAATGGCTGGTCACGCTGCAGGGCGACGATGTCGACGATGCGACACGCACCGCCTGGCGCCGCTGGCTCGACCAGCATCCCGATCATGCGCGCGCCTGGACGCATATCGAAGCCGTCAACGCGCGCTTGTGCGGGGTCGCATCACCGCTGGCCACCGCTGTGGCGCGTGCCGCGCTGACGGCCCCGAAGTCGGCAGGCCGCCGTCGTGCCGTTCGGGCACTGACTGCGCTGTTTGTCGGCGGCGGCGCAGCCTGGATGATCCGCGAACACACGCCACTGCAGCGTTGGGTAGCCGATGCCCACACCGCGGTGGGCGAGCAGCGCCAGTTCATGCTCGATGACGGCACGCGCGTGCAGTTGAACACCGACACCGCCATCGATATCGCCTTCTCGGCCACCGAGCGCCGCATCATCCTGCAGCGCGGCGAGATCCATATCGAAACCGCGCACGACACCGCAGCCATGCCGCGTCCCTTTGTCGTCGCGACGCGCGAAGCCACGCTGCGCCCGCTCGGTACGCGTTTCGCGGTGCGCAGCCTGCCGGATCGAGGATGGATCGGCGTGACGCAAGGCGCGGTGGCCGTCCGACCGGCCGACGCCCCGGCCACCGAACGCGTGATTCTGGCCGGCCAGGCGGCGCACTTCACGGCCGCACGCGTCGATGCCCCGGCGCCACTCGCCGATACGGCCACCGCGTGGACCGACGGCATGCTGGTCGCCGCCGACATGCGGCTCGACGCGTTCATCGCGGAAGTGGACCGCTACCGGCCAGGCCGCCTGCGCTGCGATCCCGCCGTGGCCGATCTGCGCGTCTCCGGCACCTTTCCGGTCGCCAACACCGACCGCATCCTCGACGCGCTGCGCAGCACGCTGCCGGTACGCGTCCACTTCCTGACCCGTTACTGGACCACGGTCCTGCCCGCCTGAATTTTTTTTGCAGATTGTTGGCGGGAAGGTGGTCTGTTCTGGATTCTCGCGTGACATAGGAGATGAAAGCCTTCTATGTCGAACTTCCTGCCGCTGAATCCGATGCAGTCCCAGAATCTGGCGCCCTCGCGCCGCCGCTCGCCCTTCCTCCTGAAACAATCGATCCTGCTGGCCGCCCTCCAGGGCACCGGCCTGTTCTGGCATGGCCCTGTACAGGCGCAGCCTGCAGCCGGCCAGGCTGGCGCCATCCATTCCGCCGCCGCCACGCGTACCTATGACATCCCCGCAGGGACGCTGCAGGCCACGCTGAACCGCTTCGGGCGCGAGGCCGGGATCCTGCTGGCGTTCACGCCCGAGCAGACAACCAACCGCCAGAGCCCCGGCCTCCACGGCCAGTACAGCGTACCGGCAGGCCTGGGCGCCATCCTGCAAGGCAACGACCTCGCCGCGTCGGCACAGGCCGATGGCAGCTACATCCTCGTGCGCAAGGTGATGCAGGCCGACGTCGCACCTGCGGCCAGCGACGCGGTGACAGCGCTGCCCGAGGTGACCGTCAGCGCGAACGCGGCGTCCTACCGCGCGCCGGAAACCACCTCGGTCCTGCGTTCGGACCTGCCGCTGATGGATACGCCGCAGGCCGTCAATATCGTCCCCGAGCAAGTCATGCGCGACCAGCGCCCACGCAACCTCGACGATGCGCTGAACAACATCAGCGGCATCACGCAGGGCAATACACTCGCCGGCACCATGGATGCCGTCATGAAGCGCGGCTTCGGCGACAACCGCGATGGCTCGATCATGCACAGCGGCATGCCGCTGGTGCAGGGGCGCGGCCTGAACGCCGCCGCCGATAGTGTCGAAGTGCTCAAGGGCCCGGCGTCGCTGCTGTACGGCATCATGGACCCCGGCGGCGTGATCAATATCGTGCCGAAGCGCCCGTCGCTCCAGCGCGCCACTTCCCTCTCGCTGCTCGGCACCACCTACGGTCACGGCAAGAACGGCGCGGGCGGCACGATCGACACCACCGGCCCGATTGGTACGTCCGGGCTGGCTTACCGCCTCGTGGCGGACTACATCGACGAAGCCTACTGGCGCAATTTCGGCGAGCATCGCGAAACGCTGATCGCCCCGTCGCTGGCCTGGTATGGCAACGCCACGCAGGTCAATCTCTCGTACGAATACCGCAAGTTCCTGTATCCGTTCGATCGTGGCACGGCGCTCGATCCACGCACGATGGAACCGCTGCCGATTCCGAGCCGGCGCCGCATCGACGATCCGCTCAACGAGATGCATGGCGAATCGCACCTCGCGCAGCTGACCGTCGATCACCAGTTCAATGCCGACTGGCGCGCGCATTTCGGCTACAGCTACAACCGCGAGATCTACGACGCGGGCCAGTTGCGCAACACGGCGCTGAACCCGGTCACCGGCGCCGTAACGCGCAGCAACGACGGCACCGACGGCGCACTGTCCACCGACAGCTACGGCGTGGCCTACGTCAGTGGCAATTTCCGCGTCGCGGGCATGCGCAATGAACTGCAGATCGGCGCCGACAGCGAATACCGCCGCATCTACCGCCAGAACCTGCTGCGCCAGAAGCCGACGGCACCGTTCAACTTCCTGTATCCGGTCTATGGGCGCGAGATCCCGTCCACGACGATCTCGGCCAGCGACAGCGACCAGACCGATACGCTGCACACCACCTCGCTGTTCCTGCAGGACAGTCTCTACCTGACTGACAAGTGGATCCTGGTGGCCGGTGCGCGCTACCTGACCTATAGCCAGCTGGCGGGCAAGGGCCGGCCGTTCGTGGTCAACACCGATGTGTCGGACCAGAAGTGGCTGCCGCGCGCGGGCATCGTCTACAAGTGGACGCCGGCGCTGTCGCTCTATGGCAGCTACACGCAATCGCTGAAGCCGAATTCGACCATCGCGCCGCTGGGCGGCGGCGTGATCATCGATTCCGCCATCGCGCCCGAGCAGGCGCAGTCCTGGGAAGTCGGCACCAAGGTGGACATGGTCAACGGGCTCACCGGCACGCTGGCGCTGTTCAACATCAACAAGCGCAATGTGCTGGTGTCGCAGTTCAATCCGGCCACAGGGCTGACCGACTGGCGTACGTCGGGCAAGGCCCGCTCGCGCGGCGTGGAACTGGATCTCACGGGTCAGATCGGCAGGCGCTGGAACGTGATCGCCAGCTACGCGTATATCGACGCCAAGACCACCGAGGACCCCCAGTACGCGGGCAACCGGCTGTGGAACGTGGCGCAGCATACGGCGGCGATGTCGGCCGTCTATGACTTCGGCCAGGTCTTCGGCGGCGACCGCCTGCGCCTGGGCGGCGGCGCGCGCTACGTTGGCAACCGCCCCGGCGACTCCGCCAACAGTTTCATGCTGCCGGCCTACACGATCTTCGACGCGTTCGCGACGTACGAAACCCGTGTCGGCGGCCAGAAGGTCCGCTTCCAGCTGAATGCGAAGAACCTGTTCAATCGCGTCTACTACCCGTCGTCCGTGAACCAGTTCGCGGTGGCGGTCGGCGATGCGCGCCAGGTCTCGCTGCTGACCACGTTCGAGTTCTGAGGATCGCCGATGCGTACTTCCCAGCGTATTTCCCGCCGTACTTCCAACATTTCATTGCGACGCCGGGCGCTGCTGCTCGGCACTGCGTCAGCGGCCCTGGTCGGGCTACCCGTGCATCTCGCTCATGCCGGCGATACCGCCACCACTACCGGCCCACGCGGCACGATCGCCCTGGTGATCCAGAAAGATGGCCCGAACGCCGCGATCGACGATCGGATTCGCGCGCATCTGGTGACGCGCGGCTACGCCGTGACGGTGCTGAACCAGGATGTGCCGGTCGAAACCGCTGCCAACGCGCGCCTCGTGATCCTGTCGTCGACCATTGCGGCCAAGTCGGTCGGCAATGGCTGGCGTCAGTTGCCGGTGCCGCTGCTGACCTGGGAGAACGACCTGCTCGACGACCTGGCCATGACCGGCAAGCGCCACGATGCCGACTATGGCGAAGCCTCGCGCGAACGCTACCTGTGGCTCGTCAATGCTCCGCATCCGGTGGCCGCCGGGTTGCCGGCCGGTGCCGTCAATGTCTACCAGAAGCAGGCCGGCATGAGCTGGGGCAAGCCCGGACTCGGCGCCAGCATCATTGCCACGCTCTATGGCCAGCCGGAGAAAGCCGCCGTGTTCACCTACGAGACCGGCGCGACGATGGACTACGAAACACTCGCGCCCGCGCGGCGCGTGATGTTCTTTCTTGGCAACGACACGTTCGACAATCTTTCCGGCGCAGGCGTGAAGCTGTTCGATGCGGCCGTGGACTGGGCAGCGGCCGGCAAATAGCACGCGCGTGGGTGAACTGGCAGGCGATATCACCCCAGCGCCGCGATGTCATCGTCACTGAGCCCGATACTGCCCAGCACCTCGCGCGTGTGCTCGCCCAGTCTGGGCGGCACCATCGCGCGGGCGCGCTCGCCATCGAAGCGCACCGGCACGCCGGGAAAGCGCAGCGTGCCCATCGCGGGATCGTCGATCTGCTCGAAGAAACCAGTGGCCCGCAGGTGCGGATCGTCGACCAGCTCATCGAGCCCGTTCACACGCGCCACGGGAATCTGCAGCGTTTCGCAGAGCGCGAGCCAGGCGTCCGTGCTGCGCTCACGCACCAGCTGGCCGGTGATCTCGTAGAGCGTCTCGATGTGCCGCGTGCGAGCGGCGATATCGGAGAACCGCGCATCGCCGGCCAGATCGTCGCGGCCCGTCGCTCGGAAGAAATCGCGCCAGTGCGCGTCGGTGTACGGCATCATGCAGACGTAGCCGTCCGCGGTCTGATAGGGGCGACGCAACGGCGCCAGCACGCGCGGATATCCGGCCGTGGCGCGCGGCGGTTCGAAGTGCTGGCCGTACAGGTGCTCCACCAGGTTGAACGCCACCATCGATTCGAACATCGGCACTTCCACCATGCTCCCCTTTCCGCCCTGGCGCTCGCGCCCGGTCAACGCCGCGCAGATCGATAGCGCGGCAACCAGCCCGCTGGTCTTGTCCGCGGAAATCGTCGGAAAGTAGCGCACGGTCCCGGTCTGCGCGGCCATCAGCGCCGCATTGCCACACAGGCCCTGGATGATGTCGTCGTAGGCCGGACGGCCACCGTAAGGCCCGTCTTCGGCAAACCCGAGCAGACTTACGTAGACCAGTCGTGGGTGGCGTTCACGCACGCTGTCCGGGTCCAGGTCCAGCTTCCCGAGCTTCTGCGGCCGCATGCTGTGCAGGAACACATCGGCGGATTCCAGCAGCCGATGCAGCGCAGCCTGCGCGGCGGGCTTTTTCAGGTTCAGCACCACACTCTTCTTGTTGCGGTTCGCGCCCAGGAACAGCGCCGCCATGCCGTCCTCCGTGGAAGGCCCGGTGCGGCGCGTGGAATCGCCTTCGGGCGTTTCCACCTTGATGACTTCCGCGCCCAGGTCGGCCAGCCACTGGCTGCAATACGGACCCATCACGACCGTCGACAGGTCGACCACGCGAATACCGGACAGGGGCAGCATGCCGCATCTCCTCGTTGCTTGACGGATTCCGACGAGCCCCTAGCGTAGTGCAGCGGATGGTCTGCGTCCAATCCCCGCTTGATTGCCGCAGCGCAGCGAATCGCCCGGGACCATTCCGCCCTGCGGCGCGTGCGACAACATCGCGACGAAGCGCGCTATAGAGCCGATGCATGGTCGCCATGAAACTTGCGCCATCGTTGCAGGCAGGCCGCCGCATGCGCCGTACATTCTGGCTTGCATCCCCGGCACTGGTTCTCAAGCCACGGAACCCATCAGCGGCGGTGCCGGTGATGGAATAGGACGACAGCATGTGATTCATCCTCGCCTGGAGACACGATGGAAGACACCGCTTTCTTCGCAGACCTTGAAGCGCGGCATCGCCGCATCTGGCCCGCTGGCGTGCCCACCGCCCCGCACTATCCGCATGGCGAAGTGAGCCTCGGCGCATCGCTGCGCGCGTGGGCCCGTACCCAGCCCGAGCGGCCGGCGCTGATCTACTACGGCACCGAAGTCAGCTACGCCGAGCTCGACGACCTCAGCGAACGCTGCGCCGAACTGCTGCGCGGCCATGGCATCGGCCCCGGGGCGCGCGTGGCGGTGCTGCTCGGAAACTGTCCGCAGTTCCACATCGTGTTCTACGCGATCCTCAAGCTGGGCGCGGTCTACGTGCCCGTGAACCCGCTGTTCAAGGAACACGAACTCGCCTATGAACTGAACGATGCCGGCGCCACCAGCGTGATCGCGCTCGACACGCTGCTACCGATGCTGATGCGCGTGAAGCCGCAAACACGCGTGACCACCGTGTTTCGTACCTCGGCGGGCGAGTTCCTGCCCTCGCAGCCCACGCTGCCGATTCCAGCCGGCCTCGATGCCGCGCCGGCCGAGCACCCGGGCACCATCGACCTGATGACGGCGATCCGCATGTGTACGGGCAACGTGTGCGATGTGCAGGTCGACCTGGACGCGCTGGCCGCGCTCAACTACACCGGCGGCACCACCGGCATGCCCAAGGGCTGCATGCATACGCAGCGCGACATGCTCTACACCGCCGCGGCATCGCTTGCGGTCAGCAGCGGCCAGGCCATCCAACCCGGCGCACAGCCATCACCCGACGTGATGCTGAACTTCCTGCCGATGTTCTGGATCGCCGGTGAAAACCTCGGCCTCATCTACCCGATCTTCAGCGGCGCCACGCTGGTGCTGCTGGCGCGCTGGGATGCGGTGGCCGTGATGGCAGCCGTGGACCGCTATCGCGTCAACCGCACGTTCATGGTCGTCGATAGCGTGGTCGAGCTGCTGCAACACCCGGACCTGCACCGCTACGACCTGCGCGCCCTGCAACACACGCGCGTGGCATCGTTCATCCGCAAGCTCACGGTGGACCTGCGCCGCCAGTGGCAGGCGCTGACCGGCGGCATCCTGGCCGAGGGTGCGTGGGGCATGACCGAGACGCACACCAGCGACACCTTTACCACCGGCATGCAGGATGACGACATGGACCTCCATGGCCGCCCGATCTTCGTCGGCTTGCCGGTGCCGGGCACGCGCATCAAGATCTGCGACTTCGAGACCGGCGCGCTGCTGCCGATCGGCGCGGAAGGCGAGATCGTGGTCAGCACGCCGTCGCTGCTCAAGGGCTACTGGGGACGACCCGAGGCCACCGCGGAGGCGCTGCATGACGGCTGGTTCCGCACTGGCGACATCGGCGCCTATGACGAGGCGGGCTATCTCCACTTCCTCGGCCGCCGCAAGGAAATGATCAAGGTGCGGGGCATGAGCGTGTTTCCGTCGGAACTCGAAGTGCTGCTCGGACGCCATCCGGCCGTGCTCGGCTCGGCTGTGGTCGCGCGGCCCGATCACGATAAGGGACAGGTACCGGTGGCCTTCATCCGGCTGCGCCCCGGGCACCACGGCACCTCGGCGCAGGAGCTGCTGGCATGGTGTCGCGAGCAGATGGCCAGCTACAAGGTGCCCGAGATCCGGGTGGTACCCGACCTGCCAATGACCGCCACCGGCAAGGTGAGAAAAGTGGAACTGCAAAAACTGTTCGAGCCGGACGCCAGCTGAAGGCATTCCGGCGCGGCCCCGCACTCGCAGAAGAAAAGGAGACACGGCATGAACTCGCAGCGACGCAGCCTTCTGAAACTGTCCGCGGCCACACTGGGTGGCCTGACCCTGGGCCGGCCTGCACTGGCGCAGCCGGCCGCTCAGCCAGCCACTCCGTCAGCTACCCCCGCCGGCCCGATTCGCATCGTGCTGCCCTACCCGCCGGGCGGCTCCACCGATGCCATCACGCGATTCATCGCCGAGCGACTCGGTACGGCGTTGAAGACCAACGTCGTCGTCGACAATCGCCCCGGGGCGGCCGGTATGATCGGGGCGGCCGCGGTGGCCAGCGCGGCGCCCGATGGCCGCACGCTGCTATTCACCAATACCGCGCTGATCCAGAGCCCGCTGATCCAGCCGCAGCCGCTCTACAACCCACTGACCGATTTTGAAGCGCTCTCGCTGGTGGCCGATGCCGCGCAGGTTTTCGTCGCCAGCGATGCCACACCCGCCAGGACGCTGGCCGAATACGTGGAATGGGCGCGCAGGAACCCCGGCTCGGCGTACGGCAGCCTCGGCGTGGGCTCGACCGGCCACCTCTACGGCGAACTGCTCAAGCGCAAGGCCAACGTCAATATCGTCCACGCTGCCTACAAGGGCGATACGGCCGCCATCGGCGACCTCTTGGCCAAGCAGTTGCCCACCAGCTTCGTCTCCACCGTGATGGCGAAGACCTATGGCGATGCCGGCCGCATCAAAGTGCTCGCCACGCTGGGACCGCAGCGCGTGCCATCGATGCCGAACGTGCCGACGTTCGCCGAAGCCGGCTTCACCGGCTTTGAATCGATCGGCTGGATCGGCATGCTGGCCCCCGCGAAAACGCCGCAGGCACTGGTGCAACGGCTCTCGGCCGAGATCGCCACCATCATCAAGTCGCCCGCGGGCGCGAAGCTGCTCATCGACAGCGGCATGCTGCCGCGCGGCTCGACGGCGCCCGAGTTTGCAGCGCTGCTCAGGCGCGATCAGCAGGTGTGGCAGGGGCTGGTCGCCCAGTCGGGCATCAAGGTCGAATCCTGAATCTCGACCCCGCGCGTCACGGCACCGCGCGCTGCGGCTAAAGCGAACTGCAGCGAACGGGAGGAACGGGAGGAACGGGCAAGGCTGGCATCGTAGAATGGCGGCTGGCCCGTCCGACGAGAGGAATCGCCCATGACCGAGCCTTCCGGTCTGCATCACAAGTCGTTCCTGCTGTTGCTGGCGCTGGTGACGGTCGCATTCATCTGGATCCTGCTGCCGTTCTATGGCGCGGTGTTCTGGGGCGCCGTGCTGGCGATCCTCTTCTCGCCGCTGCAACGGCGACTGGTGGCGCTACTGCGGGGGCGCACCAACATCGCGACGCTGCTGACCCTGTTGCTGGTACTGGTGCTGGTGATCCTGCCGATGATCGTGATCACGATGTCGCTGATCCAGGAGGGTGTCAGCCTGTACGACAGCATCCGCTCCGGACAGATCAACTTCGGCCACTACTTCCAGTCGGCCGCCGACGCGCTGCCGCCCTTCGTGCGCGACGTGCTCGCCCGCGCGGACCTGGCCAGCATTTCCGACGTCAAGGACAAGCTCAGTGCCAGCGCGCTGCAGGCGAGCCAGCTACTCGCCACGCGGGCGCTGAGCATCGGCCAGAACACGGCGCAGTTCATGATCAGCTTCGGCATCATGCTGTACCTGCTCTTCTTTCTATTGCGCGACGGCACGCAGCTGTCGCGCCGCGTGCGCCTGGCGGTGCCGCTCAGCGCCGCGCACAAACAGCATCTGGCGCAGAAGTTCACCACGGTCGTGCGCGCCACGGTCAAGGGCAATATCGCGGTAGCGATCGTGCAAGGCGTGCTGGGCGGCGGCATCTTTGCCGCGCTCGGCATACAGGGTGCGCTGCTGTGGGGTGTGGTGATGGCGTTCCTGTCGCTGCTGCCCGCAGTCGGCGCAGGGCTGATCTGGTCGCCCGTCGCCCTCTATTTCCTGCTGACGGGCGCCGTGTTCAAGGGCTGCGTGCTGATTGGCTTCGGCGTGCTGGTGATCGGCATGGTCGATAACGTGCTGCGCCCGATCCTGGTCGGCAAGGACACGCAGATGCCCGACTACGTGGTGCTGATCTCCACGCTGGGCGGCATGGCGCTGTTCGGCCTGAACGGCTTTGTGATCGGGCCGCTGATTGCCGCGCTGTTCATCGCCTGCTGGGATCTGAACACCGACGAGGATCCAGGCGACCGGTGAACGGCCGCCTGGCGTCGGCGCGCGGTGATGGCATCACCTATGGCATCCCTTACGGCATCACGAAGTCCCAGCGGATGGCCAGCAGATCCAGCTGCCGGTTGATATGCCAGCCACGCGCCGCGATCATGAGTTCCTGGTCCGGGTCGGTTACGTAGCGCCGTCCCGAGACCAGTCCGGGGTTGTCGGCAGGCTTGAAGCGCAACTCCACGCCGTACTCGCAGTTGAGCACGTAATAGGCACCGTCGTTCATGCTGAAATGGTCGCCCTTCGGTCCACAGTTGCGCTTGACGGCGCGGAAGTGTGCGTTGACGGCTTCTCCCGTCGAGGTATCGCGCACGAGTGACTGCAGCCTGGTCTCCTCCCCGCTGAACGCCCACTTGCCGGAAGTCGGTCCCTGTCTTGCGTCCAACGTCGTGAAGTAGATGCTGGACCCGGGCAACGTGTAGCCCCGGTAATACGGCTTGTCGACACCCAGCGTCAGCATGGTTGGCGTCGTGAAGGTCGCCCGTACCGTCACCTCGTCAACAACCTTCGCATGGGCGCCGTCTCCCGCGACCACGCTCAGCTTGATCCCGCGCTCGGTGGTATAGGTCCCGCTCGGGAGATCCGGGTTATCGTCGCGGTGGATCCAGAGCACCAGTCGCTGGAGATTGCCCGACTGCGCCTTGGTCGCAGCGCCCGCGTAGCTGGCCGGCATGGCGAAGTAGCCGTCCGGGGTGTTCACCGTGCGGCTGGCACGCATCACCACATTCCTCGTGACACCATCCGCGCCCTGCATCGGCACGGTCAGACGCGTGGCGGGACCATTGGCATCGCTGGTTGCGCCGATGGGACCGACCGCCGCGTCCTGGGCCACGAAGTGCAGCGAGACGCCATCATCGGGGTACCACGCCACATCCATGCTCTGGCGGCTGCACGAACTAGCCGTGCACACCGAGGAAAGACTGACCTCGCGGTCCTGCCGCACGAAGCCGGGACCAAATTCCATCACCTCGGGTACCGCGGTGGCAGCGTCAATGGTGCGCCGGGACAGTACGGTGTTGCCCGTGGCCGGGATCATCGGATAGGGTTGGGCCGCCTCCATCAGCACTGCCTCGACCGGCCGCTCATCGAGTGCGACATTGATCGAGAAGTTCAACAGGCTGGCATCGGTGATTTCCCGCTGCGGAATCAATGTGTATGCGTGACGGCCGCTTTCGTAGCGCACATCCACGAAGTACTTCGCGCCGGTGTATTGCGCCGGCAGCCCGGGCTTGAACGGGTCGGGCATGACAAAGGTATTCCCGCTCGCGGCATACATGGCGGGATAGATCTGGCGCGCGTCAGGCGCGCTCGCGGCCGCCAGCGTGCCGGCCAGCGTGGCTACCGGCACGTTCACGCGCGCGGGCAGCAAGGTGTCGCTACCGGTCTTGTGGGGTGCGAACTGGCGCGTCGCATCGTCCCACTTGTAGAAGCCCGGCACGCCATCGCGATTCAGGATCGTCGGGCTGTTGCGCATCCATTGCTGGATCTTCCGCGCGTGATAGGCCGTATAGGGCGGGAAGCAGCTTTGGGCATCGGACGATTCGCCGCCGTTCATCGGATCCCTTTTGCCGACAAGTTCCTGTTCCGTCGCCGGATAGGCAAACCCGCTGCCGACCTT
>FTBN01000195.1_pt1 | contig 13602 bp, 22 predicted proteins | sample 1639381 | NCBI WGS metagenome assembly FTBN01 (sample SAMEA3914864, study PRJEB12502) | metagenome | biome: forest; material: soil | place: USA | collected 2012-03-12 | depth 0.3 m | reverse complement strand
GACGTTCAGCACCTGGGCCAATGAGACCGCGGCCGCGCGCCCGGACGTCATCGAGGCGTGCCTCTCGCACATGGAGGGCAACAAGATCCGCGCCGCGTACAACCGCGCGCAGTTCGCCCAGGAGCGCGCCGCCCTGCTCGAAGCGTGGGCCGAGTTCCTATCGAAGCCCTACGCGTCAAACGTTGTGCAGATCGCGCGGGCGGCTTGATTTTCACCGGCACCGCAGCGGCTCTGCGGCAACCGATTCAACCACCGAAAGCAACACATGACCCCCAGCCAAGCCTTGGCCCTCGCAGAGGCCATGAATACTGTCCACGAAGCCATGTCCGAATTCGAGAAGAAGAGCCCCGAAGGCACGCTACTGTTCATTCGCTGGACGCAGGCTATGGTCGACATGGCTCTGATCGCGAAGGACATCCTCGCCGGCAAGACGCTCGAGGAGGCCGTGCAGATCGCCATCGCCGACTGACCGCGCCTGACTGTCTCAGGAAAGCGGCCGGGTAGCGCGCACCATCACGCGCCCGGCCTGACCACAACCCACCTTCAGCAGAGGTAAATGATGGCTATCAGAACTGTAGTGTCTTCAGGCGCCCCGGACTACTGCGACTTCGCCAGCAGCTTGTCTTGGGACATCAGCGAATTGAGCTTTCGCGTGCGCGCAGTGCTCCAGATACTGCACGCTGACGACGGAGGCATCGACACTGACCGTGAACCGGGGTTGGCGCTGAGCTACCTGCTGCAAGGCATCGTAAATCGCGCGGACGAGCTCGCGCAGAGGGCCGGCGACAGCGCTTGCGACTACCAGTTCACCTAGCTGAAGGTTGCAGCATGACCACGGCCGCCATTTGCAGACGCGCAATTCTTGAGCGGCCTGTCTCGCGATATTGGGACGAGTACGGTACGACGCGATGACCCCACTCCAGCAAGAGCTTGCTCGCACTGCGCGCAATGGCGGCCGGTCCACGATGTACCTGTACCCGTTGATGGAAGCCATTCGGGCGTGCACCCTGACGCTGGATGCCGCTGTCGATCCTCTCGTCGAAGAGTAGCAAACGGCGTAGAGTTCGACCCGTCGCGCCTAGGCCAGCTACCGAACGGCCGGTTCCCTCACCGGCTTGGCGCGGCTTCCTCATGAGGGTGCGCGAGGGCGCATGCAGCAGAAGCCATTCGACTGGCGAGACGCGTGGCGCCAGTACCTGGCCAGCGCGAGACAGAACGAGCGCGCCGGCCGCGTTCAACCGCTAGCCATGCCGGAGTTCGTTCACTGGCGCGAACTTCTGGCCGACCTCAAGGCCACCGGCCTGCGAGATAGGGACGTCGCTGAGACGTGCGGCCTGCGCGTCGGCTACGTGGCCCAGCTCCGGCGTCCATCCTCCATCGGCGCGCCCATCTACGAAAAAGGCGCGGCGCTGTTGAACCTTTGGCTGAAGGTCTGCCTCAGCGCAGACCTCGTGGATTGACGCACCGCGACATTTGGATTTTCAGCCTCTGCCATCTTGGCGCGTCGCGAGGTCGTGAGCACCATCCGACTCCATTGAAGCAATGCAATGGAGCGTCAAGTGCAGGAAACAGCAGCGAACCTCGGTGGCAAGCCCCGGAGGGTCGGCGAGGCAACGAACGCCGTCGTGGCCGCAATGGGCGGCCCCCAACAGCAGACGGCCATGTCCGCCAGCACGTTGGCCGCCGTCACGAGCGTCGGTCTCGTTGACGACGACGTCGCAGCGACGGCTTTCTTCGGCTGCAGCAAGCGCACGTTCTCGACCTTCATGGACGAGAGCTGGATGCCGCGGCCGATCTACCTCGGGCCCCGCCTTCGTCGCTGGTCCGTCGACGAGTTGCGCGCCGCGGTGGCCAGCATGCCTCGACAGACCGAGCGCGTGCAGCCCGAGAGCCTGCTCAGGGCCAAGATCGAACGCATGAAGACCACCGGGGCGCCAGCGTGAGCGCGGCGCCTTCTGACAAGGCCTTCTCGACGCTCCAGGCGAAGGCTGCCCTGGCCGGCTGGCAGGTCGAGCGTATGGCCGACGGCTCCATCGTCGTCGCCCGCTGGACGCTGACAAGGTCGTTGCCCGACCTGGCCGCCCTCGCACAGTTCCTGCGCCAGGTGGGCGCCCCGACCTGAGGGGGCGCGACACGTGAGCTCCCACGGCGAATTGCCGCCCGCGGACGATCGTCTCGACGATGTCGTCCAGCTTCGTCGCCCACCCGTGTCTGAGGAGGCAGAGCAGTCGCTGCTCGGGTGCCTGCTCATCGACGCGTCATCGCTGGCCAAGGTTGCCGACCTGGTGGCCGCGCCGGACTTCTACTCGCACGCCCACAAGCTCATCTTCGACGCCATCGCCACGATGGTCGCCGAGAAGGTGCCCGTCGACGTCGTCTCGGTCTTCGAGCGCCTGGAGCGCGACGGCCACGCACAGGACATCGGTGGCCTGCAGTACCTCAACGCGCTGGCGCAGAGCGTGCCCAGCGCGGCCAACATGCGGCGCTACGCGGAGATCATCGTCGAGCGCGCCACGCTGCGCTCGATCATCGGCCAAGCCGACCTGATTGCCACCCGAGCGTTCCGCCAAGAGCCCGCCATCGAGATCCTCGCCGACCTGAAGGCGACGACGGCCAAGCTCGCCGAGGTGCGCAAGCTCGGGCACGCGGGCGTGCCGCTGCTCACGCTCGGCCAACTGCGCGAGCAGTCGCACGCAGTCTCGTGGTTGGTCAAGCACGTGATCCCAGCCGACTCCATCGGCATGCTGTTCGGCGGCTCGGGCACGTTCAAGTCCTTCATCGCCGTCGACCTGGCCTGCCACATCGTGCACGGCCTGTCGTGGCTCGGACGCCGCTCGCGCAAGGGCGCCGTCATCTACCTGGCCGCCGAGGGCGGCACGGGCCTGTGGAGCCGCATCTGCGCGTGGCATCAAGCACGGCGGCTGTCGTACGAGCAGGTGCCGTTCTACGTCGTGCCCGTGGCCCTGGACCTCACCGCCGACGCGTGGAAGATCGTCGAGGCCGCCCAGGCGCTCGGCATCAGTCCCGAGCTCGTCGTCGTCGACACGCTGTCGCAGACCTTCGCCGGCGAGGAGAACTCAGCCCAGGAGGTCGCGGCCTACTTCCGCGAGCTGGGCATGCGCATCCGGCAGCTGTGGAAGTGCGCCGTCATGATCCTGCACCACACGGGCCACCTGGCCACCGAGCGGCCGCGCGGCTCGAGCGCCATGCGTGCCAACCTCGACTGGATGCTGGGCTTGCATCGCGACGACAAGGAGATGCTCGCCACCCTCAGCTGCGCCAAGCAGAAGGACGGCGAGCCGTTCCAGGACACCACGTTCGCGCTCACCCAGCACCGCCTGGGAACCGACGAGGATGGCGACGAGGTCAAGAGCCTCATCGCGCGCCACCTGACCAGCGCCGAGGAGCTGCAGGAGGCCATGGAGAAGGAAGGCCGGACCGGCCGAGGCGGCGGCAACCAGTTGCTGGTCTCGCTGCTGCAGAACGGAGGCCTGGAGGCTGACTTGCGCACCGAGTTCATGAAGCGATGCGAGCAGGAGTCGCCGGAAGCGCGACGCCAGGCCTACAGCCGCGCCAAGCGCTGGGCCACCAGCGCCGGCTTCTTCGAGGTCGCCCAAGGCATCGTCGTCACCCTAAAGGCGGGAGGCGGCAGGCCGTGACAGAAAGCAGGCGCCGCGTGACAAAAAGCCGTGACAGCGTGACAGATACGGCTGTGACGCCCTCGCGCGCGCACGCCCTTCTCCGAAGGGATGTCACGGTGTCACAGCGTGACGTGACACAGCGTGACTGTGACAACTCACGTGACATTCTCAGACGGGATCGCTCCGCGACCCGTCAGGGAAGGGTCCGGCGCGCGACCAGGGCGGTCGCATGAGCGCGAAGGCGTACGCACGCGCGCAAGCGCACGCGAGGCGAGCGGCGATCGCGCTGCATCGAGGCTTTGGCAGGTCCATGCGCATCGCCGGGGCGACGGCCTACGTCAGCGCCATCAGCCTCTCAGCGACGCGCGAGCCCACCTTCGAGACCACCTGGTCGCCCTGCGTCCCCGAGAGGTTCTCCCAGGTCGAGATTGCCCTTTTCCTGGCGTTCCGGCTGCGCACGATCGTCGACATCCGAGCGCGCCTCGGCTACGAGCTTGAGCCATGAGCGACGGACATTCCCTCCGCCAAACGGCGCCGTGCGCCGCGCGCCCAGCGGCTCTCGTCTTATCGCCCGCCAGCCAGTCCGCCGCCAAGCCATGAAGCGTCCCCCGCTCTACCCTCACCGCGAGGAGATCGTGCGCGTTCTCCGACGCCTTCCCAACCTCTGGGCGCGCGACCTGGCCGCGCGCGTCGACGCGCAGCTCGCCGCGGATGAACGGCGCGCAGACACCGCGCACAAGGGCCCGCAGGCCTACAGCGCCGAGCTACGCCGCAAGCTCGTGGCCGCAGTGGAACAGCTACCGCGGCTGCTCCACGAGCCCAGTTGCGCAGAGCGGGTTCTCGATCGTGTTCGACGCGCCGGCCCGGAGGCATTCGGTCTGCAACGCGTGCCCGATATCGAGAGCGTGCGCCGCGCCGTGGACGAGGTGCGCCTCAAATATCCGCGGCTTCCGGTGACCGAAACCCGCGCTTTTGTTGCGGCCCCAGGGCCTGCTCGCACATCCTTCGCGACGTCGACAGCAACCACCTGACGGAGACCGCCTTGGCCAAACCCCCGCTGACTGACCTGGAACGGAGCGAAGAACTTCGGTCCTCTGTGCTCTCCGAGGACGAGCGGCTGCTCGTGGCGGGCCGGCCGACGTCGGCAGCCAAAGCAGCGGCGCGCCAGGCAGTCGCCCGCGCGACGCAGGCGGTGCGCAAGGTGCCGCAGATCCAGCGCGGGGACATGGAGCTGGTCGAGTTCCGGAACAACGACTGGTCTGTCATCGCAGGCCACGGCACCCAGCCCGAGGATCTGGACCTCAAGCCGGAGATGTGGGCGATGGTCAGCGAGCGGATCAATGCCGGTGACCTGATCCGAGTCCGAGCGCGCGACGATTCGTGGTTTGCCTTGTTCGTCGCCATCGGCGGTGGCACGTTCATGGCGAACGCCAAGATGCTCATGGCGACCGAGCTGCCCGAACCCACCGGCGAGGGCAGCGACATGCCCGACGGCTACGAGGTGCGCAAGGGTGACGCCGCGCAAGATCCGTGGATCGTCGTACGTCTGGCCGATGCTCACATCATGAACGTGGGCCAGGGCCATCGCACGCGCGAGGAAGCACGCCGGTGGCTCAAGGATCACGCCATCTTCCGTCGCCCCGCCTACTGAGGAGTCGCCATGGCCTACAGCAGTTCCAACCCCGCGATCATGATGCTCGATGCTTTCGGCCAGCCTTCGGGCGCCGGTGGCGCGCCTCGATGGTTCGCATACTCGTCGACGCACAACAGCACCGACATCCTCGCCGCCGGCTTCTTCGCCGGCTGTGGCGACGGCAGTCGCCTCGGCAGCATCGGCATGCGGCCCGGCGACATCGTCATCAACCGCGCCAGCACCAGCGCCTCGAACCCCGGGCGAGTGACGACGCACAGCGTGATCGCCAGCACTCCCAACGTGGCCAGCACGGTCGCATCGAGCGGCTGGGGAGCGGCCTACGACTGCAGCGTGGCCTCTGCCACGTGAGCGGTAAACGGTTGGTGCAGCCATGAGCGAGACCTCGAACGACACCACCGACCCGGGCGTGGGTGGCGAACCCCATGGTGGCGCCCGGACGACGGTGACGGACGACACGCGCATGGCTGCACCATCCCGCAGCGATGTCGCCCGCGGCGCTCCCGAGGCATCATGGGCTCCGAGCGAGCTCTACAACGACGACAAGCAGCCGCAGCCTGAGCGCGCGGCCGACTTCGGTCTAGAGCGTTCTGCCCAAGCGCTGGGCTTGCCCCAACAGACGATCGACAGCACGAAGCAATGGCTCTCCGGTGCGGTGTCGTTCACCGATGAGCAGCTCCAGCAGTTCGACAAGAGCCACCAGACCGCGGCGGAAGCCGAGCTCCGCGCACTTTGGGGCGACCGGTTTATCGCCAATTTCCAGGCGATCGATGCATACCTCAACACGCTACCCGCACACGCCGGTGCCGTCTTCCGAGAGGCCCGGGACGAGAGCGGTCGCGCGCTGGCCAACGATCCGGTGGCGTTGCAGCGTGTGCTCGGAATGGCCCAAGCGCGCACGGCAGCGCCCTTCGATGGCTCGCTCGCTCAACAGATCGGGAGCATCGAGAAGCTCATGCGTGAAGACCGCAACGCCTACAACAAGGACGAGTTGCTGCAATCCAGGTACCGTGAACTCTTGCGCATGCGGGAGGCATCGCGATGACTGCGAGGCGTGAAGCCTCTCCCCGTGAGGCGTTGGGCCACCTTCGCTGGCTCGACGCACTCGAGGTGGCCGCGATACCGGCGCGCGTGTACCTCGATTGCGAAGACGAGTTCGTCGCGCACCTGCAGGTCACCGCTGCGGCGACTCCTGAGGGCCTTCGGCGTATGTCCACGGCCGCAGCCGCGCGCGATACCTTCTACCTGGCTCGACACGGAATTCCTCGTGGCTCGTCGTGCGGCCATTGAATACTCGCCGGAGCTCGCCATGGAGATCTGCACGCGCATGGCCGAGGGCAAGCCTCTTACCAAGGTCTGCAAGCAGCGGGGCATGCCGAGCCTGACGACGGTCTACGCGTGGCGAGGGCGCTATCACGAGTTCGATCTGTCGCTGCGCCGCGCGCGCGCCGACCTTGCTGACACGCTCTTTGCGCAGGCGATTGAGATTGCCGACGAGAAGTGCGTTGATGCCACCGCAGTGCAGCGCAATCGCTTGAGGGTCGACACTCGGAAGTGGGCCGCAGGGAAGATGAATGCTCGTCTCTACGGAGATCAACTCGCTCTGGGTGGAGCGGAAGATCTGCCGCCGATCCGTGTTGGCACCAACAAGGTGGAGGAAGCAAAGAGGCTCGCCTTTGTGCTTGCTCGCGCCGGGCACTTGATCCAACAGCAAAGCCAGCCGGCGCTGGCCGCCGCTCCAGCGCCTGCGCGCCTACACCTTGAGCGGATTCCCGAATACCGACCAATCATGACCAGCGTCCAGCCTTCAGTCGACTACGACCGCGAGGAAGACGAAGACGCGATTGGTCGGATCGGCGATCCAGCACGTGCCGAGTCGAAACCCAGAGCCGCTCGCCAGCCACTCTCGGCGCGCCTTGCAACCAACCAACCTGACCTGGAGGTGTGACTATGTGCCTCGGAGCAGTTGGCGACGCCATCGGCGACGCCTTCAGTAGCGTCGACAAGGTGGCCAATTCGCTCAACCCATTCAAGGGCATCACGGACTGGGGAACTGAAAACACTCTGGCGAAGATCCCAGGCATTGGCAAACCGCTGGGCCAGTTGGCGGATTGGGGCGACAGCCATCCAGCCGAAGTTGGCGCCGCCATCGGTGCTGGCTTCGAGGCTGCGCCTTACTTGGCCGGCGAGGGTGCCGCAGCGCCAGTAGCCGCAGATGGAACCGCCATGGGTCCTGCAGCGGGCACGCTCGGCGCGGTCGACTCAACCGCCGCGAGCGGGGATGTTGCAGGATCCGCAGTGCCAGCCACTAGTTCCGGGTTCGGCGGAGTCGGCGTTGACGCTGGGGTCGCGAGCCCTGGGAGCTTTGCTACAGCGAACTTGCTTAAGTACGGTGCAACCGCGGCCAAGGTGATTGGACCGTCGCTCGTGAACGCGGCGGTGAATGCAGCCCTCGCACCTAAGTTGCCCAAGGCCGCGGCGCCCGTCGCGATGCCAGACCCGCTGGCGCAGGAGCAAGCTCAGCGTCAGAAGATCATCGCGCAGCTCGCGCGGCGTGGGCGCGCCAGCACGATCCTCACTTCGGCAACGAATGGCAGCCTCGGCGGCTGACCGTGGATCAAAGCAGGCCAGCGAACGGACGCTACGAACAAGCGCGCACGGCTCTCGCCGAATGTCATCGCGTCGACGAGGTGAAAGAAATCCGCGACAAGGCTGAGGCTATGGCCGCCTATGCACGCCTAGCCAAGGACAACGACATGATCCTGTGGGCCACGGAAATTAAGGTGCGCGCTGAACGTCAGGCCGGCGTGATGTTGGCCGACTCTGCGGCTCGTGGCGAGCGCGCTGGCAAGTCCGAGGGGGGGCAAGCACGCTGCGGCAGTCCTGCATGGCAAGTCGCACGATGCAACCAGCCATCCGCCAACGCTATCGGACATTGGCATCACGAAGGATCAGTCCTCACGCTGGCAGTCGCTCGCCAGTATGACCGAGGAGCACTTCGAGACCGCCGTAGCTACCGCGAAGGCCACGGCCGCTTCGGTCTGCTACCTCCGTGGTCCGCCAAGTACCAGTTCGGCCGCAAGACGTACAACGCGCGTTCCGAGACTGTGGCCAGCAAGCCGGCGTTTCGCGACGCGTGGAAGCGTGCGCAGCGCTGCATCATCCCCGCCGAGTACATCTACGAACCGTGCTGGGAGACGGGCAAGGCGGTGCGTTGGCGCATCTATCGCCCTGGCGACGCGCCGATGGGCATCGCCGGCTTGTACACGCAGTGGAAGAATCCCGAGGGCCACTGGCTCTACACGTTCACGATGCTAACGGTCAACGCAGACGGCCACGTGCTTATGTCACGCATGCATCGGCCCGAGGACGAGAAGCGCATGGTGGTGATCCTGGACGAGCACGAGTTCGGGCCGTGGCTGACCTGCAGCTTGGTCGAGGCGCCTCGGCACTTCCGGCAGTGGCCTGGTCAATTGTTGGGCTTCGCCGATCCGCCGCGCGGCCGCGCTTCTTCTCTAGTCAGCGAGCCGGCCGCCGCGCCGCCGCCTCAGGAGCCTGACCAGGGCGGCCTGTTCTGACCGATCGGGCGGAGCTCAGTCCTCGTCGCAATTGAACATCCCTTCGAACGCCCCGCACTGAGGCACGAGGATCGGGACGATCTTCTGCACCGGTGCCGACGGCGCGATCGACGCGGAGAGCCCTGCCGACGAGTGGATGCTGCCGGTGCCCTGTTTGAGCGCGGGCGCGCGCCTGTGGAGGGCGTTACCATGCGCCCGGAAAGGGGGAATCATGAAGGCAGGTGAGAGGGCCCTTTTGGCCTGGTGCGTGGTACTGGTGGCGACCGCAGCATGCACGATCGTGAGCCCGCTGGTTCCGTGGAGTGGGCATCGCATCCTCCACAGCGCCACCGCGGCAGCCTGGGCCCAGGCTGCGGGAACGGTCGCCGCGATGCTCTCGGGTGCCGGCGCGATTGCTTGGCAGGTGCGCTTCGAGACCCGCCGCGAGGCGCGAGCTGAGTTACGGCGCGACCTCAGAGCGGCGCTGGAGATCGAAGAGTTGGTGGCCTATTCGGCTAGCCATCTCAAGTACCTTCGGGTTCTCATCCACAACGCGAAGAATGTCGAGGATATTCGGCAGCACCTCACCAGTCTCGACGACGAATTGACCTGGCATGAACTGCGAGTCGCATTCGACGAGACCGTCATCGCGACAATACCGGGAGCTCGCTTGAAACTGGCCTTCATCCGAGCCAGAAGCGGTTATGACAACTCCCGGGGCGTGTACGACGTACTTTGGCAGCAAGTACATGGCGGCCTTCCCACGCCTTCAGAGTCGCAACGGGCCTCGCTGGAACGGGCCGCAGGCATGTTCCAAGATTCTCTCGAGCAGATTCGGTCTGTCGTCGAGACTATCGGTCGACTCATCCGCGAAACTTGAGCGGGTGGCAGTCGGATCGGCGAAGTGACGGCCCGATGTCCGGATCCTCAGCATCCGTGTGGGCGTTGACAGCCGGGTACGAAGCCTGATGACGCCTCGCTGCGCTCGTGCTTCCTAGATCTCGACCGTGCGACTTGTCACGAACGGCCCTTTACTCGGCATGCCATATGCCGAAACAGGCAGGGAAACCCCGCCATTCTCGGGGGTACCCGGTATTGTTGTGCAATGCCACAATTCCCTTGCCGTTAGCGAGCGCTAGCGCTGCATACTAGGAGATCGCAATGCCGAAGACTTCGATCTGTGTCCGTTACAAGTTCGTCGACGACTGGCATGTTTTCCATTCGGAGGAAGTGCCAGGGCTCTACGTCGCCAGCCGCGACGCCCGGCTCGCGTTTGAAGACGTCGGCCCCGCGATCAAGCTGCTGATGAAGTTGAACGAGGGTGTCGATTGCGACGTTGTGCCCGAGTCGTCCTTCCGTGAATTCATCGCTGCCGCTCGTGAAGATGCTGAAGCACATGAAGAGGCGCTCGTGCTCTCGAACAAGCGGTTCGTGCTCTCCGCGGTTGCCGCGTGATCGCGGGCAAGGTCAAGACCGCCGAGGAACTCGAAGCCGAGCTGCGGGCTGCCGGCTATGAGCCGACGGAGCATCACCTTAAGACCGGGCGCGTGTGGCGACACAAGGTCACCGGCAAGCACATCATCGTCCCTGACTCATACGACGGGTACTACCCCGATTTCATTCTTCGGGACATGAGGGACTTCGTCATCGACACCAAGCGGATAGTCGACGACGACTCGAGCGGCACCTTCCACTAGGAGCCGCGCCGCACGGCGGACAAGCCGGCGGACTGAGGGATAACCGACCTGGGCGCTAGGATTCATGCGGGTCTTGACAGTCACCGCTTCCGCCAGTTGATCGCCTTGGCGGTTTCCGCGCGCCTGTCCTCGAGTGCTCGCAGTACGGCGACTTCCTTTTGAAGCTCTGCCCAGTCGGCGTGCGTGACGTCGGCGAGGTCGGCTACCTGTACTTGCGTCGGGCTACAAGCAGCTGTGCAAATTCGAGGCCACCATCCGGGTCTTCAGCGCAGCGAGCGCTTGATGTCCGCGATGCGCTCCTTGGTGAGCGCCTCCTGGCACTCGGCCTTCTCCGCTGACCCCAGTGAGCCGCCGGCGTCCGGCGACTCGAAGATGCACTCGAGGTCGCGAAATTGCAGCCAGGCGCGCTGCGCGGCCTGCAATTGCTTGGCAGACTCCGCATCCGACTGCTTCATCAAGCGCTTGTACAACTGGTTGAGCTCGCGATCCTGCACGTTGAACGCTTCCCAAGCGCACTGGTTCATGCCCTGCTGGCCCAGGTCAGGGCTCTTGCAGTCGAGGGCGCCCCCCGACGACGACTGGGCCTGCGCGCCGACGGCGGCCAGGCCGAGTGCGAGCGTGGCCATCAGGCGATGCATGGGCATGGGATTCCTTCGAGGCGAGACGATGTTCAGGCATCCTAGCGCGGACACGGTGACGGAGCCTGGATCGCCACCGGCCAAGAGCCGGTGTTCGCTGATGGCGGGTTCAGGGACGATCGCTCCAGCAAGACGAAAGGATCGCCGACATGAGAATGGCGACCGTCCGCAAGCATGCGCTCTCGTTGGGCGACGTGACCGAGGAGCCCCACCACGAATACTCATCATTTCGCGTCAGAGGCAAGATCTTCGTGACCGTGCCTCCGGCGGAGGATGTGATCCACGTCTTTGTCGCGGAAGAAGACCGCGAACGCGCCCTGGCTTTGTACCCTGAATGGGCGGAGAAGCTTCTCTGGGGCGGCAAGGTTCGAGGCTTGCGGATCACCCTCGAACCAGCCGCGCCGGTGGCCGTCAAGGCATTGATAAGTAAGGCCTACGATGCCCGAGTCCAGGGGCGCCAATGACAACGTTCGGCCACAAGCGGGCGCCGGCGAGCGGCCGTTTTCAGGATGCGGCCCGAACGTCCGGCGGCCCGCCTGTCATCAGAACAGGTATGTCCGCTGCGGAGAAGCCAGTCGGGTTCACCTCTGACCGCCTCCGACCCAGCGAGCGCCGTTGCACCCAGCGGCCAGTACCTTGGACAACCAAATGTCAGAACGGTTGTTCTTGCCCTTCAGGTAGATGACGTCCTCCACGACGTAGCGACCTTGCTCACGCGCCACATCAACAGCAACCGGCTTGGTCCAGCCGGGCGCGTTGGTCTCTGCATGCGTCAGCGTCACATAGACGCGAACGACGCCTTGCTTCACTGGGCGCGTCCTTTCAACTCGGAAGGCGCTCGGTGCTGCCGTTTCGTCGCCCCCCGAAAAGAGTCCGAGCTCCAGCCACCCGAAATGAGGCTTCACGTCAGTCTCTGGGTGCTGCCGAAAGTAGTCGGCCTCGCAGTCGGCAGTGAGGTCGATGCGATGACGCAGGGCTCTCCCGATCAAGGGGGCAAAAACGCTCATGTCGTCCCCCTTGATGACACCAATGGGATGACGAGAAATCACCTGCGCGTAAAGGTTTTGTACCAAAGCCACAGGCTGTTCGGTGTTGTCGACGGGCCGGCCATTCTGGGCTTCCTGAGCGATCGCTCCCATCGTTGAGAACATCAGAAAGAATCCGATTCTTAGAAGTCTCACATCGTCTCCCAGGGGCGCGCACGCGCCCGCGCAGATCTTGCCGAGGTCGGAGGCAACCTGCAATGGGATCGCATCGATACGACCGCCTTCCGGCGGAGATTTGTTTGAGACGATGGCCGGCCAGGCATTCGCAGCGCTACGATCGGGCTGGCCGCTTTCGGACGGCACGCGGCCACGAGCTGGCGTCCGCTATGACCCGTTCTGGTGTGCCACTGCGCTGAAAGCAAGGCTCCTAGGAAATACCGAGCGCGTGGCGCAGATCGATCGCGAATCCGATTGCGAGAAATGTGACCACCAGCCCGATGCCGAAGCCAAGCCAGCGACTACGGTAATAACGGCCTGATGTGTAGGCTCCCACGACGCCACCCAGCATGATTGTGTATTCGGACAATTTGCTGGCCAACCAGACAGCCTCGATGGCTGATGCAACAATCATGGCCGCAAAGACCAAATACAAGACGAGTCCGGCTAAGCTCACGGGCCGAGGTGATCGCTCCGGGGCTGCAGCGGCTTTCGGCGGTGCGTATCGTCTCGTCGTGACGCTTTGCATACGTTCTTCCGTGTCAGTGCTCATAGGTGCAGCATAGTAAGCTGCGGTGTCGATCTTGGTAATCGGTTTAGAGTTCCGCGATTGCAGGATGCAGCGCCTGCAACGGGTCAGGAGTTACCGGCCGCAGACGATCCATCCGAACGTCGGGTTTGTGGCGTCCAATCCGATGTCGCGAAGGACAGCAACGGATCGGCAGGCTACGATTGGCTAGCCCGCTTTCCGGCGGCACGCAGCCAGAGGCGGACCCCGCCCGATGTCGGCTTCGTGGAAGCGAGCATCATGCTTTCAGCTTCGTTGGCCACGCCAGGCACGCTTCAAATGCAGACCAAGGAATCCCGGCTCATGCGCCATCGTCGTCTGTTGGGCGTCACCAGCGCGATGACTTCCATTGCGGTGTCCTTGATCCTTGCGAGCTGCAGCAAGCCGAGCGTTCCCCAGCCACCGGTGTCGCCAGCCCGAGCGGAAGTCGGGCGCGTTGTCACCGTCAAGCTCGACGATCGCGAGGCAAGGGCGCTGGTGAAACGCTTCCCGTCAGAGCCGGACCCCGCGGATGATGCCGGCGACTCAAAGAGCTGCCTGCAGGCTGGCGGTGAATGGGCCCCGTATATCGGCGGCCCGTTGATCATGAGGCCACACGTCGGAGAGCATGCTGACGGCATGAGGTGCTGGCGCAAGCGACCAGCCAGG
>FTBN01000149.1_pt1 | contig 13627 bp, 9 predicted proteins | sample 1639381 | NCBI WGS metagenome assembly FTBN01 (sample SAMEA3914864, study PRJEB12502) | metagenome | biome: forest; material: soil | place: USA | collected 2012-03-12 | depth 0.3 m | reverse complement strand
CTCCGAATTGCCGCGCGTCGATCCACGCACGCCCGAGGCGTCGACCGGGCCGCGCTTGAGGCGGCGATAGATCAGCGTGTGCAGGTGGCTGCCATCGGGCTGCGTCATCGAGCGCTGGTGGATGAAGCGGCGGCGGTACATCGTGAACAGCGTCTCGAAGACCGGGTAGGCCACGAGCAGCAACGGCGCCAGCATCGACACCTGCGGATGGCGCGCCGTCAGCAGGATGCCCAGCTCCGCGACCACGAAGCCCAGCAGGTAGGCCCCGCCATCGCCGAGGAAGACCAGTCCGCGCGGATAGTTCCACAGGAAGAAGCCCAGCGTGGCGCCCACCGTTGCAAGCGCGATGCCGCAGATCAGGTCGTCGCCGACGCGCCAGGCGATGTAGGCCAGCGAGGCGTTCATCATCATCGTGCACATCGAGGCCAGGCCATTCATGCCGTCGATGATGTTGACCGAATTGGAGATGCCGGTGACCGCGAAGACGGCGCCGACCGCGCCCAGCCACAGCAGCCCGTGCGAGGCGAGCAGGTCGTCGAACAGCTCCCAGCCCGTGTGCGTGAACTTGCCGCCAAGCAGCAACACGCCCAGCAGGCCCGACAGCGCCAGCGCCAGCATGCGACGCCGCGGGGAGATCGCCTTGGTGAAGTCCTCCCAGATGCCCGAGCCGAAGGCCGGCACCATGCAGACCAGCATCAGCAGGACGTCCCGCTCGAGACCGCCACGCATCCAGGCGGCCGCGGCCGCACCGCCGCAGATGCCCGCCACGATGCCGATGCCACCGACCCGCGGCACCGCCTTGACGTGCATCTTCTGGGGCCCCGACAGGTCGTGATCGGCGAACCAACGCGCCAGGCGGTCCGCGGAGCGCACGACGAGAACCATCGCAATTGCGGAGCATGCAAACGAAGCCAGCAGTATCCAGATCATCGCGGGATTCTACTGTGGTCACTTTTACGGTAGGGCTGGGACGGCATCCCTCTTTGGGGGGTATGCCCGGCGGCCTCGCATCCTTCGCCGCGCGGCTCCCGCGGCCATTCGCGTCCGTACCTAGCGGATAGAATCCGACGCGATCTTCCAATCCGGCCACTCAGGCTGAGCGCGCGAGACGCGCCCGTCACGCCACCGTGCGTCCCGACAACTCACCCTGCTCGAATCGATGATGCGATCGTTGGCCGTTTCCAGTTTCCTGCAACCGATGCGTCGTCTTTGCGCCCTTGTTCTCGTCGCATCGGCGGTGGTCGCGCCCGCAACTGCCCTGGCCCAGTTCGGAAATTCGGAAGACGACGTCAACATCCTGCAACAGCGCAGCGCCACGTCGACGAGCGCCGCGCCCGCGCCGGCTGCGCAGGGCGAAGCGCCGGCGACGAACGTCACGGGCCCGGTCACGTTGGGCAAGGACTCCGGCGCGACGTCCAACGCGCGCAATTCCGTGACGACAGGCGAACCGGTCATCGCCTTGCCGCCCTACGTGCCCACCGAGTTCGAAAAGTACGTCAATGGTCAACTCGAACGAGCGCCCGCGCGACAGGTGCGTCGCTTCGGATCCACCCTGCTGACCGATGCCGTCGGAGCGGGCGGGCAGGACACGGTGGCCGGTGTCCCGGGCAACTACATCGTCAAGCCGGGCGATGAAATCGTGTTGACGATCTGGGGTTCGGTCGACGCCAACCTGCGCCTGACGGTCGATCGCTCCGGCGTCATCTCCGTGCCGCGCGTGGGCGCGATCAACGTGGGCGGCGTGCGAAGCGCGGACCTCAAGGCCGTCGCCACGCGGCGCGTCGCCCAGGCCTTCAACAACTTCGAGCTGAGCGTTTCCGTCGGCCAGGTGCGCCCCATCCGCGTGTTCGTCAGCGGGTACGCGCAGCGGCCCGGCAGCATCACCGTCAGTGGCCTCTCCTCGGTGCTGCATGCCGTGCTGCGTGCGGGCGGCCCGTCGGCCGCGGGCAGCTTCCGGGACATCCGCCTGTCGCGCGACGGACAGGTCATCGCCAGGTACGACCTCTACGACCTGTTGCTGAACGACGATCGCGGCGCCGATCAGCTGGTGCAGGCAGACGACGTCGTCTTCATCGGTCCGGCCGGCCCGCAGGTGGCCGTGGTCGGAAGCGTCAACCAGGAAGCGATCTTCGAACTCAAGCGAGGCGATACGCTCAGCGACGCCTTGAAGATGGCCGGAGGTTTCGCGCCCGTCGCCGATCGCAGCCGCGTCACACTCGAGCGACTGGGCGACCGCACCACCGGACACGTCACCCAGCTCGCCCTGCCGGAACACAACGGCGATGCCCTCGCTACCGGCGACCTGATCTCGGCCTACAGCGTCGTCACGGCAGCGCTGCCCTCGCAGAAGCAGAACATCCGGATCCACGTCGACGGCGAGGTCGTCAAGCCTGGCGACTACGTCTTGCCACCGGGCAGTTCCCTGTCCGACGCCGTGCGGGCCGCGGGCGGCCTGACCTCCGCGGCCTATCCCTTCGGCGCGGAATTCACGCGCGTGTCCGTGCGCGCCACGCAGCAGGCCAACTTCGACCGTGCGATCCGCGAGCTCGAGATGAGCCTGGCCAAGGCCGACGCCACGAAGCACGTCGCCGCCGGGGAGACGGATACGCGCGTCGCGTCCGACCAGGCCAACGCGCGACTGATCGCTTCGATGCGCGAATTGCGCCCGAATGGCCGTGTCGTCATGGAGGTGGGCCCCGACGACACCAGCGTGCCCGACTCCGCCCTCGAGGACGGCGACACGCTGCGCGTTCCCAAGCGCGGCACGTCCGTCGGCGTGTTCGGCAGCGTGTTCAACAGCGGCAGCTTCGTCTTCAAGAAGGATCGCGCGCCCAAGGACTACCTGCGACTCGCGGGCGGCCCCACCCGCGGCGCCGACAAGAAGAGCATGTTCCTGATCCACGCCAATGGGGCGGTGGTCAGCGCCCAGCAGGGCGCGTCGTTCTGGCACTCCGGCAACGAGTTCAACGACGAACCGGTGCTGCCGGGCGACACCATCTTCGTTCCCGAGGAAATGGACAAGTCGACGTTCATCCAGGACGCCAAGGACTGGACGCAGATCTTCTTCCAATTCGGCCTCGGCGTGGCTGGCATCAAGACGCTGGGGCTGTGATGGCAACGGAACCCACGCAGATGCCGGCGGCCGCCTCGCCGATGCAACAGGAGGGCATCGACCTGAGTACGCTGCTGGGATCGATGCGCCGGCGCTGGCGCTCGATCGCGTCGTGTACGGTCCTGGCCGGCGCGCTAGGCGCCGGCGCAAGCTTCCTGATCACGCCGACCTTCACGGCGCGCGCGACCTTCCTGAGCCCGCAGCAGCAAGGTTCGACAAGCTCTGCACTGGCCCAACTCGGTGGCCTGGCCAGTCTCGCGAGCGGATCGCTCGGCGGCTTCAAGAGCCCGGCCGACCAATACATCTCGCTGATGCAAAGCGACACGATCGGCATTCACATCGTCGAGCGTTTCGATCTGATGCACGTCTACGACGCCAAGCTGATGACCGACGCACTGATGGGCCTTGAGGCGCGAGTGCACCTGTCGACCAACAAGAAGGACAATCTGATCACGATCGAGGTCGACGACCATTCTCCGCAGCGCGCCGCGGACATGGCCAACGCCTACATCGACGAGCTCAAGAAGATGACTTCGGGGCTCGCCCTGACGGAGGCGCAGCAACGCCGCATGTTCTTCGAAAAGCAGCTCGAGCAGACCCGCGACAAGCTCACCACCGCCCAGTTGGCGTTGCAGAAGTCCGGCATCAACGCCGGTGCCATCAAGGCCGAACCCGCGGCCGCCGCGGGCACCTACGCGACGGTCAAGGCGCAGATCGCTGCGGGCGAGGTGCGCGTCGAGGCGCTGCGCCGCACGCTGAACGACAGCGCTCCGGAGATCCAGAGCCAGCAGGCGGCGATCGCCGAGTTGCGCAGCCAGTTGGCCGGGCTCGAGGCCCCGGCGGCGGCGGGGGGATCCGCGGACTACATCGGCGCTTATCGCGAGTTCAAGTATGAACAGGCCCTGTTCGACATCATGGCCAAGCAGTTCGAGGCGGCCAAGCTGGACGAAGCGCGCGACAGCATGATCTTCCAGATCATCGACCCAGCACGCGTGCCCGAGCGCAAGAGCAAGCCCAAGCGATCGGAGATCGCGCTCGGCGCCGCCTTGCTCGGGTTCATCGCCAGCAGCATCTGGGCCCGTTATCGGCGTACGCAGGCACACCCGGCCTGAAGATGGACTATCGCGCGCCGCGCGGCGCCGCGGTACGCGCCCAAAGCTTGGCGCCGTCGTCACTTCGGCGGCCCACAGGAATCACCAGGAGTTTTCCAGCATGAAAATCGACGAGCACCTCATGGCCGTCGTCGGACTCGGCTACGTGGGCCTGCCCCTCGCGGTCGAATTCGGCAAGCACCGCCCCGTGCTCGGCTTCGACATCAACACCGCACGCGTGGCCGAACTGCGCGAGCATCGCGACCACACGCTCGAATGCTCGACCGAAGAGCTCAAGGCGGCCACTCATCTGCACTGCAGCAGCGACGCGGCCGAGCTGCGCGAGGCGCGGATCTTCATCGTCACCGTGCCCACGCCGGTCGACAAGGCCAATCGGCCGGACATGACGCCGCTGGTCAAGGCCAGCGAGACGGTCGGGCGCGCCCTCAAGAAGGGCGACATCGTGATCTACGAATCGACCGTCTATCCGGGCGCCACGGAAGAAATCTGCGTGCCGCTGCTGGAACGTCACTCCGGCCTGGTGTTCAACGCCGATTTCTTCTGCGGCTACAGCCCCGAGCGGATCAACCCGGGCGACAAGGAGCACCGGCTGCCGACGATCCGCAAGGTCACCAGCGGCAGCACGCCCGAGGTGGCCGACGCCGTCGACGGCCTGTACGCGCAGATCATCACCGCCGGCACCCACAAGGCCAGCAGCATCAAGGTAGCGGAAGCCGCCAAGGTCATCGAGAACACCCAGCGCGACGTCAACATCGCGCTGATGAACGAGTTGAGCCTCATCTTCCATCGCCTGGGCATCGACACGCTGGAAGTGCTGCAGGCCGCTGGCACCAAGTGGAACTTCCTGCCTTTTCGACCCGGCCTGGTCGGTGGCCATTGCATCGGCGTCGATCCGTACTACCTGACGCACAAGGCGCAGGAGGTCGGGTACCACCCCGAAGTGATCCTGGCAGGGCGCCGCATCAACGACAGCATCGCGGGCGTCGTCGCCGACGAGACGGTCAAGCTGATGCTGCGCAAGAACGTCAGCGTGCTCGGCTCGCGCATCCTGGTGCTGGGACTCACGTTCAAGGAGAACTGCCCGGATCTGCGCAACACGAAGGTGGTCGACATCGTGCAGGCGCTGCGCGGGTACAACGCCCACGTCGACGTCTACGATCCGTGGATCGACGTCAAGGAGGCCGAACACGAATACGGCCTGCAGTGTCTCGCGCAGATGCCCCAGGGCGGTCAGTACGCTGCCATCGTCCTCGCGGTTGGGCACGAACAGTTCGTCCAGCTGGGCGTCGAGGGCATCAAGGCTCTGGCTACGCCGGAGGCCGTCCTGTACGACGTCAAGAGCATCCTGCCGCTGGGCTCGGCCGACGGCCGTCTCTGATCGATGAAAGAACAGCTCGGCATGTACGAATCGATGCAGGCGCAGTTGCGCCAGGCTCCCCAGACGTGGCTGGTCACCGGCGCGGCCGGCTTCATCGGCAGCAACCTCGTGGAGGCCCTGCTGCGGCTCGACCAGCGCGTGGTGGGCCTGGACAACTTCGCGACGGGCCATCGCCGCAACCTGGACGAAGTGCAAGGCCTGGTGACGCCGGCGCAGTGGGCCCGCTTCACGTTCATCGAGGGCGACATCCGCGACCTGGCCACCTGCCAGCGGTCTTGCAGCGGCATCGACCGCGTCCTGCACGAAGCGGCGCTGGGCAGCGTGCCGCGCAGCGTGGCCGACCCGATCACGAGCAACGAAGTCAACATCGGCGGCTTCCTGAACGTGCTCGTCGCCGCACGCGACGCCGGCGTGAAGCGCTTCGTCTACGCGGCCAGCAGCAGCACCTACGGCGACCATCCGGCACTGCCAAAGGTCGAAGACGTCATCGGCAAGCCTCTCTCGCCGTATGCCGTGACGAAGTACGTCAACGAACTCTATGCGGACGTGTTCTCGCGCGCCTACGGCGTGCCGAGCATCGGCCTGCGCTACTTCAACGTGTTCGGCGCGCGCCAGGATCCGAATGGCGCGTACGCCGCCGTCATCCCGCGCTGGATCGCCGCGCTGATCCGGGGCGACATCGTGCAGATCAACGGCGACGGCGAGACGAGCCGGGACTTCTGCTACATCGACAACGTCGTGCAAGCCAACCTGCTGGCCGCGATGGTCGACGACCCCGCCGCCGTCAACCAGATCTACAACGTCGCCGTGGGCGACCGCACCACCCTCAACAGCCTGTTCGACCAGTTGCGAACGCTGCTCGGCAAGCCCGAGGCGCAAGCCGACCATCGCGACTTCCGGGTCGGCGACGTGCGCCACAGCCTGGCCGACATCGGCAAGGCCCGCACCCTGCTCGGCTACGAGCCCACCGATCGCATCGGGGACGGCCTGCGCAAGGCCATGGGCTGGTACCTGGGCTCGCGCGCGCCCGAACAACGATAAGAGACCTGCCATGAGCCGCCCGATCTACGTCACGCAGCCCCACATGCCTCCGCTGGAGGAGTTCATCCCGTATCTGCAGAAGATCTGGGACAGCAAGCTGCTCACCAACGGTGGCCCCTACCACCAGCAGCTCGAGAAGGAGCTGTGCGAGTATCTCGGCGTCAAGCACCTGGCCCTGTTCAGCAACGGCACGCTAGCGCTGATCACCGCACTGCAGTCGCTGCGGATCACCGGCGAGGTCATTACCACGCCCTATTCCTTCGTGGCGACGGCGCACTCGCTGCTGTGGAACGGCATCAAGCCGGTCTTCGTCGACGTCGATCCGGCCACGCTCAACATGGATCCGGCGAAGATCGAAGCCGCCATCACGCCGCAGACGACCGCGATCATGCCCGTGCACGTCTACGGGCAACCGTGCGACGTGGACGCGATCCAGCACATCGCCGATCGATACAACCTGCGCGTGATCTACGACGCCGCCCACGCCTTCGGCGTACGCGACGGGCAAGGCCACAGCATCCTGAACCATGGCGACCTCTCGGTCCTGAGCTTCCATGCCACCAAGGTGTTCAACACCTTCGAAGGCGGCGCCATCATCTGCCCGGACGAGCGCACCAAACAACGCATCGACAACCTCAAGAACTTCGGCTTCGTGGACGAAGTGACGGTGGTCGCGCCCGGCATCAACGGCAAGATGAGCGAGGTGAACGCGGCCTTCGGCGTGCTGCAATTGCGGCACATCGACGCCGCGATTCAGCGCCGCGCCGAGATCGACGCGGCCTATCGCCGGGGGCTGGAAGGCGTCAAGGGCATCCGCTGCCTGGCGGTCGATCCGAAGCAGCAGACCAACTTCTCGTACTTCCCGGTGCTGGTCGAGTCCGACTACCCACTCTCGCGCGACGATCTGTACGAGCGCCTGAAGGCCCAGGGTATCCACGGCCGCCGCTATTTCTTCCCGCTGATCTCGGACTTCCCCATGTATCGCGGGCTGGCATCGGCGCATCCGGATTTGCTTCCGGTCGCGAGCGGCGCGGCCCGCAAGGTGCTGTGCCTGCCGATGTACCCGGCGCTGTCGCAGGAGGATCTGGCCCGAGTCGTGCAGATCATCGGACAACCTTGATGGCCGCATCGTAGCCCTCGCCAAATCCACACGCCGGTCGCCAGATGGCCTTCAAGCGGAACATCGTCGCAAGCTATGCGAGTCAGATCTATTCGACACTGATCAGCCTCGCGATCATTCCCCTGTACATCAAGTACATGGGAAAGGAGGCCTATGGCTTGGTCGGCTTCTACGCCATGCTGCAGACATGGCTCCAGATCCTCGACATGGGCCTCAGCCCGACGATCTCGCGAGAGACCGCTCGCTACAACGGCGGGGCGCTCTCGCCCGCAGGCCTGCTCGACCTGTTCCGGTCGTTCCGCATCGTGTTTCTCGTCGTCGCGCTCTGTTCGACGGCGATCGTCGTGCTGGCGTCGGGCGTCATCACCGACCACTGGCTCACGGTCGAAGTCCTGTCTGCCTCGGAAGTCTCCAGTTCGATCAAGCTCATGGGCGTCACCATCGGGCTGCGCTGGCTCTCGAGCCTCTATCGTGGCGCCCTGACGGGCTTCGAGATGCAAGTCCGATTGGCTCAGATCGATATCGCCATCGCCACGGCCCGCAACCTCCTAGTCTTTCTCGTCTTCTGGAAGATCGGTACAACGCCGACGGATTTCTTCACCTACCAGGCCGCGGTAGCGCTGCTCGAAACGGCGCTACTGAGCATCCAGACTCACCAGTTGCTCCCCCGGATCGACACGGCGGTGACGAACGGGCAAGTCGCGGCGTCCCTGCGAAGAGTGATGGGATTCGCGCTGAGCATCGCATCGACGAATGCCGCGTGGGTCTTCGTGACGCAAAGCGACAAGCTGATTCTGTCGAAGTTGCTGAGCCTATCGGACTTCGCTCAATTCACGCTGGCGGTCATACTGGCCAACGGCATCACGATCATCACCAGCCCGGTCGGTGGGGCGCTGATTCCCAGGCTGAGCCGGCTCCATGCCCGCGGTCAGGAGGCCGAGCTGATCTCCGTCTATCGACAGTCCACGCAGTTCGTCACCGCCATTGCTGCGTCCGCGAGTCTTTTCCTCGCCTGTTTCCCGAAGGAGATCGTCCTGATCTGGACGCACAGCGAGGCGACGGCCACCTTCGTGAGCCCGATCCTGCGGCTCTACGCGATCGGCAGCGGTTTTCTCGCCCTGACGGCGTTTCCCTACTATCTGCAGTTCGCCAAGGGCAAGCTGCGCTTGCACGTGATCGGCAACATCGTCTTCATCGCGGTCTTCCTGCCACTCGTGGCGATGCTCTGCTACAGGTTCGGTGCAATCGGCGCCGGGGCGGCCTGGGCCATCGCCAACATGGCGTACTTCCTGCTGTGGACTCCGCTGATCCACAAGGAGCTGGCACCCTCCCTTCACGCATCCTGGCTGGTCAGGGACATCGCACCGCCCGTACTCGCGCCGCTACTGGTCGCGTTGGTGATCCGACAGTATTGGCAAGTTCCCGCTTCCCGCCTCGAAGCCCTGGCCATGCTGTGCGCGATAGGTCTGCTGCTGGCCGGATCGGCGCTGGCCACCACGCGGCTCGCGCGCCAGAAGATGTCCGCGATGCGTAACCTCCTCTGGAAGACGACGTCATGAACGGCACGCCCAAGGTTTCCGTCTGCATCACCTGCTATCGGCAAGCAGACCTCCTCGAACAATGTCTTCAGAGCGTCCTGACACAGGTCACCACGTTTCCGTTCGAGGTCATCGTCAGCGACGATGCATCGCCAGATGACACCGCGAGCGTGCTGGGCCGCTGGGCACTGGCATACCCGGACAGGCTTCGCGTCAACATCAACAAGTCCAACATAGGCGCGTTCCGCAACTACCTGTTGTCGCACGATCTTGCTCGAGGCGAATACGTGGCGCACCTGGACGGCGACGACCAGATACTGCCCGGCAAGCTCCAGACACAGGCAGATATCCTCGATCGACGTCCGGACGTGGCTATCTCGGCGCACGCGGTTAAGGTGATCGATCACATCCGGACGATGGGCGCGGAAGACATGTATCCGGAGCTGGGCACGATCGACGATCTCGTCAGGCGCGGGACGTATTTCGTGCACAGCAGCGTCATGTATCGCAGATCGGCGCGGATCGGATTCGACGCGATCCCCCTCGACGAAGTCATCGACTTTCGCTCCCACATCGAGATGGCGGCTCACGGAAAGATCCATCTTTTCAGGAAGCCCTTGGGCGCTTATCGCTGGCACCCGGCGGGCATCTCCAAGAATCCGGCATTCCGTTCATCCATCGAGCATGCCTACGAAAGGGCGTTCGCACGAGCGCGCGAGCTCGGCGTCCACGACGAGGTTGTCAAGGCGGGGATCCTGCGCCATCGCATGAGCCTGGCGATCGCACGCCTCGTGGCAAATGAGCCCCAGGAATTTCGACGCCTGATCGTCATCCCTCGCGGGTGGATTCGGGTCGCCAGCCCCAAGCACGTGATGCTTCACGTTTTCCGCTCGCTCTGCGCGATCAAATTCGTCCAGGACGCCATCAGGCGCAAAGTCAGTGCCTGACATCATTCATGCCGATGCACCGGCCTCACGAACGGCGCCTCGCTTCGGCTGGCTGCGTGTGCTCGCCCTCGCCGGCGTGACGTTCCTGATGGTCTACAACATCTCGCCGGTCGGTCGCGAGTCTCTGACGTCGACGAGAGTCTGCATTGCGCTGCTGCTTCTCGTCGCGACGGGCCTGAACTGGTTCCGGCGTCCGCTGCCAGACGCCCAGGTGCTGCTCATCTTCCTTCCACTTCCGTTCGCCTTTCTCCAGAGCAGCATGAGCCTGGATTCCGAGCAGATCAGCAGGTTCGCAAACCTCCTGGTCAACAGCGTGCTCGGTGGCTGGCTGCTTGCACAGGTCGCGCGCAAGCGAGAAGAGCTGCTGGCGGCGTACCTGGTCGCGGTCTTGTGCCAGTCGGCATTCATCCTGGCATCGTTCTTCAGCCTCGAACTGCGCGACTTCGTCAGCCAACACATCGCCACCGGTGCCAACTTCGACGCTGTCGACATCTACAGAGCGCCCGGCTTCGCCAGCGACGCGGGCAGCAGCCTGTCGGTGACCCAATCCCTGGGCGTCCTAGCGGGCGGGCTGCTGCTCCACCGGCTGCGCGGATCGGGCAGGCTGGTGGTGGCCCCCATCGTCTTCGCCATCTTCGTCATCGCGGCCTCGTGCATCTTCGTCGGACGAACCGGGCTGATCATCTCGTGGACACTCATCCTGATCTTCGCCTACATGCGCTTGATTCCCCGATCGGCGATCGTCGTCGGCCTGCTCACCATCGCTGCGGCGGGGGCCCTGGCTCTGAAGTTCATCGGCGACCTCCTGCCCGACAGCTTTTCGTCGGACTACTTCCTCGACTGGGCATTCGGCTTTCTGTCCGGCAAGAACTCGAGCGTTTCAGATCTCGCATCGATGCCCATTCCGCCGCTGAGCGTCCGCACACTTCTCGGAACAGGTCTCGTGGGTCTGTCCAACGGCGCCAATCCCAGCGGCAATGACAGCGGGTTCGTGCAGAACTATTTCTCGCTGGGGCTCGTCCTGGCGATCCTCCTCTACGTTGCCTACGCCAATGCCCTGTACCGCCTGGTGCGCTGGATGCCCGCGCTCGTCGGCGCCGCGTGCATCATCATCTTCTTCGCGGCGGAGGTGAAGGAACCGTTCCTCTTCAAGCATTCGATCATGACGTTCCTGATCGCCACCAGTTGCGCCAGGGACGGGTGGCCGCGGCGCCAAGCTGCGCGCCCGGCACCATGAAGAACGTGTTCGTCCTTTTGAGTTCGCTGGGTTCCGGCGGCGCCGAGCGCGTGGCGGTCGGCCTGGCCAACGCCTGGGCGCAGCGATCGATGCAGGTGACGTTGATGCCGACGCATTCGAATTTCGACGGCTCCTCGTTCTACGCGATCGACGAACGCGTCAATGTCCGGCCGCTGGTCGAACCTGGGCGGACCGGGCGTGTCGGAGAGAAATATTGGGGCTTCTTCGCGCGCCTGTACAGGTTGCGTCGATTGCTTGTGCGTGCAAGAGCCGATGTCGTCGTGGCGTTCCTTCCCAACGTGAACATCGCGACCATCCTGGCCACGACGGGCACGGGAATCCCCAGCGTCGTCGGGGAACGCAGCGATCCGTCGATCCAGCCGATGGGCGCGTTCTGGCGATTCGCCTGCTGGGCGCTGTACCGGTTTGCCAACGCCTTGACCGTGCAGACCTCCGCGGTCGCGCGCAAGATCCCCAGCACGTTCGGCGGCGTGCGCAGGATCGAGGTCATGCCCAATCCGCTCCCGGCGGGTCTGCTCGCGCACGAGCACCGTCCCGACCGGGACGCCCAGCGTCGCGTGCTGCTGAGCCTGGGGCGGCTCGCGCCCGAGAAGCAGGTCGGCCAGATCATCGACGTGTTTTCGCGCCTCGCGGTGGAGCACGCCGATTGGGATCTGCACGTCTACGGCGAAGGTACTCTCGAGGCCCAATTGCGGGATCAGGTCGCGGCGCTGGGGCTGCAGGAGCGCGTGTCGTTCAAGGGCCCGACCCGGCAGCCATGGCTCGCCATGGAGGACGCCGACCTGTTTGTCATGAACTCGCGCTTCGAGGGCTTTCCCAACGCGCTGCTGGAAGCCATGGGCGTAGGCCTGCCCTGCGTGGCCGCCGACTGCCCGAGCGGACCGCGCGAGATCAGCCGGGAGGGACAGGATGCGCTGCTCTTCGCCCCCGACGATCTGGACACCATGCGCCGCCATTTGCACACGCTGATGGACGACATCGCGGCGCGAGAGCGGCTTGGCCGGCAGGCGCGCACTTCCGTCAGCCAACGGTATTCGCTGGAGTCCGTGCTGGCGCGCTGGGACAGCCTGCTCAGCACCGTCGCCTCGCAAAGATGAAGGTTCTCCACATCATTTCAGGCCTCAAGCGCGGCGGCGCAGAGACGGCCATGGTGCGGCAGATCGACGCGACGCTCGCCGAGGTCTCGCACCATGTCGTTTCGCTCACCGACGAGGCCGCGTACGGTCGCCCCCTGCAAGACATGGGCATTCCGGTCGACTACCTGCGCATGCGGGGGCCGCGAGACATGCTGTCGATCGTGCGCAGGCTGTACAGGATCGTCAGGCAGGTGCGGCCCGATGTCGTGCACACGTGGATGTACCACGCCGACCTGCTGGGCGGCCTGGCCGGCCGATTCGCGGGAGTGCCGGTGATTTGGAGCATCCGCAGCGTCGACCTCAAGCGCAGCAGCACGCGCACCACCCGCATGATCCAGCGCGCTTGCGCGCTGCTCTCTCGCTGCCTGCCCCGTCGCATCATCTGCGTCGCGCAGGCCGCTCGCGTCGCCCACGCCGCGCTGGGCTACGACGATGGCCGGATGGTCGTGGTGCCGAACGGCTACGACCTGGCCCGTTTTCACGAACGCGACGAGGCGGCGCTCGAATTGCGGCGGCGACTCGGATTCACACCGGACGACGTGGTACTGGGCTGCGTTGGCCGCTTCGACCCGGCCAAGGACTACCACGGCTTCACGAACGCCTGCGCCGCGCTCGCCACGGCGTTTCCCGAGCTGCGCGCCCTGATCGTGGGCCCGCGCGTCACCCCCGAGAATGCGGTGCTGCGCGAATGGATCGCCGAAGCGGGCATGGCGGGGCGCTTCGTTCTGGTGGGCGAACAGGACGACGTTCCGCTGCATCTCGCCGCCATGGATGTCTTCTGCCTGCCGTCGCGAACGGAAGCCTTTCCCAACGTCGTCGTCGAGGCCATGTTGATGGCCCGCCCCTGCGTGGTCACCGATGTGGGTGATGCCGCGATGATGATCGGGGACGCCGGTGTCATCGTGCCTCCGGAAAATCCGGCACGGCTGGCGGCCGGACTGTCGGAGGTGCTTCGGCTGCCGAAAGCCGCGAGGATCTCGATGGG
>FTBN01000287.1_pt1 | contig 14267 bp, 18 predicted proteins | sample 1639381 | NCBI WGS metagenome assembly FTBN01 (sample SAMEA3914864, study PRJEB12502) | metagenome | biome: forest; material: soil | place: USA | collected 2012-03-12 | depth 0.3 m | reverse complement strand
GCGCTGTTGCTGTTGCTGGGCCTGTAGGTTATTCAAGGAGACGCCGTTCTGGACGCCCTGTAGGAACGAAGCGCCGGGCGCCGGAAGGTTGGCGAAGGTGCTGGTGTAGTCGATCGGATCCATTAGAATTTCGCCCCGATGAAGTTGCCGAACGCGCCGGTTACGCCGTTGATGAGCTGGCTGTTTGCCTTGCCGGCAGCCAGGGCCGCACCAGCCGTGGCCGCACCTTGTTGCCCCAGAAGCTGGGTGACATTGTTCCCGGTCTGCATGCCGGCGCTGCCAACACCGGCCGCGGCATTGGCGCCCGTGGTCGTCAGTCCGCCCAAGCGCTGATATTGCTGGTCGATGAGCTGGGCTAGCAGCTGCGGCCGGAACTGCGCGAGCGAGCCCTGAACATTCCCTCCGCGCAGGCCGCCGGTAGCCGAGGCGTTCGCCAGGATGGCATCCTCACCTTGCTGGGTAAGCGCCTGAAATTGTGGCGACGACTGAATGCCGCTGATAGCAGCTTGCTGCGCGCCCGAACCGTTGACGCCGAGCAGATCCTGCTGCCCGGTGAGTGCGCCCGTGCCTGCTGTGACGAACGGCGACAGCAGCTTCTGAATCGCGTCGAACTGGCGGCGCTGCTCCTCGATTCCGAGTTGCGCGGACTGGCTTTGTGCATCTGCTGCAGTGTTCGCTGCGTCCTTCTGGCTCTTGGACGACATGTAGCTGCCCACGATGGTGCCGCCGGCAACGGCTGCTGCTACCCAAGACATTGGCGATCCTCCGAAGTGATTACGGGATGGGTGTTGTCGATCAGGGCCAGCTCGAGTGCGGCCAGGTCGGTGAGGTTCTGAGGGTTGGCGTGGATCGTGGTCCACACGGTATCTTCCAGGGCGAAGCCGACGCGCTTTGTGCCTGGGCGCGAGACCATAGTGCACGGCGCGCTGACGATCTTCATGCCTTCCTCTGTCCACACCGCGATGCGTCCTTGGGACACGATGTTCAGATGCTCGGTGCTGTGCACTTTGCCGGTGAGGATGGTGCCGGCCCGGATCAGGATCTCGCGCGCGTAGATGCCGTCGGCGAAGTGGTGCGTGGGCTCGATGGGGAGCTGCTCCATCATGCGCATCTGCGCTTCGAGCCGTTCGATCTGTTCGCGGGTGGGAATGGGCGCCTGAGAGCTCAGGACTTGAGTGGCGTCGGCGGCCAGCTGCATGATGTCTCCCGTTTGGGGTTCATGGCCGCTGGGCGCCTGATCTCAGCTATCGCCTGATATTCGGCGACTGCTTGGATTATAGAAATATCCTATGGGAAATTGCAATCAGTAATTGAACTTTCTATGGCTATGTGAACTTCCGGCCACTGATTCGCGCCTTGATGGAGTTGGCTGTCGGACACAGCACGTTCACCTTGCCGCCGATCGCCAGCAGGTGGCCAACGACGTCGGGGAAGGGCCAGGATGCGCCGGCCGGGATGGCCTTGCTGAAGGATAGCGTCAGCGTGCCATCCGGCGACAGTAGCTGGACGGTGGCCGTGGCGGTCGCGGCCGACTCGTTCGTGCACGTGATTTTGTCGAGCGCGGTCACGCACTGGTCCGAGGTGTAAGAGACTCCTGCAGCAGTGGCGAAGGTGCCCTCCAGCAGGACTGCAACGGTGGTGGTCATGGTCATACTCCTTTTGCAATGTTGGCAGCCTTGAGCGCGTTGGCGAGCGCGATCACGGTAGGTAGGTCGGTGGCGTTGGCGGGGTAGGCTGATGGGGAGCCAAGGCTCCCGGCGCTGTCGGCAGTCGCCGCGCGGTCGGCATACAGGTTCACCACCTTGGTCTTGCTGGTGACGACTAGCGGCGCGGTGCCGTCGGCGACAGTTGAGGTGATCTGGTCCGAGGCGCTGACCTTCTTGAACTTGGCATCAGCAGCCGCCGTCTGACCGATGGAAGTGTTGTCGATCGTGCCGCCGGCAATCTCGACCTGATCGGCGTTCTGGTTGCTCATCGTGCCCAGGTGGGCGCGCGGCGAGGTGTCGTCGTGGTCGACCTGCGGAGGGGTAGCCGGCGCCGAGTCCAGCCGCTCCAGCACCTCCCCGAGTCGCACCAGCATGGATACCGAAACCTGGGCCACGCCCAGCGCCTGGCCGGCCAGCGCGTTCGCCTCCTCGATTGTCGAGGGCAGGGTGGTGCTGACGTCGCCCAGCATGCGCTCGAATACGACGATAGCCTGCTGATTCCCCTGCAGGAGCTGCGCCAGGGTGCGGCGGTCGAGTTTAAGCATTCAGGACCTCCAGCGTCGTCTCCAGACGCGCCACGGACAGGTGCGCATCGCTCGTGCCCCGGAAGCGCTGGATACGCCAGTTCTCCATGCTGCCCTGGCCCAGCCACACCAGGCGCTTGCGGCGCTGGCCCTGGCGCCCGGCCGCAATCGCACGCTCCTGGCTCCAGGTCTCTCCATCCAGCGAGTACGACGTCCAGATGACCGGATCCACGCCCAGCGGCACACGACCAGGAAGGCCGACCAGCTCGAGCTCGTGGAAGATGGCGCCGCGCCCCTCGTTGTAGATGATGCTGGTACCGAACTCCCAACCGATCACCTGGCCGTAGTGCGTAGAGATGGTGTCGTCGAGTTGGCCCAGCGCGGTGCTGGTCGGGTCGCCACAGAGCCAGCGGTCGTAGCACCAGACGAAGTTACGCGCGCGGTACTGCGCCGGCGCTGCCAGGCCGGAATCGAGCGTGTACCACACCGGCTCCTGCATGGCAGCCGAGGCGGCACTGTCGTAGACCAGGGTGCGGTCCGGGAGGTGCAGGTAGAGCAGCGAGTGATTCCTCGTTGAGCGGGTTTCCATGACCGCGCCGGCGAGCTGTGCCTCGCTGTAGTCGAGCAGCAGGGTATCGATTTCGCCCGTTGAGAGCTTCTGGGTGCCGCCATTCAGGCCGGTCCAGACGGCTGGAGGTTCGCCGCGGCCACCGCCCAGGAAGGCGATGAGGTCGCCGCCCTCGGCCTTGAGGATGGTGGCCGCATGCGTGCCGATGGCGCCGCGGTTGATCTGCGCGCCTTCGTTGCGCTGGAATGGGAAGCCGTTGCCGCCGACGTTGTTCATCAGCTCGATGGTGTACCGGTTCACGGCGTAGAACTCGCCGGCGCGCAACTTCAAGTTGCACTGCACTGGATCCGGATCCGCCTCGCTGCTGCCATAGTGAAGTGGGTTGACCGATGTCGGGTCCTTCAGGTCGGTCGCCACGATGTAGGTGCCGTCGGTGGTGATGAAGTAGCCATCGACCCATTCGACGTGCAGCACGGTGCCGAGGTCCGGGTCGGTCACCTGCAGCGGGGCACCGCCCTGGCTGTAGTACAGCGCGCCGCCGGCCGCGATCGCCAGCCGGTCGAACGAATAGGTCATGGTCACCTGGCCGGCGCCGCCGATGGTGCCCAGGTTGGTCACGCCACCGTCCGCGTCCACACGCGCCAGGCTGCTCCCCATGACGCGGTAGTGCACGTCGTTCCAACGCTCGGCGCCGCGGTCGACACCTGGGCCGGTGCCGATCTGCACGATGCCTTCGGCCGGGCGCAGATAGCCGTTGCTGATGCCTTGGGCGCGCGGCACCGGGATCATGTTTCGCGGGTACGAGGTCCGGAAGTCCGGGCCTTCGTCCGTGTAGATCCCGTTCAGGATGGGGATCTGCATGGCTTAGTAGCCTTCCCCTGAAATCACTTCGAGAGTAGTGCCGCCGGCCGAGATGACTGCGATGGCGTTGTGCCCCTGCTTGCTGACCGTTGCAACAGCGCCGGCCGCGATGCAGTAATCCGCGACTGACGCAGCCTGGGCGCCGCCTGTGCTGTCGTAGGTGCGGAAATATGCTTTGTTCGCGCCAGTGTTCGTCACCCGTACCTGTTTCGCTTGATGGCTGATCGCGGAGGATGTCGATGCGGCACCGGCGGCCAGCACCTGGTTGCTGCCGTAGTGCGGAAAGAATGGTTGATGGATCATGGAAGTGTCCCGAGTGGATTAGTAGAAGCGCCAGGGCCTATTGCCGGCGCCGGCCAGTGGCAGACCTGAGCTCTGACCGCCTGCAGGCTTCACGGCCACGCCCAGCAGACGGTTGTAGCCTGTGGTGGCTGTGGTGACGGTCTGTGCAGTCAGGGTTTTGCCGCGGCCTGCTGCGAGACGCATGGCGAGGTTCGACCAGACCGTGGCGGCCGCGCTGTAAGGGATGCCCGAATCGTCGCCCGTGTCCGAATCCTCGGGCGCGGACGGCAGCAGGTAGCCAATGTCGATTCCCAGCTCGAACCACTCGGCCATCATCGTGTCGAGAATGCGCAGTGCGTTCTCCAGCGTACCGGCGTCGAGGTCGAACACAAAGTGGGCTAGGGCCAGCTCGCCGAAAGCCTGCTCGATCAACTGCTGCTTCGTCCAGGCCATCGCATCAGTCCTTGCCGCCGCCGGCCAGCACCGCGTCGATTCGCTCGACAAGCTTGGCGTCACCGATGCGCGGCGAGAACTCGATGCCCAGCTCGGTGGCCTTTGCTTCCAGCTCAGCGCGGGTCGGCGGGGCATTATCATCCGGGATCGTGGCTCCGGCGCCTGCGGTGGCGGTCGGTGCCGGCTTCTCGGCCGCGGCCTTCGCCTCGGTTGTGGTCAGGTGCCAGCCGCCGGCCAGCACCGCGTCGAGCTCGTCCTGATCGTTGACGATGTGGGTGGCGAAGCGGCCGCCGTGGATCTCTTCGGTGCCGCCGGCCTGGTAGACCATGCGCGGGAAATCGTTCCGGTTCATCTTGAGGGTCCTTAAAAAAATGGCCCGCACGCGGCGGGCCGGGAAGCCCGGTTTATGGCCGGGGTGGAGACAACGACAAATCAGGTTTGGCCGAACAGGACCACGCCCATCATTTCCGGGTTGGTGGCGCCGACGCCGAAGCGCGTATCGCAGCGATAGAAGTACTGCTTCGTGTTGATGTTGAAGCTCTTGTACATGATCACTTCGATGCCGAGCTCGGTGGTACCGCGCATGTAGCCGGCTCCCGCGTTGGTCAGGCCTTCATCGACGCCGTTACGGCCCGGCAGCAGCTCGATCGCGCGCTCGTCCCAGAACGGGGAGACGTTGCAGGCCTGGGTGTTCAGGAAGGTCACAGCCGCGCCGTTGGCCGGCGCCGCGGTCACGTTGGCGTATTCTTTCTCGACCTGGGTGCCGCCCGATGCCGAGATGATCGGCGGGGTGATCAGATAGGTGCCGGTACCGCCGGCCGCGCCGGTCTGCTGGCCGACGATACGGAAGGTCTTCTGCTGGCCGGTGTCGCCCTTCTGGATATGGTGCAGCGCGTTGACGCCTGCGATCACGAAGGCATCGCCGGCCTTGACCGCGCCGCCGGCCACCGTCAGGGAAACGACCTGGTAGCGGTTGTCAACGTTCTGCTCTTCGCCGGTAACCGCCTTGCTCGTGGCCTTCGGGGTGTAGTACTGGCCAGCACCATTGAACACCACGCCGGTAGCGGTGGCCGCGCCGAGGCGATAGGTGTAGTCGGCCTTGAAAGTCTCGAAGCCGGAGACATTGCCGACGTATGCCTTCTCGAAGGCGGTGTTCACCTTCGGGTTTGCCGAAGTAGCAGGCTTGGCCAGCGCACTCGCCATGTTGTTGTAGTCGCGGGCATGCAGGATCGACACGCGGCGCGAGTCATCGCCTAGCAGGCCCTGCTCGCGCATCAGCGAATCTGCGGCGGCCAGGTCGTCGAAGCCCGAGGCAGCGGCATTGCGCTTTACGACCAGAGAGCCCTGCAGGCTGGCGATGGTTGCACAGGCGACGTTGATGTCGGTCGCGAGGCGCTGAACGGCACTCTTCATCTTGCGATCGCGCTGCTGCGGATCGTTCAGGTCGTTGCTGGTCATCTTCCAGGGCACGGTCTTGTCGTAGCCGAGGCCGATCGGGACGCTGAGCTGGGTAACGTCGGCAAACGATGCCGAGATGTCGGTGCCGGCAGCGCCGTCGATCGAGACCGAGACGTACGGGACAGGGCGCCAGATCGAGGAACCCTGCGAGCGCTCCAGGGTGGTGGCGTCTGCGTTGTAGTGGGAGACGTTGCGGCCAGCGACCAGGCCGTCGTCGAAGCCGGCCAGCAGCTCGTCGAAGAAAACAGTTTCCTGCTTACTGAATGCGGTTGGCATATAGCCCTCCATGAAAACGGTTGAGAGAATTGCGGCTTCTGCCGCTTGCTGCTTCGCTCATCCGTTTCGGGCCGGACGGGGGCCACTGCTGGGTGATGCTCACTGCCCTTGGGCGGGCGAATCCTTGGTGGCGCCGTCTGACGTGGGCGCCTTACGGCGGCTTACGCCGCGGCCTTACGCTTTTGCTCGCGTAGGTATGCTGCGACCTTCGTGCGGTCGCCGGTCTTCTCTGCCTCGGCCTGGAGGCGTGCCAGCTGGTTGTCGACGCCGGTATTGCCGCTGGCGGTGCCGCGTACCTGGCGCTCCGGCGCCGGCGGTGCATCCTTGCGCGGCGCAACCTTCAGCTGGGTCTCCAGCTTGGCCACAGCGAAGGCGAACCTCACCGGGTCCTTGATGGCGGCCAGCTCCTTGGCCTTGGCCGGGTTGCGGCCCAGGGCGTAGATCACCAGCTCGGGCTTGTCGGCGCCGCTCAGGATCACGCCCTGTTGGGTCTGGTTCATGGTCTCGCGCACGACGTGCTCGGCGCCGTCGAAGTCGTCGACGCGCAGCGCTGCCTTGGCGGTGTTGTAGGTGGTCAGCTTGGCATTCCAGGCTGCTTGGGCGGCTTCCTGCTCTTGGCGTGCGGCAGCGGCGGCCTCATCAGCCTTGCGCTTCGCATCGTTCCAGGCGACCAGCTTGTCGGCATAGGCCTCGGCGTCGAAGTCGCATTCTTCCAAGGTGGGCTTCGGGCCAACGGCCTGAACGGCCGGGGCGGCTTGCTGCTGGGCGGCCTGCTGCGCCTGCTTCAGCTCGCGGTTCTCACGGGCCAGTTCACGCGCCTGCTTGCGGAGGTCCTTGACCCAGGCCGGCGCCGGCTTACCTTCGATCTCGTCGTCGTTCGAAGTGGGGATCGGCTCGTCGCCGAGCATGACCACGACTTCGCCGTCTTCTTCGGCAGCGGCGCCGTTGGCCTGCTCGGCGTTCGACTGGCTGGCATCGTTGCCCTGATCAGCACCCTGGTCGCCGTCGCCAGCGCCCTGATCAGCACCTTCCGCTTCCGCCTGCGCACCACCACCAGCACCGCCGGACTGGTCGTCCTGGAACTGCTCACGGTAGGAACGTTGCTTCCACATCCAGCTTTTGTACATAGGGCGCCTTTTGCCGAGGGTTCTATCGATAGGGAAATTGAATTCCGATGGGCAAAATGATAGGCGGAAACTATTGCTAGCGCAACAGGGTTTATCAGTATTTATTCCTGTGTTGTGCGCGCCCAGCAGTAAATGATGCCGCCGAGCGCGGTTTTTAGATCATTGCTGGATTCCAGGCTGCGCGGCCGGTGCCGGTGGGGTGGCCGCTGCCATAAACTGCTGCGCCAGATCGACCGCATGCTGCTCGCGTCCCTGCTCGACGCCGGCCAGCGTGGCGATCGTGTCGGCGTGCGCCTTCGCCACCTGGGCATCGATCAGCGCGCCGCCTTTTAGCGCCTTCTCGGCGTCGGCCAGCGCCTTCTTGGCTGAGGCCTGCAGGAAGGTGGCGTTCGGATCTTCCGGCTGGTTGGCCTGCACCGCGGCCAGCTCCTGCTTCTCTTCCTCGGTCGGCGGGACGACGCCCATGGTGACCAGCTTGCGGCGGTAGAAGGCACGGACATCGGATAGGCCTTCGCCCTCCATGTTCATCATGATCATCGCCAGCAGCACGCCTTGCGCCTCCGGATCGGTGGTCATCTGCAGCACACCCGTCAGGCTGCGCACGGTCGCGGCGCGCCGGCTGGACGACGACGGGCCGACGTCCGGCACCACATCGAACTTCGCCTTGCTCAGGTCGTTCGCGCGGTAGGTCTCGCCGGTCTCCTTGTTCACCATCGGCTTGAGCAGTTCGACGGTCCCGGTCTGGTCGGCGTGGTCGATGGTCTTCATCTTGCGGCCGGGCTCGTGCAGCAGCTCCGACGCCATCGACTGCCAGACCTCGCCCACCCGCTTGACGGTCTTCTTGAAATTATCGATGTAAATGAAGACCTGCATGTCGAGGCGCTGCTGGATCAGGTCGACTGCGACGCCCGACTGGTTCGGCTGCAGCTGCTCGCCGGCCTGCTGGTTACCCAGCATGTCTTCGAGCGCGGTGGCGGCCAGTTGGGCCAGCGCAGCCATCGCCGGCGGGAGATTCGGCGCCTTCGTGTACTGCAGCACCGGGATGGTCTGCTGCCCGGTGGTCTGGTCCATGATCGAGTTCAGCACCAGGTAGGGATACTTCTCGATTACGTCCTGGGCCCACATCTCGGCATGCCCGGCGATCATCTCCGGAGTGACGATGGGCTTCTCGATGTCGAAACGCATGGCCATCTCGGCCAGCCAGGACTTGATCATGTTGTCCAGCACCTGGGCGTCGCGCGCCAGTCGGACGTGGCCCTGACACCGCTCGATGCCGTCGACGAACCACCGCTTGCCGTAGAAGGGCACGATGGGGATGTGCTTGCCGGCGATGTAGCCCTCGTCGGATAAGATCCGGGCGCCGTTCATGATGTACTTGTGGACCTTGCGCACCTTGCGGCGCTTCTCGTGGAACTTCTGGAAGCCGGTGGCTTGGAGCTGGGCCAGCTTGTCCGGATCGTCCTGCAGCTCCTGGTCGCGCACCTCCATGACGTTCGGCTCGTCGTCGCCCAGCGAGATGCCCTGGAAGAAGTGCACCAGCTCGGTTTGCTCCTCGACCTCGTACACCTCGGCGATCCAGACCACATCGGGCGTGCACCAGTCGAACATCGAGCGCGTGATGTCCTTCGGCCAGCTGGCCGGGCTGTCGCCCCATTCCTCTTCGTAGTCGGCCGGGCTCATCGAGGACAGCACGTAGCAGCGCTTCGCGTCCGCCTTGTCGTAGCGCTTCCCATCCAGGCTGAAGAACACGCAAGTGTCGGCCTCGTAGATGGGCTCGATCGCGATGCGCTGACGGGTGTCGTCGTCATCATCCTCGTTCTCATAGCGCGCGCGCAGGCGAATGGCTCCCATGCCGCCGCTCGTACCCTCTTCGAAGGTGTTGTCGTAGGCCTCCTGAGCGCCGCTGTCCTGCTCGTCGGCGCGGTACAGGCCATCGCAGGTGTCCGCCAGCTCGTCGGCCTGGCTGCCGTCCTTCGGTACGAAGTCGACTGTGATCCGGTTGTTGCGGTACTCGTTCACAACCCGCAGCACGGCCAGATGGGTCTTGTTGAACTCGAACCGCGGCTTGTTCGCGAAGGCGTCGCCGACCGCGCCCTCCCACTGCGCGCCCGGAATGCTATAGAAGCGGCGGTCGCTCAGGCACTGCACGCGGGTGTCGCGGACAGCGGCCTGGATCTTGTCGAAGTCGGTACGGAAGAAGGTATGCTTGCGCTGCAGGAGTTCGGCTTTGGAGGGGCGGCCCATAGCTGATGCCTTTCGGAATGAATTTCCGATAGTCTACAGCTATCACGTGCCAGCGGGAAATAGGGCGTTGCTATTTCGCTTTGCCGATCGCTGCGGCAGCGCGCGTGACGGCGCGGCGGGTAGCGGCACGCCGGTCAGCCCCCACAGGCTCTGTGATGTCATCTCCGACGTCGCGCATCTCAACCATGATGATTCGGCGGCAGACCTTGACATGTAAGCTAAGGTCCACCTGCAGGTTAAACGTGTCGTCGCTGTGCACCAGGGAGTTCCAGGCAAACACGGTCGAACCATCCTCGAAGTGCAGGTCCCCGTAGCCCTCGCCGTCGACCTCCTCGAACTGGGCGCCGAGTGCGCGCGCGGCCAGCTCCAGCAGCTCGCGGTCGGCTACCGGAATCTCTTTGCGCGGCGGGCGGGGCAGCTCGTCGACTTCTTCGATGTCATCGTATGGGTTCATTGTCATTCCGCCATTCTACCGGCGCCGGAACGGCGAGGCCACCGGGATGGGCTTCGCCGCAGCGGCCGGCGGCGCGGCCGGCGCTGTCTGCACGGTGTTGATCGCGTCGAACATCGGGTCCAACTGGTCGTCGTGTGTGCCGCCCGGGAACGCTGCCGCCTCATCGAGGAAGTCGGACAGCCAGGCGGCATCCTGCGGCAGTAGCACGTTCCCGCTCTCGATGAACGGCGCTGCGTCGTAGCCGCGGGAAAGCTTGTCCTTATCGCGCTGGACCGGCAGCACCGGCACGCCCTCGCGCCGCAGGGTCTGGATCAGGCCGGTGCCGCTCACCTTGTCCTCGACCATCATGGCGCGCAGCGCGGCGCCGCTGCCGGCATCCGCCTTGTGCTTGTTCCAGAAAGCCCGGGCCTGGACGAGCAGGTCGGGCGATTCCCACTTGTCGCGCACCTGGTCGATCAGCACCGCCTCGCCGGTGACCGAGCGGCCCCAGCACTGCAGCACCGAGTAATCGTGTCGCTGCTCGGTCTTCTGGGCGGTGTCGACGTGGATCATGCGGAAGTCGAGGCGCGGCAGGACGGTGTAGTAGCGGAACCAAGGCGTCTTGATGATGCCGCCGCCACGTGGCGCCGGGCGCTGCTGCAGCTGGCCGGCCGCGCCGTACGAGCCCAGCGTCTTTTCAAGCTCCTGCACCTGGGCCTCGCCGAAGCGCTCGGGGAACATCAGTTCGCCCTCCTTCGTGCGCGGGTCCTGCCAGCCGATGGGCGTCATGCAGCGGCGGCCGGGCTCGAACCGCATCGGGATGCAGAGGTGCACGTAGGGCAGGCCCATGTCCTTGATCACGCCGGACACGTCCTTCTCGTTCAGCCGCTGCATGACGACCACGATAGCGGACTTCTCGGAGTTCACGCGGGTCGGCAGGGTCTCGGTAAAGGCCAGGCGGGCGGCCTCGAGCGCTGCCGGCGAGTTCGCGTTGTCGGCGCTGATCGGGTCATCGAGGATGACGCGGTCGCCGCGCACTCCGGTCATTGAGGTGAAGGCGCGCGCCTGGCGGAAGCCCTTGTGCACGTTGCCGAATTCCTTCTTGCCGTCGAGGTCGCGTGCCAGCTCGAGCGGCCACAGCTTCTGGAACCAGTCCGACTTGACCAGGTCGCGGCACTTGCGGTTGTCGCGGATCGCCAGCGTCTCTTCGTGCGCGGTGCCGACGAAGCGCATCTCGGGTATGCCCTTCGGGCCCCATTCCCACGCCGGCCAGATCACCCCGGTCAGCAACGACTTCATCGAGCCCGGGGGCACGTTCATGAGCAGGCGCAGGATGTCGCCGCTGGTCACCGCCTCCAGGTGCAGGCAGATGGCGTCCAAGGCCCAGCCCCATTTCAGCTCAGCGGCCGGCTCCAGCACGTGCCAGGCGCGCTTGGCGAACTCGGCCAGAGAGCGCTTGCACAGCTCGCGCTCGACGGCCTGGAGGTCAGCTTGGCTTAGCTGCATCTTTCGCCCTCATGATCTCGGCCAGCACGGCGGTGGACATGCCGGCGACGTCGAGCGTCGCCTGGGCTTGCACTGGGCCGCCGCCTTCGCCGGTGAGCTGCAACTGGCGGCCATACTTGCGCGGCTTCATGCGCTGGGCCTGCTCGACGCGCGCGTGGATCCGCAGCTTGGCCTTCTGAATCGCTTCCTTGTCCGGCTTGCAGTTGTCCGCGATGTCGACGATCTCATCGATCATCGTGTCCGCGCGCTCATCCGTTGCCTTTTCGTACAGCTTGGCGAAGTCCTCATGCTCGGCCAGCCAGCGGAACACTGTGGCCTTGCTGGGCATGCCGGCCTTCTTGCAGACGGAGCGCAGCGAGCCGCCATCGGCGATAGCAGCGCAGAATTTGGCGGCGAGGGCAGGGGTATAGGTGTCGCGGGTCATGACGTAATGATGCCACCTGTCAACGAATTTAGGGGAAGCGTAACGGAAACAAGTCCACACGCCAAGGATGAGTGTGGCACTGCTGCTAATATGCCGAGCTTCGATCAAACTGATGGAGACAACGTGAGTCCAAAATTCTGGGAATATTACTTGGCAATAGAGGAGGACTTGGCCAACTGCTCCCGCTACGTAGAATTCAGCGAGCTAAACTATGAAACCTTTTCGAATGAGTTTGCGAAAATCATTGTCTTGGCGTCGGCAGAAATTGACACAATATTTCGTGAACTGTGCGGATTAATATCGCCGACAGCTAACGCTGATAACATCAAAAAATATTTCACGATAATCGTGGGCGAATATCCTAACTTCTCTCAGTCGTATGTGAAGATTCGGCGAGCAGACATAGACTTGCAGCCATGGAAAAACTGGACTGCAGAAGCCAGTCCTGACTGGTGGCGTTTCGGGTATAACAAAATTAAACACGACCGAACAAACCATTTCGTTAAAGCGAATCTTGGTAATGCGCTGCATGCAGTAGGGGCATTACTCCTCGTGATTCTGCACTATCATAACTTCGTCAGCGGCAAGTCAATATCGGTCGATTTGAGCCGTATGGGTAAATTATTCACGCCCGAATCGCCAGAGCAAGGGAAGGCGGGTATGTTCCTCACATACGGAATAGCCAGATAAGAATCGAATAGCACTTCATGCAGCGCTCGGTCACAGCCACCTAAACGCGGCGAAGTTGATGCATAGGTGCAGGGTGTTGTCGGCGATGTTCTCGGCCACGTTCAGGCCGAGCCAGAGGCCCAGGGCGAGGCCAGCGGCGAAGGCGAGGGCGATCATAGGGCCTCCTTGGTCACGCGTTCGATGCTGTGCACCTTCATGGCGCCGCCTTCGTAGTTCAGCAGGTTGACCTCGATGCCGCGCTTGCCCAGCTCGACGCACAGCTTGCTCAGGTCGGCCACCAGCATGCGCACGTCCGCGGCCAGATCTTCATCGGTTTGCGTTTGCAGGCTCATGCCGCCTCCCCAAGCAGATCCTGCTGCGGCTGCGCCACCGGCATGGCCGTGATCGTGACCACGACGCGGGCTTCGCCGTCCGGCTCCATGCGCTCTGCGGTCAGCCGGCGCACCCACTTGTCGTCCTCGATCGCGACGTCCTTGAGCGCGTCGAGCAGCACCTTGTTGGCGTTGTCGATGTCGATGCACATCACGCCGTCGTCCCAGGCGGCGCCCAGTTTGCGCTGGCGGGTACGCCAATCGACCGGGCGGTGTGGGTACAGCTGGACGTCGATGCGCACGCGGCCAGCCATCGGGTGGCGCACGCCGGCAGCAACGCACAGTGCCTCGACCTCGGCCTTGTACGCCTTCGCCTCGGGGGTCACGTAGGTCATCGCCATGGCTTTGCGCGCGCCCTTGCCAGGGATGACGCGCGTGGCCCAGTAGCGATTCGCCGAGAGCGGGTATGGCAGGGTGAGGGTGATCGGGGTCATTCGTCGCACTCCTGCTGCTCGTTGAACCAGGCGGTGTAGTCACCTGGCCTGCACTTCGGGCACGGCTGGCGCGCCACGCTCGGATCGTCGCCGTCTGCGTCCATGTCGCTCATGTAGCCGTCCGTGCACATCAGGTCGGGATAGCCGGCCATGCCGCTGTAGCCCTGCTCGCCGCACCCTGCAGCCGCGTAGCGCGTCTCAGGCCAGGGGCGAAGCGCGGGCGCTCTGTCGCGGCCCTCACGGAAGTGGCGCGCGCCAGGGACGCGGATCCAGTTGTAGCGGTTCAGCTCGATGGTCGAGCGAGCGCGCTGGCCAGCGTAGCGACCCTCTCGGCGGTTGCGTGATTCGGTGGTGCGTTTCATCAGGTTCTCCCGTGTCGTTGTTGTTGCCGCCCGGCGGCCGGGCGGGGTGGTGGTTAAGCGTCGTCGCCGCAGAAGCACGCGATCGTGCTGTCGTCGACATCGAACAAGTCGTCTTGGCTTTGCGCGCGATCGAGCATCGTCTGGTAGCTCGGGCGATCATTGCGGAACCGGGCGCCACTTTCCTTGCTGTTCAGCGGCCGCGCTTCCTGCGATGCCCACCAGATGGCGCGCGAAGGCTTGGCCGCGATCAAGGTCTGCACGATGTTCCGGCCCTTGAGAAAGCAGAGGTCGCAGTTTCCCTCGTAGGTCACGCCGTCATGGTTCGGCAGCTCCAGGTCGAAAGGCTGTGCGCGCCAGAAGTCGCCAACATCCTTCTTCGTCACGCCGGCGGCAGCAAGCGGCAGAACCATGGTTTCGTGCACAGTCTCGGGCGATGGGCGGGCGCGAATCTTCGCCACTCGGCGCGGTTCGTCGGCCCGGATGCCAACCATATGGTCCCAGCCCTCGCCGCCATCCTTCCAGCCAAGGGCCTTCAGGTGCTTGTGCAT
>FTBN01000112.1_pt1 | contig 14488 bp, 12 predicted proteins | sample 1639381 | NCBI WGS metagenome assembly FTBN01 (sample SAMEA3914864, study PRJEB12502) | metagenome | biome: forest; material: soil | place: USA | collected 2012-03-12 | depth 0.3 m | reverse complement strand
GCACGTCGGCGACCTGCCCCGGATGCACGAACATGCCCTTGACCTTGGTGGTCTGGTCGGCGCGTCCGAGCCAGCCTTTGAGACGGATATTGGTGCGGCCGCACGGACTGGCCTGGTGCGAGGAATCGGCGACGATCGCCGACAGGTCGCCGGTGCCGAAGCGGATCAGCGGATAGTCGCCATTGCCAAGCACCGTGACCACCACCTCGCCCACTTCACCCTCGGGCATCGGCACGGTCCCGCCGGGCTCGACGATCTCGACCAGCACCCCCTCATCGACTACCCAGCCGTCGCCACCCTCGGTCTCGTAAGCGATCAGGCCGAGGTCGGCCGTGCCGTACATCTGGCGCGCGGTGATGCCATGGTCCTGCAGCCACGCGCGCAGCGCAGGCGGGCACGCTTCGCCCGACACCAGCGCCTTCGACAGGCTGCCGCACGGCAGGCCCATCTCGCCGCCGCGCTCGATCAGCAGCTTCAGGAACGAGGGCGTGCCCGCATAGGCGGACGGCTGCAGGCTTGCCAGCGCCTGCACCTGCGATTCGGTCTGTCCGACGCCGGCCGGGAACACGCAACAGCCCAGACGATGAGCACCCGATTCCATCATCATGCCCGCCGGCGTGAAGTGGTACGAGAACGTGTTGTAGACCAGTTCGCCCGCGCGAAATCCCGCCGCGAACATCGCCCGCGCGGTGCGCCACCAGTCGGGCGCGAAGCCATCGGGCTCGTGGATCGGCCCCGGCGACTGGAACACGTGCCGCAGCGCGCCGATCGGCGTGGCATTGAGGCCGCCCAGTGGCGGCGTCATGCGCTGGCGCGCGGTCAGTTCGGATTTGCGCGTGACCGGCAATTGCGCCAGCGCGGCGCGCGACGTGAGCGCACGGGCATCGACATCACGCAGCAGTTCGGCAAAGTACGGCGCATGCGATTGCGCGTGCGCCACCTGGCGTGCCACGGCCGCCATCAGCGCGGCCTCGCGTTCGGCGGGCGCGCGCGTTTCCAGCGAATCAAAGTATTCAGCCATAACGGGGTCCGGGAAATCAGGCCAGCCAGCGCTTGCGGCGGCGATAGCTCTTCACGTCGCGGAACGATTTGCGCGCACTGCCTTCGGCATCGTTGGCGGCCACGCCAAGGTAGAACTCCTTGACGTCCTCGTTGGTGCGCAGCGATTCGGCATCGCCATCCATCACCACGCGTCCGTTCTCAAGGATGTAGCCGTAGTCGGCGTAGCGCAGCGCGACCATCGTGTTCTGTTCGGCCAGCAGGAAGCTCACGCCCTCGCGCGTGTTGAGGTCGCGCACGATCTCGAAGATCTCCTCGACGATCTGTGGCGCCAGGCCCATCGACGGCTCGTCGAGCAGGATCATCGACGGCTTGGCCATCATCGCGCGCCCGATCGCACACATCTGCTGTTCGCCGCCCGAGGTGTAGCCGGCCTGCGACTTGCGGCGCGTCTTCAGGCGCGGAAAGTAGGCGTAGATCTTTTCCAGCGCGTCGCGCGTCTCGCCGCGCGAGAGGCCACGCGTATAGGCGCCGGTCAGCAGGTTTTCCTCGATGGTCAGGTGCGCGAAGCAGTGGCGGCCTTCCATCACCTGGATCACGCCGCGCCGGACCAGATCGTTCGGCGTGAGCTGGTCCACGCGCTGGCCGCGATACTCGATCGAGCCCTTGGTGACATCGCCGCGCTCGGCATGCAGCAGGTTCGAGATCGCCTTCAGCGTCGTGGTCTTGCCCGCGCCGTTGGCGCCGAGCAGCGCCACGATGCGGCCTTCCGGCACATCGAGCGACACGCCCTTGAGCACCAGGATCACGTGGTCGTAGATGACTTCGATATTGTTGATGGAGAGAAGGGTCATGTCTCGTGTCCCTGTATGTTTCGCTCCCCTCTCCCGTACAGCGGGAGAGGGGTTGGGGGAGAGGGGACTGAGGCTCAGACAGCGACCTCGCATCCAGAAATGCCGGACCCTCTCCCCCGCCCCTCTCCCGCGGCGCGGGAGAGGGGAGAAAACCGCCGGCCGCTACTAGCCTTGCAGCTTCATGCAGGCCGGCGTGATGCCCTTCTCCTTCGCGTACTGCGCGGCGGTGGCCTTGAACAGCGGGTGGATCAGGTTCTTGTTGCCTTCGATCCAGTCGGACACCACGACCCACTTGGTGCCGTCCCATTGCTGGATCTTCACCTTGCCCGAGCCTTCATGGTTGTCGCAGCTGGTCTTGATCTCGGGCAGCAGGCCCGTGGCACCGATTTGCTGCAGGCGCGCATTGGTCAGGTTCAGGTTCTCGAACGCCCAGCGCATGTCGTCGCCGCTCATGACCTTGCCCTTGCCGAACTTCGCCTGCGCCACGCGAATCGCTTCCACGGTCACCACGGCCGCCGACACGCCACGGTTGTAGAGCACCGAACCGACCTTGTTGCGGTCCTGCATGTTGCCCTTGCCGGCGCCATAGACCACCTTGTCGATGTCTGCGATCAGCGGCACGCTCTTGCCCGCCACGTTCCACGTGGCGCTCATGTAGCCCTTCGCGGCATCACCGGCCGGCACCGTGTCTTCTTCCGATCCGGCCCACCACGACCCGATCATCTTGTCGCGCGAGAAGCCCACCTTCTGTGCGGCCTTCAGCGCGGTCTGGTTCATCACGCCCCAGCCCCAGAAGATCACGTAGTCAGGATTCTCCTGGCGGATCTTCAACCATTGCGCGCCCTGCTCGTTGCCCGGGTGCGCCACGGGGATTTCCACGAGATTGAACTTGCCGAGCTTGGCTTCGGCCTCCAGCGCCACGATCGGCTCCTTGCCATAGGCCGAATCGTGATAGAGGTAGACGATCTTCTTGCCGGCCAGCGACCCGCCGTTCTTCGTCGCCAGGAACTTCACGATGGCCGACACCTGCATCTGGTACGTGGTGACCAGCGGGAACGCGTACGGGAACACCGAGCCATCGACGGCATCGGTGCGTCCATAGCCCATCATCACCAGCGGCACCTTGTCGCCGGCGGTCTTGTCGACCAGCGCGTAGGAAATGCCGGTGGACATGGTGTGATACGCCGTGCCCTTGCTCGTGCTGTTCTTGGCCTTCAGCCGCTCGTAGCACTCGACGCCCTTGGCGTTGTTGTACTCGGTCTCGCACTCTTCCCACGACAGCTTGACGCCATTGACGCCACCATCCTTCAGGTTGACGTAGTTCAGGTAGTCGACGAAGCCCCCATAGAACGATTGCCCGTTGGCGCCGTACGGGCCGACGCGATAGCTTGGCAGCGCCACGAACTGGTCATTGGCCTGCGCCAGCGCCGGCAGTGACGGCGCCAGCAGGGCAGCCGCGACGCTGACCACCAGGGCGGCGCGCTGCACGTTGCGAAATACGGTTGTCATGACTGTCTCCTTCACCTCGGACGGGCGTTGTTATGAGAACGACGTAAAAATCACTCCAGGTACTCCTAATGCGGGAATGGCCACAAGCGTAATTTCTCCTTGGCAATCTGCCAGAGCCGCGCCAGCCCGTGCGGTTCCACGATCAGGAAGAAGATGATCAGACCGCCGAACACCATGAGCTGGATATGCGACACCGTGGCATTCGTGAACGGCAGGTGCAGCAGCGAGGCCAGGCCCGGCAGCACGTTGTCGAGGAAGATCGGCAGCAGCAGGATGAACGCGGCACCCAGGAACGAGCCCAGGATGCTGCCCACGCCGCCGATGATGATCATGAACAGGATGCGGAACGACAGGTCCAGCGAGAAGCCGTCCGGCTCGACCGAACCGAGGTAGCAGAACGCGTACAGCGCGCCGGCCACGCCGCAGTAGAACGAGCTGACCGCGAACGCCAGCAGCTTGGTGCGCATCAGCGGGATGCCGATCACTTCGGCCGCGACGTCCATGTCGCGCACGGCCATCCACGCGCGGCCCGTGGCGGAGCGCACGAGGTTCTTGGCGATCAGCGCCAGCACCGTGACAATGCCCAGCACGAACAGGTACTTTTTCACCGGCGTGTCGATCGGCACGCCGAACAGGTCCAGCCGCTGTGCCGTGATCACGCCCGACGAGCTGTTGTTCGACAGCCAGGGAAACTTGGTCAGCGCCCAGACCACGAAGAACTGCGCGGCCAGTGTGGCCACGGCCAGGTAGAAGCCCTTGATGCGCAGCGACGGCAGCCCGAACGCCACGCCCACCAGCGCCGCCGAAGCGCCGGCCAGGAGGAAGGTCAGCAGCACCGGAATGCCTTCGATGCGCAGCTGGAAGTTATAGGCGGCGTAGGCGCCCACCGCCATGAAGGCCGCGGTGCCGAGCGACAGCTGTCCGGCATAGCCGGTGAGGATGTTCAGCCCAAGCGCCGCCAGCGAGAAGATCAGGAATGGCGTCAGGATCGCGCTGAACCAGTATTCGCTGCCTGTGAACGGGATGACGACAAACGCCACCGCCATCAGCAGCGCGAAGAAAATACGGTCCTGCCGGATCGGGAAGATCTGGCTGTCGGCAACGTAGCTGGTCTTGAACTGACCGGATTCGCGGTAGAGCATGATGGGTCTCCGTCAAACGCGGTCGATGTGTTTCTCACCGAACAGCCCTTCGGGCCGTACGAGCAGAAACAGCAACGCGAACACATATGGGAACCAGCCTTCGATTCCCCCGAAATTGCCGCCGAACATCGACTGGAACACCGGCGGGATATAGATCTCGGCCAGCTTCTCCGACGCGCCGATGATCAGCCCGCCGACAATTGCGCCCGGCACCGATGTGAAGCCACCGAGGATCAGCACGGGCAGTGCCTTGAGCGCGGTCAGCGTCAGTGCGAACTGCACGCCGTTGCGCGAGCCCCAGAGCATGCCGGCCACCAGCGCGACGAAGCCGGCCACGCCCCACACGATGGCCCAGATGTGCTGCAGCGGAATCCCCAGCGACAACGCCGCCTGGTGATCGTCGGCCACCGCGCGCAGCGCACGCCCCACCTTCGTGTACTGGAAGAACAGCGCGAGCGCGGCCACCAGCAGGGCGGCGATCAGCGCGGCGGCGAGGTCGAACTTCGACACCACGATGTTGAAGCGCGTCAGGATCGCCTCGATCGGCTCGTCGACAATGCCCATCTCGATCGGCCGCACCTCGTTGCCGAACAGCAGCGGCCCCAGCCCTTCGAGGAAGAACGAGAGACCGATCGTCGCCATGAACAGCGTGATCGGCGGCTGGTTGACGAGCTTGCGCAACACGAAGCGCTCGGTGCTCATGCCGACGATGATCATGACGATGAACGCGCCGATCACGGCGGCCCACATCGGCAAGCCCTTGTCCATCAGCCCCACCACGGCCAGCGCGGCGAAGTAGACCATCGCGCCCTGCGCGAAGTTGAATACGCCCGAGGCCTTGTAGATCAGCACGAAGCCGAGCGCCACCAGCGAATACATCAGCCCCGAGAGCAGTCCGCCGATCAGGATTTCGAAGAAGAACGTCATCGTCGCCTGCCTTTTCCGTTTGGCTTCCGTTTGGCTTCCGCTTATGCGCTCAGTGCGAGGTGCCCAGATAGGCGCGGATCACATCGGGATTCGCCTTGACCTCTTCCGGCGTGCCGTCGCCGATCTTCTTGCCGTAGTCGAGCACGACCACGCGATCGGAGATGTCCATCACCACGCCCATGTCGTGTTCGATCAGCACGATCGTGGTGCCGAACTGGTGGTTCACGTCGAGGATGAAGCGGCACATGTCCTGCTTCTCTTCCACGTTCATGCCGGCCATCGGCTCGTCCAGCAGCAGCATCGACGGTTCGGCCGCCAGCGCGCGCGCGAGCTCCACGCGCTTCTGCAGGCCGTAAGGCAGGCGGCCGACCGGTGTCTTGCGGATCGCCTGGATCTCCAGGAAGTCGATCACTTCCTCGACCTTGCGGCGATGACGCACTTCCTCGGCGCGCGCCGGGCCCCACCAGAGCGCGTGCGCGAACAGCCCGGTACGGAACTGCGTGTTGCGGCCGGTCATGATGTTGTCGAGCACGGTCATGCCCTTGAACAACGCGATGTTCTGGAACGTGCGCGCGATGCCCTGGCGCGCCGCGGCAGTCGGATGCATCTGGCGACGCTCCTGGCCGCGAAACACGATGCGGCCCTGCTGCGGGTGATACACGCCGTTGATCACGTTCAGCATCGAACTCTTGCCCGCGCCGTTCGGGCCGATGATGGCGCGAATCTCGTGCTCGCAGACATCGAACGAGATATCGGTCAGCGCCTTCACCCCGCCGAACGACAGCGAGATGTTCTGCAGGTCAAGGATCACATCGCCACGCGTATGTGCGTGGGTGGTGGAGTCGGGCTGGCGCGCTTCGCCGGTGCGCGGGGTGTCGCCGTGCGCGCCTTCCGCATGGCCCGGTGGCGCAATGGTGCCGGGCGACACCATCGCGCCCGTGGCATCCACGCGCGCCATGCCCCCGCCCTGCCACGCTGTCTGGGTAACCGTCATGCTGTGCCTCCTGTGTCAGGCCGCGCGCGTCCCGCCCGCAGGCGGCAAGCGACGCACATCCACCAGCTTCAGCGTGGCCGAGACACTACCCTCGCGGCCATCCTCGAACTTCACGCGCGTATCGATGAACTGCTCACTGCGGCCGGCGTAGAGCGCCTCCACCAGCTCGGCGTACTTCTCGGCGATGAAGCCACGGCGCACCTTGCGCGTGCGCGTCAGCTCATCGTCGTCGGGGTCCAGCTCCTTGTGCAGGATCAGGAACCGTGCGATCTGCGAGCCCGCCAGCATCGCGTCGCTGGCGAGGTCGGCATTCACCTGCTCGACGCACTCGGCAATCATCGCGATTACATCGGGTTGACCCGCCAGGTCGACATAGCCCGCATAGGGCAGGTGGCGGCGCTCGGCCCAGTTGCCCACCGCATCGAAATCGATATTGATGAACACGCAGACGCTGTCCCGGCCAGTGCCGAAGGCCACCGCCTCCTTGATGTACGGAAAGAACTTCAGCTTGTTCTCGATGTACTTGGGCGCGAACATCGATCCGTCGGCCAGCTTGCCGACATCCTTGGCGCGATCGATGATCTTGAGGTGGCCATCGGCGTCGATCACGCCGGCGTCGCCGGTCATGAAGTAGCCCTCGTCGTTGATGGCCTCGCGCGTGGCGTCCTCGCGCTTGTAGTACGCCTTGAGCAGGCCCACGCCGCGCACCAGCACCTCGCCGTTGTCGGCGATGCGGATCTCCATGCCCGGTGCGGCAGGCCCCACCGAATCGAACTTGACCTGGCCGTCGGGCTGCAGGCACACATACGCGCAGGTTTCGGTCTGGCCGTAGAACTGCTTGAGGTTGATGCCGATCGAGCGATAGAAGCGGAACAGGTCGGGGCCGATCGCCTCGCCGGCGGTGTAGCCCACGCGGATACGGCTCATGCCCAGCACATTGCGCAGCGGGCCATAGATCAGCACTTCGCCGATCGCATAGCGCAGCCGATCCGCCAGCGGCACCGGGCGCTTGTCGAGGATCTCGGCGCCGCAGCGGCGCGCCACGCCCATCGCCCAGTGGAACAGCCGGCGCTTCACCCAGCCCGCGTCTTCCATGCGGATCATGACCTGCGTGAGCAACCCTTCGTAGATGCGCGGCGGTGCAAAGTAGTAGGTGGGGCCGATCTCGCGCAGATCGGTCATCACGGTGTCGCGCGATTCGGGACAGTTCACGGTGAAGCCCGCGACCATCGCCTGCGCATACGAGAACAGGTTGTCACCCACCCATGCCATCGGCAGGTAAGACAGCACGTCGTCGTTCGGGCCGAGGCCATCGAACTGGCAGCCGTTGCGCGCGGCGCCGATCAGGCCCGCGTGCGAATGGCACACGCCCTTCGGCTTGCCGGTGGTGCCAGATGTATAGAGGATGATCGCCGTGTCGTCAGCCACGCCCACCTCGACCTCGGCGTCGAAGTAGCCGGGATTGGCCTGGTCGAATTCGCGACCGATTTCCTGCAGGCGTTCGTACGAGAGCAGCGACGGATGATCGTAATCACGCAGCCCGCGTGGATCTTCGTAGATCAGGTGGCGCACCGCGCGGCCGCGTGTGGCCAGTTGCGGCTCACTTCCAGCAGCTTGTCGACCTGCTCCTGATCCTCGACGATCGCGAATTCGATCTCGGCGTCGTCGAGTACATAGACCATCTCGTTGGCGATGGCGTCCTGGTAGAGCGGCACGGGCACGCCACCCAGTGCCTGCGCGGCGGTCATCGCCCAATACAGGCGCGGACGGTTGTCGCCCACCACGGCCAGGTTCATGCCACGGCGGAAGCCCAGTGCGGCCAGACCGCATGCGAGCGCGCGCACTTCACGCGCAGCCTGCGACCAGCTGTAGGTCTGCCAGATACCGAGATCCTTTTCGCGATGGGCCGGATGATCGGGCCGCTGCATGGCGTGCGCCAGCAGCCATCGCGGAAAGGTCGTTGCCGACGTTTCCTGCATCGCTGTCTCCTCTCCCCGCAGATGGCGTAGGGTCCACGCCGGGTATCAAGCCATCAGACCGGTCGCTATACTGGGCGTTTCGCGGTCACGGCATTGCCGCACTGCATCACGCCCGCCTTGCCTTGTTTGGGTGAGGATTGTTGGCAGGGGCCGGTTCCGTGTGATCGTAAGATAGCCGATGGCTTTCCCCCGGGTTGTCGCGCCGGCGACAATTCCGGGTTAATCCCTACGGGAGTCCGAATGCGCACGGCTGACCTCTCCACGTATATCGACGGCTGCGCCTGGGCCGTGGATCTGAGCCCCGAGCAGCGTGATCGTGTCAAACGCGTGACCACGGTGCGCGAGTACGCACAAGGCGACTACGTCTGCCACAAGGGCGAAAAGGCCGAGCACTGGCTTGGCGTGGTCGAAGGCATCGTGAAGATCACCACGGTGTCGCCCTCGGGCAAGTCGGTCACGTTCACCGGCGTTCCCACCGGCGGCTGGTTTGGCGAAGGCGCCGTGCTGAAGTCCGAGATCCGCAAATACGACGTGATGGCGCTGCGCCGCTCGCACATCGCCTTCGTGCCACGCGATACTTTTCAGTGGTTGCTGGATACCAGCCTGCCCTTTACGCGCTTCCTGCTGATGCAGTTCAACGAGCGGCTTGGCCAGTTCATCGCCGCCGTGGAATACGAGCGCCTGCTCGACATCGATTCGCGCGTGGCACGCGCGGTGTCGTCACTGTTCAATGAACACCTGTACCCCGGCATCGGCAAGACACTCGAGATTTCGCAGGAAGAGATCGGTCTGCTGGCAGGCATTTCGCGCCAGCGCGCCAACCAGGCGCTGAAGGTGCTGGAACAGCAGGGACTGGTGCGCGTCGACTACGGCGTGATCGAAGTGCTCGATCTGGATGGGTTGCGGCAGTATGGGGAGTGACGCGGGACGCGCAGGGTAGAATCTCCCTTCGCTGCCGTCTTCCGCTGAATTGGAAGGACCCGGCCTGCTACCGCCCCATAGGGATGAATGCATCGTGACCGACTCCATCTTCCTGACTCGCGTCGTATTGCGAAACTACAAGAGCATTGCATTTTGCGACGTTGAACTTGGCCCGCTGACATACCTGGTTGGGAACAATGGGTCAGGAAAAAGCAATTTCCTTGATGCCCTGCACCTCGTCCGCGACGCTCTCACAGGATCGCTAGACAACGCCCTGGCCGAGCGCGGTGGCCTCTCTGAAGTGCGGCGGCGTTCAAGTGGTCACCCGACCCACTTTGGGATCCGACTCGAGTTCCGCCTCAGGAATGGCACAACGGGCTACTACGCTTTCAGGGTCGGGGCGCTGCGCGATAGAGGATACGAAGTTCAAAACGAGGAATGCGTGCTTGGTGGTATCGGGAAGGGCCCCTTCTTCAAACTGGAAAAAGGCCAACTGAAGTCCTCGAGCGAAGCGACATTCCCAGCGGTTACCTCGGACCGCCTTGCCCTCGTCAACGCCTCCGGCCTCCCCACGTTCCGTCCAGTTTTCGACGCATTGACGTCAATGGGCTTCTACAACTTGAACCCCAAGCTGATCCGTGAACTGCAGAAGCCGCAGGACGGGCGCCTGCTTAAGCCCGCTGGTGAGAATATCGCCAGCGTTCTAGGGCATCTGGAGCGGACAGAGCCCTCCGTGGTGCAGACGATCGCCGAGTATTTGCAGACAGTGGTACCCACTGTGCATGGTGTTGAACGTGTGCAGATCGGACCTATGGAGACGCTTCAGTTCCGACAAGACATGGCCGGGGCACAACACCCATGGCATTTTCAGGCACAGAACATGTCCGACGGCACGTTACGCGCGCTCGGCGTTCTGGTTGCACTCTTTCAGGGCAACCGGGACTATGTCCCCTCAATCATCGGCATCGAGGAACCGGAAACGGCACTGCATCCAGCAGCCTCCGGCGCCTTGCGCGAAGCCTTGCAAAGGGCCTCGGAAAAGACGCAGGTGATTGTCACGAGCCATAGCCCCGATCTTCTGGACGACATCAACCTGTCGCCTGACTCGCTACTTGCGGTTGTCGGCGCGGCCGGAGAGACGCGTATTGCAAAGCTTGATGAAGGATCGAGGACTTCGCTGCGGCAGCACCTCTTTTCCGCGGGCGAACTCCTAAGGCTCAATCAGTTGGCGCCAGATCTTGACGTGCTACAAGCGCAGGAACAGAAGCAAGGCGATCTGTTTGGAGAAACGAGAGCGTGAGTAGCGTCGTAGCCATCGTCGAAGGCGACGGAGAAGTTCAGGCATTGCCGGTATTGCTTCGTCGCATGTGCGAATGCCTTACCCCTGAGGCCTATGTGAGAGTGCTACCTCCCATCCGCGTTCGCCGGGACAAGTTTCTGAACAAGCCGGCGGAGTTCGATAGGCATGTGCAACTCGCTGCGCTGAAATGCAGCAATAACGGATGGATTCTCATCGTCCTTGACGCCGACGACGATTGCCCCGTGCAAATTGGCCAACAGGTACTGGAGCGAGCGAAGGCCGCAGCGCCTCATCGTCACATTTCCGTCGTTATCGCGAACCGTGAATACGAGGCTTGGTTTCTGGCCTCCTGCAAATCCCTGGATGGCCACAGGACCTTTACGTGGAACCAAGCCGATACGTTTGATCCAGAGGGCCCGCGAGACGCAAAGGGATGGATGCGCGCCCACATGAACTGTGGCACCTATCGCGAAACAACCGATCAGCCGGCGTTCTCGGCCGTCATTGACATCCCACGCGCACGAGAGCGTAGTCGGTCATTCAGAAAGCTATGCGAAGAATGGGAGCGTCAAGTTCAACGGATGCAAGACAATCCGCAGTAGCAGACTGCCTTGAATTCCTGAAGACGCCCCCTTCTTACTTGCTGTAGACGTACACGCCGCGGCCCGTCTTGCGGCCCAGGTAGCCTGCGGCCACCATCTCGCGCATCAGCATGGCCGGACGGTATTTCGGGTCGGCGAACTCGGTGTAGAGCACCTCCATCACGGCCAGCATGGTGTCCAGGCCGATCATGTCGGCCAGCGCCAGCGGGCCGATCGGGTGGTTGCAGCCGAGCTTCATGCCCTCGTCGATTTCCTCGGGCGACGCCAGGCCCTCGCCGAGCACGCAGAACGCCTCGTTGATCATCGGGCAGAGGATGCGGTTGACCACGAAGCCCGGGCTGTTCTTCACCGTGATCGGATACTTGCCGAGCTGCTTGGCCAGCGCTTCCACATCGGCGTGCGCGGCGTCGCTGGTCTGCAGGCCGCGGATCAGTTCCACCAGCGCCATCATCGGCACCGGGTTGAAGAAGTGCATGCCGATGAAGCGATCGGCGCGCGACGTCACCGCGGCCAGCTTCGTGATCGAGATCGACGACGTGTTCGACGCCACGATCACGTTCGGGCCGACGATGGCATCGATCTGCTTGAGGATCTTGACCTTGAGGTCATAGTTCTCGGTGGCGGCCTCGATGACGATGTCGGTGCGCTTGAGATCGTCATAGGACGTGCTGCCGTGGATGCGCGCGAGTGCGGCAGCCTTGTCGGCTTCCGTCGCCTTCTCCTTCTTGATCAGGCGGTCCAGGCTGCCCGCCACGGTGGCGATGCCCTTCTGCACGGCGGCGTCGCTGATATCCACCATCACCACGTCGAGGCCCGCCACGGCGCACGCTTGCGCAATGCCGTTGCCCATCGTGCCGGCACCTACGATGCCCACTGTCTTGATTGCCATATCAAACTTCCTTGCGTTGTCAGGGATGAAGAGAGAGATCGGATGTGGCGCACTTCAGCGCCTCGGGGCGTCAGCCTTGCAGCTTCGCCAGTGCTGCCACCACGCGCTCGGCGTGCTGCTTGAGCAGGCCCATGTCCTGCTGCTGGCGCGCGTGGCCGCGCAGGGTCTGGTCCGCATAGCGCGGCACGATATGGAAGTGCACGTGCGGCACGGTCTGGCCGGCCGCGACGCCGTTGAACTGGCTGATCACCACGCCGTCGGGCTGGAACGCCTCGCGCACGCCGCGCGCCACGATCTGCGTGGCGCGGATGGCCGCGGCGGCGCCCTGCTCGGACAGGTCGAACAGGTCTACCGCAGCTTCCTTCGGCACGACCAGCGCGTGGCCGTCGGACTGCGGCATGATGTCCATGAACGCGATCGTATCGGCGTCCTCGTAGATCTTGAAGCACGGGAGTTCGCCGCGCAGGATGCGGGCGAAGATGTTGTTGCTGTCGTACTCGGCTTGCATGACGGTCTCAGGGATAAGGTTCGCCCCGGTGCGGCAAGGCGCCAGGCGCCTGGGCGTTCCGGGCGGTGTCAGGGCGGCGGAGCAAAGAGTGTAGCCCCAGTGCTCCGCGCCGTGAACCTCTCCCGTGTAGGGCGCCGCCGGTTTTTTACATGTTGCGACGGTACTGGCCGCCTACCTCGAACAGCGCGTGCGTGATCTGCCCCAGCGAGCACACGCGCACGGCGTCCATCAGCACCGCAAACACGTTGCGGTTATCGATCACGGCCTGGCGCAGCCGCTCCAGCATGGCTGGCGCATCGGTCGCATGGCCCGTGTGGAATTCCACCAGGCGGGCCAACTGGCTCTGCTTTTCCTGCTCGCTGGAACGCGCCAGCTCCAGCGTTTGTGGCGTGGGGTCGCCATTCGGATTGCGGAACGTGTTCACGCCGATGATCGGCAGCGTGCCGTCATGCTTGAGCTGCTCGTAGTAGAGCGACTCCTCCTGGATCCTGCCGCGCTGGTAGCCCGTTTCCATCGCACCGAGCACGCCGCCGCGCTCGGCGATGCGCTCGAACTCCTGCAACACGGCCTCTTCCACGAGATCGGTCAGTTCCTCGATCAGGAAGCTGCCCTGGTTCGGGTTCTCGCACTTGGCGACACCCCACTCGCGATTGATGATCAGCTGGATCGCCAGCGCGCGCCGCAACGATTCGCCCGTGGGCGTGGTGATCGCTTCGTCATAGGCGTTGGTATGCAGCGAATTGCAGTTGTCGTAGATCGCAATCAGCGCCTGCAGCGTGGTGCGGATGTCGTTGAAGTCGATCTCCTGCGCATGCAGCGAGCGACCCGACGTCTGGATGTGGTACTTGAGCTTCTGGCTGCGCTCGTTCGCGCCGTACTTGTCGCGCATCGTCACGGCCCAGATGCGGCGCGCCACGCGGCCCAGCACCGTGTATTCCGGATCCATGCCGTTCGAGAAGAAGAAGGACAGGTTCGGCGCGAAATCGTCGATGCTCATGCCGCGCGCCAGATAGGCTTCCACGAAAGTGAAGCCGTTCGACAAGGTGAAGGCCAGCTGCGAGATCGGGTTCGCGCCGGCTTCGGCGATGTGGTAGCCCGAGATCGACACCGAGTAGAAGTTGCGCACCTGGTGCTGCACAAAATATTCCTGGATGTCGCCCATGACCTTCAGCGAAAACTCGGTCGAGAAGATGCAGGTGTTCTGGCCCTGGTCTTCCTTCAGGATGTCGGCCTGGACCGTGCCGCGCACATTGGCCAGCACCCATGCCCTGATCTGCGCCGCTTCTTCCTCGGTTGGCTGGCGGCCCTTCTCCAGAGCGAACTTGTCCATCTGCTGGTCGATGGCGGTGTTCATGAACATCGCCAGGATGGTCGGGGCCGGACCGTTGATGGTCATCGAGACCGAGGTCGACGGGCTGCACAGGTCGAAGCCGTCGTACAGCACCTTCATGTCGTCCAGGGTCGCGATCGAGACGCCCGAGTTGCCGACTTTACCGTAGATGTCCGGACGCAGGGCCGGATCGGCGCCGTACAGGGTCACCGAGTCGAAGGCGGTCGACAGGCGTTTCGCGTCCATGCCGGTCGAGACCAGCTTGAAGCGGCGGTTGGTGCGGAAGGCATCGCCTTCGCCGGCGAACATGCGGGTCGGATCCTCGCCTTCGCGCTTGAAGGGGAACACGCCGGCCGTGTAGGGGAAGGCGCCGGGGACGTTTTCCAGCATCAGGAAGCGCAGGATTTCGCCATGGTCCTCGAAGCGGGGCAGGGCGACCTTGCGGACCTTGTTGCCGGACAGCGTGATTTGCACCAATTTGGTGCGGATTTCCTTGTCGCGGATCTTGACCACGTGCTCGTCACCGGCATACGT
>FTBN01000216.1_pt1 | contig 14546 bp, 13 predicted proteins | sample 1639381 | NCBI WGS metagenome assembly FTBN01 (sample SAMEA3914864, study PRJEB12502) | metagenome | biome: forest; material: soil | place: USA | collected 2012-03-12 | depth 0.3 m | reverse complement strand
TGCCGGTGCTGGAGCCGTTGGCCGTATCGGCCGGACGGTTGCTGGCCACGGACGGCTGCTGCGGCGTGGCCGGCGTGACGGGCGTGTCGGGCTGGCCCACCGGCTTGGCCGGCGTCTTGCTCCACAGCGGCTTGTTGGGGTCGGTCTGCTCGGGAGCCTGCGGGGCCTGCTGGGCCGGGTTCGGCAGCGTGCTGGCCACGTTGCCCGGTTCGGCCGGGCGCGGCGCCGGGCCGTTGCCGCTCTTCTGCTGGAACGGCGCAGGCGACTTGGTGATGTACAGGGCGACGACCACGGCAATCGCCAGGCCGACGATCAACCCGAGCACGAGGCCCAGGAACGTGCCGCCACGCTGCATCTGGCTGTGGCGGACGGTGCGCGGGGCGCGCTTGACATTCTGTTGCATGAAGTCCTCTTCGGTGATGCCGGGGATTATAGAGCCAGTCCCATGACGCACAGGTCAGGAATGGCCGCGATCGGTGCCGGCGCACCGTGCCCGATGCGCCGATGCCACGGCCGGCGCGACAACCGGAGCGACGGATCACGCCGGCGCGCGGCCGGCGCCGGACGACCGTCGGCGGCTGTCACCGGCGATCAGGCGGCCGGCGCTTCGCGGTCCATGCGTTGCGGCGCCGAGACACCGATGACGGCAAGGCCGTTCTTGAGCACCTGACGCGTGGCGGCCAGTAGCGCCAGCCGGGCGCGTTTGACCGCCTCGTCGTCCACGAGCACGCGGTCGGCGTTGTAGAACGCGTGGAAATCGCCGGCCAGGTCGCGCAGGTAGAACGCCACGGCATGGGGGGCCAGTTCGCCGGCTGCGGCGGCCAGCATGTCCGGAAATTCGGCCAGGCGACGGCCCAGCGCGATGGCCTGCGCGCTCACGTCCGCGGCGGTCACGGCCGCCAGGTCCGCGCTGGCCAGGTCCGCCAGTTTCGCTTCCCAGCCGGCACCGCCCCACGCCTCGAAAATCGAGCAGATGCGCGCGTGGGCGTACTGCACGTAATACACCGGGTTCTCGTCGTTCTGCTTCAGCGCCAGATCCACGTCGAACACGAATTCGGTATCGGCCTTGCGCGACAGCAGGAAGAAGCGCACCGCATCGCGGCCGCGCGTGAAGTGCGCGGGCCAGTCGCCGACACCAGCCTCCAGGCAGCCGCGGATGGTTTCGTCGCCACCGTTGCTCCACTCGATCAGGTCGCGCACCGTCACGTAGGAGCCGGCGCGCTTGGAGATCTTCACCTCCTCGCCGTTCTTCATCACGGTGACCATCTTGTGCAGCACGTAGTCGGGATAGCCCTGCGGGATGCCGATATCGAGGCCCTGCAGGCCGGCGCGCACGCGGGCGATGGTGCCGTGGTGGTCGCTGCCCTGCACGTTGATGACCTTGGCGAAGCCGCGCTCCCACTTGGTGGTGTGGTAGGCCACGTCCGGCACGAAGTACGTGTACGTGCCATCCGACTTCTTCATGACGCGGTCTTTGTCGTCACCGTCGTCGGTGGTGCGCAGCCACAGCGCGCCTTCGTTTTCGTAGGTCTTGCCGCGGGCGATCAGCGACTGCACCGCCGCATCCACGCGGCCGTCACTGTACAGCGACGACTCCAGGTAGTAGCGGTCGAACTTCACGCCGAACGCCTGCAGATCGATATCCTGCTCGTTGCGCAGGTAGGTCACCGCGAACTTGCGGATCGACTCCAGGTCCTCGATGTTGCCCGAGGCGGTCAGCGGTTCGCCATCCGATGCCGACACGGTCTTGCCGGCCAGGAAGTCGGCGGCGATGTCGGCGATGTAGTCGCCGTTGTAGGCCGCCTCCGGCCAGCCCGCATCACCGGGCTTGAGGCCGCGCGCGCGGGCCTGGACCGAGATCGCCAGGGTCTGGATCTGCACGCCGGCGTCGTTGTAGTAGAACTCGCGATGCACGGCCCAGCCTTGCCAGGCCAGCAGGTTGGCCAATGCGTCGCCCAGCGCGGCCTGGCGGCCGTGGCCCACGTGCAGCGGGCCGGTCGGGTTGGCGGAGACGAACTCCACCAGCACCTGGCCGTGCTCGCCGGCCGGACGCGCGCCAAAGCGGTCGCCTTCGGCCAGCACGGCGCGCAGCACGTCGGCGCGGGCCGCAGGGGTCAGGCGCAGGTTGATGAAGCCGGGGCCGGCGATCTCGAGCGCGGCCACCAGCGCCGCTGCGCGCGGGTCCGCCTGGACCGCGTCGACCACCTTCTGCGCCAGCTCGCGCGGATTGGTTTTCAGGGCCTTAGCCACCTGCATGGCGATGTTGCAGGCCAGGTCGCCGTGGGCGGCCGCCTTGGGGCGCTCGAACGTGACGACAGGCAGGTTGACGTCGGCCGGAGCGAGCGCGCGCACGGCATCCGTGAACGCGGCGGCGAGTTGGGAGGTCTGAACAGGCAGCATGGATATCTGGGCCTTGAGGCTGGAATGCTTGTGGCGTTGGCGGGCAGCGGCCCAAGTGCAGGCCGCGCCGCGTGACCGGCATGGAAATCGGAAACGCGGAATTTTATCAGGTGCTATGCTGACATCATGCGACGGCCTGTGCGCCTGGCGCGTGCGGAGTCACAACTCGTGAAAGGAAACATCATGCTGATCACCTTCAAATCCCACGCGGCGCAAGACCTGATCATGATGAAGGATCTTGCCATGACGCTGCTTGGCATCATCGGCAAGCATATGGGCGAACGCGGGGTGATCACGTCCGAGGAAATGCCGGCGGCGATCCGCAAGCTCGAAGCTGCCGTCCAGGACGCGAAGAAGGTCCATCCGGCCGACTCCACCGTACACCCCGGCAACGAGGACGATCGGGAGGAAGAGCCGCTGCACCTGGGCCAACGCGCCTTCCCGTTCCTCGACATGCTCCGCGCCTCCCAGAAGGAAGGCACCAATGTGATGTGGGGCGTCTGACCCCTGCGTCGATGGCGGGGCCGCCAGCCGGCCCCGCTCCGCCTTCTCGGGCCTCCTCCGCGCACCTCCTCCCCCCGCTCCACCTGGCGCCGCCACCCGGGCAGGGCGCCACCCCTTCCTGCCATGGCCGCCCCGGGTTGCCCGTGCCGATTCGCCTCATCGCAGCAAGCCGCCTGAAGTCGCGCAAAAAAAGAACCCGGACACCATGAGGTGTCCGGGTGTGCCGGATCAGGGATATATCCGGAAAGGGGGTGCTGCAGGGATGAAGGAACGCGGAGCGATCCTTCGAAAGCGTTGTTGCGCGCGAATGACTCGACGAATGACTCGATTACTCGCTGCGCCGGCCCGCCAGCAACAGGCCGACAAACGCGCCAATCAGCGCCGCGATACCCACGGCCTTCAGCGGCGAATCCACCACGCGCTGGCGGCCCTGGTCGACCGCTACGTCGACGTGGTCGCGCGCCCAGTGCACACCGTCGCGGCCACGTTCGCGCATCCGATCGGTCAGGTCGTGCGCACGTTCGCGCAGCCGGCGGCCCGCGGCCATGCTTTCGGCAGAGCCTTCGCGCGTCAGCACGTCGATGGTCTGCTGCAGTTGGGCAATCAGCGCCTTGACTTCGTCCGACACCGGGCCTACGGCCTCACGGGTATCGCGGGCGGCATGCCGGATCTGCCGGACCGCCGCGTCGGCGCTATCCTGCAGATGGTTGATTTCCTTGCGGATCCTGGGGTTCTGCGTGAGCATGGGTCCTCCTGTTGTCCGAGGGATGGTCTTCGGCATGCCACCGGCCGGTGCCGGCGGCATCGTGCGATATCTGCGATACCTAGCGTCGACGCACCAGACCCATCACAAACGTCACCAGGGCCACTACCAGGAAGATGAAGAACAGGATCTTGGCGATTTCCACCGCGCCGGCTGCAATACCGCCGAAGCCAAAAATCGCCGCCACCAAGGCGACAATGAAAAAGACGAGTGCGTAGTACAGCATGACCAGTCTCCCGAGGTTAGCGAACGCCCCACCTCGCGGCGCGTCCGGCTTGCGCCACGGTGCGCAAGCTCATAGCCTCATCCTAGGGTTCCCCCTCTGGACCGCACACCGACGCCAGACCGATTCACGTGTCAGCCAAGTCCTACAGCGCGCAGCGGGACGCGCCGGGTGTGTCGCCGCGCGGGGCGGCGGTACGATTGACCCCACAGATTCGATGTGATTCCATGGCCGCACGCTGCCCGCGCACGGGCGGTGCATCAACCGGTAATTCCCGATGGCCAAGCATTCCCTACTCCTGAGAAACACCCTGCTGCTCGCCGGCGGCATCGTGCTGACACTGGCCGTGCTGATCGCGTCGGAGACCGGCAACCTGCGCTTGCGCGAGGGCTACACCGAAGCCATCCGCTCGCAGCAGCTGCAGAGCGACATCGGTCAACTGATCGCCGAACTGGTCAATGCCGAAGGCGGACAACGCGGCTTCCTGCTGACCGGCAAGGAAAGCTATCTCGACCCCTACTACAAGGCGCTGCCACGCATCAGCGAGCTGATGGCACGCATCCGCCAGCACTATGCGCAGGACCCCGAAGGCTTGCGCCAGTTTGGCGAGGCCTCACAGTTCGTGACGCGCAAGCTCAATGAAATGGCGCTGACGCTCGTGTACGGCAAGCGCGACGTGGACGTCGCGCTGGATATGGTTCGCACCGACTATGGCAGGCAGACCATGGAAAGCGCGCGACGTGGCCTGGAACACCTGCAGGTGCGCGAATCGGGCACGGTCACGCACAACCTCGAGGCCGCCGAGCACGACCTGCAGCTGTCGCGCTACGGCATCGGCCTGCTCACGGCGATCAACATCCTGCTGCTGGTGGCGGTGGGCCTGGGCCACCAGCGACGCATGGCCATGGCCGAAGGCGCGCGCCTGCAGCTCGAGGAGGAAAGCGCGCGGCTCGATCGCAAGGTCCGCGCGCGCACCCGCCAGCTTTCCGCGCTGGCGGCTCACCTGCAGCGCGTGACCGAAGACGAGAAAACACGCCTGGCGCGCGAGCTGCACGACGAGCTCGGCGCCATCCTCACCGCCGTCAAGCTCGACCTGCACTGGGTGAAGATGCGCGTGCAGGCCACGCACCCGGAAGCGCGCGACAAGATCACGCGTGTGATGCAGCACGCCGACCAGGCGATCCAGATCAAGCGACGCCTGATCGAGGATCTGCGACCCACGGTGCTGCTGAATCTTGGCCTGCGCGAGGCCATCGTGCAGCTGGTGGAAGACGTGGGCGCTCGCAACCAGTGGGACACCTCGCTCGACGTGCCGGAAACGCTACCGTTGCTGCGCGACAGTGCCGCTATCGCGCTATACCGGATCGTGCAGGAATCGCTGACCAACGCGAGCAAGCACGCCGAGGCGAAGCTGGTATCGGTCTGCCTGGCATGCACGGATCAGCAGCTGACGATGACCGTGCGCGACGACGGCCACGGTCTGTCGCCCGACTTCGACGCCGGCAGCACCGCCGGCCACCATGGCCTGCTGGGGATGGAACAACGGGTGCTGGCACTCGGCGGCACGATGAACGTGGATTCGACGCCTGGCAAGGGTGTATCGATCCGCATCGAGGTGCCGCTGACGACGACCGTGCTGGCGCCGCCGGAAGAAGCTACCGAGGTTTGAGGCCCGCGTTGTCACCCAACACAATGGCGATGACGATGACGACATGTCGGCAGACCGCGATGCCTGGTCGCTCACGATGCCCCGGCACTCACGACGCCGACGTGGCGTAGTCCTCGATCACGCGGAACACCTGCTCCAGCTCAAGCGACTTGTCGAAGAAGTAGTCGGCGCCGGCCTCGGCGCATTGGCGCCGGTACATCGACACCTGGGCGTGGTTCGTATAGACGATCCGAATGCCCGCAGTCCCGGCCTTCTGCATGGCGCGCAGCACATTGATGCCGTTGCCCTGGCGCAGCTGCAGATCGACGATCACCACGTGGTACTGACCATGCGTGACCAGCCCCACTGCCATGCTTTCGGTATCGGCCCAATCCACCGTTTCCACGAACGGGAAGGCGGTCAGGTATTCCAGCAGCATGCCTCGCAGCACCTCCGAGTCCTCGATCAGGAGAACTCGTAGCGAGCGGTTGGGAGAGGCCGTGGCTGGCTCCGGCATGGCGCTTTGCAACTGTCGGGCGAATGAGAGGAGAGGTGCGTTTCCGGGATGACGTCGGGCTATTCCACCAGCCCGTTCTTGATGGCGTAGTACGTCAGATCGGCGTTGGTCTTCATGCCCATCTTCTCCAGGATGCGGGAACGGTAGGTGCTGACCGTCTTCACGCTCAGGAACAACTCATCGGCGATGACCGAGACCGACTGGCCGCGCGAGAGCTTGCAGAAGATCTGGAATTCGCGCTCGGAAAGCATCTGGTGCACGGGCTGGTCGGTCGGCTTGTCGAGACCACCGATCAGCAGGTCCGCCACGGTGGGGCTCACATAACGGCGGCCCTGCGCGACGGTGCGGATGGCCTTGACCAGATCTTCGGGTGCGGACTCCTTGGTCAGATAGCCCGATGCCCCCGCGCGGATCAGGTTGATCGCGTACTGGTCTTCCGGATAGGTGGACAGGATCAGCACAGGCAGATTGGGCAGGCGCTGTCGGATCAGCTTGAGCACATCGATGCCGTTGCGATCCGGCATGGAAATATCGAGCACGAGGACATCGAACTCGCTGTCGCGCAACTGCGCCATCACTTCGTCGCCACTGGCGGCTTCGCCCGTCACCTTGATGTCGGGTTCCTCTGAAATGAACTGGCGCAGACCGGCGCGCACGATCTCATGATCGTCGGCGATCAGGACGCGGATCATCGGTGTCTCCACGGTGAGGGGACGGCCCGCCTGCCGAAGCACGGTCTGGGCCGGTTTCCTGCATTGTAGTGCCGACGGTGCGCCGAAGATGTCGGTGTCAGGCTGACATGACGCGCCACGGCGACAGTGGAAAACGATGATGCGCGGCGGGTTGGGCGCGCCGCGCGCGGCGAAACTTGCTGCGATGCAATGCGCACCATGGCGCGCAATCCAGCGCGTAAAACAGTACGCAAAGAAACGAAAGCGGGCGCCGATGGCGCCCGCTCGTCAGTCCACGGTGAGGAATGGAGGCGGTCTGGAGGGGCCCGCCCCGGCATTCCCCGTCAACGTTACTGGATCTTGGTCCCTGCGTCGGCACCGGCAGTGGCACCCAGTTCCTTAGCGTCACCCTTCTTCGACTTGGCCTTGGCGTGGCTGCCATGCTTGCTCTTCGACGTGCCGGACTTGGCGCCGGCATCCGCGCTGGCGCCGAGGTCGGCCTTGGCACCGGTATCGGCCGCGGCGCCTGCGCCAGCATTGACACCGGTCGACGCGGCAGGCGTGCTCACCGCTGCGCCAACGCCGGCTTGCGTGCCTGCAGTGGCACCGGTTCCTTGCGCCATGGCCAGCGACGAGGCAGCAGCAATCGACAGGGCGGACAGCGAGATCAGCAGCTTGTTCATGGAAGAGACTCCTTATCTGGGATGCCTGCAGCGAAACACTCGCTGCGGCATTCACGCGGTGTCACGTGAATGGAGCCCAGTCTAGGGAGCCCGGCCGACCGGGTCTGTGAGCACTTGTAATGCCCTGTAAGCAGTGGTGAGAACCGTGTCGGTGTGGGCGACTGCTGCCGCAGCAGGCTGCAAGGTTCGCGCGATCGCGGAAATCGCCTTGCGGATCAACGGCATTCGCCAGACACAAAAAAGCCGGGAGGCTGCTGGATGAGCGACGTCCCGGCCTTGCAACTGCTTACACGTGCTACAGGTTCGGCGCCAGTGCGCGTTCGAGCGTGATGCGATCTTCGCCGCGTCGGGCCACCATGTCATCGAGCTGGTCCTGGCCGATCTTGCCGACGCTGAAGTACGTCGAATCCGGATGCGACAGGTAGAAGCCGCTCACCGACGCGGCCGGTGTCATCGCCAGGCCCTCGGTGATGCCCATGCCGATGTCGGCGCAATCGAGGTACGCGAACATCGGCGCCTTGACCGTGTGCTCGGGGCAGGCCGGATAGCCCGGCGCCGGACGAATGCCGCGGTACGCTTCGGCAACCAGCTGGTCATTGTTCAGCGACTCGGCGGCATCGTAGCCCCACAGGTCCTTGCGCACGCGCTCGTGCAGGCATTCGGCGAACGCCTCGGCCAGGCGGTCGGCCAGCGACTTCAGCATGATCGCGCTGTAGTCGTCGTGGTCGGCTTCGAACTGCGCTTCCTTCTTGTCCACGCCAATGCCGGCCGTGACGGCGAACACGCCGATATAGTCGGCCACGCCGCTCGACTTCGGCGCGACGAAGTCGGCCAGGCAGCGGTTCGGGCGACGCACGCCGTCCACTACCGGACGCTCGCTCTGCTGGCGCAGGTTGTGCCAGGTCAGGGCGACCTTGCTGCGCGATTCGTCGGTATAGATCTCGATATCGTCGTCGTTGACCGTGTTGGCCGGCAGCAGCGCCATCACGCCATTGGCCGTCAGCCAGCGCCCCTGGATCAGCCGCGCCAGCATGCTCTTGCCATCCGAGAACACGCGGCGTGCCGATTCGCCCACGATCTCGTCGTTGAGGATGTCCGGGAATTTGCCGGCCAGGTCCCACGTCTGGAAGAACGGGCCCCAGTCGATGTAGTTGGCCAGCTCCGCCAGGTCATAGTTGCGGAACACGCGCCGGCCGATGAACTTGGGCTTGGGCGGCACGTAGGTGCTCCAGTCGACCGGCGTCTTGTTGGCGCGCGCCTCGGCCAGCGTCACCATCGGCATGGCCTTCTTGTTGGCGTGCTGCGTGCGGATGCGGTCGTAGTCGGACTTCAGTTCATCGAGGTACTTCGCTGCGCCCTCGTCGGACAGCAGGCTCGACGCCACGCTGACCGAGCGCGAGGCGTCCGGCACGTAGACCACCGGGCCCTCGTAGTTCGGCGCGATCTTGACCGCCGTGTGCACGCGCGACGTGGTGGCACCGCCGATCAGCAGCGGAATCTTCTTCACGCGGAAGTAGTCGTCGCGCTGCATCTCCGACGCGACGTACGCCATTTCTTCGAGCGACGGTGTGATCAGGCCGGACAGGCCCACGATGTCCGCGCCTTCGACCTTGGCGCGCGCCAGGATCTCGTTGCACGGGACCATCACACCCATGTTCACCACTTCGAAGTTGTTGCACTGGAGCACCACCGACACGATGTTCTTGCCGATGTCGTGCACGTCGCCCTTCACGGTGGCGATCACGATCTTGCCACGCGCGCGCACGTCGGCACCGGCCTCGGCCAGCAGGCGCTTTTCTTCCTCGATGAACGGCAGCAGGTGCGCCACGGCCTGCTTCATCACGCGCGCGCTCTTCACCACCTGCGGCAGGAACATCTTGCCCGCGCCGAACAGGTCGCCCACGATGTTCATGCCATCCATCAGCGGGCCCTCGATCACCTCGATCGGACGCCCCCCGCGTGCGGCAATCTCCTGGCGCACTTCCTCGGTGTCCTCGACGATGAACGTCGTGATCCCATGCACCAGCGCGTGGGCCAGGCGTGCGCCCACCGTCACCGGCTGCTCGGGCGTGCCGCGCCAGGCCAGGTTCTCTTCCTTCTTCTGGCCACCGCCCTTGAACCGGTCGGCGATTTCCAGCAGGCGATCGGTGGCATCATCGCGGCGGTTCAGCACCACGTCTTCCACGCGCTCGCGCAGTTCGGGGTCGAGCTGGTCGTACACGCCGAGCTGGCCGGCGTTGACGATGCCCATGTCCATGCCCGCTTCGATCGCGTGGTACAGGAACACGGTGTGGATCGCCTCGCGCACCAGGTCGTTGCCGCGGAACGAGAACGACACGTTCGACACGCCGCCGCTCACCTTCGCATACGGCAGGTTCTGCTTGATCCAGCGCGTGGCCTCGATGAAGTCCACCGCGTAGTTGTTGTGCTCCTCGATACCGGTGGCCACCGCAAAGATGTTCGGATCGAAGATGATGTCCTCGGGCGGGAAGCCCACCTCGTTCACGAGGAAGTCGTAGCTGCGCTTGCAGATCTCGGTCTTGCGCGCGAACGTGTCGGCCTGGCCCTGCTCGTCGAAGGCCATCACCACGGCGGCCGCGCCATAGCGGCGGATCAGCGCGGCGTGGTGGCGGAACTGCGCCTCGCCTTCCTTGAGCGAGATCGAGTTCACCACGGGCTTGCCCTGCACGCATTGCAGCCCGGCCTCGATGACTTCCCACTTCGACGAGTCGATCATGATCGGCACACGCGCGATATCGGGCTCGGAGGCGATCAGGTTCAGGAAGCGCACCATCGCCGCCTTCGAATCGAGCATCGCCTCGTCCATATTGATGTCGATGATCTGCGCGCCGTTCTCCACCTGCTGGCGTGCCACGGCCAGCGCTTCGTCGAACTGGCCGTTCAGGATCATGCGGGCGAATGCCTTGGAACCGGTGACGTTGGTGCGTTCGCCAACGTTGACGAACAGGGTGTCGTCATCGATTGCGAACGGCTCCAGGCCGGACAGGCGCATCGGACGCGGGGGCAGGTTTTGCTGGCTCATGATGTCTGTTCTCAGTGCGTGCGATGGTCAGGCGGCGTGATTGGCTTGATCGGCGGATTCGGCGGCTTCGGCGTCATCGCGATACTGGCCCGGCCACTGGCGCGGCGCCTTGTCGGCCACGCGTTTGGCGATGGCGGCGATGTGGTCGGGCGTGGTGCCGCAGCATCCGCCCACGAGGTTCACCAGACCCGACGCGGCGAACTCTTCCACCAGCGACGACGTGACGTCCGGCGTTTCGTCGAAGCCGGTATCGCTCATCGGATTCGGCAGGCCCGCGTTCGGATAGCACGACACGGCGGCGTCGCAGACCTTCGCCAGTTCGGCGACGTACGGGCGCATCAGCGTCGCGCCCAGTGCGCAATTCAGGCCAAACGTAACGGGCCTGGCATGGCGCAGGCTGTTCCAGAACGCCTCCACGGTCTGGCCCGACAGGATGCGGCCCGAGGCGTCGGTCACGGTGCCCGAGATCATCACGGGCACGCGCTCGCCGCTGTCCTCGAACAGCTGGTCGATCGCGAACAGCGCGGCCTTGGCGTTGAGCGTGTCGAAGATCGTTTCGACGAGGAACACGTCGGCGCCCCCCTCGAGCAGGCCACGGCCCTGCTCGTAGTACGAATCGCGCAGTTCCTCGAACGTGACGTTGCGCGCGCCGGGGTCGTTCACATCCGGGCTGATGCTGGCGGTCTTCGGCGTGGGGCCAAACGCGCCGGCCACGAAGCGCGGCTTCTCGGGCGTGCTGTACTTGTCGCAGGCGGCGCGCGCGAGCTTCGCGGCCTCGACGTTCATCTCGTACGCCAGGTCCGCCATCTTGTAGTCTTCCTGCGCCACGCGCGTGGCGCCGAACGTATTCGTCTCGATCAGGTCGGCGCCGGCGGCCAGGTACTGCTCGTGGATCTCGCTGATGACCTGCGGGCGCGTCAGCAGCAGCAGTTCGTTGTTGCCCTTGACGTCGATGCGATGGTCGGCAAAGCGCGTGCCGCGGTAGTCGGCCTCGCTGAGCTTGTAGCGCTGGATCATCGTGCCCATCGCGCCGTCGAGAATCAGGATGCGTTCACGGAGCAGCCTGGGCAGGCTGGCGGCCCGGGTATAGGGGCGAAGGGTGGATTGGACAGCGCTCATGATGGGGCTTCGTAGGAGATGGCACCCGGCCGGTAGGCCGGGGTTGCACAATTTGGGCAAGACCGCGATTTTATCAGGTAGATCAAGGGATTGCGGGCGGCCGGCCAGGCGCGCCAGCGGCGTACATCCCGGTGGTCGTTCCGGTGGTGAGCCCCGGTGGCAGGCCCGGTTGTCAGCCCCGGGCGACCCGCCTACACTGGGAGCCGCATACGCCACGAATCCGACCCTCCATGCAACACCTGAGCCCCAACGACGCCCGCACCCTGCTCGATGCCGAGCCCGACGCACTGTTCATCGATTGCCGCAGCGAGATGGAATACCTGTTCGTCGGCCATCCGCAAGGGGCGCACAACGTGCCGTGGAACGATGGTCCGGACTGGGAGGTCAACCCGCACTTCGTGCAGGCGGTGAAGAAGCTTGCCGGGCATGTGTCGGCGCGGCCCGTGGTGCTGATCTGCCGCAGCGGCAACCGCTCGTCGGCGGCCGCGCGTGCGCTGGAAGGCGCGGGCTTCACCACGGTCTACAACGTGCTGCACGGCTTCGAAGGCGATCTCGACGCACAGCGCCATCGCAATACCGTCAATGGCTGGCGCCGCGAGGGCCTGCCGTGGGAGCAGTACTGAGCGAGTGCTGAGCGAGTACCGAGCGAGTACCGAGCGCCACGACGCGCATCGAAACATCGCCCCGGAAAAACAGAACGCCCGCATTGCGCGGGCGTTTGTGTGTGGGCGAACAAGCTGGCGAACCAGCGTGCCGGATCAGTGCATGACCAGCGGGTTGTTCATGACGGTATCGAACTTGCCGAGAAATTCGTCCACTTCCTCGACGGATGGCTCGCTTTCGATCAGACGGGTCACATCGGCGCGGAAGGTCTCGGCCAGATGGCCGCCGAGGAAAATCTCGCGTTTCATGTTCTTGTCCACGATTTCGTAGCCGCCCGAGGCAAGGGTCGCATGCCCGACATCTGCTCCAAACTCGACAATGCAGTAATTGTCGCTGTTGTAGATCATTTGCATCGCACTACCTCCTGGCGTATGGTTGGCGTCCCTTCCCGCGCATTGGCCGCACCTGCGGACACAAGGTCATCGGGATGACACGCGATTTCCTCTCCAAGCTGAGGGTAGTCGTCCGTAATTCAAGTTGTGCTGCCGGACGAACCTTGCGTGCCTTTGCTGCCCTCGTACTGTTGGGCATCGGCGCTTCGTACAAGTTTCTTGAGCGCTGCGCACTTCTGTATTGCGATCTTCCCAATGGCGTTACGGAACGTCACACTGCCCGCCGCATGCCGCATGGCCCAGGAACGCATCGAAGATCGCATGGAAGCGTTCCGGTTGTTCAATAAACGACAGGTGCGCGGCGTCGGGGAGTACCTCCAGCCGCGCGCCATGGATTTTTTCCGCAATCGATCGCGCCATGGAAACCGGCGCGCCTTCGTCGTTTGCGCCGACCACCACCAGGGTCGGACAGTGAATGCGGCCAATCGCATCGGCCAGGTCGAAGGCGATGACGGCCTGTGCCACCCCCACGTAGCCGTACACCGGCGTGGCCCGCAGCATTTCGCTGATCTTCTCCACGACCTCGGGATGGCTGTCGCGAAACGGCGGCGTCAGCCATCGTTCGAGCGTCGTCGGGATGATGCCGGCCATGCCATGTGCTTCCACCTGCCCGATGCGGTTGGCCCACATCGGGTGGGCATCGAGCGGTGTGTGGTGAATCGTGTCCATCAGCGTCAGCGACAGCAACCGGTCGGCATGCCTGACGCCCAGCGTCTGGCCGACCATCCCGCCCACCGATACCCCGCAGAAGTGGGCCTGCCCGATATCGAGCGCATCCATCAGTGCGACCACATCGTCGGCAAGCCGCGTCATCGTGTAGGCGCCCACCGGTGCATCGCTGCCGCCGTGCCCGCGCAGGTCGAAACGCAACACGCGATAGCGCGACGCCAGGTGCCGTGCGACGTCGTCCCACAGCGTCAGGTTCGCCCCCAGCGCATGCGCCAGGATCACCCACGGCCCTTCACGGCCATCGGTGCGCACCTGCAACTGGACATCGCCGGCCTTGATTCGCTGCGCCATCGTGTCAGGCATGCTTGAAATCTCCCGCGTCGTCGCGTCGTTCGCGTCGGTCAAGGCGTCGGCGTCATCGCCCTTCACTACTACGATAGACGAGATCGATCTGCGTGCCATCAGGCTCCGTCTGACGAAGGCGCGCTGGCATCCAGTTCAGCGAGGGCGCAAGCCAGATTTCCACGCGGCGCTGGTCATTGGGATGGCGTGGCAGCCGCACGAAGTGTCGTGCGCGCGCCACGCCCGAGCCAATATCGATGTCTTCCTCGCCCACGTACTGCACCTGCATGGCTTCCACTTCCTTCGTATCGGCCACGTTGAAGCTCTCGGTCACACCCGGCGTGACATAGCGCTGCGGATCGCCGCGCGCCCAGCCCACCAGTTGCAGGAAGACGCTGAAGCGATCCTGGAATTGGGCCGGCATCGGCACCTGCCCGCCACGCGTTTCGAACGCGACCGTTCTGGCCGCGTGATCGAAGCGCGCCACTTCGATCTTGCTGCGCCTGGCCTCTTCGTAGCGTGTGGGCGCCAGGCCGCGCTCGCTCAGGTCACCGCTGCTCTGGAACGCGAAGCGGAACCAGAGCACGCGGGTTTCGACGGCCAGGCGATAGTGCTGGCCATCCTGTTCCCAGCGGATGATCCCGTCGGGGTTCTGCACGCCGTTGACGAAGCTGGCGTAGCGCAGCGTGACCGAAGGCGGTGCGGCGTAGCGTGGCGCCGGCGGGCCAGGTGGCTCGGCCGGCACGGCGGCCGGCGGTGCGGCGGTGGTTGCTTCACCGCTGCCGCCCGCGCCGGTATTGGCCGTGGCCTCGCCACCCGGGCTCGTGGCCAGGTCGGGTGCTGACTCGGGCGACGGGGCCGGCGCCTCCAATGACGGCGCGGGCCGCACCTGGGGATGCGGTGATGGCC
>FTBN01000165.1_pt1 | contig 14761 bp, 13 predicted proteins | sample 1639381 | NCBI WGS metagenome assembly FTBN01 (sample SAMEA3914864, study PRJEB12502) | metagenome | biome: forest; material: soil | place: USA | collected 2012-03-12 | depth 0.3 m | reverse complement strand
TCGACGACCGCCTGAGCGGCCAGCTTCCGCCCGGCTCGCCGATCGTGCGCGTGGTCAACAAGATCGACCTGGCTCCGTCTGCCGGCGAGATGGGCTTCGGCGGCAACCGTCCGCACGTGGTAGCGGCCAACGGCCCAAACCCTACCGAAATCTGGATCTCCGCGCACACCGGTGCCGGCATCGACCTGATGCGGCGCGAACTGCTGCGGCTGATCGGCTGGCAATCGGGCAACGAAGGCACCTTCCTCGCGCGCGAGCGCCATCTCACCGCGTTGCGCAACGCGCAATCCCACCTCGATTGCGCCGCCGAACGCGCCGACCAGCATGCCCAGGCACTGGACCTGTTCGCGGAAGAACTGCGCCTCGCGCAGGATCACCTGAACAGCATCACGGGCGAGTTCACCAGCGACGACCTGCTGGGCACGATTTTTACGCGGTTCTGTATTGGGAAGTAAGCAAACGCCCTACGTTTCGTACGCGGGCCAGGCGGAGTGAATTCCGAGCGATTCCTGTGGACAAGGATCAAATCGACAGGCCTACAAGATGACCTGTTCGAATTGCCCTTTGCCAGAAAAATTGTAGGGAACCTTGAATGCCGCGCCGCCCTTGATGCCTTCCGATTGCTCGATGATCCTGGGCCACCAGCGTACCAAGTTATGCGCCTTGTCCCAGAACGGGTGATTCGACCAGCCCTTGTCGAGGAAGAAAACGATCAGGCCCGCACGACGTAGCGCTTCGCGCTCCAGCCCCTTGTTCAGCTTGTCGTGGGTGATCACGGACCAGCCACCTTCTCCGGCCAAGGCGTCAATCCACTCCGAGTCTGGGGTGTTTGGGGAAAACCTGTCCTTCAGATGTTCAACTGAATGCCCGTAGGGGCTGGACAGCGCATGCAACGCCTGCGCTAGCGCCGGTGGAAGATTGTTGTCGACGAAGAATCTCACGCCGCCGCCAAGGCTTCTTCGAAGGAGACGGCAGCGCTTACAGCGTCGACCGGCACCTCATAGAGCCTTGCGACGAAAGCCTTGTCCCCTTCTGCTTTGTAGGCGTCATACAAGATTGAAGTTCTCACCGCGCCGTGAGTGACGATCGGCTTGCCGAAGGAAATTTGGGGGTCCAGGACAACAGTTTTGCTGCGTGGCGTGGGGTACCACCGCGTCGCCATTTGATCTTGATCGAACTCGATGCCGCTGTAGAGCGACGGCTCGATGATCTTCCGAAAGGCATACTGCTGCTTGACCAGATCCAGCAGTTCGGTCTCTCCAGCCTCCTCCATAGCCGATGCGAAAATGGTGCGACCATCGGTGCGGAATTTACGGGATGTGAAAGGGTAGTCGGTTTCGAATAGTTCGCGGGCGCGCTGGCTCGCCAGGCGGATCGTTTGCAAACTGACGCCATGGCGCCGGAACGCCCAAACAAACCGAACTTCAAGAAGATCGTGGAAGCTGATGCCATCCAGTTGCTCATCCGAAAGTGCAGTCTCCCACAGAGGGACCGCCGCTACCCGAGCATCGTCCTTCTTGCTTCGGTACGAGTAGCCGTCCAACCAACGGCGCAGATCTCGAAGCGGGATCTTTGTCAGATGCGACGCCTCATGGAAGGTATATAGGCCGACGCCTGTAAGCTTCATGTGCCCTCTCCCATAACGTTGATCCGCCGGGATCTCTCCCGGTACCCAAGGGCAACGATTCTACCGTACGCGGCATGCAAATCCCGATGACCGGGTTACCCCCAAGCACATCGGAGGGGTATCGTTCCGCCCCGGTGCCATGGGACGCTGCAGGTCCCATCCACCAGAGGAGATTCGAATGAGGAAGCTATTGGCCGTGGTGATCTGTGTCGGACTGGCAAGCTCACCCTTGGCTTTTGCCAAGGGCGGTGGGAAGGGAAGCGGTGGCTCTCGGCCATCCTATTCGGGCAGCTCGCACACCAGCAGCCACGGCGGGCGCTATGCGGGTGGAAGCGGCTCGTCCCACAAGGGGGGCGAGTACAAGAACGCGAGTTCCGGCGATCGCTACGGAACCCACGGCGGAGGCAAGTAGTCGACCTCGATACCACAATCGTGAGGGCCGGGCGGGCTCCACGCCCAACCCTCACGCCATCAGCGCGCAGCCTGCTGCGCCTCGTACACCTGCAGATGGCAATAGGCGGCCTGCGCAATCGGGGTGTCGAGCCCGAATGCCTTGGCGCGGCGTACCAGATCGCCGACGATATTGGCGGCCTCCACGCGCTGGGCGCCCTGCGCGATATCGCGCGCCATCGATGCCATCCAGTCGAGCTGGTCGTCGAGCAGCCGTGCCTGCATCTGCGCGCGCACGGCGTCCGGCAGCGTGCGGCCTTCGGTGGCGGCCACGGCGGCGCATTCGTCCATGGCGCGCCGCATCAATGCGCGGCCATCCTCGGTGCGGCAGATCTCGCCCACCGTGCCGCGCATCAGGCAGGTCATCAGCGCCGCCGAGGCGATCATCATCCATTTGTTCCAGAGCGCCTGCTCGATGTTGTCCGAGATCGCGCGTGAGCCCGGTGTTGTAGCGATGCACTGGTAGAAGGCTTCTACAAGCGGCGCCTGACTGGCGTCGCGCGCGCCGACGATGACGGTGTCGAGCTTGCCGTAGTGCGCGATTGCGCCGTCGCGTTCGAGCATGGTCGCGATCTGCGCCACGCCACCGAGCACATGGGATTTGCCGAAGCGCGCATCGAGCCGGTCATAGACGGACACGCCATTGAGGAACGGCAGGATGCCGGTGTTCGGGCCAATCGCCGGGGCAATCGCGTCCATCGCGGGATCGAGGTCGAAACCCTTGCAGGCAAGCAGTACCAGGTCGTAGTCGGGCCGTACCGCGCTGCCGACCACGGTGCTGACCGGCTGGTGAAAACTGCCGAGTTCGCTGCGAACCACGAGGCCCTGCTCGGCCAGTTTCGCAGCCCGCGCCGGCCGCACCAGGAAAGTGACATCCGCGCCAGCCTCGATCAACCGCGCGCCGTAGTAGCCGCCGATGGCGCCGGCCCCCAGGACAAGTATCTTCATCGTATGACCTCGTATCTCGGATCTCGCATCTCGGGTGGCGAGCCGTGCGCCGATAATACATGACGCTCGTCTTTTATTCAGGCACTCCAGACTTCCGGGTGCGTTGACTTGGCTGGCGATGTGGCGGACCATCGGCCACACAGCGAACTGGAGCCAATCATGCCGCGCGTATCGAAGGCGGAAGCAGAGAAAAACCGCGTAATCATCGAGCAGGTGTCGTCGCGACTCTTTCGCGAGCAGGGTTTCCATGGCATCAGCGTGGCCGATCTGATGGGAGCGGCCGGGCTGACGCATGGCGGCTTCTACGGTCACTTCGAATCGAAGGACGCGCTTGCGGCGATTGCCTGCACGCGTGCGTTCGAGGAATCCGAAGCGCGCTGGCGCAAGCGTGTGGACGATACGCCGGACAAGGCCACCGCATTGGCCGCACTGATCGACAGCTACCTTTCCGCGCGCAACCGCAATGGCGCGGGCACGGGTTGCCCGGTCGCGGCGCTGGGCAACGACGTCGCGCGCGAATCCGCCGACAAGCCGGTGCGCGCGGCCTTCCATGAGGGCGTGGAGAACCTGCTCGACATCCTGGCCAGCATCCAGGGTGGCGACGATGCGGCGGCCAATCGCAGCGCCGCTGTGGCCCAGATGGCCGCGCTGGCCGGCGCACTGATGCTGTCGCGGGCCACGCAGGGCACGCCGCTGTCGAACGAGGTGCTGGCCGCCACCAAGTCGTTCCTGCTGGAGCAGGTCAACGCAGGCTAGGCGCGCTACACTGGCGGACTTCGACAGTTCCCGATTTCCGGCCAGGTGCCTTGCCTGCTGGCCAGGATCGCCCCCGCCCCAAGATGTTGAGTCGCCTCCAGCAAACCCTCATTGCCATTGTTGCCGTCGTCGTGCTGTGCCTGCTGTGGTTCGTCGGCAATGACAAGCGCGATGTGGTGCCGGTCGAAACCGTTACCGTGCCGGGCGAACAGCCCGCCAGCGTGCCACGCGGCATTCCGCGCAATGGCACGCTCGACCCGATCAGCATCGATCCGGACCGTTCCGCCGATCCGCTGCCCCAGTACCAGGCCGAAAACCTGGCCGACGACTATCGCGAGAATTCCGGCGCCGCCGACGACCGCTATCGCGGCAAGTACTTCATCGTCGAAGGCGTGGCCAGCGGTATTCGCCGCGATAACGACAGCGTGTTCCTGGAAATCCGCACGGACAATCCCGGCGAAGTGGTCCGCGCCGGCCTGCTGCGCCAGCAGATCTGCGGGCCGGCCGGGCGTACCTGCGAGGTGGAAGCGCGCGCCACGATGGTCCGGCGCGGCCAGAAAGTGGCCGTCGAGTGCACGGGCGCGGGTCAGGGCGATGGCGGCACGCCGCTGCTGGCCGACTGCCTGATCCGTGGCGGCGCCAACTGAGCGCCACCCAACAAAGCGCGGCAGGCATCACGCCCACATGGCGCCGCGATTTGGGGCATCTGTTCCACGCTGTTCGGCCAATTGATCGGGCCCCGGCACGCCTACAGTACCGAGGCATGCTGCCGGCAATGCGCCCCTGATCCGCCAACCGCGCGGGTCCGGGCTGCCGGCACCCTCGCCGACGCGTTCCAGGACCCAAGATGAAGAGAGCAACGATTGCCGCCGCACTGGCTTTGCTGGCCGCGGGCTGTTCCACCTACCAGAGCGTGACGCCGGTCGACCGCGCCAACCAGCCGGACCCGATTGCCGGCTACCAGCCCGGCGCCTATGGTGGCCCGGCGCAGTTCCGTGTGGATGGCAACCAGGTGGTCGGTGCCGATGGCGCGCTGTTCTGCGTGATCACCAACCAGGTGAACGGCAATGCCTATGTGGAGAGCTTCGCCAGCGCGCTGCGCGCACGCAACTTCGAGGTGAAGCTGCTGCCGCCGTATGCGTCGGTGGCATCGTGCCCGATGACGGCCGTCTACGTCGCGCAGCGGCAGACCTACATCACGCCGTTCCTCGTGTCGGCCGACATCACCGTGTTCCGCAACGGCGAGCGCGTGGGCAAGGCCGTGTTCAACGCCAACCGCAGCGCGGGCGGCATCAACCTGAGCCATCTGATCCAGCCCGATGCCAAGATCGAGGACCTGGTCGACCAGCTGTTCCCGGGCCTGAAGCCGCAGCCCGCCCCCACGCAGGCTGCGCCGGCCGCCGCACCCGCGGCCCCTGCGGCCTGAAGCCGCGGGCCTCGGGCACGACCCGACCCAACCGCGCTTCAGGACAGCCGGAACACTTCCACCGCCTGGCGCAGTTCCTGCGCCTGGTGATGCAGGCTTTCGGCCGCTGCTGCCGCTTCTTCCACCAGCGCGGCATTCTGCTGCGTCGTCGTATCCATCTCGGCCACCGCGCTGCTCACCTGGGCCAGGCCCTGCGACTGCTCGCGCGATGCCACGCTGATGTCGCCCATCAGCGCGGCGATGCCTTCGACGCGGCGCACGATATCGTCGATGGCCGTGCCGGCCTGCTGCACGGCCTCGTTGCCGGTCTTCAGGTCCGTCACGGTCCGCTCGATCAGTTGCTTGATCTCGCCCGCGGCATTGGCGCTGCGCTGGGCCAGGCTGCGCACCTCGCCGGCCACCACGGCAAACCCGCGGCCATGCTCGCCCGCCCGTGCCGCTTCCACGGCCGCATTGAGCGCCAGGATGTTGGTCTGGAACGCAATGCCGTCGATCATGCCGATGATGTCCACCACCTGCTGCGCGTTGCGATGGATGTCGGCCATCGTGGTCACCACGCGGCCCACCGTGCTGCCGCCCGCGCGCGCGGCATCGGTGGCGCTGGTCACGGCCGCGCTGGCATCGTGCGCGTTGTCGGCGTTCTGCTTCACCGTCGCCGACAGTTCCTCGATGCTCGCCACCGTGCGCTCCAGGCTGCCCGCCTGCGACGCGGTCCGCGCGGACAAGTCGGCATTGCCGCTCGCAATCTGGCTCGTGCTGCCAGCAATGGCACTAACGCTGCCGCGCACCTTGTCGACGATGCCGGACAGGCCCTGGCCCACGCCGTCGATGGCCCGCATCAATTGGCCGATTTCGTCATTGCGCACGTTGTCGAGCCGCGCCGTGAGGTCGCCCGATGCCAGGTGCCCGGCCACGTCGGCGGCACTGGCCAGCGGCTGGCTGACCATCCGGCGCAGCAGCCACCAGAACGCGGCCGATACCGCCAGCGCGGCCAGCAGGCCGCCCGCCAGGTAGCGGTTGCGGCTGGCCACCAGCTCATCGCGCAGCGATGCCATGGGTACACTGCCCGCAATCAGCCATTGCCATTCGGGATAGGTGACGAATGCGGTCAGGCGCTCGGTGGGCGCGCCATTGCCAAGCGCCACCGTGTGCGTCATGGCGCCCTCCTTCGCCGCGATCATGTCGCGTACCCACGGCTTGCCGTCGGCATCCTTCGCCTCGATCTGCACGGTGCCTTCGGAGCCGGAGCGATCCACCATCACCTTGCCCTGGTCGGCGCCGGGCTTCGTATCGATCACGATGAACTGGCCATCGTCACCGATCTTCTTGCGGCGGATGCGATTCTTCACCGCGGCAATCTCGGCCTCCACGTTCACGCCCACATAGAGCGCGCCGACGATCTTCCCGGTGGCGTCGCGCACCGGTTCGTACTTGCTCATGTACGGCTTGCCAAATAGCCAGGCGAGCGAACGATACGACTTCCCCGACGACACGGCCGTGTAGGCCGCACTGGTGCGATCGAGCAGCGTGCCTACCGCGCGCTCGCCGCCCTGCTTCTTCAGCGACGTGGTCACGCGGATGAAGTCATCGCCAGTGCGCGCGAAAATTGTCGAGACCACGCCGCCGGTGGTGGCGGCGAATTTGTCCGGCACCTCGAAGCTGTTGTTCAGCACCAGGTCGCCGCTGCGGAAGGTGGGCGTGGCCTTGCCGGCCACTTCGATGGTCTGCGACGGATCGACCGCATACGGACCGGGCAGCACCGATGCCAGGTTCAGCAGGAAGCGGTCGGCTTGCTGCAGCATGGTGTCGTCGAGCTGGGCCACCAGTTCGCGCAGCGTCTGGCTCTCTGCGGTGATCGCATCGCGCGCCTGCGCTTCGAGCTGGCGCATGCTGCTCAGCGATAACGCCAGCGAAAACGCGCCAAAGGCGACGATCTGGACGATGAGCACGACCAGCGCAATGCGCGTGCCGATACTCCAGTTGCCGACCAGCCCGCGTAAGCGGCCGGCCGATGCCTGCCGGGGCAAGGCGAGGGTAGAGGTAGGTGTCAAGTGGTGTGCTCCGTGATGAACGCCCTGCGCCAGCAGGCGCACGGGTACCGCCTGCTCTGACGGCAGGTCGGCACATCGGCGTTATCGGATGCCCAGACATGGCCCTTGAATAAGGAATACGCCTAGTGCAACCACCCCCTCCCAACGTCGGATAGCACCGCAGAGAAGGAAAAAACACCAGAAACGGGGGTGGGAGACGGCCTCTCGTGGAAAGGCCCCGCGCCGCTTGCCGGCGCGCCCGCCGAAAACACCCCTTGCAACCGGTTTCAGGCGTCGAGCCGCCCGAGACGTACCACCGTGACGCCCGGGCGCAGTTGCCGCAGCGACGGCATCACGAGCACGCAGTCCGGATACGGTGTCACCACCGGCTCGCCATCGCGCCAGCCGATCACGGTGCCGGCGTCGGCAAAGGTTTCGAGGCCGGTGTAGGGGCCGGCGAAGCGGAAATCCATGCTGCTGGCCACCACGGGCTCCGTCACGCGTACCACGCGCTGCGCGGCCGGCAACGGCCGCAGCCAGCCAGCCGGCAGATCGGCCGCCTCGACAATGCCCGCCTGGAGCAGGAAGCGAGCGGTGCTGTCGCGCGCCACCGCCACCGAGGAGGCTTCCCAGTGCTGGCCGCATTCGATCAGCAGCGCATTGCGCGGGCTGGCGGGGTTGCAGAAGTCCGCGTAGTCACGCATGCGACAGCCTTCCGGGTGGCCTTCATCGACGATGATGTCGGCGGGCGCGCCTACCGCACGCGACAGCGCGATGCCCTTGTCGAGCGGGCCCGACACGATCAGCGGACGGCTCTTTTCGTGCATCGAATGCAGGTCGAGCAGCAGATCCACCGTGTCGATGACCGGGCGCATGGCGCGCGCACGACGCAGCTCCGACGAATCGAGCGACGTGTCGTCCAGCACTCTGGCCGTCCAGACGCGATTGAAGTCCTGGTCGACAAAGCGCGACGCGTCGGGCCTGGCGGCATCGAAGCGCGCGTAGGCCTCGACATTCGCGAACGCCAGCGTGAGCCGGCCGCGCCGCGGACGCAGGCCATGGTCGAGCAGCCCCGCCACCGTGATCGCACCGCACACCTCGTTGCCGTGCGTCAGCGCATTGATCATCACATGTGGCCCGGGCAGGCCGCTGTCGAACGTGTGGACGTAGGCAATGCCGGTGTTGCCTTCGGCATGGGGGCGGATATCGGGAAACTCGACTTCGACTGGGTAGGCGTCGAAGGACGGGGCGCTCTGCGTCATCTGGCTAACCTTCCTGTGACTCTTGCTGTGACTCTTGCGGTGATCGGGATGCGTGACCCGGCGTTATTCGCGGATATCAGCGGCCTGCACGATGGTGCGGTACTTGCCGGTTTCACGCTTCACGAAGCTGGCGAACTGGGTCGGATTGCCAGGCGCCACTTCGACGCCGGCCTCGGCCAGCTTCTTGCGCACGTCCGGCAGCGCCAGCACGGCCTGCATCTCGGTATTCAGCCGATCGATAATAGGCTTCGGTGTGGACGTGGGCGCCATCAATCCGAACCATACTCCCATGTCCACGCCCTTCAGGGCCGGGGTCTCGGCCAGCGCCGGCACATTCGGCGCCACGCTGGCGCGCTTGCCTTCGGTCACGCCATAGGCGCGCACGCGGCCGGCCTGGATATGGGGCAGGGCCGACGACAGCACCATCACCGCGAGATCGATCTGGCCGCCGAGCAGGTCGGTAGCCATGGCCGACGCGCCTTTGTACGGCACGTGCGTGATGTTGACCTTGCCCTGCTGCTTGATCAGTTCACCGGCCAGGTTCAGCGGCGTGCCCACGCCGGACGAGGCATACGACAGCGTGCCCGGCTTCGCGCGGGCCAACGCGATCAACTCGCCGGCGTCCTTGGCCGGCAGTTGCAGCTTGCCCACCAGCACCATCGGCTGCGTGCCGACGAAAGTGATCGGCGCCAGGTCCTTCTCGCCGTCATAGCGCACGGCCGCGTTGGTCAGGCGCGCGATCGACACTTCGCTGCCCGATCCCATCAGCAGCGTGTAGCCGTCGGCCTCGGCCTTCACGACCTTTTGCGCGCCGATGGTGCCGCCGGCGCCACCCAGGTTCTCGATCACGACGCTCTGGCCCAGGCGTTTGCCGAGTTCGGGCGCCACGGTGCGCGCCACCAGATCCACGCTGCCGCCCGCGGTATAGCCCACCACCAGCGTAATCGGCTTGGTCGGATAGTTGCCGGCCGCCACGGCGCTGGCGGTAACGAATGCGCAACTGGCAAGGGAAGCGGCAGCGGCCGCGCGCAGCAAGGTCTTCATGATTTCTCCGGCAGGGCGATGGATATTGTCCGGCGATGGTAGAGAGCGCGCGACGCCGCGACATGCGGCTTTGGCAACGCCGGTTGCCGTTTCGGCAATGGTCAGGATTGGTGCATGGCGCGCGAGGCCATCCGAACCAGGGTCAGTGGTTCCACAGGCTCCCGCGTGCGGCGCATATGGCGGCGCACATTGCAGCGCATAGGGCGGCGCAAATGGCGGCGCACATTGCGGCGCTATGCGGTGGCCGCGCGCCAGAACGCTTCGGCCAGCGGCCGCATGGACGCGCGCGGGCGGTACAGGCGGATATCGAGCGCCAGGTCGGCCGAGTCGCCGCCATGCAGGTCGGCGCGCACGAGCCGGCCCGCATGCAGGTCGTCGGCAATCAGCCGTGCGGGCAGCCAGGCCAATCCCATTTTCTGGCGCACCATTTCGTGGACCGATTCCGCAAAGTCGCTGACTGCGATGACATCGAGCCAGCTGGCCAGCTGGCGGCGCGCAATCTCCTGATTGACCATGCGGCCCATCGTCAGCGTCTCGGCATAGGCGATCATCGGCACCGGCGCCGCACGCCGCGTGCCCCGGCCACCTGGCGCGGGCGCCTGCAGCCGGAACGACGGGCCACCGCGCGCATCGGCCGCCGCCACGCATACCAGCCGCTCTACCCCGATCGGGTGGAAGCGGTAGCGCACGTCGTCGAGCATCACGGGCAGATCATGCGGGCTGTAGCAGAGCAGGAAGTCGGCGTCGCCCTCGGTGAACATTTCCAGCGCGTCATGGGTGGCGTGGGTCGACAGCCGCGTGCGAAAGCCCGCGCCAACCGGATCATCGCGCAGCGCTTCGCGCAGGCCGGCCAGCCATGCCGGCACCATCGAGCGCGCCAGCGTCTTGCCGGTGGCAATCGTGAGGGTGCTGGCGTCGGCGCGATGGGCCGCGCGCAGCGTCAGGCGCGCTTCCTCAAGCGTGCTCAGCGCCGATTGCGCGGCCTCGAGGAACTGCCGCCCCTCGCGGGTCAGCCGCACCGGAAACGTACTGCGGTCGATCAGCGGCGCACCAGCCCAGACTTCCAGCGCCTGCATGCGGCGCCCGAACGCGGGCGGCGTGACATTGCGCAGCTCGGCGGCGCGCGCGAGGCTGCCGGCCTGGGCCAGGCAGACGAAATCTTCGAGCCAACGGATATGCATGGGGACGGCGGCGTGAGTTGGCGCATTGTAACGTTCCGCTGCAGCGCCCTTCCCGGGCATTCCTTACTCGTCAGAATTTGCCTGCGCCACGCAGCATGCGTCGACGCTGGCCAAGGACCATCACGGCGTGATGTAAATCTTCGCCAGGCAGAATCGGCACTTGCAATTTAGAGCAAGACTTCGAAAAATGGTCTTGTGAAACGGACGGTGCGATGAATAGGCTCCTACAACCGTTTCAAGCACCCGTATGCCGACAGAGCAGGGAGCGCAGCACATTCCGTCTGCAGGGATTCATAGCGGTTTCCAAGCGAGAGACGCCCCCAATGAAGACCGGGAAAACCACGGCAGGAGACACCAAGGCCCGCATCCTCGATGCGACCGAGAAGCTGTTTATCGACGCGGGCTACGAAGCCACGTCGCTCAGGCAAGTCACGTCCCGGGCGATCGTCAATCTGGCTGCCGTCAACTATCACTTCCGCAGCAAGGAAATCATGATGCAGGCGGTGCTGGGCCGCCGGCTCGATCCGCTCAACGCGCGGCGGCTGGCCTTGCTGGACGCCTGCGAAGCCCGCTGGCCCGGGCGCGGCATCCGCTGCGAGCACGTGATCGCCGCACTGTTCGTGCCGGCGCTGCAGATGGCGCGCGAACCGGAAATCGGTGGGCCGTCATTCCTGCGCCTGCTTGGGCGCGTGTACGCCGATACCTCCCCGTTCATCCAGGCCTGGCTGGTGGAGCACGATGGCCCCGTGTTCCGGCGCTTCTTCGAAGCCTTCGCCCGTGCGCTGCCGGACGTGCCGCGCCAGGAACTGGGCTGGCGCCTCCACTTCGCCTTCAAGGCACTGGCGGGCGTGCTGGCCAGCGACGAGCCCGGCCACCTGATACCGGCCCCGGCGCAGGGCACGCAGATCAGCGATGCGCAGATGCTGGCGCAACTGACATCGATGGTGGTGGCGGCGCTCAAGGCCCCAACGCCTGCGTTGCAGGAGCTCGACGCACTGCAGCAGGTGTTCGACATCGGCGATGTCCAGCATGCTGCCGAGCGGGCTCACCGCGCAGCATTGGCCACCACGGCCGATGCCGAAGCCGAGCAGGCCGCGGCCGCCGCGGGCCGCGCGCGGCGCAGTGCGCGTGCCGTGCACAAAGAGGACGCCACGCGCTCCGCCCCGGCCAGCATGCCTGCGCACCGCGAGCACTGCGTCACGTTCCCCAGCAACCCGCTCGATGACTGGATGCGATCGCGTCCCAGGACGTAGACGTGCCGACCTGATGTTTGCTCCCCTCTCCCATGAATGGGAGAGGGGAGACACCATACGTCTCGCTGACTTTGTCAGCAGCCTGGAGCGAAGCCTCGACGGCTTCGCCCTTCCCTTTTCTTCCTTTCCTCGACTGACAGACCTTACTGCGTGGTCGTCGTGCCCTGCGGTGCCGCCTGCTGTGCGACCGCGCCGGTCTCGTTCAGACCGCCGCCCAATGCACGATACAGGTCGATCGCATTGGTCAGGCGCAACTGGCGCGCCTGCACCAGGGCCTGCTCGGCAGAGAACAGCTGGCGCTGCGCATCGAGTTCATCGAGATAGCTCGCCACGCCGCTGCGGAAGCGCAAGCGTGCCAGCTCGTAGCGCGCGGCTTCCGCAGCGCGCTGCTGCTCCTGGCCCGCGACCTGTTCCTCCAGCGTGCCGCGCGCCACCAGCGCATCGGCCACTTCGGCGAACGCGGTCTGGATCGTCTTCTCGTAGTTGGCGATCTGGATGTTCTTGCGCACGTTGGCCAGGTCCAGGTTCGACAGGTTGCGGCCATAGTCGAAGATCGGCAGCGTCAGCTGCGGCGCGAACGACCACACGCCGGCACCGGAGTCGAACAGGCTCGTGAACGACGTGCTGATGTTGCCTGCGTTCGCCGTCATCGTGATACGCGGGAAGAACGCCGCGCGCGCCGCGCCGATATTGGCGTTGGCCGACAGCAGTTCCTGCTCGGCCTGGCGGATGTCCGGACGTCGCGTCAGCAGGTCCGATGGCAGGCCCTCGGGGATATCGCTGATGATGCGCTCGTCGGACAGACGCATCGGCGCGGGCAGGTCCCGGATCTCGGCGATCGGCTTGCCCACCAACACTTCGAGCGCGTTCTGCGCCTGCGCACGCTGGCGCGCCAGCTGTGCCGCGGACACGCGCGCCTGCGCGACCAGCGATTCGTTGTCGCGCAGATCCAGCGCCGACGTGGCGCCCGCGTCGAAGCGCTTCTGCGCCAGCTCGTAGGTACTCTGGCGCGCCTGCAGCGTGTCACGCGCGAGCTCGTACTGCTCGGCGGCGGCGCGTTCGGCCAGGTAGGCCTTGGCGACTTCCGACACCAGCGAGATATACGCGGCGCGATGCGCCTCCTCGGTGGCCAGATACTGCGCCAGCGCGGCATTCGACAGGCTGCGCACACGACCGAAGAAGTCGAGTTCCCACTGCGTCACCGACAGGCCCACCTGGTAGACGTTGCCCGTGAACGACTGGTCGACGCCGGACGTGGCCCCCGAGAAGCGGCCGCGCTGGAAGCTCGCGTTACCGTTCAAGGTGGGCAGCAGGTCGGCACGCTGGATCCGGTATTGCGCGCGCGCTTCGTCGATCCGCAACGCCGCCGTGCGCAGGTCGCGGTTGTTCTCGAGCGAAGTGGCGATCAGCGCCTGCAGACGCGGATCGGTAAAGAACTCGCGCCAGCCGATATCGTTCGCCAGGCGCGTTTCTCCGGTCTTCACTTCGGCCGTGGCGTAGCCTTCCGGCGCGGCCGGGTAGCTGCCCGCCACGGGCGCGGCGGGGCGGTCATAGTGCGGCGCCAGCGTGCAGCCGCTCATCACCCCGGCCACCAGCAGCAACGTGGTCAAAGTTTTTGTCATGGTCAATTTTCCTTCTGGCTGGCTTCCAGGCGTGCCTGCTCGCGTTCGTGCTGGGCGCGGCTGCCCTTGAAGCGGCCGCGCACCACCACGAAGAATACCGGCACCAGGAAGATGGCCAGCACCGTGGCCGTGATCATCCCGCCCATCACGCCGGTGCCGATCGCGCGCTGGCTGCCCGAGCCCGCGCCCGTGGAGATCGCCAGCGGCAGCACACCGAGGATGAACGCCATCGACGTCATCAGGATCGGGCGGAAACGCAGGTGTACCGCTTCCAGCGTCGCGTCGATCAGGCTGCGTCCCTGCGCCTGCAGGTCCTTGGCAAACTCCACGATCAGGATGGCGTTCTTGGCCGACAGACCGATCGTCGCGATCAGGCCCACCTTGAAGTACACGTCGTTGGGCATGCCACGCAGCGTCACACCGAGCAGTGCGCCGATCACGCCGAGCGGCACCACCAGCAGCACCGCTACCGGGATCGACCAGCTCTCGTAGAGCGCGGCCAGGCACAGGAACACGATGATCAGCGACAGCGTGTAGAGGATCGGCTCCTGCGAACCGGCCAGGCGTTCTTCATACGACTGGCCCGACCACTCGAAGCCGAAGCCCGGCGGCAGCTTGGCAAAGTTTTCTTCCATCACGCGCATCGCCTCGCCGGTGGACTTGCCCGGCGCGGCCTGGCCCGCCAGCTTCACCGCCGGCATGCCGTTGTAGCGCTCCAGTCGCGGCGAGCCCATGATCCACTTCGACGTCGCGAACGCGGCGAACGCCACCATGTCGCCATTGGCATTGCGCACGCGCAGCTTGGTCAGGTCGTCGGGCAGGCGGCGATCCTCGCCTTCGGCCTGGACGATCACGCGACGCACGCGGCCTTCGTAGATGAAGTCATTCACATACGAGGAGCCGAACGCGATCGACAGCGTCGAGTTGATGTTCGCCACCGATACACCCAGTGCGCGTGCCTTTTCGCGATCGATGTCGATGCGCAGTTGCGGCGCGTCTTCCTGGCCTTCCGGACGCACGCCCATCAGCGCCGGCGATTTCGCGGCCATCCCGAGCATCATGTTGCGCGCTTCCATGAGCTTGGCGTGGCCCTGGCCCGTGCGATCCTGCAGCCGGAAGTCGAAGCCCGACGAGTTGCCGAGTTCGGCGATTGCCGGTGGGT
>FTBN01000199.1_pt1 | contig 14805 bp, 16 predicted proteins | sample 1639381 | NCBI WGS metagenome assembly FTBN01 (sample SAMEA3914864, study PRJEB12502) | metagenome | biome: forest; material: soil | place: USA | collected 2012-03-12 | depth 0.3 m | reverse complement strand
GCTGCATGGTGGTGGCCGTCACGGTGGCACCGCCAAGCATGCGCGCGGTTTCCTGGACGCGGCCGTCGGCATCGAGCACGCGGATGCGCGAGCGCGTGATTGCGCCGCCCTTGTTCTCCTTGGCCTCCCTGCTTTCCTTGCTGACCAGCAGGTGGGTGCCGGCCTGCGCGGCCACCTGCGGCAGGTGCGTGACGCACAGCACCTGGCGCGAGCGGCCCAGTTCCTGCAGGCGGCGGCCCACTACCTCGGCCACGGCGCCGCCGATGCCGGTATCGACTTCGTCGAAGATCAGCGTCGGCGTGGGCGCGGCTTCGCTGGTGATCACCGAGATCGCCAGGCTGATACGCGCCAGTTCGCCGCCCGACGCGACGCGCGCCAGCGGTCGCGCGCTGACGCCGGCGTGGCCCGCGACCAGGAATTCCACCTGTTCGAGCCCGTGGCTCTGGCCTTCAACGAGCGGGTTCAGCGCAACCAGGAACGTGCCGCCGGCCATCGACAGGCCTTGCATGGCTTCGGTGACGGCGGCCGACAACGCGTTGGCGGCCACCTTGCGCGACGCCGACAGATGCTGCGCCAGCGTCAGGTAGGCGGCGCGGGCCGCCGCCTCGCGGGCCAGTACCTTGTTGATGTCCTGCGCGGCCTGGAGGTCGTCGAGTTGCTGCTTGCGTGCCAGCAGTTCGTCGGCCGGCTGTTCGGGTGGAAGGCGGTACTTGCGGGCCGTGGCGTGCAGGGCCTGCATCCGTTCCTCGACGGCCTGCAGCCGTTCGGGGTCGAGTTCGAGCCGGTCCACGTATCGGTTCAGCGAATGCGCGGCTTCCTCGACCTGGACCAGTGCCGGCTCCAGCGCGGCCAGCACGTCGCGCAGCGCGGGATCGACGTCGGCCAGCTGCTGCACCCGATGCACCACGCCGCCCAGCACCGAGGTCACGGCGCCGTCGGACTCCGACAGCGCGTCGAGCGCGGCGCGACTGCCATCGATCAGGCCGGCCGCATGCGAGAGCCGGTTGTATTCGGACTGGATCTCTTCCCACTCGCCCGGCTGCGGGGCCAGCTTGTCGAGTTCGCCGACCTGCCATTCCAGCCGCTCGCGCTCCAGCTGCATCTCGCGCGACTGGTGCTCGACGGCCTCGCGCAACTTCACGCAGACGCGCCAGGCGCGCCAGGCTTCGGCCACGGCGCCCGCCTGCTCGGTCAGGCCCGCGTGGGCATCGAACAGCTGGCGCTGGGCATCGGGCCGCAGCAGCAACTGGTGGGCGTGCTGGCCGTGGATATCGACGAGCTGGTCGCCCACTTCGCGCAGTTGCGCGAGCGTGGCGGCGGCGCCGTTGATGAACGCCTTGCTGCGCCCCGAGGCGTCCACCGTGCGGCGTAGCAGCACGGTGTCGTCGTCGCCGGCCAGCTCGCGCTCGGCCAGCCAGGCGTCGAGTGCCGCGTGGGTGTGGAACGTGGCGCTGATGCTGGCGCGCACCGCGCCCTCGCGCACGATGCCGGCATCGGCGCGTTCACCGAGTACCAGGGCCAGTGCGTCGATCAGGATCGACTTGCCCGCGCCGGTTTCGCCCGTGAACACGGTAAAGCCGGTCGAGAAGTCGAGGTCGAGCGTATCGACGATGACGAAGTCACGGATGGACAGGCTGCGCAGCATGTTGGGCGGTGGTCGATGGACGTGAGACGAAAGGGGGGGCTCAGAGCCGGTTGTCTTCGGTCGGGTACTCGTGCCAGTGCAGTTTCTTGCGCAGCGTGGCGTAGTAGTTGTAGCCCACGGGGTGCAGCAGCCGGACGGTCTTGGATGAACGGCGCACGACGATACGGTCGCCAGGCAGCAGCGACGCCAGCGACTGCATGTCGAAGTTGACACTGACGTCGCGCGCGCTGGCCACTTCGATCGTGACCTCGGCATCGATCGGCAGCACGATCGGCCGGTTCGACAACGCGTGCGGGGCAATCGGCACCAGCACCAGGCCCGATAGCGTAGGATGCAGGATCGGTCCGCCCGCGGCCAGCGCATAGGCGGTGGAGCCGGTGGGCGTGGAGACGATCAGGCCGTCCGAACGCTGGTTGTACATGAAATAGCCGTCGACCGAGACCGCCAGTTCGACCATGCCCGAGATGCCGGACCGGTTGACCACCACGTCGTTGAACGCCAGCGCGGAAAAGATCACGGATTCGTCACGGATCACGCGCGATTCCAGCAGCATGCGCGATTCGGCCTCGTAGCGGCCGGACAGCATTTCGGGCAGGGTCGTGGTGACGTGTTCCAGCGGAATGTCGGTCATGAAGCCCAGCCGGCCGTGGTTCACGCCGATCACCGGCACATCGTGGCCGGCCAGCTGGCGCGCGAGCCCCAGCAGCGTGCCGTCGCCACCGAGCACCACGGCGACATCGGCTTCGCGGCCGATCTCGTCCGGTGTCAGCACGGGGTAGCCGGTCAGGCCGGTGGCCATGGCCGTCTCGCGCTCGAACACCACATCCTGGCCGTTGCGCAAGATGCAGGCGGCAAGTTCTTCGAGCGGACCTTCGATACCGGCGGTCGAATACCTGCCCACCAGGGCAACGGTCTTGAAGGAGGCGCGCGGGGCGCCGGTCTTTGAGGGGGCGGACATGGCGGGATTAGACCATACCGGCATGACCATTGTCAGCTTTGCGGCGCCGGTGTTCGCCGCGGCGCCGGAATGGCTCAGATGTGATTAAAATCGGGGCATCATGGACGAACGTTCGAAAACGCTTCTCAAGACCCTGATCGAGCGCTACATCGCCGAAGGGCAGCCCGTGGGCTCCCGGACCCTGTCGAAGTATTCGGGTCTGGATCTCTCGCCGGCGACCATCCGCAATGTGATGTCGGACCTCGAGGAGATGGGTTTCATCACCAGCCCCCATACGTCGGCCGGCCGCATTCCCACGCCGCGCGGCTACCGCCTGTTCGTCGACACCATGCTGACGGCGCGCCCGCTGGATCGCGCGCCGGGGCTGACCCCCGAGCTGGCCGATCTGGTCGGGCAGATCCAGGGCCAGATGGCCAACCAGCAGCTCGGGCCCCAGCGCATGATCACGGCGGCCGCGCATACGCTGTCGAACCTGTCGCATTTTGCCGGCGTGGTGATGACGCCACGGCGTGCGCAGTCGTTCCGGCAGGTGGAATTCATGCGGCTGTCGGACAAGCGCATCCTGCTGATTATCGTCAGCCCGGAAGGCGATGTGCAGAACCGCATCATCCAGACCGAGCTGTCATATACGCCAGCCCAGCTGATCGAGGCCGCCAACTTCTTCAACGCCCACTACGCGGGGATGAGTTTCGACGCCGTGCGCAGTCATCTGCGCGTGGAACTGCAGGCGCTGCGCCGCGACATGTCGGCGCTGATGCAGGCGGCGGTGGAGGCCGGCAGCAGTGCGATGGCCGAGGACAACAACGAGCAGGTGTTCATCTCGGGCGAGCGCAAGCTGCTGGAAGTGGAAGACCTGTCGTCGAGCATGGACAAGCTGCGCCGCCTGTTCGATGTGTTCGAGCACAAGACCAGCCTGCTGCAGCTGCTCGATGTCTCCAGCCACGCGCAGGGGGTGCAGATCTTCATCGGTGGCGAAAGCCAGCTGGTGCCGATCGAGGACATGGCGGTGATCACGGCGCCGTACGAAGTGGACGGCCAGATCGTCGGCACGCTCGGCGTGATCGGCCCCACGCGCATGGCCTACGAGCGCGTGATCCCGATCGTCGACATCACTGCGCGGCTGCTTTCCAGCGCGCTCAGCCAGAACTAGTGGCGCTGCCTGCGTGTCTCTTTCTGTGGGCTGGCTCGGGCGCGTCCGGCCAGCCATGATCCGCCTCCCATCGCCATGTCGCCGGCGTCCCCGGCACATGCAACGGAAACCCCATGACGTTTTCGCCTGAACCGGCCTACCAGCACGGCCAGCCGCCGCGCACCGCGATCCTGCTGATCAACCTCGGTACGCCCGATGCGCCCACGCCCCGCGCGGTCGGAAGCTACCTGAAGGCGTTCCTGTCCGACCCGCGCGTGGTGGAAATCCCGCGGCTGGCCTGGCTGCCGATCCTGCACGCGCTGATCCTGCCGTTCCGCTCGCGGGCATCGGCCATCAAGTACGAATCGATCTGGCTGCGCGAGGCCCATATGACCGGGTCGCCGCTGCTGGTATACACCGAGCGCCAGGCGCACGCCTTGCAATTGCTGATGCAGAAGCTGGGCCATGACGTCACGGTGGCCTGCGCCATGCGCTACGGCAATCCGTCGATCGAATCGGTCATGGAAACGTTGCGCCGGCAGGGCACCGAGCAGATCCTGCTGCTGCCGCTCTATCCGCAGTTTTCGGGCACGACCACCGCGACGGCCTTCGACGAGGTGTTCCGCGTGCTGTCGACCTGGCGCAACCAGCCCGAGATTCGGCTGGTCAAGCATTTCCACGACCATCCGTCCTACATCGAGGCATTGAACCGGCAGGTGCGAGGCTTCTGGGCGCAGCACGGCGTGCCGGACTTCGCGCACGGCGACAGGCTGATCCTGTCATTCCACGGCCTGCCGCGCCGGTTGCTGGACTTGGGGGACCCCTATCATTGCGAATGCCTGAAGACCGGTCGCCTGCTGGGCGAGGCGCTGGGCCTGCAGCCCGGGCATTATCAGGTGACGTTTCAGTCGCGTTTTGGCAAGGCCGAATGGCTGCAGCCCTATACGGCACCAACGCTGGCGGAACTGGGCAAGGTCGGCACGCAGCGTGTGGATGTGTTCTGCCCTGGCTTTCCGGCCGACTGCATCGAGACGCTGGAGGAGATCGCGATGGAAGGGCAGAGCGAATTTCGCGTCGCGGGCGGCAAGGATTTCCGATTCATTCCCTGCCTGAATGATTCGGAGGCCTGGATTGCCGGTCTGGCGGACATTGCGCTGCAACATCTGCAGGGCTGGCCACTGAATCTGCCGCATCCGCACGAGCTGGAGGCGCGTCGGACCCAGGCCCAGACCCGGGGAGCGGCTGCCTGAGGTGGCTGGACGCGGCAAGCTACGAGAAGAAGCGGGAAGGATTTGACGATGCAAGTGGATTTCGAACTGGATGCGCGGATGCGCATCGACAAGTGGCTATGGTGTGCGCGATTCTTCAAGACACGCTCGCTGGCGGCCGAGGCAGTGGAGCGTGGCCGGGTCACCGTGAACGGCCAGGCGGTCAAGAATTCGCGTGAGGTGAAGCCGGGCGACACCGTGGTGCTCGAGGCACACCAGCAGCGTTGGGAGGTCATGGTCAAGGGGGTGCCGGCATCGCGCGGATCGGCGCCGATTGCCCAGAGCACCTATGCCGAAACGGCGGAAAGCCAGGCCAGGCGTCAGGGAGAAGCCGAGCGCGGCAAGCTGCAGCCGGAGCCGGCCGCGCAACTGCAAGGCCGGCCGACCAAACGCGATCGCCGCCGGATCGATGATTTCCAGCGGTAAGTGGAACTGGGTGAAGTTCTTCTTAGCGGATGTATTGGACGATGTAATGCTTGAACACGGCCTTGCCACTGCCATACTCGGTATCGCGCGGAGCGACCGCATCAGACAGGCAGATGAAGGCTGTCATTGCCGATAGCGCGGCAATCAGGCAGAGCGTCACGACAGGCAGCTTGTGCATGGCGAATCGTCCCCAATATGCACTAAATTGATCCACCTTTATGCTCCCGTTATTTTTGTCATTTTTTCCCTACATTGAATGTTAGTGTGTGCGTTGCAGCAAGGCAATGAACACTCCGTCTCATTAAACAGGGCTTTGTAACGGCGTATTTCGGCGTCTCTGAACCTCCACACTTGAAAAACTGGAGGGGCGCCGCCAAGTGCGGCTAGACTTGCCCGTTTGGCACCCGTACCACCCGACGGCCCGCTCAGCGGGGCCACGCTTTAGCTTTGATACGAATCGACATGGAAGAACAGAATCAGACGCCAAATCCAAACATGCAACCGACGGCCGATGTGACCGCCAGTGCACAGGCGCCCGAGGCTGCCGCCAGCGGGGACGAGATCGCCCGCCTGACCCAGCAGGTGGCAGAACTGGAAGCCAAGGCCAAGGAGCATTTCGACATGTTCCTGCGCGCCACGGCGGAAGGCGAAAACATCCGCCGCCGCTCGCAGGATGAAGTGGCCAAGGCGCACAAGTTCGCCATCGAGAACTTTGCCGACAACCTGGTGCCGGTGATGGACAGCCTGCAGGCTGCACTGGCCGACAACACCGGCGACCTGACCAAGCTGCGCGAAGGTGTCGAACTGACCGCGCGCCAGCTGGCCGCCGCGTTCGAGCGCGGCAAGATCGTCGAACTGAACCCGGTGGGCGAGAAGTTCGATCCGCATCGCCACCAGGCGATTTCGATGGTGCCGTCGGAGCAGGAGCCGAACACGGTGGTGAGCGTGCTCCAGCGCGGCTACACGATTGCCGACCGCGTGCTGCGTCCGGCGCTGGTGACCGTCTCGGCGCCGCGCTGATCGCTGGCCGATGAAGTTGTGACGACGCCCGGTGGCCGCAAGGTGCCGGGCGTCGTCATTTGTGGAGGAAATGCAATGTCAGATGCGCATCCTGCGCACCTCGACCACCGCGCGTTCGAGGCGCTCGACATGCGGCAGGTGGACACCGACACGATCGACGCCGCCATTGCCGCGGCCGGTGACGATCTCGTCTGCGTCTTCTTCTGGGGGGTGGACTGCTTCAACTGCGAGATGGCCAAGAAGGCGATCCTCGCGAATCCGGAACCGATCCGCGCGTTGGACCTGCACTGGCTGCACGCCAACGTCTACGCTTACCCGGAACTGGGCCGCCGCTTCGGCCTGCACGGGATTCCCGTGTTCATGTTCTTCCACAAGGGCAAGAAGCTCGGGCGCGCCACGGGCTGGCATGGCCATGGACAGTTCGCGGCGGCGGTCGGCAACGCACGGCTCAAGGCCGAAGGCAAGCCGCTGGCCGGCTGAGGCGCGACCAGGCGACGCCTGGGGCACCACCAGGGTGACCCATCAACGCGACAGCGCGTAGCCGATCCGGAACTGCCACGGCGTCTTCTGGTTGTACTCGAGCAGGCTTTCGCCGTAGCCGTAGAAATACCCGGCCATCAGGTAGCCCGCCGTGCCCGGCAGCAGCCGCGCCAGCGGGTAGGTGAGCTGCGCATCGACGCTGCCGTATCCCTTGCGCGTGCCCTTGCGCAGCGTGGCGGCGAACTCCCACGAATCGGGACGGCCGTAGGCGACGTTCAGATCCATGTAGCCGCGATAGTGCGCGATGTCCTCGTTGTCGCTCTTGCCCACGTACGCGTAGAGCTTTGGCGCCACGCGCCAGTGCCAGTCGGACTGGTCGCCGAAGTACATCGTGGGCTTCACGAACAGTGTGTTGACGCTGCGCGAGTCGTCGCCATCGCGGCCATTCGATTCGTGCTCGAAGCCCGTGGCGATCGACAGGCGGCTCACCCAGCGGTTCTTCACACCCGTATCGGACAGGTAGTAGTAGAGGCTCGGCCGGTAGTTGGTGTCCTTGAACGGACGCGAGTCGCCGGCCAGGTCCCACAGCGAGAACTGCGTATAGCCGAAGTAGAGGTTGTCCAGCACGGACCTGGAGTTTGGATTTTCGCCCTCGAAGATCCGGTACTTGAAGCTGATCTGGAACTTGGCGTTGGCGCCGTTGTGGGCGCCGAACATGATGTACATCGGCTCGTTGAATGACAGGCGCTGGGCATCGCGCAGGTCGGCCGGCGCCGGGGGCGGCGCGGTGTTTTCCGTCGCGACGATCGGCGTGACCGGTGGCCTGCTTTCTGGCGTGATGGTTTCCGCAGAGGGTGCCGCAGGCGCGGTGGCTGCGGCGACCGTGCCAGTCGGGGCGGGCGCGCGATTGAGCGAGACCAGCACCGGCGCGGCATCGATCCCGGTCACATCGAGGCGCACCTGGCCGCGCGGGGCGGCCGGCCATTCGGTGCTGTACTGGATGGTGCGATATTCGTCGCGACGCAGGTTCAGGATCGACGGGCCACTACCGACACGCTTGAGCTCCATGCGAATCGGCGCGCCCAGATCGCCGGATGCCGTGACCTGCAGCATCTCCGGGACGGCGTAGCGGCGCATGTTCTGATCGCCACTGACCAGTAGCGTCAACGTGAGCGGCTGGGTGCCATCGATCTCGCGTGGCGGCTGCAGCAGCGCCACGGCGCCGTGCGCCGCAACGGGAGTCAGCAGAACACCGGCAAGGGCCAGCGCGGATAACGACGATGCAGCCGCGCGGCGAGGGCCGGCGCGCAGGCGCGCGGCGTAGTGCGCGATGTACTGCGCGATGTTTGGCGCGGTGTAGGGCATGGGACGATCGCACGCCGCACCGGCACGCAACGGGCATCGCTCCAGTGGCGCGGACGTGACAAAAGTTGCGACCTCGGAAGCCTACCACGTGCCGGAAAGCCGTCTTGTGACGAATTGTTCGCAGCGGCGGGGTGGTTGCCGGTGTGGTGCGCCTTGGCGTACGTCAGGCTATCGATGCCGCCGGCTGCGCGGTGTCAGCCCTGGGCGCGGCGCCTGATGTCGTCCACGTAGGCCTGGCCGTCCGGCGGCGTGCCGGTGCGCTGGGCATTCCAGAGCATCTGGCCCAAGGCTTCCATGATCTCGTGCTGCGCGGCGTGCGGCGAATCGAGGCGGCGGCTCAGGGCTTCGCAGGCGGCCCGGATACCCGGTGGCTGGTCGATCGACACCTGCTCGGAGATCGAAAGGTGCATCGCAAGATGCAGGAACGGATTGGTCTGGCCGTCTTCGGGCGTGTAGTCGCGCGCGAGCGCACCTTCGACGTCGGTCAGCAACGCGTGGTATTCGGGATGCTGGTCGATCCAGTCGACCGCGATGGCCTCGAGCGGCGTGAGGACGTTGCCCGCGATGCGTTTCTGCCAGGCTTCGCAGAAGAAACGGCGGACTTCTTCTCTTGAGGGATTGAACATGATGGCCGCTATTGTAGTGCAGCCCTGACAGCGCTGCCGACGCGCGCGCGGGCCAGTAGAATGCCAGGTTTCCCCATTTCATTGCCACCGATGACCGCCTCCGCCACTGGCGCCCTCGATCAGGCCCGCGACAAGCTCGCCGGCGTGCTGCTGATTGCGTTGTCCGCCAGCGCGTTTGGCGCCATGGCCATTTTTGCGCGGTTCGCCTACGTGGCCGGCGCCGATGTCTATGGACTGCTGGCAGTGCGCTTCGTGCTGGCGGCGATCGCGATGGCCGTGGTGATGCGTGCGCGCGGCATCGGGCTGCCGCCGCTGCGGCGCGTGCTGGCACTCGCGGCGATGGGCGGCATCGGCTATGTCAGCCAGTCCTACTGTTTCTTCACGGCACTCAATCACGCGCAAGCCAGCCTGGTGGCGTTGCTGCTGTACCTGTATCCGCTGTTTGTGACGATCCTCGCGGCAGTTTTCCTGAAGGAACGGTTGACTACGGCCGCGGTGATCGCGCTGGTGCTGTGTTCGGTCGGGGCCGGGCTGACCGTGGGCGGCGGCGAGGGCTCGCCGCTGGGCATCGCGCTGGGCGTGGCGGCCGCCGTGATCTATTCGATCTACATCGTGGTCGGTGCGCGCGTGACCGCAGGCGTCAACGCCATCGCCACGACCACGGTGATCTGCACGGCGGCGGCGCTGGTCTATGTGACGGTCGGCATCCTGCGCACCGGTGCGGGCGTGGCGCCGCAGTTTCCATCGAGCGCCGGCGGCTGGCTCGCATTGCTGGCCATCGCGCTGGTTTCCACGGTGCTGGCCATCCTGACCTTCTTCGCCGGGCTGCAGAAGCTGGGCGCCGCGAAGGCGTCGATGCTGTCCACGCTGGAGCCGGTGGTGACCGTGGTGCTGGCGGCCGCGCTGCTGGGCGAGCACATCGGGCCGACGCAGGCCGTGGGCGGCGGCCTGATCCTGCTTGGGGTGCTCTGGCTGACGCGCCGCGCCAGCGGCACGCCGCCGCCGGATGGCGCCGACGAACGGAATTGAACGGGTTCATCAAAGTGCTTGCGAGCCGGCCATGCACGCTTGGGTACAATTGCGCCTTCTTTCCTTACAAAACCTGGAAAACGCGCAATGAAATCCGTCGATCAGGCAGTCCTCGCACAATTGTTCACTGAAGCCCGCACTCACAACGTGTGGCAGGACAAGCATGTGGACGATGCGGTACTGAAGCAGATTTACGAAGCGGTCAAGTTTGGTCCGACGGCCGCCAACAGCTCGCCGGCCCGTATCGTGTTCGTGAAGTCGGCCGAGCAGAAGGCCCGCCTGGTCGAATGCGTGTCGGCTGGCAACACCGAGAAGACCCGCTCGGCGCCCGTGACCGCGATCATCGCCTTCGACAACGCGTTCCATGACCAGCTGCCCAAGCTGTTCCCGCACGCCGACGCGCGTTCGTGGTACGCCGGCAACGACGAGAAGATTGCCCGCGATGCGTTGATGAACAGCTCGCTGCAAGGCGGCTACTTCATCCTCGCCGCCCGCGCGCTGGGCCTGGACTGCGGTCCGATGGGTGGCTTCGATGCCGCCAAGGTCAACGCGGCGTTCTTCCCCGACGGCAAGTGGTCGGTCAACTTCCTGATCAACCTGGGCTACGGCGAAGCCGACAAGCTGCACCCGCGCCTGCCGCGCCTGTCGTTCGACGAAGCGTGCCGCATTGCTTGATACGACAAGTCAGCAGCAAAAAAGCGACCCGAACGGGTCGCTTTTTTTATTGGACAGGTCTGCCTTGAGCAAGGTGGTATCACAGCTCGCTGCAGCTACCGGGGAGGGCTGACCTGATCGCTGTCTTCCATGCATAGCGATGCGATCTGCCATCGATCGTCGGCGATCAGCCACAGTTCGAAGAATTCACATTGGCTGACGACTTCTCCGTTGCGCTTGATCCGGGCCGAACCTTCAACGGTTGCCCAGTTCTTGTGCTCCTGCCACTGCTTGAGGGTCTCGCTGAACTCGACGTCGGTTGTTCTCTTGCCGGGGAACCTGGCAAAACCTCGGTCGATGCTGGAGATCTGGCTGGCCTTGGATACCAGCTCCGCGTTGTGCTTCACAAAGAACGAAGGGGTCTCCAGATAGGCGAGCCAGTCCGTCTCTCCGTTCAGGTAGGCATTGATCCAGACCTCTCTGATTTGCTTCAGCGAATACTGCCTACTCATACTGCAAGAGGATGTCGAGCTGCTCGGATATGTCGGACACCTTGCGGTCCATCACGCGCTTGGCGTCGAGTACGCCCTCGTTGTAGGCCTGCGCACGGACCAGTTTGTATAGCTTCTCGGCAAATGGCACGACTTCCATGTTGCCGACGGAAACCTGGAGCTCGCTGTCCAGCAGATCCCGTACCTGTGAAGAAAACTTGATCAGATCGAATTTGTCGTCACGCATCGTGTACTCCCGAGGGGGCGGAAAGTATCACACGTGGCGAACATGGTTTGCTTGCCTGGCGATCCATGTTGAGCTACGGCAATATGGATCGATCGGGGAGCCGGCGTAGCCAATCCCCGGCTCAATCCTGTAGCAAGCTCAGGCCGTCCACTCCGCCATCGGTTTGCACGCCAGGTAGTGTGTCGGTTCGGCGATGCCGAGCCGCTGGCGCGCGGCGTCGATCGGCTCGTTCAGCAGTGCTTCGTAGTCTTCGCCGAGCAGCCATTTCGCGCGGCGGCCGAGGCGGTAGCCTTCGAGCACCGCGCGCGCGAACGCCAGGCTGCCCGTCACGCGCAGGCTTTTCAGTGACGCGGCCACTGCGATGAAGGCCCAGCCCTTGCCGCCGGTCTGGGCATAGCTGAAGGCGACCAGCGCGGCTTCGCCGAGGCTTTCATCGGCACGGTAGCCCGTCAGCACATGCCAGATGTCGTGAATGTCGCGCGTACGCCGGCCGAACCACATATAGGCGTCCTCGACGAGCGGTTCCTGGTCCTGGTTCGACACGGTGGCCAGGCCATCGGCGCTGTAGCCGGTTCTTTCGAGAAAGGCGCGATACGTGGCGCCCACGGTGCCCGGTGCAAAGCTCGCGATAAACGCCGGATCGGACAGGCGTTCCGCCAGTTCCTCGCGGCGGTACACCAACCGCCGTCCCTCGGGCGTTGACAGCAACCGGTTGAAATTCCTCGGCATCGACGGACCGTTCAGCGCACGCATGATGCGGAACACCTGCACCGTGTCGTTGCCGTCGGCCAACAGCTTGCGCAGGGCCTTGAGCGCGGTGAACAGGTCCTGCTTGTAGGGATTCGAACCGATCGAAGTGGCCATGGATGGCTCCTGGTATCAGACGGTAGGGTTGCGCTCAGGCTGGAATGGGTTGCCGCAACGCCATTGCCGCGTTGCGTACGAAGTTCACACTGGTATCGACGGCCGTCACCGGGAGCATATGCCCGCCAGTGACCAGTTTCAGCGTCGCGGCCGGTACCTTGGACACGAAGGCTTCGCCATTCTTCCGGTAATCGAGAATGCGGTCTTCGCGGCCGTAGAGGACGCTGACCGGCACGCGCAGTTCGGCGTACTGCGGCAGCAGCGGCGGCAGGCTGTGGGCCGCGCCGATCAGGTCTTCCGACGCACCGATGAAGTGGCTGGGCCGCAGCGCGAGCAGGCCGCCGCCGCGTACCGGGAAGTCGGTCGGTACGGCATCGGGGCCGAACACGATATCCATGACCTGTTCGCGGTTGCGGATCGACATCGGAATCACCAGTGTCCATGCCATCAGCTTGCGTAGCCACGTGCGTTGCACGGTCATTGCCTTGAACACCGGTGAGATTTCCTCAGGCGGATGCGTCAGCGGCGCGATCAGTGCCAGCCCGCCCACGCGCTCGGGGTGATACGCCGCCAGCGCCAGCGAAATCGCGCCGCCGAGCGAATGTCCGACCACCAGGGGCTTTTCCAGGCCGAGCGTCTCGATCAGCGCGGCCAGCGTATCGGCCTGCGCGCGCAGGTCCGCGGGAGCACCGGGCTCGCGCGCCGAATAGCCCGCGCCGGGGCGGTCGATCGCAATCACGCGGAACTCGCGCGACAGCGGCTCGATCATGCCGTAGTCGAAGTTGCCGAGCTGGCCGGACAGGCCGTGTACAAGCAGCACGGCCGGGCCCGTGCCACGTTCGACCACATGCAGGCGGGCGCCGGGCACGTCGACGAACCGGCCGGCCGGCGGCAGCGCGGCCTCGATCTTGCGCGTGGTGTGCCAGGTGAAGAGGACCAGCAGGGCGAGCAGCGCGACGAGGGCGGCCAGCGGCACCGCGATGACGACGGCAAGGATCAACAGGGCGTTCATGGTTGGGCTTCGGCGATCGGGTCGTTGTTCGGCATGGTGGCCGGTTGTTGGCGGTCGAACCGCAGCACGCCATCGTCGATGCGGCCATGGCGGATCGTGAGCATGTCCATCAGATAGTTCTGATAGACCCGCCAGGGTTTGCGATGCCCCTGCCGGGGCAGCACCGCGGCGGCACGCTGCACGTAGCCCGACGAGAAATCGAGGAATGGCACCGGCTGAACCGTGGCGTCGACCTGCGGCATGGCCACGCGATAGTCGCGGCGATCCATGAACCGCAGCAGGCGGCAGACGTACTCGGCGGTCAGGTCGGCCTTGAGCGTCCACGATGCATTGGTGTAGCCGAAGGCCAGCACCATATTGGGCACGTTGCTGAGCATCATGCCCTTGTATGCGAGCGATTCCGATGGGCGAACCTGCCGGCCGTCCACGTTCAGCGCCATGTCGCCAAGCATATTGAGCTTCAGTCCGGTGGCTACGACGACGACGTCGGCGGGCAGCGTCTGGCCCGATGCCAGCACGATGCCGTCCGCGGTGAACCGTTCGATCGTATCGGTGACGATCGATGCGCGACCGGCGCGGAGTTCGCGGAACAGGTCGCCGTCGGGCACCAGGCAGACGCGCTGGTCCCACGGGTTGTAGCGCGGCGTGAAATGGGTGTCGACATCGAAGCCCGGCGCAAGCTGCGCGGCGGCCATGCTGATGAGGCGCTGTTTGACCTTCGCGGGCCGGCGGCGCGCCAGCTGGAAGAAGAACATGCCCAGCAACACGTTCTTCCAGCGCGTGGCGCGATAGGCCAGTCGCTCCGGCAGTATGCGGCGCAGGCCGTTCGCGATGGCGTCCTCGCCGGGGCGGGTGACGATGTAGGTGGGCGAACGCTGCAGCATCGTCACGTGGGCAGCGGTCTCCGCCATGGCGGGCACCAGCGTGACAGCGGTGGCGCCGCTGCCGATCACCACCACGCGCTTGCCGGCGTAGTCGATCGATTCATCCCAGAACTGCGGATGCACGATGCGGCCCCGGAAGTCCTCCTCGCCGGGGAAGCCTGGGCGGTGCCCTTCGGCATAGCTGTAGTAGCCAGCGCATACATAGAGAAACCGCGCACGCAGCTTCTGCCGGGTGCCGTCGGCCGCACGGTCGGCCTCCACGGTCCAGCAGGCGTTCCGACTATCCCAGGTGGCGCCGACGACCTTGTGGCCGAAGCGGATGTGACGAGTAATGTCGCCTTCCTCAGCCGTTTCCTGGATGTAGGCGAGGATCGACGGGCCATCGGTAATCGCCTTGGCACCCCGCCAAGGCTTGAAGCGGTAACCCAGCGTGTACATGTCCGAGTCCGAACGGATGCCCGGATAGCGGAACAGATCCCAGGTGCCGCCCATTGTTTCACGGGCCTCAAGGATCACATAGCGCTTGGATGGGCAGCGCTGCTGGAGTTGCCGCGCCGCACCGATGCCCGACAGGCCGGCGCCTACGATCAGGACATCGAGGACTGCGTCATCGGAAGTGGGGGCGGTCATGACGTGAACCCGGACGAGTTTCGCTTCTGACAACATAGGTTGTCAGAAGCATTCTGACAATAGGGAATGTCATAATG
>FTBN01000015.1_pt1 | contig 14880 bp, 13 predicted proteins | sample 1639381 | NCBI WGS metagenome assembly FTBN01 (sample SAMEA3914864, study PRJEB12502) | metagenome | biome: forest; material: soil | place: USA | collected 2012-03-12 | depth 0.3 m | reverse complement strand
GCAGCCCTACTGGACGCCCGGCATCCGCCATCCCGGCCCCGACGCCAAGGGCGCCATCATCGGCTTCGGCGACGCCCACACCCGCGCCCACGTGTACCGTGCCATCCTCGAGGGCCTGGGCTACGCGCTGCGCGACGGCCGCGAGCGCATCGAGCGCAAGACGGGCGTGCCGCTCACGGAGCTGCGGGTGTCGGGCGGCGGGTCGCAGTCGGACGCCGCGCTGCAGCTGACCGCCGACATCTTCCGCCTGCCGGCGAGCCGGCCGCACGTCTACGAGACCAGCGGCCTGGGCGCGGCCATCGACTGCGCCGTCGGCCTGGGCCTGCACGCCGACTTCGGCACCGCCGTGCGCGCGATGACGCGCGTGGAGCGCACCTTCGAGCCCGACGCCCGCAACGCCGCGCTGTACGACGAGCTCTACGGGCAGGTCTACCAGAAGATGTATCCGCGGCTCGCACCGCTGTACGAGCGCCTGCGCGCCATCACCGGCTACCCGTCGCGCGATTGACAGCCTGGCTTCAGGATCGGGGATTCGCCTGACGCCCGGCCGCTGTGGGATCGCGTTGAATCGACTCTCCGCGTTCCGGCCATCCCGGCCGGCGGAAGGCACCCCAAGGAGACACTGATGAGCTTGAAGAACACGTTGACGCTGGCCGCCCTCGGCGCCGCCCTGCTCGCCGGCACCGCGGCCTTCGCCGGCCCGGAAGCCGGCCACCCGAACATCATCGCCGCGCGCGAGGCCGCGCAGGCCGCCATCGAGAAGCTCAAGGCCGCCCAGGCGGCCAACGAGTACGACATGGGCGGCCACGCCGCCAAGGCCGAGAAGCTGCTGCACGAGGCCGAGGAGCAGATGCGCCTGGCGGCCGAGGCGGCGAATCGGCACAAGTGACAGCGCCAGCGGCGCTGCCATCCTGCGACTGCGCTTCGCTGCGCGCAGGATGACGACCTTGCGGCACGCCGCAGGCAGCGCCTCCGTGCGTCCTGCAAACGAAAAGGGATCGCCGCGGCGATCCCTTTTTTCATGGTGAAGCCTCGTCAGAACGCCAGGCCCAGGCCCAGGTCCACGCGCGTCAGGTCCGTGTTGGTGGAGAACCGCTGGTAGTCCGCCTTCAGCACCACGTTCGGGTTCAGGTAGTAGTTCGTGCCCACCGTCCACACGCGGTCGTGCGGCAGCGGCCAGGGCTTGCCGTCTGAGGCCAGGCCGGTGGGCGTGGTGCTGAAGCCCGGGGCGATGCCGGCGTAGCTGGCGCCCATGTCGTAGTGCTCCCAGCGCACGAACGGCGTCAGCTTGCGGCCGCCGTCTTCCCACACCTTGTACGCGCCCTGCACGTAGTAGCCGAGGAACGACGACGGGATCGGGTTGGACACGCCCGCGTTGTCGAGGTTGTAGGTGGCCGTCTTGGAGATCGTGCCGCGCGCATAGACGGCCGAGATGTCGGCGTCGCCCGGCGTCCAGCGCGCGTGCGTCTCCCACAGCGTCAGGCGCGACTGCGGCAGGTTGGCCGGCACCGCGGGCAGCGCGAGGTTGCCGCTGAACGCGAACGCGCCCAGTTGCAGGCCCGGCACGCCGTTGTAGTTGAGGCCGGCATACGTGGCCAGGTGTTGCGCGTTGGCCAGCTGCAGCTCCTGGTGCATGGCCTGCATCGGCGCAATGTCGTTGTCCTCCATGTCCAGCGCCGTGCGGTACTGCGGATCTTCGGGGCTGTTGTTCCAGCCGCCCAGGTTCAGGCCGGTGGTGACGCCCGCGTCCCAGGTCAGGCCCACGTCGCTGGTGCCGTGCAGGCCCACGCCGCCCTCGCGCCAGGTGCTCGGCACGATCAGCGTCTCGACGAAGTTGCGCTGCACGCCGTAGTAGTTGGTGGGCTCGTGGTGCTCGTTGAGCAGGCCCACCGGCATCAGGAACAGGCCGGCCTTGGTGCTGATGTTGTCGGTGAGCTGGTGGTCGATGTAGAACTGCTCGACCTCGAATTCGCCGGCGTCCGACGACGATGCCACCGCGTGCTCCACCTCGAACTCGGAGTTGAAGCTGGTGCGGTCGTCGAAGTGGTAGCCGATGCCGAACACGGCGCGCGCGAGGTCGGCCTCGGTGAGCTGCTTGTCCTTGGTCGGATGCGTGTAGTAGATCTCGCCGTAGCCCCACAGCCCGAGGTTGGGCGAGATGCCGCTCACGGGCGCGGGCGCGGGAGCCGCGGCCACCATCGGCGCGGGTGTCGCCGCGGCGGCCTTGGCCTGCGCCGCCTGCTGCGCGGCCAGCGCGTCGTTCTGCGCCTTCACGCGCGCGAGCTCCTGCTTCATCGCGTCGAGCTGCTGCTGCATCTGGGTGATCTGCTGCGCGAGGCGATCGGCGACGTCGGCCGACGGCGCGTCGGCGGCATGGGCCGACGCGAGCAGGCACAGGGACAGGGCGGCGATGGCGGCGGGGGTCTTGTGGTTCATGGGGTTCATCGGCTCTTGGAATTGCGGGCGGCGGCGCTGGCGTGGACGGCGGCCTGGCACTGCGCGGGCAGCGCCTGCGTGCCCGGCTGCGCGGGGTCGTAGCCGTCGGTGAGCGTGCACAGGAAGGTGATGACGTCGTCGATCTCGTCGGGCGACAGCGCCGGCGTGTCGCCGATCGAGCGGTTGTACGGGATCTCGCTGGTGTTGACGTTGCCCAGATAGCCCGCGTCGCTGCCCACCACGCCCGGCGTCACCACGAACTGGCCGCCGTAGATCGCGGGCAAGTCGTCGAACTTGGTGACGGTGCCGTCGGCGTTGGTGGGATACCACTCCTCGGGGTTGGTGTCGCGCCGCACGTAAAAGCCGATGGCGTCCTTCAGCGTGGCGAAGCGGCCGTTGTGGAAGTACGGCGCGGTCACCGCGATGTTGCGCAGCGTGGGCACCTTGAACTGGCCGCAGTTGCTGAAGAAGTCGACGGTCTGCTCGCGGAACGGGCCGCACACGCCGAGGTCGTAGTAGCTCTGCACGCCGTCGGTGCTGTCCACGGGCGTGCCCGCGGGCGCGGATGCCGCGTTGGCCGGGATGAAGCCGTTGCGCGGCACGCCCAGGTTGTCGTAGCTGTAGTCGGTGAACATCGGCGGCGTGGCGCCGTCGGCCGAGGTGCTGGGATGGCACGCGCTGCAGTTGCCCTTGGTGGCGTTGTTGAACAGCGCCAGGCCGCGCTGCTCCTGCGCCGTGAGCGTGGCCTGGCCCTTCTGGAAGAAGTCGTACTTGCTGGAGAACGGCGCGAACGCCGGGTTCTCGCGCTCGAAGGCGGCGAGCGCCGAGCCCAGGCGCGCGAGCGCGGTGTCGGAGTCGTCCAGCACCGCGCTGCCGTACAGCGCGACGTAGTCGGCGAGGTAGGGGCGCGTCTTCAGGCGCGCGATGACGGCGGCCGAATCGGGGTTGGCCATCTCGACCGCATTGGTGAACGGGCCGACCGCCTGCGCTTCCAGCGTGGCCGCGCGGCCGTCGCGAAAGAAGCCGCCGTTGGGGCTGCCGTCGGCGGCGATGTAGAACGCGGGCGTGAGCGCGGCGTACATCAGCGAGGGCGTGTTGCGAAAGCCTGTCTTGTCCATCGCGGGGCCGCCGAGCGCCACAGGCAAGCCGCGGTCCACGCCGCTGGCCGTGGCGTCCTCGGCGAAGGCGGACGACGCCACGTGGCAGCTCGCGCACGACTGCTGGCCGGAGGCCGACAGCGCGGTGTCGGCGAAGACCTTCTGGCCCAGCAGCGCCGCGGCCGACATCGTCGAGCCGCTGCTGTTGCCGCCGTTGCCGCCGGCGGGGGGCGTGGCGTCGCCGCCGCCCCCGCCGCCGCAGGCGACGAGCAGCGCACTCAGGGCGACGAGCAGGGCGCCGCCGCGCAGGGAACCGAATCCGGGAACGTTCATCGTCGAGGGCTCGCGAGGCCGGGGGCTTGCGGTTGAGGGTGAAATTGCAATTGCGAGTGATTCGCAATCAGCCGCGAACTGTACGCAGCGAACTTCGCCTCAACAAGGACAGACGCGTCAGATTCAGCCTGGATTCAGCTTGACGGCGGCTTGCGCCGGGCCGGACGTCGCGGCCACCCGACGGTTTCAGGCCGGATCGCCCGGCCGGCGCCATTCCAGCAGGATCGCGCTGCCGTTGCCGGGCGCCCCGGCGAAGCCGCAGGTCTGCAGCATCGCGATCATGCCCGTCGACGCCGGCGAGCAGCGCGCGTAGACGACCGCGCTGCCGGCGTCGCGCACGAGGCTGCTCACCAGGTGCCGCGCCAGGCCACGGCCGCGGTGCCCCACATGCGTGGCGAGCGCGAACAGCTCCAGGCGTTGGCGCCAGCTGCCCGGCTCGTGCTCCACCAGGATGGCGAAGCCTGCGTTGGCCTGGCCCACCTGCACCACGAACGCCCGCGCGCCCGCGCCGTTGCGCAGCCCGGGCATCGGCGCCACGCCGTCGGCCACGATGGTCTGCACCTGGTGCCACAGGCCTTGCAGCACGTCGGGCTGCGTGCAGTCGCAGCTGAAATGTCCTTCGCGCGACTCGGCCACGATGGCGTCGACGATGAACGGTACGTCGGCGGGCGATGCGAGATGCAGGCGCGGCGAGATCGTCGCGGACGCCAGGGCGGGGTCTTGGAACGAGGAGTCGAGCACGGGATCACCTGGGTGGAGCGGTGATCGGGTTTTATCGACGGGTGCTTGCGGGGATCTTCAGCGTGACGGAACGCAGGCTGAGCGTGGGCCATCAATCACCTGTCAATGCGCGGTGGCGCCACGCACGGGCTGGGCGTTCGGCGGCAGGGCGGCGACTGGTTCGTGCCGGTGGGTGGCTGGGATGGCAACGGTTGCCGGGCAGCCGTTGCCCGGCAGTCTCCTGCGACGCGGGTTCGGTGATCGATGACTACCGCGCGATCGGATCCTCGCAAGGCATGTTCGCAGGCCTTCTTCAGTTCGGTTTCGGCCTGGACGGCGCGAATCGAGACAGCAATGGTCTTGGTGCTGGCTTCTGGCATGGGTCTTTGGTCTGTTGGTGTCGCCAGGCGGCCGAGCCTAGAAGACGCGGGCCCGTTGTCCCTGCAGCCGGCAGCAGTCCGGCAATGACATGTCGATCTTGCTGACCATCGTTCGTCGATGAGGTACGTGGCGCCTCCAGGCGGGGGCGCCGTCTTGTCGACCTGCAGGAGTGGAATACATGTCACGTATGGATGGATCTGCGATCGCGCGCCCCCTCCCCAAGAGCCCGGAGTTCTTCCAGAAGCTCTTGCGCGGCGCCCTGTTGATGACGTTGCTTTGGGCCTGCCTGGTGCCCGCCCATGCCCAGGATGCGGCGCCCGTTCCGAGACGTGGCGTCAACATCGTCGGCTATGACCCGATCTGGACCAACCCTGCGCAGGCGCGCTTCCAGCCGCGCCACATGCAGGCGATCAGGGACGGCGGCTTCGATTTCGTCCGCATGAACCTGCAGGCCTTCGCGCACATGGACAAGGACGGGCAGTTGTCTCCAGCCTGGTTCGTGACCCTGGACACGCTGGTGGATGCGGCCCTCAAGGCCGGCCTGCAGGTGATCCTGGACGAGCACGACTACGAGAGTTGTGCCAAGGACGTGGCCGGCTGCAGGCTGAAACTGTCGGCTTTCTGGCGCCAGGTCGCGTCGCACTACAAGGAGGCGCCGGCCAGCGTGCTCTTCGAGATCCTCAACGAACCGAACGGCGCGATGAACGAGGCCTGGAACGACGTACTGGCCGAGAACCTGTCCATCATCCGCGCCAGCAATCCGACGCGTCGCGTGGTGATCGGCCCAAGCAAGTGGAATTCACTGGGTGAGCTCGACAACCTCAAGCTGCCCGCGGCCGACCGCAACATCGTCGTCACCTTCCACTACTACACGCCGATGGAATTCACGCACCAGGGCGCCTATTGGGCTTCCGAGTTCACCAAGCTGTCGGGCATCACCTGGGGTACGTCGTCCGACCGTGATCGCCTGGCGAGGGATTTTGCCCAGGTGGCGGCCTGGGCCGAGCACAACAGGCGCCCGATCCTGCTGGGCGAGTTTGGCGCGCTGGAGACGGCCGGCATGGCGCAACGCGCGGCATGGACCGACGCGGTGGCGCGAACGGCAGAGGCCCGAGGCTTCGCCTGGTCGTACTGGCAGTTCGATTCGGACTTCGTCGTGTGGGACATGAGCAAGGACGGCTGGGTGCCCGCCATTCACGGCGCATTGATACCGGAAGCGGCCGATTCGAAGCTACGGTGAGCTTTGAGTGGCGTTCGTGACGGATGGGGGCGTCTTAAACGACTGCTTTCCGGCGACTGACTCGCGGATTTGCAAGTCCGCTCAGGGTCGATGGCGTTACGATCGCCCGGGCCGCTTCCAGGCAGGCCGCGGCCAGGAGCTGCCGCTCGTGAACGTCTGCTGTCGTGATCCCGGATTCGGACATCGTGAAAGGATGGAATGACTAACCCCCAGTTCGAGGCCAAGTTTCGAACTCAAGTAGCTTCGGATGTCATTCGCGATGGGCTTGGCGTCGAGCTCCTGTCTGAAACAGGGGCCGTTCTAGCAGAGGTGTTTCGCTGGGACACAAAGCACGCTGTTACTTTCAGCGCGTTCTCCGAGGACTTGCCTCTTGAGGCTGTACGAATGCTCATTGATCGCGCTTTGGATCGACTCGATCCGTTCGAGGACGGCACACCGCTTGGCTTGTAGCCGGAGCGTGCCGAGCGCCTCCGCCCGCGACCAGCGACTGCATTCAGGCGACGTGATCGAGAGTCTGTAACAGGCGGGCAGGTTACGATCGCCCTGACCGCTACCAGGCGGCACGCGGCCAGGAGCAGTCGGTGACGAAGGGCAGCTTTCATGCGCTTGAGATGATGAGCACTAACGCGATACGCCAAGTTGTTGACCGCTGGAACGCGGAGGCCGTGGCATTGCTTCCACCCCTCATGGCGGTAGAGATCGAGCGGCTATCCGCGTTGTTGTGGCGACCGCTTTCTGAGGACGTGAAGTTTCTCTACTCGATCTGCGGCGGAATGCCCGAGGGCGTTGTGGACGAACGCTGGTTTGAGTTGTGGCCTCTTGAACGGGCAGTCAAGGAATCGGCCCGCTTTCCCCGAGGCGTTCTCCCGTTCGCGGAGGGATTTTTGTCGGCGCACCTCTACTGCTTGCAATCGGGCAGCACGACTACTGCCTCAGTACACATTGATGATTCTTTCAGTGGAGACTCGCTCGAACTGATTGCCCCGTCGCTTGAGGATGCATTTCAAATGCTCATTGATGCCCCAAGGGATCTACGCCTCCCATAGAGCGGTCTCCCTCTGCAGCTAGGGCCTTAGGTAGCCCGTCGATGCACCGGGCGTCTGCTTTGCGTCTTTGAATTTGCGGGCGCGGAGTTCCGCTTCGGCTCGCCAGCGTTACGATTGCAATGCCGGCTTCGGAGTCGCGGTCGGCCAGAAGCAGCCGCTTGTGGACGACAGCTTTCTGGCGGGTCTCGCGTAGGCCCGCACTCTACTCAGAAGACCCGCATCATTGATCATGAAGCTTGCCAGCTTTGAGGAAGACGGATGGGAGCTTGAGGACGGCGTGCAACGGCACGTCGAACACCCGCGGCCCTTCTGGATCCCTTCAGCTTTTCGTCGCTATCTGCTTCGGCGCAATCAGATCGTGAAGTTGATGTTCCGCATCGGGCTTCGCGACGACAGCGGCCACGAGTCCGAGGAGGTCGAACGGATGTGGGTAATCATTACCCGCAGGGCGGGTTGGGGCCGCTACGAGGGGGTTCTCGACAATGACCCGCGGTGTACCAAAGGGATAGTTTCCGGCTTGCCGCTCGCCTTCGAGGCGAGGCACATCATTCAAATTCACTCCTGACTTGTCGACATGCGGCCACTTGCTGCCGATCGCGACAGGCTGCCTTCCAGGAGTCTGAGGATCGCGCCATCAACGTGAACATTGACGACAGACCGATCGCGCGCGACTCGACCTGTTCAGCAGCACGGCTCCGCAACCGCACAGGACGTCTTATGATTCCGGCCAAAAGCAAGCCGTCATCGGTTGGCCACTCTCCGGGGAGACATTTGCAGTGAGGCGGTTCTTCTCAGTTTTTCGCTACCTCGTACTTCCGCTCCACTTGCTGGGGCCCGTGGCGGTTCACGCCGAAGGGGCGGTGGTCTTCAACTACGACCCTTGTCAGCATGGCGCGGACTACGTTGCGCGTGGCGTAGCTGCTGCGCAGCACGACATCGGGAACGGCAAGCTTCGTCTCATCGTCTATTACGGCGCCGCGCCAGGCGATACGCCGCCGAGCGACAAGCATGAGGCGCAGGTGCGTGCCGGTCTGCTTCACGAGCGTGGGATCGAAGCAGAGGTGCGCTACGGCTCCGACGTCCGTGACTGCGCGTACGCCCCCTACGTCGATGCGTATCAGGAACAGATGGAGAATGCCGTCATGGTCAAGTATGGCGCTCGCATCTGGTCAGACATCGACAGGGATACGCGCAAGCTCGTAAAGCATCGCTTGATTCACCCGATGGCAGAGAACCGCTGATTCAGGTCGACGAACGCGGGCTGGCCGCACGTCCGGCAGCCAGCGCAGCCTCGATCGAGGCCTGGGCCGACTACCCCATCGCGAAACCCGCCATGTCCGCTTTCGCAGGTCTAGGAGGGCGGGTCGACTTACCTTCGGGTCGGCAGCGTTACGATCGGCTTGGCCGCTTTGCGGCAACACGCGGCCATTTGCCGACATCGACACTGAGCCGCTTTCGAGATAGCCGGTGAGGCATCATTTGAACCCATGCAACGCCAAGACCGCATTCGACGAGAGGCACTGGCGCAGGTGTTTGGCGCGGTCTACCAAAGCTCACCGTTAGTGATGCAGGACTATGGGGTGCCGGGCCGCGAGCTGATGCATTTCAACGACCAACTGGCGCTTGAGCAATTCATTTGCTCCGAAATGACTGGCGGCCGCGTTAGCGCCAACTTCGCGCTGCACTATCCCGACACTGGCGGCTTGGCCGTTCAAGAGCGCATCGATCTGAACAGCCCCGCCGCGAATGGTGCCGCGTGGCGCTATGCAGTCCGCGGATGGGGCTTGATACAACTGCAGCTCGAATTCCGTGATTCAGCCGCTGTCGGTTGCCGCATCGCGGTCAACAGCGCGGAGCGAGCAAGTGCCTGGGCCGCGACCTACCCCCAACTAGGAGAACCCTCCCTGTGGAACTGGCCGCTGGTCGAGAGGCACGCGCGACGACTGATCCGGGTGCTGCGCAAGTGCGCAGGGCCGACTTAGGCGTGTGCACAAAGGGCCGCTTTGTTCCGCCTAAATTGAATGGCTGAACGACAGCAACGGGTCGATGGCGTTGCGATCGAACCGCCCGCTGCCAGGCAGGACGCGGCCAGGAGCCGTCCTTCGGGAGCGTCCGGTTTCGAACCCGCTACCATCACAACCCATCAAGCATCGAACCTCATTAGAAAGAAATGCCTCCACCGCCGAGAAATGACGTGCAGTTCGTTGTCGCCACGCTCAATGCGAGGCTGCAGCCGATTCACCGTGGAGAGTTCTTCGAGGACCCATTGGATGCAGCCTTGAAGGCAGACGGACGCTGCGAAGTCAGTGGCGGCGGAACTATGGGGGGACCTAGCGGCGAAATTCAGTATTGCGACATCGAAATCTCAGGTCGCGAACTTGGCGCCCAGGTCATCGCTCTCATCGTGTCGACACTAGACGCGCTTGGGGCGCCAAAGGGCTCTAAGCTCAAGATTGAAGCCAGCGGTCAAGAAGTCCCGTTTGGCCAGGCGGAGGGGTTGGCCGTCTACCTGAACGGCACCGATCTTCCGGATGAGACCTATCGAGATTGCGACTCGAACTACGTCTACGCCGAGTTTGATCGCCTGCTTGAAGGAGAGGGGCGCGTCCTGAGCTACTGGCAAGGGCCACGTGAAACAGCTTTCTACATGTACGGCCGCTCTTTCGATCGGATGAGTCACCTACTGTCCGGATTCATCGCGACGTACCCGTTGTGCGCGCGATGCCGCCTTGAACAGGTTGCATGACGTTGTAGTTTCAGCAGGCGGCCAGAAGTCGCCTGTCGCGAAGGACGGCTTTCCGTTAGGCTGGACGGCTATGGAATACGCGCCTAAGGTCGTTCTGCATTGCCAAGCCGGGTACCGGATGGAGCTTGATCGACTCGTCCAGAGGTTCCTGGTTTGCGGTGTGAGGTTCGTCGGTGTGGTCGGCGAAAACTGCGAGCAGGTCGAGGAAATCATCGACGCGTTGGTGGTCGGCGACGGCACAGACTCGTCGCGATTCATCCTGACCTCGTCGCATCCTGGCGAGTCGGTCGAGGACGTGGTCGCGTTTGCGCGTAGCATTTCGAGTGCTGGCGACGGCGAAGCTCAGGTTGTAGTCCTGACGGCGTGAGTCGGTGTCTGGCAACTGGCGGCACGAGCCGACTTTGGCCGACGACCGCTGTTGAGTCGTGAACATCACGCACCCTTGAGCAACTAGAAGCTCACCGTTGGCCAGAGCTCCCGGCGGACAACTCGCCGACGATGGCCCGTTGCGCTGCGCTGCGCAAGGTGCCTCTAGCGAACCTGTCCGCGAGCGATTGCCGTGCCTTGCTTACGCAAGGTGTCGGAACGCAGTACGTTGTACCCATGGCACTGGACTTCGTTGAATCAGATCCGCTCGTCGAAGGGGACTACTACCCAGGCGATCTCTTGACGGCGCTGCTGCGTCCATTGCCAGCCGAATTGGCGGCGAGCGAGGCGCTACATACCAGGCTGATATCGGTCGCCAAGCGGGTCGATGAGCTTCTTGCTTTGGACCCCGAGCCGTCGGGCTCGGACATCCGTCCGAGAAGAGACGTTCAGGCGGCGCTCGCGGTCGCTGAGCGTTAGTTCGATAGACTGATGCCGGCGGCGGCCGTTCGTTTAAGTCTGCTTTGGAGCAAGTCGATGGATGAATCCAAGGATGAGGAGCGGTGCCGCGGAACTCGAATGGAGCGCGCAGCCACGATCTTAGTTTCCGTTGCCTGCCTGCTGGTGCTCGGGGCAATGATTGCGATTGCTGTCAAGATGGTGGTCGCGGGCCGCGGCCTTGAGATGCATCGTTCCCACTGGCTCGTGGAAGATTCCTGGATTGGCTTCTTGGTGACAATGACGCTCTGTCTCGTGGCCGCGATCTGCGGGCTTGGCTGGCGTGCGCTTCAACGGTGGAACGAAGAAAGGCATTGGACAAGGCATGAAGCCAAATGGACTGCAGGTCGGAAGCCCGATGCGTAGGCTCACTGTCGGCCAGTTGCCGCCGGTCGAGATGGTCGGCTTTGCGGATCACTGTCTTGGTCGTCGAGTTGAACTTGAGGATTCATGGGACCATTTGCAACTGGTTGGACCGAGCGAGATATCGAGGCGGCGCTAGATCGAGCCGATCCTCAAGAGCTGCTTTACGTGCCGATCGTGGTCGGCATGAATGCCGCCGATTGCCAACCTGGCTGGGCCGAAGAGATCTGCCTTCGTCTCGCCGTGCATCCGAACTTCAATGTGCGCGGCAATGCCATCTTGGGTCTCGGACACATTGCGCGCACTTGCCGGGTGCTGGACACGAAGGCTTCAGTGCCCGTCATCAACGCCGCCCTGCAGGACGAGGACGAATTTGTCAGAGGGCACGCAGTGAGTGCAGCCGAGGATTTGAGCGTTTGCCTCGGCATCCACCTGTCAAACGGGGGCTCTGACGCCGAAATGGCCTCCGAAACGTGACTGCTTCCAGGCGGTGGCTTCGATCGAACCGATTTCCGCTCATGGTCAATCGCGTTACGATCGTCCGGGCCGCTGCCAGGCGGCCCGCGGCCACGAGCCGCCATTCATGAATGACCGGTTTCGGTTACGCTGTCGTCGACGAGAGGTTCCTATGCATCTTCGCCCCGTTGTCGTATTAGCGCTCGGCATGATCGGCCTAGTGCTCACCGCGTGTGTGCAGGAATCTGCGATCGTGTCCGGTGAGATCCACTCCCCGGGTGGTCAGGGCCATCCGTTGAGTGAGCGGCAAGTTGCCCTATTGAACTCATGGATCGAGGCGCATCGCTCTGGCTGGTCGAGCTTGGTGCTCGCGACTCCACCGCAAGAGGATCTGTCGGTTTCGGTTCATCGCCAGAACGGCGAATCCGGGATCTTGTCGTTCTACCCGCAACCCGGATGGCGAGGCGCGTTGATGTATTGGGGAAAGCAGCCAAGTCAAAACAAGCAAGGTGGATTTCCAGTAGAGGAAGTCAGCACCCTGCGTGATCAATTGGCCCTTCCCCAGTAGGCGTCGGTCGGAAGTCGGCCACATCCAGACAGTCGCGACCGACCGCTTCGGAGTATCGGGCTACGATGTCGCGAGAATGGACTGCTCTATATGAAGACGCCCCGCGACACCCGCCTGCCGATACTGGAACGCCGGCGCATCAAGCGGGGTGCCAGGGAAGCCGAAGTCACCCAGGAGCGTGCTCGGGAAATGGCGGCAGCCAAACGGGAATTGGCGAAGAAGCACGTACTGGTGAACCCCCAGAATCTTCGCCCGACAAACAGCTATGGAACGCCCGACTTCGTCAAGCGGGGGCACTACGTCGACATGCCGTTCAATTGCAAGTCGTGCGGCGTTCCACAGGTGTGGACCGAATTCCAACAGAAATGGTGGTACGAGAGCGCCAAGGGAGACGTCTGGACCACGGCTGTGCTTTGCCGGAATTGCCGGAAGCGGGAGAAGGCTCGCCGTGCAGCAGCCCGAGAAGTTCATCTTGCTGGACTCGCAGCCAAGGGCAAACATGCACAGTAGCTCCAGCCCATTGGTCCGACGTGGCAGCTGCCAGTCGTCGACACTCGGCCAGCAGCGTGCGGTCTCGATGGTCAGCTTTGAGGCATCGTGCTGATAGGATCGTCTGATGCATGCGACCCTAACGCCTCGGGCGAACTTCAAGCTGATCGCGCTCTGGTGCACGCTGCTGACCGCATGCGCGATGTTTTCGAGTCGCTCTGCTGTTCTGCCGTTCGTCGCCTTTGGCACCGCAGGCATCGTGGCCGGCATGCTTCAGACGCGCGCACTTCTTGGACGCCGAACTTCTTTCCTTCGCGCTGAGACTGCGCTCGAGGTAAGGCGTGCCCTTGTCGCTACCCTGCCGGGGAAATTGGCAGTCGCGATGGTTTGGGTGAAGGCCGCTGCGCTTCTGGCGCTTGTCCTCAGCCAAGGGGAATACGCAAACGTGCAAACGATTTTGGGATGCTACGCTGCGTTCGCGCTTGCCCGGGAGTGCGCGTCGCTTCCAGGCGTTTTCGGTTTGGCGAGGGCATCGTAGCCGGCAGCACGATGCCCCTGGCGGATGCTGTGGAGCATATCCCTAACCGTCCGGGGACGCTTGTCGGCCAGAAGCGGAAGCTCGCCAATGACCGGTCTCGGGTAGGCTGTCCAAGGCGACTTTCAGGTGCCAGGCTTGAACGATCCCGTCGACGACAATCACTGGACATTTTCAGGCGACGTTGCAGACGACGATGTGGCCCGGCTTTCCTTCGCCATCGCGCAGGCTGATCTGCTGCCAAGCACTCCAGGCGCCTGTTCCGCCGCCACCTACCAGCCAGACCTTGGCGTCGCGAGCTGCGAATGGCCGGTAGTTCGAGTGGCCACGCAGCGACAGTTCGATTTCAGCGCCGGTCGCGACTTCGAGCAACGCCGGTTTGCCCTTGCGTGCCCCCGAGTTGCGCGCGGGCGTGAGCAACACGTGCGCTGCGTCTATAAAGGCGCCGTAGCAGTCTTCGCTCAGGCTGCGCAGCAGGGAGGGCTTCCCGCCGTTCGCATCGGCCTCGAGGACCGTGGTGTAGCTCATGCCCACGCGACCAATGTGCGTGCTATTGCCAATGCTGAACACTCGCAGGTGGTCGCCCAGCCAAGCCAGATCGCAGAGGTACGTGCCCTCGTGGCCGTCAACGCCCTTGTAGTTCGGGTTGAGCTCGTAGCGCACAGTGGCCGTACGGCCTTGTTGGTCCAACTGCGTCCAATGGGCGCGCCGCGCCTCGCGCTCCACCTCCAACAGCGCCCAGTGCGCAGTGTAGTCATGCGTTGCGGCTGGGTGACCCAGGACGATCGGCACGCGATGATCCACCGTCGTGCCGCATCGCACTACGCTATGGGCCTCGACGTTCTCGGGCCAACTCTCAGGTGCCCAGAGGGGCAGCGGCGCATCGATAACGATCTCCACGGCCTCGTCTCCGTGCAGTGGATCGAACATCCACAGCCAACGATCGCTGAGCAGCAGGCCGACGCGATCCCCGATCTGGAACGACACCACTTGCGTCCGCGACTCGCGCGCCGGATCCTCTGCGCATTCCTCGCGGGCCTGAGCAAGTTGGCGCGGCTCGTGGATGACATGGCAGCGACCGTTGTCAAGCACAACAAGGTGCTCGCGCATGTCGTAGCCTTGGCATGACGTCAGGTGAAGCACGGCGCTGCCGTCGCTCAGCGGATGGATGCGCTGTAGCCAGCACTCGGCACGGCCGACCAATGACTGCAGTGGAGACAGGAAGTATTCAGAATCGACGGTGAGCGCCAAGAAAGTTCCTTTCGTCTGCAGAGCGGTTGCCGAGCTGTGCAAGTCTACAAGCTGCGTTGGCACGTCTAGCGTGCCGGAGCCGCCCGCACTAAGCCTTTGGTTATGCCACCGCCTCTCGACCATTCGTGTCTGCCTTCGAGCAATTGAGTCGCAGCTTCGAGCGACCGCGAGGGTCGATCACGTTACGATCTCTCAACCTGTTTCGAGGCAGGACGCGGCCATGAGCGGCCGGTCACGACCGACAGCTTCGCGGCAGGCCGAGCCAGCTAGAGTGTCGTCATGCCACATGCAGTTCTCGCCGAAAGGCTGTATGCCGAACTCACCCTCGGCTGCGAAGCGCGCGGCTGCGGAAAGG
>FTBN01000256.1_pt1 | contig 15248 bp, 14 predicted proteins | sample 1639381 | NCBI WGS metagenome assembly FTBN01 (sample SAMEA3914864, study PRJEB12502) | metagenome | biome: forest; material: soil | place: USA | collected 2012-03-12 | depth 0.3 m | reverse complement strand
CTGGCTTGGCGAGCGGGGCGGCCAGGGCGCTGGCGGAAAGCAGCGCGGCAGCCAGCAGGGTTGCCACTGGCAGTCGTACGGACAGGCGGGTCATCGGGTGGTTGTCCCTTCGTGGTTCTTGTGTGCCCGGAATGATAGCCACGGCAGCGCCAGACAGGAAGCGAAAGAAAGCGTCTCCATACCCACCTTGATAGTCAGAATCAATCGGTATTCCCCGATTGATAATAGTAATTATCAATCGATGCGGTTGAAATGATGAATTGTACAAATCACATGGTGGCCGGGAGAATGCACTCCATCGCCACACGACGTGGCGCCTACCTGACCCCCTAGGAGTGATTCAATGCTGCAATCCCGTGAAGGCCAACGCGTTCCCAACGTCACGTTCCGTGTGCGTGAAAACAATGAGTGGAAGAATGTGACCACGGCCGAACTGTTCGACGGCAAGACCGTTGCGGTGTTCTCGCTGCCGGGCGCCTTCACCCCGACCTGCTCGTCGACTCACCTGCCGCGCTACAACGAACTGGCGCCGGTGTTCGCCAAGCATGGCGTGGACGCGATCCTCTGTGTCTCGGTCAACGATACGTTCGTGATGAACGAGTGGGCCAAGGATCAGGAGTCCCAGAACATCGTCATGATCCCGGACGGCAACGGCGAGTTCACCGACGGCATGGGCATGCTGGTCGACAAGGCCGACCTGGGCTTCGGCAAGCGCAGCTGGCGCTATTCGATGGTGGTCAAGAACGGTGTGGTGGACAAGATGTTCATCGAGCCGGATGAGCCGGGCGACCCGTTCAAGGTGTCCGACGCCGACACGATGCTCAACTACATCGCCCCGACCGCCAAGAAGCCCGACCAGGTCGTGGTGTTCTCGAAGGAAGGCTGTTCGTTCTGCGCCAAGGCCAAGCAGATGCTGTCCGACAACGGTTTCGAGTACATCGACGTGCCGCTGGAACACAAGGTCCGCGGCAAGGTGCTGGGTGCCGTGTCCGGCAACATGACCGCCCCGCAGGTCTTCATCAACGGCAAGCTGATCGGTGGCGCCGAGGCGCTCGAGCAGTATTTGTCGCGCTGATCTCCCAAGCCCGGGCCCGGTTCCCCCGACCGGTGTCCTGGGCAACTTCTTCCCCTGGCCAACCGCCGCCGATCCCTCCGGGGTCGCGGCGAGGTGGACCGGCAGTCGCCGGATCCGATGGCATCGCCTTGCCCGCAGCTTTGCAGGGTAGTGCCATCCCGCCCGCCGATTGAAGCAACCCGATTCTCGAACAGGAAACGCAGATGAAGACGATTCAGACCGATGTGGCCGTGATTGGCGCTGGTACCGCAGGCCTCGCCGCGTATCGCGCGGCCATCGCCGCCGGCAAGCGTGCCGTGATCATTGAGGGCAGTGCCTACGGCACCACGTGCGCCCGCGTGGGCTGCATGCCGTCGAAGCTGCTGATCGCCGCGGCCGAGGCTGCTCACGAAGCGCGCCATACCGCCGCGTTCGGCGTGCATGTCGATGGTCCGATCCGCATCGATGGCCGCGAAGTCATGCAGCGTGTGCGCAGCGAGCGCGACCGTTTCGTCGGCTTCGTGGTGCGTGGCGTCGAGAACATTCCCGAGGCTGACCGTCTGCGCGGGTTTGCGCAATTCATCGACAACACGGTCCTGCAGATCGACGACCACACCACGGTGCGCGCCAGCCGCGTGGTGATCGCCACCGGCTCGCGTCCGGCCGTGCCGCCGTCGTTCACGGTGTTCGGTGACCGCCTGATCGTCAACGACGATGTCTTTTCGTGGCAGGACCTGCCGCGTAGCGTCGCGGTGTTCGGCCCCGGCGTGATCGGGCTGGAACTGGGCCAGGCGTTGTCGCGGCTTGGTGTGCGGACGCGCGTGTTCGGCGTCGGCGGCGGCGTCGGTCCGCTCACCGACCCCGAGATTCGCGACTACGCAGCCCGCGCGTTCCAGGCCGAATTCTCGTTGCTGCCTGACGCCCGCATCCTCGACATGCGCCGCGAAGGCGACGAAGCCGTGATCGCGTTCGAAGACGAGAACGGCGAGCCGCTGACCGAGCGCTTCGACTATGTGCTGGCCGCCACGGGGCGTCGTCCGAACGTCGACAACCTTGCGCTGGAAAACACCGCGCTCGAACGCGATTTCCGCGGCGTGCCGGTATTCGATCCGGTGACGTTGCAGTGTGGCGATCTGCCGGTATTCATTGCCGGCGATGCCAACAACGTGTTGCCGCTGCTGCACGAGGCCGCCGACGAAGGCAAGATCGCCGGCGAGAACGCCGCGCATTGGCCGAATGTGCGTCCGCTGGCGCGCCGTGCCCCGCTTGCCGTGGTGTTCTCGGACCCGCAGATCGCGATGGTGGGCAAGCGTCATGCCGACCTGACGCCGGGCGGCTTCGTCACGGGCGAGGTCAGCTTCGAAGACCAGGGCCGCAGCCGCGTGATGCTGAAGAACCGGGGCCTGATGCACGTCTATGCCGATCGCGTGACGGGACGCTTCCTCGGCGCCGAATGGATCGGGCCGCGCGCCGAGAACATCGCGCACCTGCTGGCGTGGTCGTACCAGCAGGGGCTGACGATTGCGCAGATGCTGGGGATGCCGTTTTACCACCCGGTGGTGGAAGAGGGCCTGCGCACGGCGCTGCGCGATGCCGAGGCCAAGCTCACGCAATTGCGCGTGGCAGCCTGAGCAGAGCAGCCTGGATCGTTTGACCGATCCGCGGAGGGGTCTGGGGATCGGGAGGCCTGGACAAGAGGCCGGAGCGCGTCGCTGCGCTCCGGCCTTTTGTTCTTTCATGCGTCTTCCGGCGCGCGAGACAGATCTGTCTACTATAATGTTGCCGTTCTCCCAGGCAATTCCCCTCACGTCATGCCCAGTCCTTCCGCCCGCGATCGCATCCTCGACACCGCCGCACGTCTGTTCTATCGCGACGGCTATCGCGCCACCGGCATCGACCGGATCATTGCCGAATCCGGCGTGGCCAAGATGTCGCTGTACCGGCACTTCGCGTCGAAGAACGACCTGATCTTCGCTTACCTGCAGCGCCGGCACGATGGCTGGATGCAGTGGTTCGAAGCCGGTGTGCGGGCTCGGCTGGCGGACCGTCGCAATCTCGATGTGTTGGCCGACACGCTGGGCGAGTGGTTTGGCACCGAGGAATTCCGTGGCTGCGCGTTCATCAACATGGTGGCCGAAACCAGCGGCGGCGACGGAGACGATCCCCGGCTGTTCGAGCAGGCCGTGTCACACAAGGCCTCGTTGCAGGATTTCGCGGCGACGATTGCCAGCGAACTGGGACTCTCCGGCCCGCGCGAAGTGGCGGAGGAGGCCATCGTCTGCATCGAGGGCATGATCGTGCGCGCCCAGACCACCCATGATGCCGCCGTGGTAGAAGCCGGACGGCGCACAATGGCGCGCCTGCACGCCGCATACGCCAACTGACATGCCTTCGGCATCACGCACTGAAATGCACTGAAACACTGTTGATACAGTGTTAACCCTGATGTCACGGTAAGATGCGCGTCTTGCCGCGCGGTGCCCCTTCTTCCGCCGCTGGCAACGTTGGGGAAGCCAGTGAATGCACTGAACAACAACCAGCGGCGCACCGAGATCGACCTGATTCGCGGCATCGCGCTGCTTTTCATCGTGGTCGATCACGTCAACGGCAGTGTGCTGGCTGACTACACGATCCGCAATTTCCAGCTTTTCGACGCAGCCGAGGTCTTCGTCTTCCTCGCCGGCTATTCGGCCGGTGCCGCCTATCTGGCGATGGAAGCGCGCCACGGCGCGAGCGCCGCGCGCAAGCGCCTGCGCCGCCGCAGCTGGGAGATCTACCAGGCGTTTGTGCTGACCGGTGTGCTGATGCTGCTCTTCGGCCTGGTGCTGGCCCTGTGCAAGGTGCCCGCGCCCGCGGTGCGCGCCACCGAGGCGCCAGACTTCATGGCCCAGCCGGTCGCGACGCTGCTGCAGGTGATCGGCCTGGCTCGCCAGCCCTTCGTGTCCGATGTGCTGCCGATGTACGCGGTGTTTATCGGCGTCGCGCCGCTGGCGATTCGCTGGGCGCGTGCGCAGCCGCTGGCATTCGTGTGTGGCTGCGTCGCGCTCTGGATCATGTCGCCGACGTTGCTGCCGCTGCTACCCAGCAGCGAGCCACGCGGCTGGAGCTTCAATCCGTTCGCCTGGCAGCTGATGTTCGGCATGGGTTTGCTGGCGCGGCTGCGCCCGGACTTCGTGCTGCCACAGCAGACCATCGTGCATCGCGCGTTCACGGCGGGGGCCGTGGTGGTGGCGTCGCTTTGCATGGGCGCGGCCTACCTGTGGATGCGTCCGCATCTCTATGAGGCCTGGATTCCGGCGTGGATTCCGACGATGGTATTTCCGCTGCCCAAGCAGAGCCTGGCGGCACTGCGCGTGGTCAGCTTCCTGGGTCTCGCGTGGCTGGTCTACCTGGCCGTGCGCGCGGGATGGGTCGAACGCCTGGCCCGCTTCATGGGGCCGGTGGTCCAGATCGGCCGCCACAGCCTGTTCTGCTTCGTGCTCGGTGCCGTGATATCGGTGGGCATCGAAGGGCTGACCTACGGCTTTGCCGGCGGCCGGCCCACGCGTCCCGTGGCGCTGACCGGCGACATCGTCGCCGTGGCCGTGCTGCTCGTGGTGGGCGGCTGGTACGGGCGCCGCAAGGACGCACGTAAGGTGGAGGCGAAGGCCAGGGCCAAGATGGTGTCGGCATAGCTGAAGTCCGTTGCTATGCGCACCCCTCTCCCATGCAAATGTGTACAGCCCGGAGACATGGGTAACGGGTGTTCGGAGACATAGGTAACACGTGATCTGCGCGTATCGCCGTCCGGTCATATACGACGTCCTCTTTCGACGCCAGGGACAGGTGAGCCAACCTCCGCACACTACCCCCGCGCGACCTGCGCCTCGATCCACGCGATGGCGCGCGTCAGGTGCGGCGAGGTGTCGCCGGCGCGGTAGCTCATGATCACGGGCGAGACAAAGCCGGGCGCGTCGAGCGGCACGTAGCGCACGTCGTCGCGATGCAGCCGCTGCACCGAGGACGGCACCAGCGTGATGCCGAGGCCCGCCGCCACCAGCCCCAATGCGGTCTGCAGTTCGTTCGCCTCCTGCACCACACGCGGCTGCAATCCCTGCCCGCGAAACAGTGACAGCACGTGATCGGCATAACTTGGGCGCGGGCGCGCCGGATAGAGAATCAATGGCTGCCGCGCCAGTGCCTCGGCATCGAGCGGCGTGTCCGGCGTGGGCGCCGTGGCGGGGATGGCCGCCACCAGCGCTTCGGCCATCACCACCTGCTGGACGATGGCCGGGTCGTTGAAGCTCAGGCGGCCGAACGCGAGGTCGATGCGGCCGGACTTGAGCGCCTCCTGCTGCTGCACCGTAATCATCTCGGTCAGGCCGACCTCGACGTCGCTGTCGTTGCTGCGCAGTTCGCGGATCAGCTCGGGCAGCACGCCGTACAGCACGGACGGCACGAAACCGATGCCGAACCAGCGCTTCTCGTTGCGGCCGATGCGCCGCGTGCCTTCCAGCGTTTCCTCCAGCCGCTGCGTGAGCTGCAGCGACTGCTCCAGCAAGAAGCGGCCCGCCTCGGTCAGTTTCAGGCCCCGGCCGACCCGGTCGAACAGCGCCACGCCCACTTCCTCCTCGAATTGCCGGATCTGACGCGATAACGGCGGCTGGGCGATGTGCAGCTTTTCCGCCGCGCGCGTCACATTCTGTTCCTGCGCGACGGTCTGGAAGTAGCGGAGATGACGGAGTTCCATGGCGGGTGGGTGATCGGTGTTGGCATACCTGGAAGGTATGGATCGAGACATCATCGGTCTTGGACGTCAATCCAGTCAAGGTCCATACTCAGTTCACGAGTTGATTTTGCATGGGAAAGGTATGACTACGACGATTTCCGCCATCGAGGCCATCCTGATCGATCTGCCGACGATCCGGGCCCACCAACTGGCCATGGCCACGATGCAGCAGCAGACGCTGGTGATCGTGCGCCTGCGCTGCAGCGACGGGGTGGAGGGCATCGGCGAGGCCACCACGATCGGCGGGCTGTCGTACGGCGACGAGAGCCCCGAAGGCATCAAGCTGACCATCGACACCTACCTGGGTCCGGCACTGGTGGGCCAGGACGCCACCAATGTGCACGGCGCGATGGCACGCCTGAACAAGGTGGCGCGCGGCAACCGCTTTGCGAAGTCGGCGCTCGAATCGGCCCTGCTCGACGCACAGGGCAAGCGCCTGAACGTGCCGCTGGCCACGCTGCTGGGCGGCGCCGTGCGCGACACGCTGCCGGTGCTGTGGACGCTGGCCAGTGGCGACACGGGCCGCGATATCGAAGAGGCCGAGCGCTTCCTCGAAGAACGCCGCCACAACACGTTCAAGCTCAAGATTGGCCGCCGTGCCGTGCGCGAGGACGTGGCGCACGTCTCCGCGATCAAGCGCGCACTGGGCGACCGCGCGCGCGTGACCGTGGACGTCAACCAGGCGTGGAACGAGTCCGAGGCGGCCACCGGCATCGCCATGCTCGAAGCGGCCGGCATCGACCTGATCGAACAGCCGACGCCGCGCGAGCACCGCAGCGCGCTGGCCCGCCTGGCCGCGCGCTTCGTGGTGCCGATCATGGCCGACGAAGCGGTGACCGGCCCCGAAGACGCGATGGAACTGGCCCGCCTGGGCGCGGCCGACGTGTTTGCGCTGAAGATCGCCAAGTCCGGCGGCATCTTCGGCATGCTGCGCACTGCAGCAGTGGGCGATGCAGCCGGCATCGCGCTCTATGGCGGCACGATGCTCGAAGGCGCGGTGGGCTCCATCGCCGCCGCACACGGCTTCTGCACGCTGCCGCAACTGGCGTGGGGCACCGAGCTGTTCGGGCCGCTGCTGGTGAAGGACGACATCGTCACCGAACGCCCCGTGTACAAGGATTTCGCGCTGCATCTGCCGCAGGGGCCGGGCCTGGGCCTGGCCATCGACGAAGACAAGCTCAGGCACTACCGCCGCCGCGCCGCCTGATTCGATTTCACTCCGGAGATACTTTTCATGCTGTTCCTCGTCAGGATGGACGTGCAGATTCCGCACGACCTGCCGGCCGACAAGGCCGAGGAGATCAAGGCCCGCGAAAAGGCCTATTCGCAAGACCTGCAGCGCGAAGGCAAGTGGCAGGCGCTGTATCGCGTGGTGGGCGAGTACGCCAACTACAGCGTGTTCGATGTGGCATCGAACGACGAGCTGCACACGCTGCTGTCGAGCCTGCCGCTGTTCCCATACATGAAGATCGACGTGACGCCGCTCGCCCGGCATCCGTCATCGATCCGCTGACCGGCGGCCGCAACAAAAAGGAAGGGAGACAATGAAGTCCTTGCTGCAACGATCGGCGCGCGTGCCGGCTGCTTACCTGATTTCCGCGATGTCCGCAGCGATGCTGTGTGCCGTCGCAGCACCCGCGCATGCGGCGTATCCCGACCATCCGATCCGCTGGGTGGTGCCGTTCCCCGCGGGCGGGGCGATGGACAACATCGCGCGCACGCTGGGCGAAGACATGTCGAAGACGCTGGGCCAGGCCATCGTGGTCGAGAACCGTCCCGGCGCGGGCGGCAATATCGGTGCCGAAATGGTGGCGCGGGCGCCGGCGGATGGCTACACACTCATCATCGTGGCCAACGGCATGGCCGTGAATCCCGCGCTGTACGGCAAGCTCAACTACGACCCCATCAAGGACTTCGCGCCGGTTTCGCTGCTGGCCGTGGTGCCGAACGTGCTGGTGGCCAACAAGGCGAAGACCGCGCAGAAGACCGTGGCCGAAGTCATCGCCAGCGCCAGGGCCAAGCCGGGCAAGTACACGTATGCGTCCGCCGGCAACGGCACCTCGATCCATCTGGCCGGCGAGCTGTTCACGTCGATGGCGCATGTGGACCTGCTGCATATCCCGTACAAGGGATCGGGCCCCGCGATGACCGATCTGCTGGGCGGCCAGGTGGACTACATGTTCGACAGCATCACCTCGGCCAAGCCCCATATCGACAGCGGCAAGCTGACCGCCATCGCGGTGACTACAGCCAAGCGTTCGTCGGCGCTGCCCAATGTGCCGACCGTGGCCGAAGCGGGCGTGCCGGGCTATGAGCTGTCGCCGTGGTTCGCGGCGTTCGTGCCGGCAAAGACGCCGCAGCCCGTGATCGACGCGCTGAACAAGGCGATGCTCGAAGCCCTGAAGAAGCCGGCCGTGCAGCAGCGGCTGGCCGGCATCGGTGCCGAACCGATCGGCAGCACGCCAGCCCAGTTGAAGGACCATCTGGCGAAGGAAACGGTCAAGTGGGGTGCACTGATCCGCGAGCGAGGCATCCATGCCGACTGACGCGAAGTCCAACCTGAAGTCGAACACGAGCACGGCCATCGAGCCCAGTCGCAAGCTGCACTATGTGATCGAGGGCGACGCCGACAAGCCCGTGCTGGTGATGTCGAACTCGCTGGGCACTACGCTGGAAATGTGGAACCCGCAGATGGCCGCGCTCACGCAGCATTTCCGTGTGCTGCGCTACGACACGCGCGGCCACGGGCGCTCGGCATTGCCGTCGGCGTCGTTCGGTATGGCGGACCTGGCCGACGACGTGATCGCGATTCTCGATCATGCCGGCATCGCGCGGGCCCGCTTTTGCGGGCTGTCGATGGGCGGCATGACCGGGATGGTGCTCGCGCGTCATCACGCCGATCGCTTCGACGGCTTCGTGCTGGCCAACACGGCGGCGCTGATCGGGCCGGAATCGGTCTGGAACACGCGCATCGATACCGTGCGCCGCGACGGCATGGCCGCCATCGTGGATGGCGTGCTGGCCCGCTGGTTCCCCGACCACTCCCTGCTGACCCGCCGCGACGAGATCGCGCCTGTGCGGCGCATGCTGGAGACCTGCAGCGCCGACGGCTATACGGCCAACTGCGCGGCGGTGCGCGATGCCGACCTGCGCGGGCTGCTGCCAGCCATCGACGCGCCGGTGCTGGTGATTGCCGGAGAGCAGGACCTGGCCACCACGGCGGCGCAGGGCCGCGAGCTCGTCGAGCGGATTCCCGGCGCGGAGTTCCTGGCCCTGCCGGCCGCGCATCTGTCGAACTGGGAATTGCCGGAAGCATTCGGCCATGCGGTGACCGGCTTCCTGACGCGCGGCTGAGGCTTGCCGGGTTTGCGTGTTTTCTCCCCTCTCCCGCGTGCGGGAGAGGGGCCGGGGGAGAGGGCCAGCGACTCGCGCTGCGACGAACGCCCTCGGAATCCCCACATCAAGGCACGACCGTCAGGAACAGGTACGCAGCGAAGATCACCAGGTGCACCACGCCCTGGAGAATCGTGGTGCGTCCCATGCCAAGCGTCAGCGACGAGACGATCATCGTCAGGAACAGCAGCACCATTTCCTTGGCGCCCAGCCCGAGTTCGAGCGGCCGGCCGATCAGGATGAAGACGGCGGCCACCGTTGGAATGGTCAGGCCGATACTGGCCAGCGCCGAGCCCAGCGCGAGGTTCAGGCTGGTCTGGATGCGATCGGCGCGCGCGGCGCGCAGTGCGGCCAGCGCTTCGGGCAGCAGCACCAGCGCGGCAATCACCACGCCGACCACGGCCGGTGGCAGGCCCGCACCCAGCACCGCCTGTTCTACCGACGGCGACAGCAGCTTGGCCAGCGCGACCACGGCCACCAGTCCTACGACCAGCAGCACGGCACTTGCCGCCGTGACCCCCGTCGGCGGGGGCGGTGCGTGCACGTTCTCGTCGCGACTGCCTGCCACCAGAAAATAGTCGCGATGCCGGATGGTCTGCACGAACACGAAGCAGCCATACAGCAGCAGGGACATGATTCCCGAAAACGCCAGCTGCGACGGCGACAGCACGGGCCCGGGCGTGGTGCTGGTGAAATTGGGCAGGACCATGGTCAGCCCCAGCAGCGTCACCAGGATCGCCATGGCGGCGTTGGCCCCCGGGGCCTGGAACGCCTGCTCGCGATGATGCAGGGCCCCGACGAACAGGCACAGCCCGACGATCCCGTTGCAGATGATCATCACCGCGGCGAACACCGTATCGCGGGCCAGGCCCGCCTTTTCCGGGCCCGATGACAGCATCACCGAGACGATCAGCGCCACCTCGATCACCGTGACGGCGATCGCCAGTACCAGGGTGCCAAATGGCTCCCCCACCTTGTGGGCCACGACCTCGGCATGGTGCACCGCGGCAAACACGGCCCCAGCCAATGCGGCGGCCATCACCGCGATCAGCCATGCCTGACCCGTCATCAAAAGGCCCAGGCCGAATGCAGCCCAGGCAGCCAGCGGGGACCAGATGGTCCATGCCGGCAGCTTGTTGGAAGTTGCCATGTTGTGATTTCCCTCTGTTTTTGTGGCTCGCAGGCGCGAGCGTGCACGCCGCGTTGCGCGGCTGCAAGACTCTCAGGCAATCGAGGGCGCCTTCAGTTCCCCGGCGATGTCCGGGTTCAGTCCTGGCGTGGACTGCCAGGGGGTGGCTTCACGGCGTCCTCGGGACGCTTCGACGGCGTCGGATCGGCGTCCCGCAGGGCGGGGTGGTTGCGATAGATCCAGCGCGCCGCAATGATGACGGCGACAAGGAATGCAAGAACATATCCGACAAACGAAACCGCATTCATGGTTCTGACCCAGGTTGGTCCGGCTCTGCTGGCCGGTGGCTGGTCAGTATCAGTGGCATCAGGTACGCCTGACACCCTCTGTCGGTGGGGCGCACCAATCACCCGTATGGGGGGTGCGCCGCGTCGCGGTTTCAGTGTGCGGCGGGCTTCAGAACAGCGATGGCTCGGCGTCGTCGTCTGCGACGCGACCGTCCCGGGCGGGATTTCCGCGCGTCGCCTGTGCCGCCTGCTTCGGCGCACGGACGACGGGCGCTGGCTCCGCGCGCATGGCGTCCGCCGGAAGCAGCCGCAGGAAGCTGCGTGCGAGTTCGCGGTCGCGGCAGTGCAGCCAGTCGTCCCATTCGGCCGGCGGCACGATCACCACGGAGCGCTTTTCGGCGCCCGGCCGGTGCATGCGGCGCAACAGCGGGTGCGCCTCGGCATTGACGGTCAGCATCGTGAACGACAGCGACTGGTCGGGCCACGCGCGCCAGAGCCCGGCAATGCCGAAGGCCGGCGCATCGGGCAGCCAGATTTTCCAGCGCTCGGCGCGGCCGGGCTGCTCGGGCGTGCCATCTTCGGGATACGCATATTCATAGAAGGCGCTCGCCGGCACCAGGCAGAGCTGGCCCTGGCGCCACGCCGGCGCGAACGTGGGCTTTTCCCCGACGGTTTCGCTGCGCGCGTTGGTCGTGTCATAGCGCCGTGCGCCCGGTGGCGTGCGTGTGCGCGGCACCATGCCGAACGTGGCGAGCACGCCTTCGCGCGGGTGCGCTGTCCCTGCGCGGACGATGGGCGCGGCATAGTCGGGCCAGGTTTCCTCGGGATAGAGACCGGGCGGCGGCTCCACGCCAAAGATCTCGCGCAGGATGCGCTGCTGTACGGGGGCGTAGTTCGTGCACATGGTGGGGGCTTCCACGGCATGGATGGGCTGACCGCTATCGTCGGTGCTGCGCTGTCGCCGGTCAACCGGCGTGCCGGGGCCCCGAGTAGGCTGCGCGTCGCAATGTTGGGGCTGTTGAAAGCGGTCCGGCACCGATGGTCGTGATGCACAGCGTCATCGCTCGCCCTCTACCTATAATGCCTAGGCGGAGTGGCGTTGCCGCACCGCGCTATGCGTGCTTGCAGGCAGGGGCGCGCTTCCCACCCATCATCTCCACGTCAAATGGGGAGACAGACATCATGCCGAGTAGCGAAGCGGTGTTGACGCAGGCGCGAGCCGCGTTGGCGCATGTGCCGTATCAGGGCCATCTTCTTCATCCCACCATTCACCTGCGACTGTCCGACGGCGCGCTGATCCTGGAAGGCGAGGTGCCCGACGTTGTCGACAAGACGCGAACGGTGACCCAGTTACGTCGCGTGGAAGGCGTGACGACTGTCATCGATCATCTGCGCATCGCGCATGCCGGCCCCATGGTGGGCGATGGCGACGTGCGCGCGGCCGTCTGCGAGCGGCTGCTCAACGCGATCGATTTCCGCAACTGCAAGATCTGCGCAAAGGTGAAAGGCCAGCTCGAGCCCGTCCGCGAGGCCGTGGGCGAGCGCAGCGGCTGGATCGAAGTCGCCGTCCATGATGGGGCGGTCATGCTCAGCGGACAGGTGATCAGCCTGTCGCACATGAGGCTGGCCGGCGTGCTGGCATGGTGGTCACGTGGCTGCCGCTGCGTGGTCAACGATATCGTCGTGGCCCCGGCAGAGGCCGACAGCGACGAGGAACTGTCCGAGGCACTGCAACTCGTGCTGGAAACCGATCCGTTCGTCGATGCTTCACGCATCCGGGTGCGGACCGCGGGCCGTGTGGTCATGCTCGATGGCTATGCGTCGAGCGAAGGAGCACGCAAGCAGGTGGAACGGGACGCCTGGTATGTGCAGGGCGTGGAGAACGTCATCAACCACATCGCACTCAGTAGCTAGCGTCTGCGCGCTCCGTGCCTGTCGATACGCGCGCCGCCTGATCTTCCATGCGCCAGTAGCGGCGCCGCGTGCGCAGTGCAAAGCGCGCACGGTATTCGGACATCGACATCTGCATCGCGCGCTGGAACAGGCGGCGGAACGCGGCGGCATCGCTGTAGCCACAGGCTTCGGCGATGGCCTGCGTGCCGTGCAGCGTGACTTCCAGCAGCATTCGTGCGCGCTCCACGCGCAGCATGTGCAGGTATTCGAGCGGGGTGCGCCCCGTGACCTGGCGAAAATGCCGCAGCAGCGTGCGTTCGCTGACGGCGGCCGCATGGGCTACCGCCTGCAGCCGGTAGGGCTCGCCGACGTGCGCCTGCAGCCAGCCGATCGCGCGATATACGGGACTGTCGGCGGTCTTGCCCAGCCAGCGCTGCGAGACCAGTTCCGGCACCCATTGCTGCCGTTCCTGCTGGTAGAGCAGCAGACGCGCCACCGTCTGCGCGAGATCGGGATCGTGCAGGTGCCCGAGCACGCGCAGCATGAATTCGGTCTGCAATGCCGGCGCCACGCAATGGAACACGCGTTCGTGCAGGCCGATCGGCTCGTCCGATGACAGGTCGCAACCGGGGAAGCGTTGCGCGAGCCAGCTCTGGAACATCCATGGCGCCCCACAGCGCGCGCCGTCCAGCAGCCCCAGCATCAGCGGGTAGACCATCCCCGAATAGATCGACGCGATCCAGCCACCGCCTTCCATATGGCGTGTCAGCATGCGTTGCGTGACGGCATCGGCGGCGGCCAGTTCGCCCAGATGTGGCGCGCTGGCGGCCATCAGGCCCGGCACCAGGACCAGTACCTCCGCATCGCGCGGTGCGCCGCGCTTTGTGGTGGTGGCGCTGGCGGACAGCCCCGGCAGCGGCGCGGGCAGGGCGCGCCCATTGCCGCCGATGATCTCCCAGGTCAGGCCCGGCGGTGCGCCGGGGCGCTGCAATTGCGCCACGCCGGCAGCGGTGCGCAGGACATCGAGGGCGCTGAACAGGGTGCCTGGCATGGCATCGGGCAACCACAGCAGCTTGACGTGAAGAGGCGCGGCCTGGGTGGGCATGGTGGCGGGATTGGCATCGGGAATGGCGATATTGAGCCTCCCTGCCATATAGCGCAAGCGATACATTGGAGGTCTTCTTTACAAGACCAGGAGACAACATGCCGCATTCCCTTCGCCGCCTTGCGCTGGCCGCAGCCGTAGCCATGGCCTGCCACGGCGCCATGGCCGCCGCACCGGACCCCGCGTTGCTCGATGCCGCGCGCGCCGCGCAACCTGCGGTCGTGCAATCGCTCAAGGACATGGTGTCGATCGAATCCGGCAGCGCCAACGCCCAGGGCCTGGCGCGCATGGCCGACTACACCGCGAAGCGGCTGCAGGCACTCGGCGCGAAGGTCGAACGTTTACCGATGGCGACCGGGCCCGCGACGATGGTCAAGGGCACGCTGACCGGTGCCGGCAAGCGCAGGATCCTGCTGATGGCCCATCTGGATACGGTTTATCCCGCGGGAATCCTGGCCACGCAGCCGATGCGCGAGGACGGCAACCGCCTGTACGGCCCCGGTATCGCCGACGACAAGGGCGGCATTGCAGTGATCCTGCATGGGCTGGAAATCCTCAAGGCCCAGGGATGGAAGGACTACGCGCAGATCACGGTGCTGTTCAACCCCGACGAGGAAATCGGCTCGGGCGGCTCGGGCGAGACGATTGCCACGCTGGCCGAGCAGCACGACGTGGTGCTGTCCTGCGAGCCCAACGTGGCGAAGGCGGTGGCCAAATCCGAATCGCTGCTGCTTGCCGCGGCGGGTACGGCCACGGCGACGATGCAGGTCAATGGCCGCGCATCGCATGCGGGCGCCGCGCCCGAGCTGGGCCGCAACGCGCTGATCGAACTGGCCTACCAGATGCAGCAGACCCGCGACGTGGCCAAGTCTGTCCCGGGCTCCCAGCTGAACTGGACCAACGCCAAGGCCAACGGCCCGCTGAACCAGATTCCCGAGACCGCCAGCGCGGTGGGCGACGTGCGCGTGACGGCCATCGGCGCCGCGCAGAAGCTGCAGACCGCGCTACAGGACAAGGTCAACGCCGGCCACCTGGTGCCCGACACGCAGACCTCGGTGACGATGGTGGAGGGGCGGCCGGCCTACGTGGCCGATGCACGCTCGAAGGAACTGGCCGCCCGTGCGCAGCAGATCTATGCGGAGATGGATGGCCGTCCGCTGCTGCTGATGCCCGGCACCGGTGGCGCGACCGATGCGGGTTTCGCGGGCCGTTCGGGCAAGGCGGTGGTGCTGGAGAGTTTCGGCCTGTCCGGCTTCGGCTACCACGCGCGCGACGAATACGTTGAACTCGACTCGATCGTGCCGCGCCTGTACCTGATGACGCGGATGCTGCAGGAGATCGGGAAGAACTGAGGGGCTGCGGTTCGTTGTTTTCGCCCCTCTCCCATGCATGGGAGAGGGGCGGCGGAGAGCGTGCCGAGCTTCGATTCACGAGGAACGCGTCCTGAGACGCTGGCCCTCTCCCCCGGCCCCTCTCCCGCGAGCGGGAGAGGGGAGCAACGACTTGAAACGACTCGTGTCTCTCACGCCGCCAGCTGCTGCGGCGCGCTGCCGAAGTGCGGGTGGCGCGAGAAGATCTCGGCCGCCCAGTTCACGAACACGCGTACCTTGGCGGACAGG
>FTBN01000273.1_pt1 | contig 15629 bp, 16 predicted proteins | sample 1639381 | NCBI WGS metagenome assembly FTBN01 (sample SAMEA3914864, study PRJEB12502) | metagenome | biome: forest; material: soil | place: USA | collected 2012-03-12 | depth 0.3 m | reverse complement strand
CTCGTGGACAGCCTGGAGGAACAGGCTGCGCTCGAAGCCGTGCTCGATGCCGGCAAACCCGCGATTCCCGCCGATGCGCGCCATCTTCACTACCTGATCTTTACGCCCTTCCGCTATCCGCCCACCGAATGGGGATCGCGATTTCGCAGCGACCAGGACCCTGGCGTGTTCTACGGCGCGGAAACGATTCGCACGGCCTGCGCCGAACTGGGATATTGGCGCTGGCGCTTCCTGCTCGACTGCCCGGACCTGCCCCGCATCGATGCCCGTGCACAGACGCTGTTCCAGGTCGGCATCAAGACCGATGGTGTGGCACTGGACGCGCCGCCGTTCGCGCAGGATGCCGCGCAGTGGACCGACCCCAACGATCACAAGCCCTGCCAGGCTTTCGCGCGCGTCGCACGCGATGCCGGCATCGGCCTGATCCGCTACACGTCCGTGCGTGACCCCGAACCCGGCGTTTGCGCAGCGGTGTTGACGCCACGCGCCTTCGATCCGCCGCAACCTCTCGCCACCACAACATGGATGCTGACGGTGCGACGCGACCGCGTGATCTGGCAGCGCGACGACCTGCAACAGCGCGACAGCTTTGAATTCGCCGGCGCCCACTGGCAGAGCCTACGGCGGCGCACAAGCGAAAGTCCCTCTGACATCTGAACGCCCCGCGTTGAAAACGCTCCAACACTTGTAGGCGAACGAAATGCGCGAGGATTCGACCTCATTGATGGAAGTATTAAGTTTCTGTTGCAATGCGCAAACGGATCGCTTATAGTTACAGCTTCGACGGACGCGGGGTGGAGCAGTCTGGCAGCTCGTCGGGCTCATAACCCGAAGGTCGCAGGTTCAAATCCTGCCCCCGCAACCAAACAGCTTCCGTCGTACAACAACCCGCCAACTGGCGGGTTTTTTGTTGTGCAGGTTTCACCTGCATGCCACCTTGCTGACGACCGATGTCAGCGCAACGACAGTCCGTGCAGTGCCTCACGTACGCACCGGAGCGGGCACGCGGCGCGGTGATACACTTGGCGCCATTCTTCCCGGACGCTTCCCATGAAATTCTGCTCGAACTGTGGTCACGCGGTTGCGTTGCGCGTGCCAGAAGGCGATAACCGCCCGCGCAGCGTGTGCGACGGCTGCGGCACCATTCACTATGTCAATCCGCGTAACGTCGTGGGCACGATTCCGGTCTGGGAAGACAAGATCCTGATCTGCAAGCGCGCGATCGAACCGCGCTATGGCTTCTGGACGCTGCCCGCGGGTTTCATGGAAATCGGCGAAACGACCGCACAGGCGGCCGCCCGCGAGACACTGGAAGAAGCCGGCGCGCGCGTGGAGGTTGGCGAACTGTTCTCGCTGCTGAACGTGCCGCACGTCCATCAGGTGCATCTGTTCTACCTTGCGCAACTCAAGGATCTCGACATTGCGCCAGGCGAGGAAAGCCTTGAAGTCAAGCTCGTCGATGAAGCCGATGTGCCGTGGGACGACCTGGCCTTTCCCACCGTGATCCACACGCTGCGCTGCTTCTTTGCGGATCGCGCCGCGGGCAGGATCACTGATGGCAATTTCCGCATGCATACCCTGGATATCGACAAGCCGATGCGGCCGCTGACGAGCCGCGCCACGGTCACTCCCTGACAGCGACGCAGCCGCGCCGCGCCAATTCCTCGCATGATCACCTGGCTCGACCCGCAGGATCCGTTTCCGCCGGTCGAGCGCGCGCTCGGCGCCGCCAGCGACGCGCCCGGCCTGCTTGCGGCCAGCCGTGACCTCACGCCACAACGCCTGTTGCTCGCCTATCGCCAGGGCATCTTTCCGTGGTACTCGGAGGGCCAGCCGGTGCTGTGGTGGAGTACCGATCCGCGCATGGTCCTGATCCCGCGCGCACTCAAGGTTGCCCCGTCGCTGCGCAAGACCTTGCGGCGCGTCCTGCGCGATCCGGACTGGGAAATCCGTGTCGACGACAACTTCGTGGATGTCATGCGTGCCTGCGCAATGACGCCACGCGATGGCCAGCTTGGCACATGGATCACCGACGAGATCGTGGCGGCCTATGGCGCGCTGCATCATTCTGGCCTCGCACATTCGGTGGAGACCTGGTACCAGGGCACCCGTGTGGGAGGACTGTATGGCGTTGCGCTCGGGCGGATGTTCTATGGGGAATCGATGTTCGCCCATCGCACCGATGCATCGAAAATCGCCCTGGCCGCCCTGTGCGCATTCCTGGAAAGGCATGGCGTGGCGATGATCGACTGCCAGCAGGAAACCGATCATCTGGCGTCGCTGGGTGCGCAGCCGATTCCGCGCGCCGAGTTCATCGCGCAAGTCCGGACGGCCGCCTCGGAACCGGACATCGTGCCATGGTGCTTTGACAAGACCGAACTGGCGCGCTGGACCGACGCGAACGACAAGACCTGACGACTACTTGCCCGCCCGGCCCTCGAGTCGGCCGACGCGCGTGCTGAGGTCACCGATTTGCTGCGCCAGCCCGATAACGCGCTGATCAAGCCCGTCCACGCGCTGGTCCAGGCGATCGATGCGCTGCTCCAGTCTGTCCATGCGCTTTTCGACGCCATCAAACCGCACTGTCATCCGCTTTTCCATTTCCGCCATTGCCACGGTAAGCGGCGCCACCTCGGCCTTGACCATTCCGCCGAAGACCTTCGTCTGGTACTCCAACACGCCGAACAACATGGCAACCAGCGCAACGCCCACCCCCGCCAGCGTGGCCACGTCCGCATAGCGCGCAATACCTGCCGGGGGACGCGGGGAAGACCCATTCGCGTTGCGTTGGGGCCGCGCTCCCGACGGACTCACGAAATTTTCCATGCCAATCTCCAGAAGTGCCAGATGCCCCACATCGTAGAAAGACACCCCCCGTCTCCACAATGCGACGAATCTGAAAGCCCCGGCCACTGCACGGGAACGCCCTTGCAGACGTGGCCCGATTGCCTCTGATAGACTGCCACTCAGGTTCGCCATGCAGGCGCCAGACGCCCCCGCCTCCATCGACGCTATGAGCAAGCTCAAGGAACTCCCGCTATCCGCGCTGCAGTTTTATGCGACGGCGCCCTACGCTTGCAGCTATCTGGACGGCCGCATGGCTCGCTCCCAGGTTGCCACGCCCGCGCACCTCATCAATGCCGACGTCTACTCGCGACTGGTGCGCGCCGGGTTCCGCCGCAGCGGCATCTTCACCTACCGCCCGTATTGCGACGAATGCCGCGCCTGCACGCCGTGCCGCGTGCTGGTGGACCAGTTCAGGCCGGACCGCAGCCAGCGTCGCGCATGGCGCCAGCACCAGGGGCTGCAGGCACTGGTGGCGCCCCTGACCTACGTCGAGGAGCACTACGCGCTCTATCTGCTCTATCAGTCGATGCGCCACGCTGGCGGCGGCATGGACCAGGACAGCCGCGACCAGTACGAACAGTTCCTGCTGCAGAGTCGCGTGAATTCGCGGCTGGTGGAATTCCGCGAGCCGCCCGGATCGGCCGAGGCCGGCAAGCTGCGCATGGTCAGCATGATCGATGTGCTCGACGACGGGTTGTCGTCCGTCTACACGTTCTATGACCCGCTGATTGTCGGCGCGAGCTACGGCACCTACAACATCCTCTGGCAGATCAACCAGACGCGCGAACTGGGCCTGCCGCACCTGTACCTGGGCTACTGGATCGCCGACAGCCGCAAGATGGCGTACAAGGCGCGCTTCCAGCCGCTGCAGGTGCTCACCAGCAACCAGTGGCACGCGTTCGAAGGCGACCCCTCGTCACCGGATCCGCAACCCCGGTCCAATCCCGGCCCGGCGCAGGAATAGGCGCAAACACGAACGGGGTGAAGCCGAGCGGCTACAATGCCGCCTTGGTTCCGACTCCTCGCCGGCCTGGCCGCGCCCCACTCCGTGCTCAACGCGCTTTATCCCCTCTTTCGCCCCGCCCTGTTCTCGATGGATGCGGAGGACGCCCACCATTTCACGCTCAACAACCTGATGCGCGCCCAGCGCATGGGGCTGGCCGGCTGCATCGGCAACAGCATTGCCGACGATCCGCGCACGGTGATGGGCATCCGCTTCCCCAACCCGGTCGGCCTGGCCGCCGGCCTGGACAAGGATGGCGCCTACATCGACGGGCTGGCCGCATTTGGCTTCGGCTTCATCGAGGTGGGCACGGTGACGCCGCGCGCCCAGCCGGGCAACCCGCGTCCGCGCATGTTCCGCCTGCCCCAGGCCGACGCATTGATCAACCGCATGGGGTTCAACAACGGCGGCGTCGACGCCTTCATCCGCAATGTGCAGGCTTCGCGCTGGAAGGCCGAAGGCGGCGTACTGGGCCTGAATATCGGCAAGAACGCCGACACGCCGATCGAGCGTGCGGCGGACGACTACCTGTACTGCCTCGAACGCGTCTACCCGCACGCCAGCTATGTAACGGTGAACATCTCGTCGCCGAACACCAAGAACCTGCGTCAGCTGCAGGGCGCCAGCGAACTGGACAGCCTGCTCTCGACGCTGAAGACCGCGCAGCAGCGCCTGGCCGACCAGCACAAGCGCTACGTGCCCGTGACGCTGAAGATTGCACCCGATCTCGACGACGACCAGGTTCGCAATATCGGCGATGCACTGGTGCGGCACGGGATCGACGGCGTGATCGCCACCAACACGACGATCGCGCGCGACGCGGTCCAGGGCCTGCCGCATGCGGATGAAGCGGGTGGCCTGTCGGGCCGTCCCGTGTTCGAAGCGTCCACGCGCGTGGTGCGCGCGCTGCGCGCCGTGATCGGCGATGCACTGCCGATCATCGGCGTGGGCGGCATCTTCGACGGTGCTGGCGCGCGCGCCAAGATCGACGCCGGCGCACAGCTGGTCCAGGTGTACAGCGGCCTGATCTACCGCGGCCCGACGCTTGTGCGCGACTGCGCCGCCGCCCTGCGCAGGTAGCGCTTTTGAGGCATGCTGTCGGCCGACACGTATCCCTGACTCCTCACGGACACCCGCATGGAAAAGATCCGACTCGGCCGCAGCGACCTCGAAGTCTCCCGCATCTGCCTGGGCACGATGACCTTCGGTGACCAGAACACCGAAGCCGAAGGCCACAGCCAGCTCGACTACGCGTTCTCGCGCGGTATCAACTTCATCGATACGGCCGAGATGTACCCGGTCAAGCCGCGCCCCGAGACCTACGGCAATACCGAACGGATCATCGGCACCTGGCTGAAGCGGCAGCCGCGCGACCGCGTGATCCTGGCCAGCAAGGTGGCCGGGCCGTCGCGCAACCCGTGGATCCGCAATGGGGGCGACCTGACGCCGGACAGCATCCGCGAAGCCGTCGACGCCTCGCTCCAACGGCTGCAGACCGACTACATCGACCTCTACCAGATCCACTGGCCGGCCCGTGCAACGCACCGATCTTCGGGCAAAAGCGCTTCAACCCGGACGCCGAACGCGCCTGCGCGTCGATCGAGGCCCAGCTCGAAGCCATGGGCGAACTGGTGCGCGCGGGCAAGATCCGCCATGTCGGGGTCTCGAACGAAACGCCTTGGGGCGTGGCCGAATTCGTCAACGTGGCGGAGCGCTTGGGCCTGCCGCGCATCCCCACGATCCAGAATCCGTACAACCTCGTCAATCGCAGCTTCGAGCAGGGCCTGGACGAGGCGTGCTTCCGTTCCGACGTCAGCCTGCTGGTCTACAGTCCGCTCGGCTTCGGCCAGCTCACCGGCAAGTACCTGAGCGGCGACCTGCGACAGCCTGTGTTCAACCCCAGCGCGCGCGGCCGGCTGACGCGCTTCTCGCCCGACTGGAGCCCCCGCTACATGCGCCCGGAGACGCTGGCCGCCGCGGCACGCTATGTCGAACTGGCGCAGGCCCACGGGCTGTCAGGCGCCACGCTGGCCCTGGCCTGGTGCTATTCGCGCTGGTTCGCGGCCAGCACCATCATCGGTGCGACCGACCTCGACCAGCTCAAGGAAAACATCGACGCGTGGGATGTGAAACTGTCCGACGAGGTCGGGTCAGCCATTGAGCGCATTCACGCCGAAATCCATAATCCGGCGCAATAATTTGCGGCACGCCTCCGATCCCGAGGCGTTTTTCGGCAGGATATGCCGCCATGCAGCACTAAAAGCGAGCCACCACCCCACTGGAAATGGTATGCTCGCAGGCTTCGCGCCGTCGTATCCGATGCGACCACGCGCGCGCCCGCAGCTGCCGCCGGGCGTGCCGCGTCCGCAACCGGACCGGCCGGGTCTTCGCTGTGCGCGCTGGCGCCCCGGGGGCCACGGGCCAGGACGGCTGTCGTACCCATAGCGGCTTGACTGAAAGCACCGATCCTTCGGGGGAGAACAACTACATGCTGCGTCTCAAGGCATCCACCACCCAAACCATCCTCGGCAGCGCGGTCGCGCTGGCCCTGCTCCACGGCGCCGCCGTGCAGGCCCAGACCCCTGCGACGGTGAAAGTCCTGTCGATCGTGGATCACCCGGCACTCGACGCCATCCGCGACGGCGTGCGCGACGAACTGAAGGCCAACGGCTACGACGCCGACAAGAACCTGAAGTGGGAATACCAGAGCGCCCAGGGCAACCCGGGCACCGCCGCCCAGATCGCCCGCAAGTTCGTGGGTGACCAGCCGAGCGCCATCGTGGCCATCGCCACGCCGTCGGCCCAGGCCGTGGTGGCCGCCACCAAGACCGTGCCCGTCGTCTACTCGGGCGTGACCGATCCGGTGGCCGCGCAACTGGTGAAGGGCTGGGGCGCATCGGGCACCAACGTGACCGGCGTGTCGGACAAGCTGCCGCTGGACAAGCAGGTGTCGCTGATCAAGCGCGTCGTACCGAAGGCCAAGACCGTCGGCATGGTCTACAACCCGGGCGAAGCCAACTCGGTGGTCGTGGTCAAGGAACTGAAGGACCTGCTGGCCAAGCAGGGCATGTCGCTGAAGGAAGCCGCCGCGCCGCGTACCGTGGATATCGGCCCGGCCGCCAAGAGCCTGATCGGCAAGGTCGACGTGATCTACACGAACACCGACAACAACGTGGTGTCGGCCTATGAATCGCTGGTCAAGGTGGCCAACGAGTCGAAGGTCCCGCTGGTGGCCGCCGATACCGACAGCGTCAAGCGTGGCGCCGTCGCCGCGCTGGGCATCAACTACGGCGACCTCGGCCACCAGACCGGCAAGGTCGTGGTGCGCATCCTGAAGGGCGAGAAGCCGGGCGCGATCGCCTCGCAGACGTCGGATAACCTTGAACTGTTCGTGAACACCGGCGCCGCCGAGAAGCAGGGCGTGACGCTGTCGCCGGAACTGGTCAAGGAAGCCAAGACCGTTATCAAGTAACACCGCCTGCCGCCGCGCGCCGCCCCACACCCTGCGGCGCGCGGCCGGAAGCGCCCCCAATGGCCCTATCCGGGCCGGCCGGACGGCCTGCAAAGGATTCCCCCATGTCCCTCTTTTCCCTGCTGGGCGCTCTGGAGATCGGCCTGATCTTCAGTCTCGTGGCGCTCGGGGTGCTGATCTCGTTCCGCATCCTCAATTTCCCCGACCTGACCGTCGACGGCAGTTTTCCGCTCGGTGGCGCCGTCGCCGCCACGCTGATCTCGGCCGGCCAGGATCCGTTCGTGGCCACGCTGGTCGCCATCGTGGCCGGCGCCATCGCCGGCTTCATCACCGGCTGGCTCAACGTGCGCCTCAAGATCATGGATCTGCTGGCCAGTATCCTGATGATGATCGCGCTGTACTCGATCAACCTGCGCATCATGGGTCGCCCCAACGTGCCGCTGATCACCGAACCGACGATCTTCACGATCCTGCAACCGGAATGGCTGCCCGACTACGTGCTGCGCCCGCTGGTGCTGTTCGTGGTGGTGGTGGTCGCCAAGCTGGCGCTGGACTGGTTCTTCTCGTCGCAGCTTGGCCTGGCAATGCGTGCAACCGGTGCCAATCCGCGCATGGCGCGCTCTCAGGGCGTGCCGACCGGCCGCGCCACGCTGGCGGGCATGGCGCTTTCGAACGCGCTCGTGGCCCTGGCCGGCGCGCTGTTCGCGCAAACCCAGGGGGGCTCCGACATCTCGATGGGCATCGGCACGATCGTGATCGGCCTGGCCGCGGTGATCATCGGCGAGACCATCATTCCGGCGCGTCGCCTCGTGTACGTCACGCTGGCCGTGGTGGTTGGCGCCATCCTGTACCGCTTCTTCATCGCGCTGGCGCTGAACTCCGACTTCATCGGCCTGAAGGCGCAGGACTTGAACCTGGTGACGGCGGCGCTCGTGACGCTGGCGCTGGTGCTGCCAGCCACGCGCAAGAAGCTGTTTGCCCGCAAGAACGGAGGTGCCTGAGATGTTGCGCGCTGAAAACCTGAAGCTGACCTTCAATCCGGGCACGCCGATCGAGAACCGCGCGCTGCGCGGCCTGAGCCTGGAGATTCCGGCCGGTCAGTTCGTGGCCGTGATCGGCTCCAACGGCGCGGGCAAGTCGACCTTCCTCAATGCTGTCAGCGGCGACCAGATGGTCGACAACGGCCGCATCATGATCGACGACACCGATGTCACGCGCCAACCGGCATGGGACCGCGCCCACCTGGTGGCGCGCGTGTTCCAGGACCCGATGGCAGGCACCTGCGAAGCCCTGACGATCGAGGAAAACATGGCCCTGGCCATGGCACGCGGTTCGCGCCGCGGCTTCCGCTCGGCACTGAACAAGCCGTCGCGCGAACTGTTCCGCGACAAGCTGCGCCTGCTGAACCTCGGGCTGGAGAATCGCCTGACGGACCGCATCGGCCTGCTCTCCGGCGGCCAGCGCCAGGCGGTGAGCCTGCTGATGGCGTCGCTGCAGCCGTCGCGTATCCTGCTGCTCGACGAGCACACGGCGGCACTCGATCCGAAGACCGCCGCGTTCGTGCTGGAACTGACTGCGCGCATCGTCGAGGAAAGCCAGCTGACGACGATGATGGTCACCCACTCGATGCGCCAGGCACTGGACTACGGCCAGCGCACGGTGATGCTGCACCAGGGCCAGGTGGTGCTCGACGTGTCGGGCGACCAGCGCAAGGGGCTCGATGTGCCTGATCTGCTCAAGATGTTCGAACAGACGCGGCATGAGCAGCTTGACGACGACGCGCTGCTGCTCGGGTAGTCGCCACGCCGCAAATTTGATGCAAAAAAAGCCCGCTTCACGAGAGGCGGGCTTTTTTCATCGCGCGTGGCAGGGTCAGGACGTCGCCGCCTTGTCCAGCCAGCGCTTCAACTGATCGGTGACTGCCGTGCTCGAAAACGAGCAGCTATCCTGCGCGAACACGGCCGACATTTCCATCCGGCGCAGCAACTCCTCCATCGCCTGGCCGAAGACGGGCGGCAGTGTCAGCGACGTTGCCGACGCGCGCCATTGCCCGACCAGATCCCCCACCGGCAACTGGCCGGCCAGATGGGCTTCCAGTGCCTGCCGCATCGCGGCCAGTGTCTGCTGATTGGTGCTCATCAGCGCGCCCTCCTTTCCTTGTAAAGCTCGCGGAACGTGCGGCCGCTCGGGGCCGGCATGTCGCGTGTATCGGTCCAGCCACGGCCCGCCATCGGCAGGCTGGCAATCAGTTTGCGGCGTCCGCCCATGCGCGACAGGATACGCGCGCCCATCCGTGTAACGAACGCGTACAGATCGGGCCGACGCGCCACATAGCCCCACACCTGCAGCCCCACGCGTTCCTGCCAGGGCCGCAGATGCCGCTCCATCTGCTTTTCCCGCAGCTTGCGCAGCAGGTCCGACAACGGGATCGACGCCGGACACACCCGATTGCATTCGCCACAGAGCGTGGCCGCCTGCGGCAGGTCCACGGCATTGGCCAGGCCCACGTAGCTCGGCGTCAGCACGCTGCCCATCGGTCCAGGGTAGACCCAGCCGTAGGCGTGCCCGCCGATCTTCTGGTAGACCGGGCAGTGATTCATGCACGCGCCGCAGCGGATGCAGCGCAGCATCTCCTGGAATTCGCCACCGATCAGCCCGGTGCGGCCACCATCGACCAGCACGAAGTACATATGCTCCGGCCCATCGCGCTCGCCCTCGGCACGCGGCCCGGTCAGGAGCGAAAAGTAGTTCGAAATGGCCTGCCCGGTGGCCGAGCGCGGCAGCAGCCGCATCACGGTGGCCAGGTCTTCCAGCGTCGGCAGCACCTTTTCGATACCGGTCACGGCCACGTGCACGCGCGGCATGATCGTGCACATGCCTTCGTTGCCTTCGTTCGTCACCACGGCCACCGACCCTGTCTCGGCGATGATGAAGTTGCCGCCGGTCACGCCCATGTCCGCCGACAGGAACTCCGGCCGCAGGACTTCGCGGGCCTCGCGCGTCATCTCGGGAATGTCGGTCAGGCGTGGCTTGTTGTGGACCCTGGCGAACAGGTCGGCGATCTCGTCCTTGTCCTTGTGGATTACCGGCGCAATGATGTGCGACGGCGGCTCCGCATCGTTGATCTGCAGGATGTACTCGCCGAGATCGGTCTCGATGCTCTGCACGCCCATCTCGCCCAGCACCTGGTTCAGGCGCATTTCCTCGGTCACCATCGACTTGCTCTTGATGACCTTCTTCACGCCGTGCTTCAGCGCGATATCCGCCACCAGCTTCGCCGCCTCGGCCGTGGTTTCGGCGAACAGCACCGTGGCGCCACGCTTGGTGGCGTTCTCTTCGAACGTCGCCAGCCAGACGTCGAGATTTTCCAGCGCGCGGTTGCGGCGCTCCTTCAATGCGGCGCGCGTGACGTCGAAATCGATGTCGCGGATCGCATCGGCGCGCGCGGTCACGAACTTGGTGGACAGCTTCTTGAGGTTCTGCTGCAGGCGCTGGTCGGCCAGCTTCTGCCCGGCGCGCGCCTTGAATTCCATGCTGTGGACTTGCATCGGGGGGCTCCCTGTTCTTGTGCGTGGGGTGCAGCGGCGCGTCAGGCGTCGCCGGCCAGCACCTGCGCGATATGGAGCACGCGCGTGCGTGAATCACCCGACCGACGCAGCCGGCCTTCGATATTGAGCATGCAACCGAGGTCGCCCAGCACGACGGCATCGGCGCCGCTGGCCTGGATGTTGGCGCATTTCTCGTCGACGATCGCCGTGGAAATGTTGCCGTACTTGACCGAGAACGTGCCGCCGAAACCGCAGCAGGCTTCGCAGTCCTTCATCTCGGTCAGTTGCACGCCGGGCAACTTGCCCAGCAGCGCGCGCGGCTGCTGCTTGACGCCCAACTCGCGCAAGCCCGAACACGAATCGTGATAGGTAATGTGGCCGGCAAACTGCGAGTCGAGCTTGTCGACCTTCGCCACGTTGACCAGGAAATCGGTCAGCTCATACACACGTTCGCGCAGGCGTTCGTAGCGTCCATGCAGTTCGGGATCGTCGCGCAGCAGGTCCTGATAGTGCTGGCGGATCATGCCGCCGCAGGAGCCCGATGGCACGACCACGTAGTCGAACATCTCGAATTCGCGCAGGAATTTCTCGGCCAGATCGCGCGACACCGTGCGTTCGCCGGAATTGTACGGAGGCTGTCCACAGCAGGTCTGCGCCTCGGGCACCATGACCTCATAGCCGGCCGATTCCAGCAGTTTCAGCACCGAGAACCCGATTTCCGGGCGCATGAGGTCCACCAGACAGGTGGCGAACAGTCCGATTCGCATCGCTTTCCTTTTCCAGACCCGGAAACCCCGCAATTATGCCCCCTCGCCCTGCCCCTGCGGGCACCGGACGCCGCAATCTTGTTCACGTCAGCGCACAGACTGGCTCATGGAAGCCTGTGCGCTCATCGCGCAATGTCTGGAGGGAAATCTCGGTAATCACGTTTCACCCGTTGAAATTTTCACAATGTGAGATAGAATCAGGCAAACGCTTAATTTGCCGCACGGCAACATTTTCCATATGGCAGAAGCAGACAAGTCACCCGGCAAGACCTCGATCCAGGTGATCGAACGCATGATGACGCTGCTGGACGCGCTGGCCCAGCACGCGGATCCCGTCAGCCTGAAGGAACTCTCGCTGGCCACCGGCCTGCACCCTTCCACGGCGCACCGCATCCTGAACGACATGGTGGCCTGCCGCTTCGTCGATCGGTCCGATCCCGGCAGCTACCGGCTCGGTATGCGACTGCTGGAGCTGGGCAACCTGGTGAAGGCGCGCCTGTCGGTACGTGACGCGGCGCTGGCACCGATGCGCGCGCTGCATCGCGTGACCGGTCAAACCGTGAACCTCTCGGTGCGCCAGGGCGACGAGATCGTCTATATCGAGCGCGCCTACAGCGAGCGCTCGGGCATGCAGGTGGTGCGTGCGATCGGTGGCCGCGCCCCGCTACACCTGACGTCGGTCGGAAAGTTGTTCCTGGCTGCCGATGAATCGACCCGCGTGCGCAACTACGCCACGCGTACCGGCCTGGCCGGCCATACGCGCACCTCGATTACCGATATCTCCAAGCTTGAACGCGAACTGAGCTGGGTACGCTCGAACGGCTATGCGCGCGACAACGAGGAACTGGAGCTTGGCGTACGCTGCATCGCCGCGGGCATCTATGACGATTCCCGCCGGCTTGTCGCAGGCCTGTCGCTGTCGGCGCCGGCCGATCGGCTACAGGACAGCTGGCTGCAGAACCTGAAGGACACGGCGCTGCAGATCTCCCGCGGCATGGGTTACGTGCCCGAGCCCACGGCCTGACGGTTACCCATCAACAGAGCAAAAAAGAACGCGCCGCAGGCGAAAGCCCGACGGCGCGTTTTCCCATGCGCATCGGCAACAGCTCAGGTGCCGTGCGACTGCTGCGAGACCAGGATTGCCGCAGGGGATTTAGGACCCTGCGTAAGGTTTGGGGAGGTAGGGAAAGGGCGCGGTTGCGCCTGCGTCGCCGGTTGATGTTCCAGCCAGGTGCGCACGCGGGTGGCATCGGCGAAGCGCGACAGCTTGCCCACTGAATCCAGGAACACCATCACCACGTTGCGATCGTTCACGCGTGTCTGCATCACCAGGCACTGGCCGGCCTCGGAAATGTAGCCGGTCTTCTGCAAGCCGATTTCCCAATTGCCGCCGCGCACCAGGCGGTTAGTGCTCACGTAGTGCTGCGTACGTCCCAGCACATTGACTTCATGCTCGGTTTGCGTCGAGAACTCGCGAATCGTGGGATTGCGATAGGCCGCATTGACCAGGCGCGCCAGATCCATCGCGCTCGACACATTGCTGCTCGACAGGCCGCTCGAATCCACGAAGTGGCTGTCGTTCATGCCCAGTTCGCGCGCCTTCTTGTTCATGGCGCCGACGAACGCCGGCAGGCCACCCGGATAGCTGCGGCCCAGCACCGAAGCCGCGCGATTTTCCGACGACATCAGCGCCAGCAGGAGCATTTCATGGCGCGTCAGCGTCGTGCCAAAGCGCAGCCGCGAACTGCTGTGCTTCTCGGTGTCACGATCGTCCTCGGACACGGTCAGCATTTCATCCATCGGCAGCTTCGAATCCATCACCACCAGCGCCGTCATCAGCTTGGTGATCGATGCGATCGGCAGCACGGCCGTCGGGTTCTTCTGGAAAAGGACCTCGTTGGTGTTCTGATCCAGCACCAGGGCCACGGACGAGCGTAGCGACAACGCATCGTCGGTGTCGCGCAAGCCCATCGCCTCAGCCAGCGACGGCTTGGCCGGCACGAACGCGGCGCGTACCGGCGCGGCGCTGCTGGCCACTACCGTGCGCTTGCCGTTCTTGACGACGATCACCTTGCGCGCAGACGGAGTTGCCTTTGCAGATGCGGATTTTTGGGAGGACTTGGCGGATTTTTCGGTCTTTTTCGCCGACGATTTCGTCGCAGTCGACTTCGTCGCTGCGTACGCGGCCGGCGCGGCCATGAGGGCAACCGACACCAGTGCCGTCGTGGCCAAGGCGGTCAGTTGGGAAAGGCCGAAGAGTCGGGACATGAAGGATTCGGTCCGAAACATGATCTGTTCAGCGCGTGAGCGGAATGGCGCTAGTTTAGGAAATAAAGAAATTCTTAGCAAGATTAATGACTTACAGCGGCTCTTTAAAGTTTGATTCGCAAACATTTCCACATTGTGGAAAAAGCGCCGCCCAAGTCATCCTCCGGCCAGTCAAAAAACAACATACCAGTCGGTCATCGTAATCCAGAGATTACGTCGACACCGCTGTCGACAATCCATCACAACGACCCACCTCAATGCATTTGTCATGCTGACGATATCGGCTGGCATCGCCAGATCCTGATACCGACCACGGACAAATCAGGAGAGAAAACGCGCGAACCCACTGACCGGTTCACGTTCCGTTGTCAATTGATTGGCGGTGGCGTCCGGATCCGCAAAACCAAGCGACATGCCGCACACAACCATCTCCTCCTCCGTCAACCTGACGTGCTGCTTGATGATGCTGTGAAATTGCGTAAAGGCCGCTTGCGGACACGTATCGAGACCGCGTGCGCGCGCCGCCACCATGATGCTTTGCAGGAACATGCCGTAGTCGAGCCAACTGCCCTGCTCCATGATCCGGTCGATCGTGAAGATCATTCCTACCGGGGCATCGAAAAACCGAAAATTGCGTGCGTGCTGCTCGTGCATCCGCGCCTTGTCCTCACGGCGGATATCCAGCAGGCTGTAGAGATCCCAGCCAACCTTGCGGCGGCGCGCCAGGTACGGATCGATCCATTCGCGCGGATAGTACGGATACTCTTCGCGATATTTTTCATCGCGTTCGGGGTCGTCGTAAGCGGACAGCACATCGGCGCAGAAACGCGCCTTGGCGTCGCCTGACAGTACATAGACCTTCCACGGCTGGGCATTCGTGCCCGACGGCGAGCGGCTGGCCACGGCCAGAATTTCCTCGACGGTCTCGCGCGGTACGGGCCTCTCCAGGAAGGCACGAACCGAACGGCGTGTCGTGATGGCGCGATCGACGATCGCTGCGTCACCGGAATTCGGCATGCTCTGCAGTCTCCTCAATATCTTTTCAGTTGTCGGGCTGGCCCACGACCAGCGCCTGCAATGCCATGCGCAACGCCGGCGGCAACGCCACCGGCCTGCGCGTTTCGCGATCCACGTACACGTGCACGAAATGCCCCTGCGCCGCGGCCACATCCTCGTCATTGCGGAACAACCCGACTTCGTATCGCACGCTCGAATTGCCGAGCTTCGCCACACGCAAGCCGGCCACGACGGTGTCGGGAAAACTCAGTGACGAGAAGTAGTTGCACTGCGTCTCGATCACAAGCCCGATCGTTGTGCCAGCCTCGATATCGAGCGCGCCCGCCCGGATCAGGTACGTGTTAACGACGGTATCAAAATAACTGTAGTAGACAACGTTGTTGACGTGGCCATAGACATCGTTATCCATCCAACGCGTCGTGATGGGCTGAAAGTGCGCGTACGCACTGCGGCGATCGGGTTCAGGCTTCATGGATATCAGATCAGGAAATATCGATGCAGGGCAAACTGAGCGCCGCCGCCGCCACACGAGAGGTCCGTATGAGCGCGACGCACGCCGCAAGGTTCCAATTTTTTACGATTTCCGGGATGGAATCATGGCGGCGTTGGTGCGGTGGACCGCAACGCGCCGGCGATCAGGTCGCGATAGCGAACATGATGGCGCGCCGCCAGCGTCACGGTTTGTGCGTGGACGGCAACCGTGGTGT
>FTBN01000020.1_pt1 | contig 15643 bp, 14 predicted proteins | sample 1639381 | NCBI WGS metagenome assembly FTBN01 (sample SAMEA3914864, study PRJEB12502) | metagenome | biome: forest; material: soil | place: USA | collected 2012-03-12 | depth 0.3 m | reverse complement strand
TGCTCGATCGCCGCACCGACGGCTTCAGCCAGGGCGAGCGCATGAAGACGGCGCTCGCGCGCGCGCTCGTGCACGACCCCGCCAACATCGTGCTCGACGAGCCCACCAACGGCCTGGACGTGGTCGCCACGCGCGCGTTGCGCGAGGCCCTGCGCGTGCTGCGCGACGAGACAGGCAAGTGCATCGTGTTCTCCACGCACATCATGCAGGAGGTGGAACGGCTGTGCGATCGCGTGGTCGTCGTGTCGCACGGACGGCACGTGGCCGACGGCACCGTGGCGAGCCTGTGCGAGCAGGCCGGCACCGACGATTTCGAGGACGCCTTCGTCCGCCTCGCGTTCGGCTCGGAGGGCCAGCCGCAATGACCAACTGGCGCGCCATCTGGATCGTCTTCACCAAGGAACTCAAGGACGCGCTGCGCGACCGCCGCACGCTGATGGCCGTGTTCATATCGTCGGTGGCCATGGGCCCGCTGATGCTCGTGATGCTGTCCACGCTGGTCGGCCAGTACGAGAAGCGCGCCGAAGCCCGCGAGATCGTCGTCATCGGCCTGGACAAGGCCCCCACGCTGCGCAACTACATCGAGCGCCAGACCTTCATCGCCAAGCCCGCGCCCGCCGGCTGGGAGACGCAGCTGCGCGACAGCAAGCTCGGCGACCCGGTGGTCATCGTGCCGGCCGGTTTCGAGGACGACCTGGTGCACGGCCAGGCCCCGCGCATCGAGGTCGTCTACAGCAGCGCCAACGGCCGGGCGCAGAGCGGCGTCGGCGCCATCGTGGGCCTGCTGCGCGGGTTCGACCGCGAGCAGGCGTCGCTGCGCCTGGTGGCGCGCGGCGTCGCGCCCGGCGCGCTCAACGTCACCGACCTCGACGAGCACGACATCGCCGACAACGCCGCGCGAGCCGCGCAGATGACCGGCATCGTGCCTGTGTTCGTGCTGATGGCCGTGCTCTACGGCGCCCTCAACGCCGGCCTGGACACGACAGCGGGCGAGCGCGAGCGCGGGTCGCTGGAGCCGCTGCTGGCCACGCCGGCGTCGCGCAGCGCGCTCGTGGTAGGCAAGTGGGCCGCCGTCTTCGCCATCGGCATCCTCATCGCCGTGCTCAGCTGCCTGAGCTTCCTGCCCGCGCAGAGCCTGCTGCGAAGCGAGTCGCTCGCCGCACTGTTCCGCTTCGGCTGGGTGGAGGCCATCTCGTTCATCGGCCTGCTGCTGCCGTTCGCCGCGGCGCTGTCGGCCGCGATGATGGCCATCGCCATCCGCTGCAAGACCATGAAGGAGGCGCAGGCCAACAACGTGGTGCTGACCATGGCGGTCTCGATGACGCCGCTCATCAGCATCTTCAGCCAGGAAGGCGAGTCCGCCTGGAACCTGTGGGTGCCGTCGCTCGCCCAGACCACGCTGATGAACCGCGTGCTCAAGAACGCCCCGATCAGCATCGCCGACGTCGCACCGAGCCTGCTCGTGTGCACGGCCATCACCATCGTGGCGCTCGCCTTCGTGAGTCGGCAACTCACCAAACGCGCCGCGCAGTGATCTCCCTCGTACGGCACCCGGTATAGGGGGCACGCATACCCTGTCCAGGTGATGCGACCCGACGAAGCCCGGTGCTAAGTTCGCGCCCGAGGCGTTCCAAAGCGAACGCCCTGGCCGCCGGTGACTGGATGCCCCTCCCATCCAGTCACCGGCCTGCAGCCACGCGAGGAGGGTCGCCATGAAAACACAACTGGATCGAGACTGCATCGACGTCCTGCACGCGACGTCGTTGTCGGACTTACTGCGGAAGATGGTCAAGTTCTCGCAGGATCGCGGGTTTGGCCAAGTCTCCGCGACCGTGGTGACGGAACACTCAGCCACGCTCAAGGAATACTTGTACCTGACCAACGCGACACCGGAGTACATGCCGGAGTTCGAGGACTTCGACGGAAGGAAACTCGACCCGGTCTGCCGGCACGTCAATGCCCACTCGAGGCCCATCGTCTGGAGCCGTCAGACCTACGCGCAGTGCGGCCTGGAAGAGCTGTGGGAGCGCCAGGCCCCGTACGGTTTCCGTAGCGGGATCGCTGTAGGGTTCCATCTTCCGCGGGGGCGGCACTTCCTCCTCGGCCCGGATTGCGATCGAGACATCTGCATGCCGCGCCGACGCACCGCCGAGCTACTCGAAGATTTCCATCAGTTCGCGGCCCACGCCCAGGCTGCGGCGTTCGAACTCTCGTTGCGGTACGACCCGCCAATCCATGAGTTCCCATCGCCAACGCCTTCGGAGCTCGAAGCGCTGCGGTGGTCTTTGGACGGCCTCACCGACTGGGAAATCGGCGAGAAGATGGCCTTGTCCGCCTGGGATGTGAAGCGCCGTCTGCAGCGGTTGATGCGAAAGTTGGGGTGCGGCAGTCGCTATGAGGCGGGCTTGATGGGTATCAGGTTGGGCTTGATCAAGTGCAGTTGAAGGCGAGACTTCATATTTGTGGAGCGACCTTCAACGTGCTTCAAGGCGACCTAGAGTTAGCGACCACTAGTCATGCTTCATCGCGTTTTCGCCACATTGCAACCACACGCGTGGGATCGCCATGGAAAGAGAATTGAACCGATATTGCAAGGAAATTCTCCATTGCACGTCAATCAGAGACTATAAGACCGCTGTCGGCCGTTTCGCCAATAGCCGAGGGATGCGAACTTTCGGCTCGACAGTGATAACTGATCATTCGCCGACAATGACTGAATTTCAGTACATCACTAATGCCGCGTCCGAATATCTTGCAGACTACGAAGATTTGGAATCGGCCAAGATCGATCCTGTCTCCCAGCACGCCAAACGCTCGTCAAATCCGATCGTTTGGAATCAATCTACCTATGTCGAAACAGACACAATGCCCCTCTGGGAGCATCAGGCGACGTTCGGCTACTGTAGCGGCATTACCTTAGCACTTCATTTGCCGCGCGGTCGACACTTCATGTTCGGAGTGGACTGCGATCGGCAGGTCTGTTTTGACCGTCGACACGAGCGAGCCATAGTAGAAGCCGTCAGTGTTTTCGCCGCGCATGCGCAAGCCGCGGCCTTCGACCTATGTGCAGGCTATAAGCCCATCCCGGAAGACAATCTGGAATGGACGCCGATAGAACTCGAGCCTCTTCGTTGGTCCGTCGATGGACTTACAAATTGGGAGATTGGCGAACGACTCGGCATTTCGGAGCGGGAGGTCGCACGTCGCCTGCATCGTGCCGGTCAGCGACTAAGTTGCGCGACCCGATACGAAACCGTCCTTCGCGCGATTCGACTAGGCTTGATTGACTGCGATTAGGCCGCTTGACTCGAATCAGCGGTACGCAGGCGAATTCTTTAACCTTGCAGTGCGGGCGCGACGCTATGTGGCCCAAGCCTCCGCAATAGGCGAGGCAGCACACCTCGTCGCTGAGATCGCCATTGCTGAACGCTAAGCGAGCCGCCGACTCCGGCTCTCAAAAAGATTCGCACACACACACCGACCTCGAAGACTATAACTTCTGATAGGTGTCAAAGAGGGCCGCGTAGGCTCCAATAAGACATCGATGCGCGAGGCATCCAACCGAACCCTCCACAATCAGCCGGCTCTCTATCGTCACTTGTGACTGCGACGAGCTTCTGATTGACTCTTGGGGCGTTGACTTTGGTCGACGCCCCGCTTTTTTTGGCGATGGCTAAGAGGCGTGGGCGACTTGATTGAATTGGATTTTCCAGACGCGCCAGAGAATTCCTTGCCTGCGCCAATGCCGCTGAGCTGTGCGTCTCGCTAGCTCGCAGCTAACGGATAGGCTAAATCGCGCACCTCGCGATTGGCCAAGGCCAAAAGGAGTGGGCTTCGCCTCGCGCCGGACGCAGGAAAATGTTGGTCACTGTCACTTCACCGCGCTTCACCGAGAGCGCGTGGAGCGTGAGCGATCCGTCTCCACAGCTATTGCAACAAAGCCGCTAGGTCGGAATCGAACAGATACAAATTGAGTTGGCTAGAAAGCGCTCTTTCCAACCGCGAGGCGCAAAAAGACCCCGGCAAACGCGTGTCAGCAGAGCCACCCGCCCCCCCGGGGGAAATCGACTTCATCGTCGGTGCCAAGAAGAACGGAATAGATGAAAGTCAACATGCTGAAGTCCTCGCAGGATGGTGCGCCCCAATTGGGCGGCGAGGGAATTTCAGCAGGAAGCTCAGGTCTTGAGAGCTATCAAAAGTTATAGTCTTCGCAGAGGATCTCGCCTAGATCAATCCCAAAGATTGGGCTTTCAGCACCGCTTGGTGTTTTGAACTGACGCCCAACTTCACGCGTACGTTTTGAAGATGGAAGTTGATGGTAGCCTCCGCACTGTGGATCTCGGCGCCAATGACCTTGGCGCTCTTACCCTGCATCGTCATGCGCAAGATCAACTGTTCCTTTGGACTTAGCGTGACGTCGGTGAGTGGCTTGGCAAAAAGTCGAAGCGCCGTCTCTTGCGCGTGAACAACGAGCAGTTGTAGATCACCTAACATCCGCATCAGCTTGAGTTCTGACCGGGGCAAGGCACTATCACGATCAAGGCCCAGTAAAAAATGCCGCTGGCCTGGAAGGTGCAACGCCACTGAGATGCCGGTTCGATAGCCGAAGGGAGCCTGCTCTTCCCACAGATCGGCAGCGTTTTCCCGCACGTACAGCTCTTGGTCGTATATCACGGGTACGCTTAGCGTTTTCAGCCGCTGATAGACGGGATCACGAGCCGATGCCGTCGGGTCTTTAAACGAATCCATGAAGGCTGACGGCGTATTGCCCAACTGCACCATTTGGGGCGGCCCATTAGGGACCTCAACCACGACAAGTCCAGTGACAAGGCCGAACTCCATGTCATTGGCAAGCTCGATCAGTTGCCGCTGAAAGCTGTCGCTATCAGCTGCCTGGGAGAGATCGAGCAATCGCTGGAGCCGCATGGGTCGCAGTGTACCCACAGACAACTACAACATTTGATAGTGGCGAGCCGCACGCTTCGGAGGACACACTAAAGACTCCAAGAACCAGCAACTGCAGGGCCATGTCAATTCTCGCCAATACCGTCGCCGAATGGAGTCCTATTGAGGCGAGCCTCCTCGAATGGCGTCGGCTGTGCAAACAAATGCGGCTTCTGGACAGTAGTCGATTCGTAGACGCCGACGACACTCGAATGGGTCAAATACTCTGGGGCCTTGAATTGAATGAAGGGCCAGCGCCTCGCATGCTAGGCATCTGTTGGGAATGGCGTGAAGTAATTCCCAACGTCGTTGCCTTGTCTGATCCCATGGGGGTGCAATCGAACGTCTTGTTGAACGACGAGCGAGGAGCACCGGTGCATCGATCAGCACTCGTACTGCATCTGAATGCTGCGGTGAGTAGGTTTCGATGGCAGCAAGACTTGGTAGGACGCCCGCTGACCTATCGACATATTGCCGCATGAAAACGCCTTAGCCGTCTTTGCGACATCAACGGGGCCGCGTTTCCAATTCAAGCTGCCCCAACCAAACCATCGCCTGCCCCACCGTCTCCCCACACATCTCCACCGACGGCCGCAGTCCTCCGCAGAACGCCGGGCGCTCTGGCCGCCCGAAGATACGGCAGCGGAGTTCGTCGTCGAGCTGGACGCAAGGGACGCCCGCCGGCTTGCCGTTCGGCATGCCGGGGATCGGGCTGGTGATCGACGGGGCGATGCAGCAGGCGCCGCAGTGGGGGCGGCAGGAGAAGTCCGTCGAGTGGGCAGGCGAGAGGTCGGGCATGGGTGGATTTTCCTCTCCGGTGGCGCGCGCGGGCGAGGCCGCCTAAAATCTCGGTCTCCCCACCCGTCTCCGTGCGGCGCGACTCGATGAAGCGCGCGGCGCGTCGCAGCGCGGGTCGTCCTTTCGATCCGGCCGTGATGGCTCGGATCCATGCGCAGTGAGTTGCCGGTGATCTACCCCCAGGAATTCGACGTCATCGTGGTCGGCGGCGGCCATGCCGGCACCGAGGCCGCGCTTGCGGCTGCTCGCATGGGCAGCGCGACGCTGCTGCTGACGCACAACATCGAAACGCTGGGGCAGATGAGCTGCAATCCGTCGATCGGCGGCATCGGCAAGGGCCACCTCGTGAAGGAAGTGGATGCGCTGGGTGGGGCGATGGCCGCGGCCACGGACGAATCCGGCATCCAGTTCCGCATCCTCAACGGCTCGAAGGGGCCGGCTGTCCGTGCGACGCGCGCGCAGGCCGATCGCATCCTCTACAAGGCCGCGATCCGTCGACGCCTGGAGAACCAGCCCAACCTGTGGCTGTTCCAGCAGGCCGTGGACGACCTGGTGATCGCGTCGGTGGATGGCGTGGATCGCGTCACCGGCGCGGTCACGCAGTCGGGCATCACCTTTCGCGCCCGCACGGTGGTGCTGACGGCCGGGACGTTCCTCGACGGCAAGATCCACATGGGCCTGCAAAACTACGCGGCCGGCCGGGCGGGCGATCCACCGGCGCAGCGCCTGTCGTCTCGCCTCAAGGAGCTGAAGCTGCCGCAACGCCGGCTCAAGACCGGCACGCCACCGCGCATCGACGGCCGGTCGATCGACTTCTCGCAACTCGCCGAGCAGCCCGGTGACGGCATGCCCGATGCGGACGGCCGCATCACGACGGCGATGCCCATCTTCAGCTTCATGGGGTCGGTCAACCAACATCCGCGCCAGATGCCGTGCTGGGTGACGCACACCAATGCGCGCACGCACGAGATCATCCGGTCGGGCTTCGACCGCAGCCCGATGTTCACGGGCGTGATCGAAGGGGTGGGACCGCGCTACTGCCCGAGCATCGAGGACAAGGTCAATCGCTTCGCCGACAAGGACTCGCACCAGATCTTCCTTGAGCCCGAGGGCCTGACGACGAACGAGTTCTACCCCAACGGCATCTCCACGTCGCTGCCGTTCGACATCCAGCTGGCGGCCGTGCGGTCGATGGCCGGCCTGGCCAACGCGCACATCCTGCGTCCCGGCTATGCGATCGAGTACGACTACTTCGATCCGCGCGAACTCAAGAGCACCTTCGAGACGCGCGCCATCTCGGGCCTGTTCTTCGCCGGTCAGATCAACGGCACGACGGGCTACGAAGAGGCTGCGGCGCAAGGCCTGTTCGCCGGCGCCAACGCATCGCTGCTGGCCGCCGGCCGCACCGACGGCTTCGTGTTGCGGCGCGATCAGGCCTACCTCGGCGTACTGGTGGACGACCTCATCACCAAGGGCGTGACCGAGCCGTACCGCATGTTCACCAGCCGCGCCGAGTTCCGGCTGCAACTGCGCGAGGACAACGCCGACCTTCGCCTGACCGAGCTGGGGCGCCAACTCGGATTGGTCGACGATGCCCGCTGGACGCACTTCAACCGAAAGCGCGACGCGCTCGCGCGCGAGACGGAACGCCTGCGCTCAACCTGGGTGCATCCGAACAACCTGCCCGCCGCCGATGCCGAACGTCTGCTCGGCAAGGCGCTCGAGCACGAGCACTCGCTGGCCGACCTCCTTCGCCGGCCCGGCATCGACTTCGACACGGTGGTGGCAGCAGCAGCCATCGCGCGGCCGAACGCCGATGTTTCACGTGAAACACTGAACCACGAGCTCGGCGCCCAGCTGGCCGGCGAAGTGATCGAGCAGCTCGAGATCGCCACGAAGTACGCCGGATACATCGACAAGCAGAACGAGGAGGTGTCCCGCGCCCAGAGCCTGGAAGAGCTCGCGCTTCCCGCCGAGCTCGACTACAACCAGGTGACGGCCCTGTCGTTCGAAGTGCGCCAGAAGCTCACGCAGCATCGCCCGCAGACGCTGGGGCAGGCGACGCGCATTTCCGGCGTCACGCCCGCCGCCATCTCGCTACTGCTCGTCCATCTCAAGAAGAAGCGCTTCAAGGGCTTCTCGAACGCTCCCGCGCAACATGCTGCCTGACAGCCTGGACGGTCGACTCCAGACCCTGGCTCCGCGACTCGGACTGACGCTGACGACCGCGGAGTGCGAGCGCCTCCTCGGCTACATGGCGCTGATCCAGCGCTGGACGAAGGTCTACAATCTGACCGCCGTCCGCGACACCGGCGAGATGTTCACCCATCACTTGCTCGACTGCCTGGCCGTCGTGCAGCCCTTGCGCCGGGGCACGGGCGTCGCGGGGCAGGGCGCCTTGCGCGCGCTCGATGTCGGGAGCGGCGCTGGCTTGCCGGGCGTCATCCTGGCCTTGCTGAACCCGACATGGCAGGTCACCTGCGTGGACGCGGTCGCGAAGAAGGCCGCATTCATCCGCCAAGCCGCCGTCGAACTGGCTTTGCCGAATCTCCACGGTGTCCACGGACGCGTCGAGGCCGCCGGCACCTTCCGCGCGCCGGAGTTCGACCTCATCACCTCTCGAGCTTTCGCGTCGATCCAGGACTTCACTTCGCTGACGCGCCAGCTGCTCGCCCCTCAAGGCCAGTGGGCGGCGATGAAGGCGAACTTGTCCCCCGAAGAGCAAGCCTCCATCCCCGCCGACGTCGAGATGTTTCACGTGGAACAACTCGACGTGCCCGATTTGAACGAAAAACGCTGCCTGGTGTGGCTCAAGCCGCAGCAACCCGCTGACCAATCGGCGTCCAAGCCCCGACAATAGGCCCAGACTTTTCCACCCCAGCCGGTCATCCATGGCGAGAATTTTCTGCATTGCGAATCAGAAGGGCGGCGTCGGCAAGACCACGACGACGGTGAACCTGGCGGCCGGCCTCGTGCTCGTCGGCCAGCGCGTCCTTCTCGTCGATCTCGATCCGCAAGGCAACGCCACCATGGGTTCCGGGATCCAGAAGCGCGACCTGCCGCTGACGGTCTACGACGTCCTGCTGGAGAGCGCCACCATCCGCGAAGCGGCCCAACGCTCGGAAAGCGGTGGCTACGACGTGCTGGGCGCCAACCGCGAACTGGCCGGCGCCGAGGTCGAGCTGGTAGCGCTGGAGCGCCGCAACGAACGCCTGCGCCGCGCACTGAAGGCGGTGGCCGATGACTACGACTTCGTCCTGATCGACTGCCCACCCTCGCTGAACCTGCTCACGCTCAACGGCCTGTGCAGCGCGCACGGCGTCATCGTGCCAATGCAGTGCGAATACTTCGCGCTGGAGGGCGTGTCCGACTTGGTCAACACGATCAAGCAGGTGCACGCCAACCTCAACCGCGACCTGGAGCTGATCGGCCTGCTGCGCGTGATGTTCGACCCGCGCATCACGCTGCAGGTGAACGTGAGCGACCAGCTCAAGGCGCACTTCGGCGACAAGGTGTTCAACACCGTCATCCCCCGCAACGTGCGGCTGGCCGAGGCGCCCAGCTACGGACAGCCCGGCGTGGTGTGGGATCCGACGTCGCGCGGCGCCGTCGCGTTCGTGGAGTTCGCGCGCGAGATGGTCGAGCGCGAGAAGACGCCGGCCTGATCAGGGCTCGACGTTCGGGTCGCGCAGCAGTTCGCGCAGCGGCCCGAACGTCCACGATCGCAGCGCCATCACCGCGGTGAAGCCACGCTTGTGGGTGGGCGCCAGCCGCTGGTCGGCCAGGTGCTGCTGCGCGAAATCCTGCGCGACGCGTTGCAGCCGCTCCTGGAACACCTTGGCCATCGGCAGGCTGATGTGGCCGTGCACGAGGCTCACCATCTCGCTCTCGCCGTCGAAGCCGCCGGAGAAGTAGTCGACCACGCCGTGGTCGCGAAAGAACTGCATCACCGGGCCGTTCGCACGCCAACGGAAGGTCTTGGCCACCTTGAGCCTGTAGCGGTTGAGCGGCTTGAGCTCGATGATGCCCAGGCGATCGAGTTGGGTGAGGTGCTTGACCGCCTCGGCGTCCGTGAAGGCGTACATGGCCATGATCTGCTCGTACGGCCACTGGCTGAGGGTGCACAGCGCCATCACGAGCAGGCGCTTGTCGCCGACCACCGCGTGCTCCTGCTCCAGCGTCAGCTCGGCGCGGAGCAGTTCAAGGTCAGCCACCTTGCGCGCCAGCTCGGAGAAATCGCACTTGAGCACGCGGCAGATCTCGTCGATCCGCTTCAGCGGCATGTCGCCCTTGGCAAACATGCGCTTGACGCTCGACTCGGCCAGTCCAAGTTCGCGACCGAGGTCGGCATAGGTGAGACGGGCGAGCTTGAGTTCGCTCTTCAGGACGTTGACGATCTCGGCAGTGGTGCTCATGGGCAGGCGAGTAAGTACCTGTGGACGATACCTCACGCCTCGACGGGAGGCACTCGGCGCGATCCCGTTGCCGGCCCGGCAAGGCCTGCGCACCATCGCGGCTCCGACACTTCCGATGTTTCACATGAAACCTCCGTCCGCCCCGCATGCCGCCGCCCTGGCGCTGGCCTTCGCCCTGACCTCGACCGCCCACGCGGAAAGCTCCGCCAGCGAGGTCAGCCAGGAGTCGATGCTTCCCGTCGCGATCTCGGTCGCGATGCCCTTCGTGCTCGTCGGCGGCACAGCCTCCGTCGTGGTCACCGGCGTCCAGGCCAGCGCCGACGGCACCGTCTGGCTGGTCGAGAACCTGGCCGACGGCGTGAAGGGCAGCATCCGGTTCGCCGGCCGCCTCGTCGAAGGATCCGCAGTCGTGGCCGGCACGGTCATCGTCGTGACCGTCATCGGCACCGGCTACGTGCTCAGCGCCGCCGGCCATGCGATTGCGTTCATTCCGAACGAGGTGGGCCGCTCGCTGTCGTACAACCAGAAGGTGTCGCCGTGAGCGGCCGCCGTCCCTGGCTGCCACTCCTGGCCGGCCTGCTGGCGGCCGCCATGGCCACCGTCGCGCAGGCGGGCCAGACCTGCGACACGACGCCGCCGGACACCGCCACCGTCACGCGCGCACTGAACCTCGCCGAGCGCGTCCAGCGAAGCCTCGACGCCACTGACGCCCAGGTCGTGATCATCGCCCGCGCCGGCCAGGACTTGCGCAAGTACGGGCTCGATTGGTCACACCTCGCGTTCGCCTACCGCGAGGACGTGCCGTCGACGCCGGCACCGGCCTTCACGCCGCACGGCGCCCGGCTGGGCATGATCGACGGCAACCGCACCGACGGCCCGGCAACGGCGCCCCGGCCGCACAGCATGTGGCTGATCGCGCACAAGCTCAACCAGTGCGGCACGGCGGAGGCGGCCGTCTATCGCCAGGGCCTGGCCGAGTTCTTCCTCGACACCCCGTTCCGCTACGAAGCGGCCTACGTCATCCCGAACCCGGAAGTGCAGGGGGCCCTGATGCAGGTGCTGACCAACGACCGCCGCCTGGTCCAGTGGCACACGCCGGCCTACAGCGTGGTCGCGTACCCCTGGTCGACCAAGTACCAGCAAAGCAACCAGTGGGCACTCGAGACGCTGGCCGGCGCGCTGGACCCGGCCGCCAGCACGCGCGCCCGCGCGCAGGCGTGGCTGCAGCTGCACGACTACCAGCCCACCGTGCTGCACATCGACGCGCTCACCCGACTCGGCGGCCGCATGACGCGCGCCAACGTCGCCTTCGACGACCATCCGAACTCGAAACGCTACAGCGACCACATCGAGACGGTGACGGTCGAGTCGATGTTCGACTGGCTCCAGCGCAGCCAGCTCGCGGGGCCACCCACCATCGTGCGCTGATCGCGACCGAGCGCCGCGAAATCAGGGCGCTCGCCAAGGCGCGAGTCCGGCCGGACGGCTACAGTCGGCTAACCCTTCCGAGGACACCTCGTCCATGAGCCAATCCCATCCAAGCCAGTTCTCGCTCCTCTCGCAACGCCGCTTCGCGCCGTTCTTCTGGACGCAGTTCTTCGGCGCCGGCAACGACAACGTGCTGAAGTTCGCCTTCACGGTGATGGTCACGTACCAGCTCAGCGTGTCGTGGCTGCCGCCGGAGAAGGCCGGGCTCATCATCAGCGCCGTGTTCATCCTGCCGTTCGTGCTGCTGTCGGCCACCAGCGGCCAGCTCGCCGACAAGTACGACAAGGCGCGCGTGATGCGGTTCATCAAGTCGTTCGAGATCCTCATCATGGCGCTTGCCACCTGGGGCTTCGTCGGGCAGCAGATCTGGCTGCTGCTGCTGTGCCTGTTCCTGATGGGCGTGCACTCCACGCTCTTCGGCCCCGTGAAGTACGCCTACCTGCCGCAGCACCTGAACGACCAGGAAATCACCGGCGGCAACGGCATGGTCGAGATGGGCACCTTCGTGGCCATCCTGCTCGGCCAGCTCGCCGGCGGCCTGCTCGTGGTGGTGCCGGGCATGGGACCGGAACTGGCGGGCGGCACGTGCCTGGCCATCGCGGTGGTCGGCCGCCTCACGGCCCAGGCCATCCCGGCGTCGCCGCCGCACGATGCCAACCTGAAGATCAACTGGAACCCGGTCAGCGAGACACTGCGCAACCTCAGGCTCGCACGCGGCGACATCGTGGTGTTCCGCTCGCTGCTGGGCATCTCGTGGATGTGGTTCTTCGGCGCCACGTTCCTGTCGCAGTTCCCGTCGTTCGCCAAGGACGTGCTGCACGGCGACGTCCACGTGGCCTCGCTGCTGCTGGTGCTGTTCTCGGTGGGCGTGGGCATCGGTTCGCTGATGTGCGAGGTGCTGTCGCGGCGCCAGGTGGAGATCGGCCTCGTGCCGCTGGGCGCCATCGGCATGAGCGTCTTCGCCATCGACCTGTACTTCTCCGTGCACCACCTGGCCGCGCCGGCCGCCAGCTTGTGGGACCTGTCGGGCTTCGTGCGCCAGGGCCAGCACGTGCGGCCGATGATCGACCTGTTCATGCTGTCGCTCAGCGCCGGCCTGTACAGCGTGCCGATGTACGCACTGATCCAGATGCGAGCGCTCGCTAGCCACCGAGCCCGCATCATTGCAGCAAACAACATCCTCAACGCGCTGTTCATGATCGGCAGTTCGCTGATCGCCGGCGCGTTGCTGCACTTCGGCGTGAGCATCGCGGGCGTCTTCCTGATCACCGGCATCGCCAACGCCGTGGTGGCGAGCTACATCTTCATGCTGGTGCCCGAGTACCTGCTGCGCTTCTTCGCCTTCGTGCTCACGCGCACGGTCTACCGGTTCCGCATCCAGGGCGACGCGAACATCCCGGCCACCGGCCCGGCGGTGATCGTGTGCAACCACGTGAGCTTCGTCGATCCGGTGCTGCTGATGGCGGCCAGCCCGCGGCCGATCCGCTTCATCATGGACGCGCGCATCTTCCGCACGCCGGGCCTGGGACTGTTCTTCCGCCTGGCCAAGGCGATCCCCATCGCCTCGAAGAACGACGACCCGGCCGCGTACGAGGCGGCGTTCGTGGCGGCCGACCAGGTGCTGGCCGAAGGCGACCTGCTGGGCATCTTCCCCGAGGGCGGCATCACCAACGACGGCACGCTCAAACCGTTCAAGGGCGGCGTCATGCGCATCCTCGAGAAGCGGCCGGTGCCCGTGATCCCGCTGGCGCTGCAGAACCTGTGGGGCTCGTTCTTCTCGCGCGTGGAAGGCGCCGCCATGACCAGGCCATTCCGCCGCGGCCTGTTCAGCCGGGTCGGGCTCAACGTGGGCCCCGGCCTCGCGCCCGAAGCCGTCACGCCCGAAGGCCTGCATCACGAGGTGGGGCAGTTGCTCGCGACCAAGGTGCACTGAGCGGTCAGCGCGACGCCCAGCGCGCGCGCACGCGCGCCGCGAAGGCCTGCGCGGCACGCCAGCCGGGCGTCTCCACCAGGCTCGCCACCACGCGCGACTTCCACGCCATCCAGCGTCCGTAGCCGCGTGCGAACCTGCCGATGCACATCAGTTGCGGCCGCGTGAGCAGGAACAGCCTGGCCACGACGGCCGTGCCCAGGATCTTCGCGGCCACCAGCATCGCGAGACCGGGCACCACGCGGCCGATGCCCACCAGCCACAGCGCGCCGATCTTGACCGGCAGCAGCGCCAGCGCCGGCACGAACAGCACGGCCAACGCGACACGCGGCGCCAGCGCGGCGATGCGTCGCTCCAGGCGCTCGACGCCGGCGCGGCGCGCGAGGCGCCCCAGCCCGCGCGCCAGCGGCGTCCAGCCCCATTCCTCGAACAGGATCACCAAGGCCAGCAGCCAGCGGCCGACGGTCGTCAACGCATTCCAGGCGAGGCGGATGGGCGGGGCCATGACCATCGCAGCTTACCCGGTGGTGGTATCGGGGCGACGCCCCGTGCGATTAACGCGGACTTAACAATGTGCTGCGCGACCATCGCCTACCATCGGCGCTTTCGTCTTTTCCAACCATCATGCAGCAACGAACCAAGCGCCCCGCGTCCACGAAAACCGCCGCGGCCACGGCTCTGATCGTCCTGGCATCCGCGCTCTCCGCCTGCGGCGGGGGCGGAGGCGGCGGCGGCAGCAGCGGCGGCACGCCCACGGCCACCGTCACGTCGATGTCGGTCAACGCCAGCAAGTACTACTCGACCGCCACCGTCACCATAAACGGTTCCGGCCTCGACAGCTCGCTGGCCGTGAGCTCGGCGGCCTGCTCCGGCATGACGCTGGCCAGCGGCGGCACCGCGACGACCGCCAGCTACACCTGCCTCGCGCACGGCGCCCTCAGCGGCACCGTGGTGGCCAAGTCGAACGGCACCCAGGTGGGCTCGGCGACCTTCACCGTGCCGGCCCCCGTGGTGCGCCTGGCCATCAACAACGGACTCAGCGCCGTCGGCAACATCGACCTCACGCTCGCGCCGGACAAGGCGCCGACGACGGTCGACAACTTCCTGGCCTACGTCACCGCGGGCTTCTACAGCAACACGATCTTCCATCGCATCGTGCCGGGCTTCGTCGCGCAGGGCGGCGGCTACTCGGCGCCGGTCACCGACCTGTCGACCGCCACGCTCAAGACCGGCCTGCTGCCGGCCATCGGCTACGAGAACAGCGGCCTGAGCAACACGACCAACAGCATCGCGATGGCCGCCACCGGCAGCGGCGCCGTGACCTCGCAGTTCTTCATCAACTCGGTCAACAACACGCAGCTGGACGGCCACTACACCGTGTTCGGCGCGATCACGGCCGGCGCCTCGGTGGAGAGCGCGATCCTCGCGGCGCCCGCCAACTGCACGACGAGCGTCGTCGACGTGGCCGGAGACACCGAGACCGACTGCCTGCCCAACCCGAACGTGGTCATCACGTCGGCCACGCAGATCCAGTAGTCGCCGGACAGCGCTTCGGAGCGACGGGAGTCGGCTCCGGAGCGCCCGGCAAGCGCTACACCCCTCGCGCGCGATCGTGCGCGAAGCTCACCTGGAACTCGGCGAAGCGGCCCTCGTCGAGGGACGCGCGCACCTCGCGCATCAGGTTCACGTAGTAGTGCAGGTTGTGGATGGTGTTCAGCATCGGGCCCAGCATCTCCCCGCAACGATCGAGGTGGTGCAGGTAGGCGCGGCTGAAGTGGCCGCAGGTGTAGCAGGTGCAGCTCGCGTCCACCGGCGACTCGTCGGCCTTGTGGCGCGCGTTGCGCACCTTCAGGTCGCCGAAGCGCGTGAACAGGTGGCCGTTGCGCGCATTGCGCGTGGGCATGACGCAGTCGAACATGTCCACGCCGTGCGCGACGCCGTGCACCAGGTCTTCCGGCGTGCCCACGCCCATCAGGTAGCGCGGCTTGTGGGCCGGCAGGCGATGCGGCGTGTGGGCCACGAGGCGCTGCATGTCCTCCTTGGGCTCGCCCACCGACACGCCGCCGAT